>Ga0209226_10000951_pt1 | contig 14097 bp, 13 predicted proteins | sample BarGraNGADG00212_2_FD_184497 | JGI IMG/M metagenome (GOLD analysis project Ga0209226, IMG submission 184497) | Arctic peat soil microbial communities from Barrow, Alaska, USA - Barrow Graham LP Ref core NGADG0011-212 (SPAdes) (version 2) | ecosystem: Environmental > Terrestrial > Soil >...
GGGCGCGATTTGAAATCGCGCCCGATCATTGTTCACTCTTTACTGTCTACTGTTAACTGTCAACTTCCCTCTGGAGGAACGCTTTGCAGCGAGCGAAAAGACTGGACAAAATACCCCCATATCTGTTTGGGGAGATAGCCCGGCTGAAGGCCAAGGCGATTGCCGACGGCGTGGATCTCATCAACCTCAGCATCGGAGATCCCGACCGGCCAACCCCTCAGCCGATCATCGACAGGCTTTGTGAGGCCGCCAACGACCCCGAAACGCATCGCTATGACGAATCGGAGGCGGGCTGGCCCGTATACCTGGCGGCGGTGGCGCGGTGGTATAAGACTCGCTTCGCGGTGGACATCGACCCGGACTCCGAGGCGATGCTCTTGCTCGGCTCAAAGGACGGGCTCGCGCACATCTGCTGGGCGATGATCGACCCCGGCGACGTAAGCCTCGTGCCGGACCCCGGCTACACGGTCTACAAGGTCAACACGTTGATGGCGGGCGGCGAGGCGGTTGCAATGCCGCTTTTGGAGGAGAACAGCTTCCTGCCCGATCTCTCGGCGATCCCGACGGATGCCGCCAAGGCCGCGAAACTGATGTTTCTCAACTACCCGAACAACCCCACGGGCGCGGTCGCGAGCCTCGATTTCTACAATGACGTGGTTCGGTTCGCGCGAAGCTATGACATCGCGGTCGTCAGCGACATCGCCTACTCCGAAGTCACGTATGATGGCTACAACGCCCCAAGCATGCTCCAGGCCGATGGCGCAAAGGACGTGGTCATCGAGATGCACTCGCTGAGTAAGTCGTTCAACATGACCGGCTGGCGGATTGGCTTCGCGGTCGGCAACAGGGATCTCATTGCGGCGCTCAATAAGCTGAAATCGAATCTGGACTCGCGGCAGTTCCCCGCGATCGACCTCGCTGCGGCGTTCGCGCTCGATAACATCAAAAACGAGGATACGCTGGCTCTCTACAAGAAGCGAAGAGACATACTCGTGGACGGCCTCAACGCGCTGGGCTGGAAAATCAACAAGCCGCTTGGTTCTCTGTATGTGTGGGCGCGAGTGCCGCAAGGCCACAGTTCGGCTGACTTCGCCAAGCTCGTCCTGGAGCAGGCCGGGGTCCTCGTTATTCCGGGCAACGGCTACGGACAATACGGCGAGGGCTACGTGCGCATGTCACTTACGGTGTCGGGTGACGTGGCCGGCGAGCGGGTAGCCGAGGCAGTGAAACGCATCAAGGACAGTGTCAAGTTTCAACGAGGATGAGTCGTGAAGTTTCATTACTACCCGGAAACGGACTCACTCTATATAGATCTTGTGGACCGACCCAGCGTGGATTCACAAGAGGTAAAACCCGGTGTCGTCTTGGACTTCGACGCCGATGGCAATCTTGTCGGCATCGATATTGACAACGCCAGCAAGGTCGCCAATCTCTCGCGCGTAGATATGGAGGCGCTCCCTATTGCTTCCTAAGGCCAGGTGGAGCTAAAACGGACAAAACAAACCTCTACGAAGTCGGCGCTGCTGACAAAGCCCTGCTGATCGTTGCGGATTCGCGCGACGACCGCGAGTCCGACGCGAACTCCGAGGAGCTGCGGCTGCTCGCCGAGAGCGCGGGCGTTGTGGTAGTCGATGAGATGCACATCCGACGCCTCCATCCCGATTCCCGATACTTCATCGGCTCCGGCAACGCCGAGGACGCATTCGTGCGCGTTCAAGGCTGTGAGGCAAACGTCGTCATAGTCGGCGCGGACCTTTCCCCCAGCCAACAGCGCAATCTCGAAAAGACCACCACGGTAGGCGTGGTCGATCGAACGCAGCTCATATTGGACATCTTCGCCCAGCGCGCGCGCACAAGCGAGGGCAAGCTGCAGGTCGAACTCGCTCAGCTCAAATACCTGCTTCCCAGGCTCACGGGCAAGGGGATCGCAATGTCGCGGGTCGGCGGAGGAAGCGCGGGAGGGCTCGCCACGCGAGGCCCCGGCGAAACCAAGCTCGAAACCGACCGCCGCCGCGTAAGGGACCGAATCTCCGTGCTCAATGACGAGCTTGAGGCCGTGGTCAAGCGCCGAACCCTTCAAAGCAAAGCCCGCAAGCAGCTTCTGGCGCCGAGCGCGGCGCTGGTGGGCTACACGAGCGCCGGCAAGTCCACCTTGCTCAACCTGCTTGCAGCAGCCGGTGTGGAAACGCACGCAAGGCTGTTCGCCACCCTTGACCCGACCATGCGCAGAGTCGAGCTTGACGACGGCACAGCGGTGTTACTTTCCGATACGGTAGGGTTTATACGGGGGCTGCCGCATCACCTGATCGCGGCGTTCCGCGCAACCCTCGAAGAGGTGACCGGCGCGGATTTCCTCATTCACGTGGTTGACGCGAGCCATCACTTCGTCTACGAGCAGCGAAAAGCAGTTTACGAGGTGCTCTCGGAGCTTGGCGTGGCGGACAAGCCCACCATTACCGTGTTCAACAAGAGCGACCGCCTGCGCGATCAGTATGAGTTGCGCAAGCTGGTGGTTGAGACCGAGGACTCCTGCTACATGTCCGCGCTCACCGGCGAGGGTCGGCAATATCTGGAGGAGTTGATACGAAAGGCCATATCCCGCCTGATGAAGCGGGTAAGGGCGGTCGTGCCATACGACAGGGGGGAGCTGGTCGCGCTGTGCCACGAACACGGCCGCGTGATAAGCGCCGAATACCTGCCCGAGGGTGTACGTATCGAGGCCGACATCCCGCCGGAGTTCGCCGCACGGTTTGCCCCGTTCGCGACCGCGACGGAGGAGTAGCGAATGGCCCTGGTAGGTCGGACGGGACTCGAACCCGTGACTCTCGCCTTAAAAGGGCGATACTCTACCTACTGAGTTACCGACCCACGACCACCCGGATTATACCATCCACGCACGCCCACGGTCAACTTGACAGCCGCCTCGCGCCGTGTTAACCTGAACCAAGCACGCACTGTATAGGTGTAACTGATGACGCAGCGCCGCTGGCGCATCGCATTGACCTCGCTCGTTCTGTTCGCCCTTGCCCTTTCGTGCGCGTGGCCCGCTCAGGCCGGGACGGAGGCCGGCGGCAAGGCCGGGACGGAGACCGGCCACTACACAGATCGGCCGATTCGCGTCGGCCTGGTGCGCCACTTCAGGAACGTGAAGCAGATCACCGTGCTCGCATCCTCGGACTACACTATCACGCGCGCCGGATCGACCGAAAAGCTCGCGTCCTTCACCAACCTCGAACCCCTCACGATCGAGGCCGGCGCAAGCCGGCTAACACTCAAACCCGTGAGCGGACCGGCCGCGAACGCGGGCGCGTCGGTCACGATCACGCCAAACGACCCATCGGGTATGGTCAGCATAGACTCGCCGGGACGACCGAGCAAGCAGTTCAGAGGCGCAATCGAGGTCACGCTCAAGTCCGGCTGTTTGCAACTCGTCAACACGGTTAGCATCGAGGATTACCTGCCGGGGGTGCTCACGGGCGAGATGCCGTCGAGCTACCCCGCCGAGGCGCTCAAGGCGCAGGCGGTTGCCGCGCGGAGCTACACCCTTTGCGCTCACAGCAGGCACGCATCTTCCGGCTATGACCTCTGCGACGACAGCCACTGCCAGGTCTACGATGGCACTCTGCGCGAGATGCCAAGCGCCACCCGTGCCGTGTTGGCAACCAGGGGTCAGACGCTTACCTACAAGGGGCGGCTCGCGTCGATTATGTACTGCGCGGACTGCGGCGGCGTCACTGAGTGTTACGCCGAGGCCCACTCCGGCGTGGTCCCTTACCTGACCAGCGTTGTCGAGCCCACGGGAATCAACCACCGTGCGTGGGAGAAGTCATATACGCTTGCGGACCTCGCCGCGAAACTTGTCGCCGGCGGGATCAAGGAAGGTGAAGGACTCCAGCAGGTCACGATCACCAAGCTAAGCTCCTCCGGCCGCGCGCTGGCCGTGGAGATCAAGGGGGCAAACGCATCAACGACAGTCAGCGGGATCAAGCTGAGGTTGATTCTCGGTCGAGGCGCGATTCACAGCACGCTTTTTGCGATCGATACGGCAGCGGATGGGACGATCACGTTCAAGGGCAAAGGGGCCGGGCACGGGATCGGCCTCTGCCAGGTCGGCGCGGGAGCGCTCGCTTCACCGCCATACAGCTACACCTGCGAGCAGATTCTCGCGCACTACTACCCCGGCACAGCGCTGTCGCCGGCATCCGGCAGCCTCGGCAGCAGGCAGCCCGAAGCGGTGACGCAACCATTATCAGAGCAGAGAACGATCCCCGATGTGCGCGTCGAAACACCCCAGCTCTAAGCTTCGTCTGTGGGCTTCAAAGAAAGCGCCTTCGCATACACCATGCGTTTGGGGAGCTTGAACTCGATCATACACTGCCGCACGGCGTCGCGCTCGGTTACACCCGTCGCCATCAACTCTCTCAAACGCGATTCCAGGCTGGCTTGGACGACCTCCGGCTCCGGCGCGGCCTCACCGGAGCCGCCCTCCAACACGATCACAATCTCCCCGCGCACCTTGCCGGCAAAGTGCTCAATCGCCTCGCTTACGGTCCCTCGAAACACTTCCTCGAATAGCTTAGTGGCCTCCCGGACAATCGCCACTCGCCTGTCGCCAAGCTCCCCGGCAATGGCCCCAAGCGTCGCATTGAGCCTCAGCGGCGACTCGTAGAGCACGATAGTACGGGTTTCGTTTGCGATGCTCCTGAAGTAAGCCTTCCGGTCGCCAACCTTGCGCGGCGGGAACCCGTCAAAGGCGAAGTGCGCGGTTGAAAGGCCCGACGCTACAACCGCCGCGATCAGGGCCGTCGGACCCGGCACGCTCTCGATGGGCACGCCCTGGGCGATGCAAAGCGCGATCATCTCGTGGCCGGGATCGGATATGCCGGGCGTCCCCGCGTCCGAGACCAGCGCAACGTTCGTGCCCTCGCGCAGCGCCTCGACTATCTCTTCGGAGCGCCGACCCTTGCTGTGCTGGTGGTAGGCGGTCATCCGCGTGTGGATCTCGTAGTGACTGAGCAGCTTGCGGGTAACGCGGGTATCTTCGGCGGCGATCAGATCGACTTCCCGCAGAACGCGCAGAGCCCGGAGTGTGATGTCCTCCAGGTTGCCTATGGGGGTTGCGACTATGAACAGCGTTCCGCACATACCATATCCCTGCCCGTAGGGGCGAAGCATTTGCGGCCAAACCCTGCAACACTGAAAGGCCTGATGGCAAATGCTTCGCCCCTACAGCTCGTGTCCGGACAACTGATCAGTTCCCTACGGACCCCCTGCGGGAACAGGCACGCCGCGCGGCGCCGACCTGCCTTGCTGTGCTTCGTAGAGCTTCTTATTGGCCTCATAGTCCGTCAACCACTTCTGCTCATTGGCGGCGAGATCGGCCCTCCCGATCTGCTTGAACTTCGCCTCAAGCTGCTGATGCGCGGCCACGTCAATGCCCGCCGCTTCGGCCGCCTTGGTATACTGCTTCGTGGCTTCGTCCTTCTTGCCGGCCTGGTAAAGCATGTCGCCTAGCATGATCCGCAAGTCAGAGCCCTCGCCCTTGGAATCCTTGCCTTCGAGAAGCTGATACAGCAACTGCGTCGCGTGATTGTTGTCACCCTGCTGCCTCAGAACAACCGCAAGCATCGCGGTAGCGAACGAGTTGTTGGGCTCCTTGCTGATCGCCTTTTCAAGCGCATTGCGCGCCAGGCTCAACTGCTTCTTCATCGTCACGGGGTTGCCCATCGTCTGCTGCAACTGACTGATGTACCAATAGCCCTGTAGCTCTGGATCGGTAACCTGCACCACGAGCTTGCTCCGGACAGCCTTATCGTACTTGAGGTACTCCTGCATCTGGCGCTGATTTTCGATCATGCCTCGGCGCTCATCTGTGGCCTTCTTATCGAGCTTCGCCGGCAGCTTGGGCGTAACACCCTCCACTTTGACGATATACACGGCCTGGTCGGTCTCGATCGGGTTGCTTACCTGGCCGGCCTTGAGTTTCACAATCTGGTCCCACACTTCCGGGGCAAGCATCCCATAGCCGATGCTTTGAACTCCACCCTTCGTCGGGTCCTGCGAATACTGCTTGGCCAGCGCGGCAAAGTCCCCGCCGCCCTTGGCCTGGGACACTATCTTGTTCACGCGAGTCTGAAGCTGGTCACCGGGCAGGATAGCCTTGGGGATGAATATCTGCCGCATCGAGTAGACGTTATAGCTGTCCATTATGTCTTGTTCGCTGACACTTCCGGCCTTGTCCTTAATGGCCTTGCGCATGCCTTCCTGCGCCAGTTGGTACTGGATCTGGCCCTCGGAGATAAGCGTCCCGGCCCGATCCTCCATCATACTGAGACTCATGTTGTTCTTGGCCAGCTCGGACTTATACTCCGAATCGTCGCGCGGGTCGGTCTTATCACGCGCTGCATCCAGCTTGCCCAGCACCCTTCTCCGGTTGTCCCTGAGAAAGTCCACTATCATCTGGTCGCGCTTTGCGTTGACTTCCCTATTGTTGATCTCGACACCCATCGCCTTCGCCAAAATCAGCGTCACGCGACTCTCGACCAGGCTGCCGAAGACCCGAGTCTTCTGCTGGGCGAACTGAAGCGTGGACCGCACGCCGCGTTCGCGAAGGGCTTCCGAGGTCTGTGTCCACGTCGCGTCCATCTCGCCCTTGGTGATCGGCATGCCGCTGACTGTAGCGACCACTTCATCCGAGCCGCCGGCTTGGCCGCCCCTTCCCCCGCCAGGCATACCGCTGAACATAAAGGCTCCACCGATGATGAAGATGACCGCCAGAATGCCCATCAGCCACCTCAGATGCTGCCCGAACTCGGTCCTGATTTTATAAATACCCACGAAAAACCTCCGAATCTAACACTCGCTCAACAGCTTCAGCAGGCCCTGCAGGGACAGTCTCGTCCCCTGCTCCGCCGTGCCGCCGAACGGCTTGTAGTGCGTCTCTATAGAAAGATAGCCCTTATAACCATCGGCCTTCAGCGCGGCAAGGTGACCCTTAAAGTCCACCTCGCCCTCGCCACAGACAATAAAGCGATACTTCCCGCTCGCGAGAAGCTCCGCGTCCTTTACGTGAACATGCTCCACGAAGTTCCGAATGGCCTTGTAGCCGTCCGGAAACGGAGTCTCGCCGGCAAAAAAACCGTTGCCGGGGTCCCAGCACGCTCGCAACGCGGGAGAGTTCACGCGAGACAGAAATCTCGCGGTCTCCGCGCCAGTGCCCAGATAGCAGTCATGCTCGTTTTCCATCAGCAGCACGAGGTCGTTGTCCTCGGCGTACTTCACCGCGTCGGACATCCCCGCAATGATCGCATCCTCTATCTTCGGAGTCAGCTCACCCCGTCTCCAGTATGCGAACGTTCTCATATACCGCGTGCCGAACTGATTCGCGCGCTTGTGAAGCCGCTTGAGCAGGCCCATTTGCTCAATCGCGGTGCGCTGGGTCGCCTGATGGGTATTGCCGACCTTATCATCAGCCGACTCGCCAAGCTCGCACTTGAACAGCGGCGAAGCCAGGCAGCAGACTTCCAGCCCGGCCGCGTCCAACAGCGCCAGAGCCTCATCGGTCTGCTCGTCGGTCAGATCGCCTATGTTCGCTCCCCACAGGCTTCTGATCTCGGCGCCAGTGCAGCCGTATTCCTTCATCACATCAACAGCATGGTCGAGGTCCATCGAGATCTCGTCCGTTATGACTGAAAGCCGCATTCTCCGACCCCCTATCAAAGATCAGAGAGAATGCCCGTGGACATTCTCTCGCGTGAACACGTAAATCTTACTAGACACTAGAGCCACTGTCAAGGAAGCGGAAGTGCGCATACGTAGGGGCGAAGCATTTGCACGTAGGCCCTGCGATTCTCGGAATACCTAACTGCAAATGCTTCGCCCCTACGAGCTGACCTCGTGCCTCCCGGTAGGATACCTGGAGGGATGGGGCTATTCCCTACTTCTTCGCCGGTTCGCTCTCTTCCAGAAGCGCCTCGAACTCCTTTGGGTTCGAGCACTTCATGCGAGCGTCTACTCTATCCACAATACCCTTCTTGACGAGTTGGGCCAGATACTGATCCAGCGTCAGCATCCCTTGCTTGGCGCCGGTCTGGATCATGGAGGCGATCTGGAAGGTTTTCGCCTCTCGGATCAGGTTGCGAATCGACGGCACCGCCACCAGCGTCTCGAATGCGGCCACCCTACCCCTGCCGTCCACGCGCTTCAGCAGAGTCTGTGAGATGACCCCGATCAAGTTCACCGCAAGCTGCATTCGCACTTCCGCCTGTTGGTGCATGGGAAAGACGTCTATCACGCGGTCGATAGTCTGGATAGCGTCCGGCGTGTGCAGGGTGCCGAAAACCAGGTGGCCGGTTTCGGCAGCCGTAATCGCGAGGTGGATGGTCTCCAGGTCGCGCATCTCTCCGACCAGGATCACGTCCGGGTCCTGCCGCAGGACATACTTCAGCGCGTTGGCAAACGAAAGCGTATCGGTATCGAGTTCGCGCTGGTTAATAAGCGCCTGTATGTCCTCGTGCACAAACTCCACGGGGTCCTCGACCGTCATGATGTGGCAGGCCTCGCGCTTGTTGATGTAGTCGATCATCGCCGCCTGGGTGGTCGATTTGCCCGAACCCGCGGGGCCGGTAACCAATACGAGACCTCTGGGCCGCTCGGCGAAGTATTTGCATACCGGAGGCAGCGCAAGCTCCTCCATCGTCTGAATCCGGAGCGGGATGACCCTGAACACCATCCCGATATGCCCTCGCTGGATGAACACATTCACCCGGAACCGCGCCAGGCCCTCGATCACGTAGGCCATGTCCAGCTCCCATTCCGTGTCGAAGCGCTCCTTCTGGAACTCGGCCATGATGCTGTAGGCCAGGTCGCTAACCTGCTGGGGCGGAAGCGGCTCGATCTCCTCGACCGGCATCAACTCGCCGTGGACACGGATCAACGGATGGCTGCCCGCTTTGAGGTGCAGGTCGCTTCCCTCCCGCTCTACGGTCAATCTCAGCATTTCATCGATGCTCGTCACACTCATCGCGGCGCCCCCGGCTGCTCCTGCAAGTGGCGCGCGGCCAACTGCTCGAACTCCTTCGGGTTGGACGACTTTGCAAGCGCGTCCTCATACACTATATAGCGTTTCTTGAGCAGGCCGATCAGGAACTGGTCGAGCGCTATCATCCCGTGCTCGCGCCCGGACTGGATGTCAGAGTAGATCTGGTGGGTCTTGCCCTCGCGGATGAGGGTCCGTATGGCCCCGGTCGCCACCATCACCTCGAATGCCGCCACGCGCCCCTCTGTGTCGACCCGCTTCAAAAGCGTCTGGCAGATGATGGCCTGCATGGTAACCGAGAGCTGCATCCGGATCTGGTTCTGTTGTTCCGGCGGGAAAACGTCGATGACCCGGTCGATGGTCTGTGGAGCATCGGTCGTGTGCAAGGTTGCGAATACAAGGTGGCCGGTCTCAGCGGCGGTGATAGCCAGAGATATGGTCTCCAGGTCGCGCATCTCTCCGACCAGGATCACGTCCGGGTTTTGCCGCATAACGTGCTTCAAAGCCGCGGCAAAGGAGTGGGTGTCGATCTCCAGCTCCCGCTGGTTGATCTCGCTTAGCTTGTCCTCGTGAACAAATTCGATCGGGTCCTCGATGGTCATGATGTGGCAATGCCGGTTGCGGTTGATGTGATCGACCATCGCCGCCAGAGTGGTAGACTTGCCGGAGCCAGTCGGCCCGGTCACCAAGACCAACCCGCGCGGCCTCAAGCAGATGTCCTTGGTTATCTCCGGGAGCATAAGCTCATCGATGGTCTTGATCCTGACCGGGATCGCTCTCAGAACGGCCCCCATGTGCCCCCTCTGCCTGAAGCAGTTCACACGGAACCGGGAGCAGCCCTCGATCTCATAGGAAAGGTCAAGCTCCATGAACTCGGCGAACCGCTGGCGCCGCTCCTCGTTGAGAATGGGGAACAGATAATCCTCGACGGCGGTCACCACGGGAAACTTCATCCGCGTGAGCTTGCCGTGAATACGATACACAGGCGGCTCGCCGACCCTCAAGTGCAGGTCGGAACCTTCCAGGCTAACCAGTTCCCGCAGCAGCTCATCTATGTGCAAACTACATCACGTCCTTCTCATCATCTGCCGCAGTTCGGTCGCGTTGCCGGCGTTGGCGAGAGCCTCGTCTTCGCTGATGATGCCGGCCTTGAAGAACTGGTCCAGGCACTGGTTCATTGTCTGCATCCCCCAGAAATCGCCTTCGCCAATCGCCTGGTATATCTGGCCGGGTCGGCCTTCCTCGATCAGCTTGCTGATGGTCGGGTTCGCGACCATGATCTCCACGGCCGCAACGCGAGCGTCCTTATCTGATCTGGGAACCAGCTTCTGGGAGATGATCCCTTTCAGCGAGGTCGACAGCCTCATACACACCTGCGGCTTGTCGTGCGGGGGGAACATGTTCATGATACGATCCATCGTCTCTGCCGCGCTGCACGTGTGTACGGTCGAGAACACCAGGTGGCCGGTTTCCGACGCGGCCAGAGCGACGTTCATGGTCTCCACGTCGCGCATTTCACCGATCAGGATCACGTCGGGGCTTTGGCGCACGACGTATTTGAGCGCATCGGTGAACGAGTCCGTGTCGATACCGATCTCGCGCTGGTTAAGAATTGCTTTCTTGTCCGGGTGGACGAACTCGATCGGGTCCTCGACGGTCACTATGTTGCAGCGGCGATTGCGGTTGATGAGATCGATGATCGCGGCGAGTGTAGTGGACTTTCCACAGCCGGTCGGACCCGTCACCAGGACCAGTCCCTGTCGCAGATCGGCAAGTTTGGCAAGGGGCGCCGGCAGGCCGAGCTGTTCGAGCGAGTATATCTCCAGCGGGATGACTCTCAACACCAACCCCATCGTGCCGCGCTGCCTGTAGATGTTGGCGCGGAATCTCGCGACTCCCTCGACGGTGAAAGCCAAATCGAGCTCATGCCTGCGCTCGAACCGCCCGATCTGGTCGTGGCTCATTATGCCATAAGCCAGACCCTCGACATCCTCCGCCGTCAGCTCGGGATAGTCCTCGCCCAGGGGCCTGATCTTGCCGTTAAGGCGCATCATCGGCTGGTTGCCGACCTTTACGAATATGTCAGACGCTTTTGCCTGCGCCGCCCTTGCCGCCAATTCCTTGATATCGAGACTCAATCGCTACCTCCGTTTGAGAATATACGCCGTCACGAAATATACCGCCGCCGCGCCGACCAGCGCAAGCCCTACCGCCAGCGCCACGCGCCCGCCCAGGGGCATGCCTCTGGGCGCCGGCTTGGGTTTCGCGGGCTGCACAAGAGGCAGATCGAGCTTGGCGAAGCCCACATTCTTCACTACCACGCGGTAGCGGTAGGAGTTGGAAGTGCGCGCCAATTGTAACTTCACGAACCCGTTCTCGAACTCCTCCAGCCCGTGAAACGCAAAGCCCGCGGGGACCAGGTAATCGATCTCGATAAACCTGAACCGTTTGAGCGCGGTCACGAACGGCTCCAGCGCAAGCGTTCCGTTAGCGTAGCCGATGATTCCCTTCGCCTGGAACGATATGCTGGTCGTGGGCATCGGATTGGGGCCGCCGGACGATTTTGTCTCGCCATTGGCGTTGCTGACCTTCCACTTACCCATCACGGCGATCGCGTCGAGGTCCGCCTGCGCCATCGGTAGCGCAACGACGGTCGTGTAGTTGATCGAGCACTGATCCTTTGGCCCGAACCCGCCCAGCACCAACACGAGCGCATCAGGTCGAGTGAACCTGTCTGAATTGTCGGCGGAAAGCGTGGACGAACAGATCAGCAATAACACCGGAATCGCGGCGAGAAGCAGCAGCATAAGCGCCATGCGCTTGGCTGAGGGACGGACGAGCACTTTGCGTTGCACAGGCAGTAGGATCAATAAAGCCGCCCGATTGGAAGAATGGTGGAGCTGAGGGGACTCGAACCCCTGACATCCACACTGCCAGTGTGGTGTTCTCCCAGCTGAACTACAGCCCCACGCTGTCCCAAGGCGTATTATACCACGGAGCCGTTTTCGGATACAAGCGTTTGTTGGCGGAGAAGAGTTCCCGCTTGATGAGCATCCCGTAGTGGCTGGCCTCCGTCCCAGCCAGGGCCGCGCTTGTCCATACGCTGTCCGAGACAGAGATCGGACACTACGAGCGATAGCCTGATCGGGCGTTATTTGTTCTCTTTCGCGCGCGATCCCGTAACTCGTCACTCGTCACTAGTAACTCGTAACTTCTTCCCGCCCAGCGGCTCGTTCGCGTAGCAGTCCATGTCCGGGCCGGCGGTCTCACCGCGCTCGTAGGCGTAGTAGGCGGCGGCGGCGGCCATCGCGGCGTTGTCCGTGCACAGCACCGGCGGAGGCGCGCTGACGGCTATTCCAAGCTCCGCCCCCCTCGACTTGATAGCGGCCTGCAGCGCGCTGTTAGCCGCAACCCCGCCCGCCATCAACACCTGCCCGACTCCCGTCTGCTCCACCGCGCGGAATGTGTGATCCACCAGCACATCCACAACCGCCTGCTGGAAGCTCGCGGCGAGGTCCTCGATGCGAACCTCTTCGCCCATCGCCTTCGCGTATCGAATCACGGCGGTCTTGAGGCCGCTGAAGCTGAAATCGAGCGTATCGCCGACCTTCGCGCGGGGGAAAGCTATCGCCTTCGGGTTGCCGTCACGAGCAAGAGTATCTATCAGAGGCCCGCCCGGGTAGCCCAGCCCCATCGCCCTCGCGCATTTGTCGAACGCCTCCCCCGCCGCATCGTCGCGAGTGCGGGCAAGAATCCGATATTCCCCATGACCGGTCATCAGCGCCAGGTCCGAGTGGCCGCCCGACACAATCAAGCACACCAACGGAAACGCTATCTCCGCACCGGTAAGCCAGTTCGCATAGATGTGGGCTTCGAGGTGGTGTACCGCGACGAGGGGAATGCTTGCGCCATAGGCAATGGTCTTCGCCGCCGCCGCGCCGACAATCAGCGCGCCGATCAGGCCCGGACGGTTAATAGCGCCGATGCAGTCGATGTCGGCAAGAGTGCATTCGGCGTTATCCAACGCCTCTTGAACGGTCGGCAGGATCAGCTCAACGTGGAGCCGGCTGGCGACCTCCGGAACAACCCCGCCGAACTTGGCGTGAATGTCGATCTGGGAGGCGATCACATTGGAGAGGATGCGCGCGCCGTCCTCGACCACCGCCGCGCCGGTCTCATCGCAGCTTGTCTCTATGCCGAGGACTTTCACGCGGGATCCTCATCATCTGTAGGGGCGAAGCATTTGCCGTCGGGCCTTTCGGTCTTGCAAGCTTCAGCAGCAAATGCTTCGCCACTACGCCGCAGGCGCTGCTTGAGCTCCTTGAACTTGGCGGTATACCCCAACCCCGAGAGGTTGTCAACCCACATGACCAGCGCGTTTTCGTTGTTATCGGTGTAGTAGGCACGGCGAATCGCGGCAGGCTGGAAACCATATTTCCGATAGAGGTTTTGAGCGGCCGTGTTGCTCTCCCTCACCTCGAGGGTAGCTCGCCGAGCCTGCCGGCTGATCGCCTCCTCAAGAAGAGCCGCGAGGACCTGCTCACCGATCTTCCGCCCGCGACAGGCCTTCGAGACACCCAGAGTAGTTATGTGGGCCTCGTCCATGATCGCCCACATCCCGCCGTAGCCGACGATCTCACAGTCCACACATGCGACTATGTAGTAGGCCGACCGGTTCGCAACCTCGGTGAGGTATGCGCTCTCCCGCCACGGGATCGCGAAGCACTCCCGCTCGATAACCATCACCAGCGGCACATCCTCGGGCTGCATCCGCCGCATTCCGACAAGGCTGACCAACGCAACACTCCCATCACGCCACGCAAAGTACGCCGTAGTCTAGCATGCGCAAAGCAGTGGTGTCAAACGTTTGGGGCGCGGAGCAGTTCAGTTCTCCGGGCACGGACAACCCCGTTAGCCCTGAGTAGCGCGCGCAGCAAGCGTATCGAAGGGCGGTCTGTGGTCCACCGCGCTTCGATACGGCCGCCGATCCCGGCCTACTCAGCGCTAACGGGGTGGTGGTGCCACGAAATCCCCTTAAGACCAAACAGTGGCTGGGGGGG
>Ga0209226_10000952_pt1 | contig 14052 bp, 11 predicted proteins | sample BarGraNGADG00212_2_FD_184497 | JGI IMG/M metagenome (GOLD analysis project Ga0209226, IMG submission 184497) | Arctic peat soil microbial communities from Barrow, Alaska, USA - Barrow Graham LP Ref core NGADG0011-212 (SPAdes) (version 2) | ecosystem: Environmental > Terrestrial > Soil >...
CCTGGAATCCGGGTTTTAGTAAATTACCTCGTAAAATAGCTGAATCATGATAACCTTTAAGCTGGTGGAATTGATATTACTCTTGTTGTTCAAAAAGTTTATTTACCTTATGCAACCCACAAGCTGGCCTACTTGGCCAGCTTGTGGCATTAGTCGTCCACACATTAAAACCGAATCTATTTATCGGTGATATCGACGACATGGCTAGTGAAGTTCTTCTGCTGTTTCGTCTCTACGCTTACTAAAATGTATAAGCCTGTAACCTCCTTCGGAACCGCAACACTGGTCGTCCAGTCTGCCTTCTGTTCCGGGAGGGTTATGGGTGCATCTGCGAGAGTCGGGTCCTCATAGACACCATAGATGATACCATCTGAACCAATCACAGGTGGATTTCCAATATGAACATAGGTAGGGTATGCGCCGGGGTTATTAGTTTCCCAGGCGAGTTCCAAGCTAGTATCGGTACGCTTGGTATCGGTGAGGGTGAGAATGCAATCATTAATTGCGACTATTTTGGCAGCTGGATTCTCGATCAAACCTTGGACCGGTTCCGCGATCGGATATTTCAAGTTCGCGGCAACTTGGTCGAGATTCAATTCTAGCTTTTCGTTGACAGGATGGGCTGCAACGTAATAGTTGTATGGACCAGTTATGTAGCTATAGTCTACGGAAAGCTTGAATCCAGGCGCTACAGTTGCACCTTTGCAATCCACATAGAGTAGCTGGGTCTTGGGTTCGGTTTTTGTCCCACTTGTGTAACCCCGCATTTGAAAGCCTGGTGCCAGGCTGTTGCCGCCAGTACCGACAAAGACAGTATCGCAGTTGATAGTCTTACCGCTGCTAGCCGTGAGCACAGCTGGATGATCTTTCACGGCTTGCATAACACTCCAATCGCCAGTCTCGTTCCGGATGGTAATATCAATGTGCAGATCCCCTGTGCCGGATGTGCCAACATTCGTCGCCTCAGCAGTCCAACCTTTTGCACTTGTTGATATCTGAGTAACCTCAACTACGGGTGTCACGATGTAAGCACAGGAATAGAGAAATACACTGCAGAGTAATATTTGGATAATATTCTTTTTTCTGCTCTTCATCTTTTTTCCTTCTCATTTCCAATAAAATGGAATGTCAGAAATTCTGGAAAAACCGAGGTCAAATGGGCTCTCGGCTTCCTGGGTCTAATCTATGGAACAAATTTTGGAAGGATCAGGTCAAAGAGCGCAGTCATCTGCCAGTAGTTGGGAGGAACATCAGTTCCACCATCTACAGCTTCCACAGTCTTTTCCTGATCTTTATAAGAGACACTTGTAAAATAAGTAAAACATGCTCCGCATGGGACATGTGAGGTGGAATACATATTATCTGTAAACCATCCCAGGTTGTCAATTTCCGAAAGCAATTTGTCCACATCTGCAGATGTCACTTGCTTCTCGATTTGTTGCGTGCTGTTATCGCCTGTGATGCGACCGTCCGGATAAATGGCATACAGTTCGTCAATGCAGTGAATTCCGCCATTGCGCTCGTAGGCGATGACCGCCCCGGCTTTCATGAGACTTGCCGCCTGGTCCTGCCGGAATGGCTTCAACTGGCATCCCGAAGCTGTTGGGGTCAGATCGCTGGTAACCTGTCCATGGGTAGCATTCCGGAAAAGGCCAAATGCAAGAATGGCAAGGAGTACCACGATGAACGTACCACCGCCATAGAACAGTCTTTTCCGGTTGCGCGACCTGGTTGATGCAGCCGTCGCCTGGGCGGACTCCTTCGACTGATTGATCAATTTTCCGACGAATAATTGACGGGTATTCAAATTGACCACAAGGCTCTGTACGCCGATGAAAATTAGTGTAAGTGACCCAATCGCGATACTCGCCCACCAGGAACTGAGTTTTCCGTTGAATTGGATCAGAGTCTGGATGAGAGCGATGACGAGTACGCCAAACAGACTGCCGAACACATACCCTTCCCCGCCGGTCAACATCGTACCGCCAATCACCACCGCCGCGATAACGGTCATCTCGAAGCCATTGGATGCGTGTGTGCCATGCCCGGATCCCACGTAGATGGCGTAGCAAACGCCTGCCAACGCTGAACAAAATCCGTTGAATGTGTAGACCAACACTTTGGTCCTGTCAACCGGCAGGCCCATCAAACGAGCGGATTGTTCGTTGGCTCCATTATTCCCGCCTATGGAATATATCGTGCGGCCAAAACGCGTATAGTGGCTAAGGTAGATTGCTGCTGCAAAGAAAGCCACACTTACAACAACCAGGATCGTGATGTAGTCGCCTTTTTGGGTGATGGGGTTGCTTAATCCCGGGATTAAGATTTTTGTCCCTGAAAGAAGTGTAATGATCGGGTTGTGGATACGAATCTCCGCATCGCTGATGATGTAACACATCCCGCGCGCAAACCACATGCCCGCTAGGGTAGCAATAAACGGTTGCACCTTCATAAAGGTAATAAGGCCTCCCATGATAGCGCCTAGGGCCATGCCCATGAGCAACATAAGAGCTATTACCAGCCAGGGGTTCCAGCCTGCCCGGATTAATGCGGCAGCGGCCGTGGTGGTCAGTGCAATCACACCGCTCACCGATAAGTCGATACCACCTGATATAATGACGAATGTCTCGCCTATCACGCTGATCAGTAGGAAAGGCGTAGTGATGAATAAGGTGAAAAACACTTGCGCATCACGCATGCCTTTAAAAGAAATTACACCGAGGACATAAACGATAGAAAATAGCACGATCGTCGCCGAAAGCGGAAGGAACCTCCGGAATCTGGTAATGCGCATGCCTAAACTCTGCATCATGATTTCACCTCCTTCTGCTTGGTCCGCGAGGTGATTTTCCGGAGAAAGTCCCGTACCTGCTGTGAATACAAGAGGATCACTACGATGACAACCACTGCCTTGACCGCGATAAGGGCACTCGCCGGAACACCGATTGCTAACGATGAAGTGGTTGTAGCCTGAATGACCAACGCGCCGATAGCGCTGGCCAGCAGGGAAAACCGACCACCCGACAATAAGGTTCCGCCGATGATCACTGCCAGAATGGCGTCCAGTTCAAAGTAAAGACCGACCTGGTTGGCGTCCGAAGTTCGGATACTCGAAACGGCGACCAACCCAGCTATCCCTGCACACACACCGCAAAATACGTAAGCGATCAATTTGATTTTCTTTTCATTGATACCACTAAAAAAACTGGAGCGGGAATTGATTCCTACCGACTCGATAAACATTCCCAAGGATGTTTTCCGGGTTGCAACCCAGGCAATCGCAAACACGATGGCGGCGATGTATAAAGCAGCCGGAAGGAGAAAAAGCCAACCATTTCCGAGCTGTAAGAATGTGCCATTATAGATGATGATCTTGATCGCATTTGTCACGAGTTGGGCAATCCCTCGACCTGCAATCATCAGGATCAAGGTAGCCACCATGGGTTGAATTTTCCCGTATGCAACCAGTAACCCATTCCAGAGGCCACAAATTGCTGAGATGATCAGCGGCACAAGGAACACGAGAAACAGCGGCGAAGCGCTATAAGCGGGATCTGCTTCTCTCGTTACATCTGCCAGTTTAAGGCCAACCAGGTTTGGGTTAAGCATGATGCAGGCCGTTGAGGCTGCAATTGCCATGACAGCACCCACTGAGAGGTCAATTCCCCCAGTGGCAATTACCAGTGTCATCCCCATGGCCAGCATGATGGTCGGCGCACTATTACGAAGAACGTCGATCAGATTGCCATACAGATGGCCTTGTTTGATCTCAAGGTGAAAAAAACCAGGAATAAAGATCAGGTCAAAAAGCAGGATAAGTGCCAGGGCAACGAAAGGGAAGAAAAGCCTACTCTCGGTGACTTTTCTCCAATCAAAAGAGGTCTTAGATGGTTTCATGGGTTAATCACTCCCTGCAATTGATTTCATGATCTTACGCTCACCCACATCACCAGTATATTCGGTGACCTTCTCGTGGTCCCGTAATACAACGATTCGGTGACTAGTGCGTAATACTTCCTCCAGCTCAGAAGAAATGAACATACATGACATGCCTTCCTCGGCCAGTGAAAGTACCAGTTTCTGGATTTCGGCCTTTGTTCCCACATCGATGCCGCGAGTGGGTTCATCCAGGATCAGAAGGCGCGGGTTGGTAGCCAACCAGCGAGCCAAAATCACCTTTTGCTGGTTGCCGCCGCTCAGATTTTTAACTTGCTGATCGGCTGAGGGGGTACTGATATTTAGCAATTTAATGTACTTGTCCGCAATCTCATATTGCTTTTGCATGCTTAGATGCTTGAACCAGCCCAGGCTGGCTTGCATAGCCAAGATGATATTCTCCCTCACTGTCAAATCAGCCACAATCCCTGCGACTTTCCGGTCTTCCGGGCAGAGTGCTACACCCCGCTCGATAGAACCGATCGGGGAGAAATCCCTGACTGGCTTGCCATCCATGTTAATCGAACCGGTATCCGGTTTGTCGATACCGAATAAAAGCTGGGCAATTTCGGTGCGCCCTGAACCCAGCAGGCCAGCCAGGCCAACAACTTCACCAGCATGCAATTCAAGGTCGAATGGCTCGATGGAGCCTGAACGACCAAGTCCTTTTGCCTGAAGGAGCTTATCGCCTTTAATATGCTGGCTGCTTTCAAGCTTTAAATGTGTCATTTCGTTAAATTCAGTCAAAGTACGACCGATCATTTTCGTAATTAATTCCAGTCGCGGGAGCATTGAAGTATTGTAAGTCCCTACCAATTTCCCATTGCGCAGGACGGTAATTCTGTCGGCAACCTCGTACACCTGGTCGAGGAAATGCGTGATAAAAATAATGGCCATTCCTTCGTTTTTTAATTTTCGCATAACGCCAAAGAGTTGCTCAGTTTCATGGATGGTTAGACTAGAAGTGGGTTCATCCAGGATCAGGATCTTGGCAGATGAAATCTCAAATGCGCGTGCAATGGCTGCCATTTGCTGGACGGCAATCGAACACGAACCCAAGGTTTGGGTCACATCAATATTGATTTCCAATCCTTGGAGGATCTGCCCGGCCCGGGTATTCATAGTCTTCCAATCTATACTGCCCCATTTCCTGGGTTCCCTGCCGATCAAGATATTTTCAGCTACCGTTAAATTCAGACAAAGATTGACCTCCTGGTAGACTGTGCTGATGCCCATTTCTTGAGCATGTTGAGGTGATCTTATCGACACATCTTTTCCATCCAGCGAAACTAAGCCTTTATCCGGTCGCTCTACACCGGTCAGGACCTTGATAAGGGTGGACTTGCCTGCGCCGTTTTCCCCTACTAAAGCATGGATCTCGCCGCTCCTGAGGGTAAAGTCCACATTTTCGAGTGCAAGTACACCTGGAAAGGATTTGTAGATGCCTTTCATCGATACAATTTCGTTGCCAGTCTCTGCCATATGCTCTACCTTTGTCTTGAATTTAAACTATTTAGTCATTCAAGAGAGGAGAAGCGGCTTTCGCACCGCTTCTCCTCTCTTATCACGCAGAAATAATATGGTGACCAGTGACTCCCCGGAAAGTCACACGTTCTGGCCATGAAGATTAATACTTACGGGTCGCTAGGATCGCTTTAAGGGCATCTGCGCCCTGGGCGGCAAAGAATTGGCCTTCCTGCGAAGGAACCCATGTCGGCAAAGTTGTGTCACCGTTCATGGCTTTTAGGGCAGCTTCATAGACCTGAGGAGCGAGCAGCGGGTTGCACTCGATGTCGGCACTTAATTCACCGGAGATCAAGTACTTGAAACCGTCAGCAGTTGCGTCGAGGCCGAGCACGAAGATATCCTTGCCGGGGACAAGTCCGGCTTCTTCGATCGCCTGGATCGCACCAATGGCTTCCTCATCATTGTGGGCAAATACGCCCTGGATGTCGGTACTCTGCTTCAAGAAAGCTGCCATGACTGCCTTGGACTCCGGGACGCCCCAGTTACCAGTCTGGGACTGGGTAATCGTCATTCCGCAATCGCCCATCTTCTCGCGGAAACCCTTGGCGCGGTCAATGGCTGCAGAAGCGCCTACGGCGCCGGAAATCTCGACGACATTCTTACTCGTGCTATTCTTGAGCAGGTCACACATAGCAGCCGCGCTCTTGTGCCCTTCTTCGATGAAGTCAGAGCCAATGTACGTGTAATAATTGGTCGGGGCTGCATCGATACGGCGGTCTTCCAAAATGACGATCTTTCCATTCGCTTTGGCTTCGGCCAGCACATCGTCATAACCAGTCACGTCGAGGGCTGCAAGGACGATCACGTTCACCGATGGATCCTGATTGAACTGATGGAAAGCTGAAACCTGGTTCTCAATTTTATTCTGGGCGTCGTAAAACTTCAAAGTGACGCCTAGCTGAGTAGCAGTTTCTTTGAAGGAAGATGTATTGGCAGCGCGCCAGCCACTTTCAGAGCCGGTCTGGATAAAGCCGACCGTCATGTCAGAATATTTGCAATTGGGTGAGCATTTGGCGACAGGAATTACATAGCCGCCGGACGTCGTCAGGTTAGCGGCAGGGGGCACAGCCGTGGGAGGTACAGCTGTCGCTGGAGTTCCTCCGCAACCGACCGCGGAAAAAACAAATGCCATCGCTATTGCGATACTAAGAAACTTTGCGAGTTTCATTTAACACTCTCCTCTTTAATTTGGTTTGTTGAGTTATGGACGAAGCATTTTCCGGGAAGAATACGCTCGCTGATGATGCGTGCGCAAATATCCTTCAGGCAAGTATGCTGCTATGTGAGTGAACAGAACCACCTTGGATAACTGGTTATTTTTAATTCTGCATTTATTGATATGGCATCCGATACACCTCCTAATGATAACCCAGACCCTTGATGAAACGCCTTAGAAATAGAACGAGCCTCCGACGAGGCCAGTGGCAACTTGGCTTTGTTCCCAAGAATAGAATGAAGTGAGGTATTTAAAAGAGTTTTCACTTTTGTCAAACTTCCGCTAACGTTCCCGCTAACGTTCCCGTTATCGTTCACATTCATTACCAATATATTAGCAAAAAAACAGCTGTATGTCAAGAGGCAAACTATGCTTAAAATCAATCTTGATCGCCCAATCAATGAATTGATCTTGAATCATCATAGTACGCCTTTCAGTAATAATTACCATTTTTTCAGGTTGGAATTAGCATCAGATTATTGGATATTTTCAAAAAGCACTTGACAAATCCTGCCGGATTTGTTACTATGTTATCGTTATCGGGAACGATAACGATAATTGTAATAATATGAAAAAGAGGCATTCCGAAATGAATCACCACAAACGTGCAACCATAAAACAAGTCGCAAAGCTCGCTGAAGTTTCCACTCAGACCGTCTCCAGAGTAATTAATGATCGCCCGGACGTTGCCCCTGAAACTCGCCAGCGAGTCCAGCAAGTTATTGAAGAATTAAAATATCAGCCCAGCGCCCTAGCCCGCAGCCTCATACAACAGCGAAGTTATACACTGGGAGTGGTTACTGCTGGATTGAAATATTTCGGCCCTTCGCGCACGTTGAACGGAATCACCAACAAAGCCGAAGAACTTGGTTACGCTCTACTTCTTGAAGAATTGCTTCAATTCGACACGGATAACATAAAACCTCTTCTGGAGAATTTGCTTGCCCGCCATGTAGACGGTATCGTCTGGGCTGTTCCTGAAGTTGGTAATAACCGCAGATGGGTCGACGAAATATTGAACGATGTACCCGTCCCGGTTGTCTTTTTAACCATGGAGCCCCGCCCGGGAGTGTCGACTGTAGCGGTTAATAATTATGACGGCGGTGTCTTGGCAACCCAACATCTACTGGACCAGGGGTATCGTCAGATTGGTCATATCTCCGGACCTCTTGACTGGTGGGAAGCTCGCCAGCGTAAACAAGCCTGGCAGGATACTTTGAAGAAAGCGGGGATAGAAGTTGAAGATGCCCACTGTGTAGAAGGTAATTGGTCTTCATCCAGCGGAGAGGTCGCTTTCGAGCAATTGTTGCTTACTTATCCCAAGATGGATGCAGTGTTTGTCGGGAATGACCAGATGGCATTGGCAGTGTTACAGATCGTCAGCCGCCGAGGCCTGCACATTCCCAAAAACCTCGCTGTTGTTGGGTTCGACAATTTTGCAGAATCAGCTTACTTCTGGCCTGCCTTAACAACCATCAACCATAATCATCATGAATTGGGCTGCCGCGCCGTACAGGAATTGGTTAGCCAGATTGAAACAGGCCGACGTGATGAAATGATTGAGCCACAAAATATTCTACTATCATGTGAGCTAATCATTCGTGACAGCTCAATTATTCCATAATAAGAAGTTGCATTCATTTGTTTCAATAGGAGGCAATTGTGGTTGATTTTAAAGAATTAGAAGTCTGGTTTGTGACTGGAAGCCAGCACCTGTATGGCGATGCAACACTCAAGAAAGTGGCTGAGCACTCTCAAGAGATGGCACAATGGATGACGAGCTCAGGTAAATTACCAGTGAAAGTTGTTTTTAAGCCAGTAGTGACAACCCCGGATGCGATTACCGAACTCAGCCGGGAAGCGAATAATGTTCAATCCTGCATCGGTCTGATCACCTGGATGCACACATTCTCCCCTGCAAAAATGTGGATTTCCGGGTTGAAGGTCTTGCAAAAGCCCTTACTCCATCTTCACACGCAGTTCAATCGCAACCTGCCATGGTCAAGCATCGACATGGACTTCATGAATCTCAACCAATCAGCCCATGGCGATCGGGAGTTTGGCTTCATTGTTAGCCGCATGCGCCTGGAGCGGAAAATTGTTGTCGGATTCTGGCAAGACGATGATGTTCTTTCTGACATCTCCACCTGGATGCGAGCTGCCTCAGCTTGGCATGACTCCCAGGGGATGCGTGTAGCCCGCTTTGGCGACAATATGCGCGAAGTTGCCGTCACCGAGGGCGACAAGGTTGAGGCTCAGCTCCAGCTTGGGTATTCGGTTTACGGCTACGGCGTTGGCGACTTAGTCAAGGTTGTCAACGTTGTTAGCGATATTGATGTTGACCACCTAGTTGCCGAATATGACGATAGTTACGCCGTCTCCAAAGAATTACAGCTTAAGGGCAGCCGCCGTCAGGCATTGCGAGAAGCGGCCCGTATCGAACTCGGTCTGCGGTCTTTTCTCGAAAAGGGTAGTTTCAAAGCTTTCACCACTACTTTCGAAGATCTAAACGGTTTAGCTCAATTACCCGGCCTAGCCGTCCAGCGCCTGATGGCAGCTGGCTATGGCTTTGGCGCAGAAGGCGACTGGAAAACGGCTGCCCTGGTGCGCGCCATGAAAGTCATGGGCGCTGGTTTGAAGGGCGGCACCTCATTCATGGAAGATTATTCTTATGACTTGGATCAGAAAAACTCGAAGGTACTTGGCGCGCATATGCTCGAGGTCTGCCCCTCGATTGCTGGATCAAAGCCCAGACTTGAGATTCACCCGCTTTCGATCGGTGGCAAGGACGACCCAGCCCGGCTTATATTCACAGTGCCCAGCGGGCCGGCTATCAACGCCACGCTGTTGGATATGGGAAACCGCTTCCGCATGATAGTGAATGAAGTGGATGTGATCCAACCAGAGAAGCCACTATCGAAGCTGCCAGTGGCCAGCGCTGTTTGGGTGCCGCGTCCCAACCTCAAGGTCGCCGCGGGAGCCTGGATTCTGGCTGGTGGTGCTCATCATACCGGTTTCAGCCAGTCGGTCTCGAGGGACCATCTGGAAGATTATGCCGGTATAGCCGGATTGGAATTTCTAGTCATCGACAACGAGACCAAGCTGGCTAGCTTGAAGAATGAAATCAAGTGGAATGAAATGTACTACATGTTAGCGAAAGGTCTCTGACCAGGATGGTGGAAGCCGTAAACGAAATATCCGGAAAACTCAGCCTCCTGCGCAGTTTGGCAGTCAGCCACGGCGTGGATGCGCTCCTCCTTCAACGCGTGAGCAGCGTTGCTTGGGCTACCTCCGGGGCTGCAGTCTACGTCAATACTGCCCGTGGTGAAGGTGAGGCATATTTACTCATCACTAGGGAAAAGCAGTTCCTGTTCACGAATAACATCGAAGCCCCTCGCTTGGAAAAAGAAGAAGGGCTAATAGCCCAGGGTTGGGAGTTTTCCATTGCCCCATGGTTTGAAACAAACCGTTTTTTTCAGGAACTGATGGTTAAGTTGAAAGTGGCAGCAGATGGTCTCTTTCCAGACGTGCCGGATCTATCGACTGAGATTGCCCATCTCCGGGCGAACCTGACGCAAACGGAGGGTGAACGTTTCCGGACCCTGGGCCAGCTCTGCGCTCAAGCTATGGATTCCGCTATCCATTTGGTGCACCCCGGTCAGACCGAATTCGAGATCGCTGGTCTCCTGGCGGATGAAACCGAGTGCCGCGGTGTTCAGCCAACTGTTATTCTGATCGCAACTGACGAACGTATCTTCAACTTTCGCCATCCCCTTCCAACAGCTAAAAAGCTCGAAAGATATGCCATGCTCATCCTGTGCGGCCGACAACACGGATTGGTCTGCTCCATCACGCGATTGGTCCATTTTGGCAATCTTCCAGAAGAAATCCAAAAGAAAGCAATATCTGTAGCCCGGATAGATGCCGCCATGATCAGTGCTACCCGTCCGGGACGGAGTCTTGGAGAGATTTTCCAGACCACAATGAAAGAGTATGCCCGTTCTGGTTATCCCGATGAATGGCGTTTGCACCACCAGGGCGGACCTGCAGGTTACGAGCCGCGCGAGTACATGGCCCGACCTGGGGCAAGCGAAAAGGTTTCGATCGGCCAGGTGTATGCTTGGAACCCAACCATCACCGGCACAAAATCGGAAGATACAATTTTGGTCACAAAAACAGGCAACGAAATTTTGACCTCCATCTACGGATGGCCGGTAATTTCAGTTGATGTTGACGGGGATTCACTGGAACGTCCTACTATTCTCATTATGGATTGATTGTTATGAAAACCATCCGATTGCACGGTTCCCAAAAATTAATCGAAAGCGAGAAGACCGTTCTTGGCATCGAATTTGGCTCGACCCGGATCAAGGCGGTGCTGATTGGTGAGGACCATACACCGATCGCATCAGGAAACCATGATTGGGAAAACCAATACGAGAACGGGTTCTGGACATATAGCCTCGAGAATGTTTGGACGGGCTTGCAGGACAGCTATCAGAAACTCAGCAACGAGGTCCTTGAGAATTACCACACCCCGCTCCAAACCATTAGTGCCATCGGTTTCAGCGCCATGATGCACGGCTATATGGCATTCGATAAGGACGAAAATCTACTCGTCCCGTTTCGTTCATGGCGAAACACCATCACCGGACAAGCTGCAGAGAAACTCACAGAACTTTTTCAATTCAATATTCCCCAGCGTTGGAGCATCGCACACCTTTACCAAGCGATATTGAACAAGGAACCTCATGTCAAGGATATCAGCTACCTGACAACACTGGCAGGTTATGTCCATTGGAAACTAACGGGGGAAAAGGTACTGGGCGTTGATGATGCTTCGGGCATGTTCCCCATCGACAGCAAGACCAACGATTATGATGCTCGCATGGTCGAGCTATTCAACGAACGGATCGCTGCGGAAAACTTACCGTGGAAACTCCAGGACATCTTGCCCGAAGTCCTTGTGGCAGGAGATGCTGCAGGTGTTCTTACCAAGGAAGGCACCAGGATGCTCGATCCCACTGGACAATTGCAAGCGGGTATCCCCCTCTGTCCACCCGAAGGTGACGCAGGTACAGGTATGGTCGCGACCAACAGTGTTAGAGAGCGAACGGGCAATGTTTCTGCGGGCACTTCCGTTTTTGCCATGATCGTTTTGGAAAAGGCCCTGTCGCAGGTATATCCTGAGATCGACTTAGTGACGACGCCCACAGGCAACCCCGTCGCCATGGTACATTGCAATAACTGTACATCCGACATCAATGCATGGATCGACCTGTTCCGGGAATTTGCTAGTGTGTTAGGCGTGGAGGTTGATCAGTTCAGTTTGTTTGAAGTCCTGTTTAAAAAGGCGCTCGGAGGCGATACCGATTGCGGCGAGCTCCTTGCCTACAATTATTATTCGGGCGAACCCATCACTCACTTTGAAGAGGGGTGTCCACTGTTCGTACGGTCATCCGAAAGCCGTTTCACACTTTCGAACTTCATGCGGGTGCATCTGTTCTCGGCGCTCAGCACATTGAAGATCGGAATGGACATCCTCTTTGAACAGGAGCAAGTGAAGATCGACCATGTCCTGGGTCACGGTGGCTTTTTCAAAACAAAGGATGTGGGTCAAAAGATCATGGCAGCAGCGATAAATGTCCCCATTACCGTGATGGAGACCGCAGGAGAAGGCGGAGCATGGGGGATAGCCTTGCTTGCTTCCTATATGATCCATAAGGAAGAGGAGGAACCCTTGGAAGATTGTCTTTCCAACAAGGTCTTTGCGAGTGAAAATGGCATAACAATAGCCCCAGATCAGAGGGATATCGAGGGCTTTACGGCATTCATGGAACGCTACAAAAAGGGGCTTGTCATCGAAAGAGCGGCTGTGGATGCGCTGAAATAAGTGAGGAAATTACATGCTTGAAAAATTAAAAGAAGATCTGGTGCGGTTGCATCTTGAACTCACAAAAAACAACCTTGTGGTATGGACGGCTGGAAATGTTAGCGCACGTGACAATGAAACCGGGTTGGTGGTGATCAAACCCTCAGGTATAAAGTATGATGAACTAACACCGGAAATTATGGTGGTTGTAAACTTGGATGGCAATATCGTCGAGGGTAAATTAAAACCTTCATCCGACACTTTTGCCCATGTATATATCTATCGTCATCGATCTGATGTGAATGGGGTTGTACATACTCATTCGACTTTTGCCACTGCTTGGGCGGCGGCCGGCAAACCCATACAACCGATACTGACTGCCATTTGCGATGAATTTGGTGGGCCGATTCCGGTCGGTGCTTACGCAAAAATCGGCGGGGACGATATTGGGCAAGAAATCATACACTCGATCGGCTCTAGCCCGGCTATATTGATGAAGAACCATGGAGTGTTTACAATCGGAAAAACTCCGGAAGCAGCCGTTAAAACCGCCGTTATGGTCGAAGATGTGGCGCGAACAGTTTTTTACGCTTTACAACTCGGTCCGCTGGACGAGATTCCTGTTGATGAAGTTGCCCGTGCCCACCGCCGCTATCTCGATGAGTACGGACAATCTCAATGATTGTATTTGATTTGGCAAATTCATCTTCTTTGATGTTCATACATTGTTGTATACTTTAGCAGAGTTTCAATGGGTGTTGTTTATAAAAAACGACACCCAGAGGATTATATCAAAATCCATGTTTTTCTATCGCTGAGCGCACCTAATATATAGGAAAAAAGGCTGAAAATCACTCCGAAATGCCATATTTAGGGTCGTGAAAAAGAGGGATAAGGATCAGGACTTAAAATCCGCCGGTGGTGACACCGTGAGGGTTCGACCCCCTCTCGCCCCATTACTTGCACTCGACTCAACTTTTTTGTGCTCATAGTTAGTAGGTCCATTTTGTCACCCTTTCGAGGGGGACATTTTTACTTGTCGCAAAGGGGACTACTTATCGCTAACAATATTGAACGCGGATATGAACACGGAGCCCTGCGATTATGTTATAATTTTAAATGTGATTACAAAAATCGTCCGAACTTCTAATCCACAGCAGATTGTTTCCGACGTATGCATATCTCTTGGGAGCCTTCATTAGTTATCAGAAGGCTCTCGATTTTAAGTCAAGATACTTATTCAAAGGAGGTGAACGCCTTAGGGATAAGATAACTTTTCATACCTTGCTCCTGTCCTATTCAAATTCAAAGTTTCTATGAACCGAAATTAGAGGAGAAGAAACAAATGAAAAAGCAACTGTATGTTTTGGCGGCCCTCCTTGTGGCTGCTAGTATGGTTTTAGCAGCCTGCGGTGCCGCCACTCCGACTGCCGCTCCTGCGACTGCCGCTCCTGCGACCGCCGCTCCTGCGACTGCCGCTCCTGTGACCGCCGCTCCTGCG
>Ga0209226_10000954_pt1 | contig 14040 bp, 8 predicted proteins | sample BarGraNGADG00212_2_FD_184497 | JGI IMG/M metagenome (GOLD analysis project Ga0209226, IMG submission 184497) | Arctic peat soil microbial communities from Barrow, Alaska, USA - Barrow Graham LP Ref core NGADG0011-212 (SPAdes) (version 2) | ecosystem: Environmental > Terrestrial > Soil > Wetlands...
AAAGCAATTAATCCAGCCCATTTTGCAGGCACATTGCCAAAGCCCGACAATCCAACGATTAAACCAAAGCTTTGTCAAAGAGCCTGCAAAGCCGACCCAATTAAGAAAATAAATTTTTAAAAATGCCCAACCGCACGGAAGAATAAAAATAGAAGACAAAAAACTGAAATCTGGATAGACATTGGAATATAGCACGAAACACTAACACGGGTTTTGCGTTAGTGGGCGGACAGTGCAAATTTAAACATTTGAGCAATTAATAAATATATTACGGGCAGACAGGTAAGTGTTTCAAAAGCCCACTACCGCAAAGCCTGGGAACGTTAGCAAAAAAAAATAATATAGATTTTTTTCTTCTCGTCCCTACTGCCTGCCCACCTCAGGTGTGGCTCCAGCGTAAGGACGTATATCAACTTGAAGATTCCGCCACATCGGAAAATTTCCTCCTGACGAAACATTAATGAATCTATAATATTTTACTCTCATAAGCTTTAATTTCTTATTCCAGTATTTAGACTTATTTTTTCTCAATAGTTTTATTCATTCTCAATATTTATTTTGTTAATATGAAAAAAAAATCGCCAGTGCATAACCGAGGCTATGAAGTAATGATAATTACAAAGATATTAAAGAAAATAAAATAAATATAAAACATTTTTTCATCTACAAAAACAGCTTAAGCATTGTGATGCTAACGTTTATGCTGATCTTTTGGTCTGGTCAGTTTATCACCGGAATGAAATTAGTTAATGCCGAAAGAAAAGAAAACGGACTTCCACAATTTTCTACCATTGAATATTCAAAAAGTGGTCATTTTATTGCAGCTACTTTCGAAAACTGGGAAAGTGAATTTTTACAGATGGCATTTTATGTGTTTCTTACGATTTATTTACGACAAAAGGGTTCTTCAGAATCTAAAAGCCTTTACAAAAAGGAAGAGGTTGACAGAGACCCAAAGATACACCCCAATGCTCCATGGCCGGTAAAAAAGGGTGGGATATGGTTAAAAATTTATAGCAATTCACTTACGATCGCTTTATTTAGTTTATTCCTTTTCTCATTTTTCATGCATTTTTATGGAAGTCTGAAAAATTTTAATGAACAGCAGGCAGGAAATAATTTGCCTTTAGCTTCTGCTTCTCAATATATTGGCAGTTCACAGTTTTGGTTTGAGTCATTCCAAAACTGGCAGAGTGAATTCCTTTCAGTCGCAACTATAGTTTTACTTTCTATCTGGCTTAGACAAAAAGGCTCTCCCGAATCTAAACCGGTGGATGCTGCTTATGGTGAGGATGCTGAATAATTTTTTCAAATGATACCTTTAAACAGAATGAACTTATAAGATATAATTAAAACTAAGCCCAGCCTACAACAGCAGGCCTTAAACTATTGCTGGCATTGGATTTTAAGATAAATTATGAGTACTAAAAAGCATACTACTATCCTCGCAAATCCATTGTCAAAATTCAGCAACAGTTCAAGCCTGCAAAACGTTAGCAAACAAAAATAATATAGATTTTTTTCTTCTCGTCCCTACTGCCTGCCCACCTCAGGTGTGGCTCCAGCGTAGGAACGTATGTCAGCTTGAAGATTCCGCCGCATTGAAACTTTCCTCCGACTGTCTTTTTCTACAACCCCATTCTTGTCCCCTATTTCGCCATTCCTGCTTTTAAAGGGGTCGAATTCGACCCCCTTTTGAGGAATGCTGGTAGTAATGTTTTTACAATGAGTCCGTCTCAATGGGTAGAACTTACCGAAGCCGAATTGCGTCAATATTATGCGGAATACATTAAGAACGGCGACACGATCGGCAAAGAAAGCGAAGTGTATAAGATTACCGTATAGCCCCAATACTCAAAGCTGTCTCAAGATTAGAAAATCTGTCTCAAAATGAGAAAATATTTAGAGGTACATTTCGAATAGAGGCTTTAAATGCACTTTATATTTGGCACGATACTTGAAGTGAATAAGTTATAATTATGAATTAAATATATGAGAATAAATTTTCAACCCTTTAAACGAGTTACCCGTCATAATAAAAAGATAAGAATAATATATGTCTGACCACTTAAAGTAATTATTATAATATTAAATAATGGAAACCAGAAACCATTTCAAAAACGGGGCGATTCCGAAAAGCCTTATGAGTAGGAAATAAATTAAAGATTACTATGAAAACACTTGTGAGAATTACCAATGTAATTTTTGTTCTGCTGTTCTTATTTACACTTACCGCTTGTAATAATAATCCAACAGGTCCATCAAACCCTGTAATAGACCCATTTAGCAATGGCGGGATTGAAAGGAATATGATTGTTGTTATGAGCGATATGCATCTTGGTGCTGATCTCAGTTATGCTGAGTGCAAGAATAACCTTGGAGCTCTTGAAAAATTGATTAAACAGATAAAAGTTTCTACGAATGTTAAGGAACTTGTTATCGGCGGAGATTTGATTGATGAGTGGTTTGTGCCGGCTACAACAAATACTTATGAGGGATTAGGTCAGGCTGATTTTGTCAGCCGTCTTGCGACAACCAACATTGGTGTGTTTAATGCATTAAATAGTATAATTCAAGAAGGGCAGATATTAGTTACTTATGTTCCCGGCAATCACGATTTAGCAATTACGGCGGCAAGTATTGAAAGTGTTCTTCCGGGGATAAATCAAGCCAGGGATGCTGTGCTGGGTTTAGGTACTTATTCACCTGTTGCATACCCTAAAATAGCCATTGAACATGGGCACCGCTACAATTTCTTTTGTGCGCCTGACCCGATCTCTAACCAAAATATTGCACCGGGCACCATAATGCCTCCGGGGTATTTTTTCACAAGAATAGCCACTCTCTCTGTTATACAACATCACCCATCACCGGGCGATACCACACCGATTGTTACACCAAATCTTTCGGGTGGCGAGTCCCAGGATTTACTATTTCGATATTGGAAGATGTGGTATTGGACACTGAATTATTTCCCGATAACTAATAAATTTGACGAGAATCTTATTGTAACAAATATGAATGGATTCACAGGGACGTATAAAGTGAACGATCTTGTTCCTTTTCAATCATCTCCTGGCGGATTTATAAATGTGAATCTTTACAATGGGATTCAGGATAATTGGGATGCAAGACAAACTCATAATAATGTACCTATACATTCTCTTACAGGTCTTGCAATCGATTCTGTTAATTCAAATACTTGGACTGACTATCAGGCAGTTTTACAGTACTTTATGAATCCTAACTCAGATAAAAGACTTGTTGTATTTGGTCACACTCATGTGCCTAAAATTACTGCGGCTCAAAATTATGTAAATGAGAAATGTGTTTATGCGAATTCCGGAACTTGGATTGACAATAATCCAAACCTGACAACAATGCATTTTGTAGTGATAACACCACAGAGTGTTAGTGCTACTTCGCAAACTTTAGTAAAGCTGTACAACTTTGAGAATGAAGTTGTAACTAAAATGGATGAAAACTCATTGCGTTTTTAGCGATAAGCAGATGAGGTTAAGTTAATTTCGTTGGTTAATAAAGTGTAGCAGTAATAAGGATATCAGTGGTAAATGCGGCATTGTCTCTCTGGACAATTACGAATCACGCGATTCTTTATTATTGCTACACTCTTATATAATTAAAAAGATTAGACTGTAAATATGTCTGACCACTTAAAATAATAATAATATTATTAAAAAATGGAGGCCAGGAACCATTTCAAAAACGGGGCGAATCCGAAAAGCCTTATGAGTAGGAAATAAATTTAAGATTATAATGAAGTCATTATTGAGAATTACTAATGTAATTTTTGTTCTGTTGTTCTTATTTACACATACCGCTTACAATAAATCTAATCCAATTGGTACATCAGACACTGTAATAAACCCGTTTAGCAATGGCGGGAGTGAAAGGAATATGATTGTTGTTATGAGCGATTTGCATCTTGGTGCCGATCTCAGTTATGCTGAGTGCAAGAATAACCTTCCGGCTCTTGAAAAATTGATTAAACAGATAAAAGTTTCTCCAAATGTCAAAGAACTTGTTATCGCAGGAGATATGATTGATGAGTGGTTTGTGCCGGCTACAACGAATACTTATGAAGGACTAGATCAGGCTGCTTTTGTCAGACGGGTTGCGGCAGCCAACAGTGGTGTATTTGCTGCATTAAATAGTATAATTCAGGAAGGTCTGATATTAGTTACTTATGTCCCGGGCAATCACGATTTAGCAGTTACGGCGGCAAGTATTGAAAGTGTCCTTCCGGGGATGAATCAAGCCCGCGATGCCGTGCTTGGTTTAGGTACTTATTCTCCTGCCAGCCAGCCTAAAATAGCCATTGAACACGGGCACCGATACAATTTCTTTTGTGCTCCTGACCCGTACTCTAACCAAAATGTTGCACCGGGCACCATATTGCCTCCGGCGTATTTTTTCACAAGAATAGCAGTTCTCTATGTTAAACAAGGACATCCGGCACCGGGCGATACCACACCGGTTGTTACACCAAATCTTTCGGGCGGTAACTCTCAGGATTTACTATATCGATATTGGAAGATGTGGTATTGGACAGCGAATTTATTCCCGATAACTAATAAATTTGATGAGAATATTATTGTAACAAATGTAAATGGATTCACAGGGACGTATAGTGTAAACGATATTATTCCTTTTCAATCATCTCCAGGCGGATTTATAAATGTGAATCTTTATAATGGGATTCAGGATAATTGGGAGGAAAGGCAAACTCATAATAATGTACCTGTTCATATTAATACTGGTCTTGCGATCGATTCTGCTAATTCAAATACATGGACCGATTATCAGGCAGTTTTGCAGTACTTTATGAACCAAAACTCAAATAAAAGACTTGTCGTATTTGGCCATACTCATGTGCCTAAAATTACTGAGTATCAGAATTATGTTAATGAGAAATGCATTTATGCGAATTCAGGAACGTGGATTGACAATAATCCAAAACTGACAACAATGAATTTTGTTGTAATAACACCACAGAGTGCTGAGGCTTCTTCTCAAACCTTAGTAAAACTGTACAACTTTATGAATGAAGTTGTAACTAAAATGGATGAAAATTCATTGCGTTTTTAGCGATAAGCAGATGAAAATGTCTGACCACTTAAAGTAATAATAATATTATTAAAAAATGGAAACCAGAAACCATTTCAAAAACGGGGCGAATCCGAAAAGCCTTATGAGTAGGAAATAAATGAAAGATTATTATGAAAACATTAGTGAGAATTACAAATGTAATTTTTGTTCTGTTGTTCTTATGTACACTTACCGCTTTTAATAAATCTAATCCATTTGGTACATCAGATCCTGGAATAAACCCATTTAGCAATGGGGGGAGTGAAAGGAATATGATTGTTGTTATCAGCGATATGCATATGGGTGCTGACATCGCCTATACTCAATGTAAAAATAACAGGGGACCTCTTGTAAAGTTGCTTCAACAGATGAAAGCGGCTCCGAATGTTAAAGAGATTGTTATTGCAGGTGACCTGATTGATGAATGGTGGGTGCCTGATTCAGTAAACACTTATCAGGGGAAAGATCAGAGTGATTTTGTACAGCGGATCGCAGCTACCAATTCAGAAGTGTTTGCTGTCATTAACCAGATAATTCAGGAAAATAAAATTATTGTTACTTATTTACCGGGGAATCATGATATGGCAATAACTTCTGCTAATGTTGACCTTATTCTACCGGGGATAAATCAAACACATGATGCACAAGGCCTGGGTACTTACATTCCGGCAAGTATGCCCACCCTGGCCATTGAACATAGCAATCGCTATAATTTTATCACCGCACCTGACCCGATTTCTAATAGAGATATTGTGCCGGGCTCCATATTGCCTACCGGATATTTTTTAACAAGAATATCAACGACCCATATGATACAAAATTGTACAGTAGCTGGCGACACTTTAGCCGTTGTAACCCCGAATACTACGGGTAATGAAAGCCAGAATTTAGCATTTGAATATTGGGAAAGCTGGGCATGGTTAATGAATGCAATTCCTATTACAAATAAATTTTCCGAAAAGATTATTGTGACCAATATTAATGGATTCACAAAAATATATTCACTCAACGATCTGACCCCTTTTCAGTTAACTCCCGGAGGATTTATTGATATGAAACTTTTCAAAGGGGTACAAGACAACTGGGAAGAAAGACAAACAGCCAACAATGTGGCAGTCCATATCCCGGTTGCACAGGCATTTGCGAATCAGGTTAATTCTGATAGTATAGATGTTCAGGCAAATACACAATACTTTAGGAATCCAAACTCCAATATAAGAATCGTAGTTTTTGGACACACACACAAAGCCAAAATCATTCCGTTCACAAATAATGGGATAAAATCAATCTATGCGAACTCGGGAACATGGATTGATAATAATCCCGGAGTGGGTAGTACAACGATGAATTTTGTTGTAATAACACCACAGAGTGCTGAAGTTTCTTCTCAAACCTTAGTAAAGCTGTACAACTTTATGAATGAAGTTGTAACTAAAATGGATGAAAACTCATTGCGTTTTTAGGGATAAGCAGATGAAGTTGAGTTAATATCGTTGGTTAACAAAGTGTAGCAGTAATAAGGATTTCAGTGGTAAATGTGGCATTGTCTCCCGCTCAAACATTTGAGGTGGTGGACAGGAAAGTAACCCGCAATCCCTTACTGCATATAGCCTCGGTCGTTAGCAAAAAAAAATAATATAGATTTTTTTCTTCTCGTCCCTACTGCCTGCCAACCTCAGGTGTGGCTCCAGCGTAGGAACGTATGTCAGCTTGAAGATTCCGCCGTATTGAAACTTTCCTCTGTCGTTCTTTTTCTACAACCCCATTCCTGTCCCCTATTTCGCCTTTCTTGTCCCCCCTATACAGCCATTTATTTTTTTTCCTCGAAAAATTAATTATTTTTGTCTTAATATTAAATTAAACACCCATAAAAATATGTTATACTTTAATATTCCAAAGCTCTTTAAACTCAGAAACATCTCCAAGCCCAGAATATTTCTCTCTTAAAATGGTTTTACATATTCACAGACAAAAAATCTTGCCACCTACCGCCGCTCAAACATCTCCGTTAACGTCGTCGAAAAGCTCTGCCTCGCCCTCAACTGCACCCCTAATGACCTCCTCGAATGGATTCCATCAAAAGACTCTCAAGTCCCCGAAAACCACCCCCTACACGCCCTCAAACCATCCGAAACTCTCGACCTCTCCGAACTCTTTAAGGACATCGCACCTTCCCAAATCCCCCAAATAAAAAAAGCCGTCCTGCAGGCAAAACAAAACCCCCTGACAAATGAAAACCCCTAACGCCGTTCGCTCATTCTCAAATAATCTCATTTAATTTGACAATTATAAATTTTATTTTGTTACAAATACAAATTAAATTAGCAATAAATTGTTTTCATCTAAAGAAATAAGAAGTTCGTTTTTGAAGTTTTTTGAAGAATGCGGGCATAAAATTGTCCCCTCTTCTTCAGTTGTGCCTTATGAAGACCAGACCCTCCTCTTTGCAAATGCGGGAATGAATCAGTTCAAGGATGTATTCCTCGGCACGGGCAGCCGCGAATATAAGCGTGCCGCTGATACGCAAAAATGCATACGTGCAGGCGGTAAGCATAACGATCTTGAAGAAGTCGGCATTGACGGCTACCATCACACTTTTTTTGAAATGCTCGGCAACTGGTCTTTCGGGGATTATTATAAGAAGGAAGCAATTCGCTGGGCATGGGAACTGCTCACCTCGGTTTGGAAGATGCCTAAGGAACGTCTCTGGGCAACTGTATACAGAACAGACGATGAGGCGTTTAAATTCTGGAAATCGGAAACTGATATAGACCACTCGCATATTCTGAAGTTCGATGAAAAAGATAATTTTTGGGAAATGGGTGAAACAGGTCCGTGTGGTCCTTGTTCGGAAATCCATTTTGACGCAACTCTAAACGGATGCAAACCTGAAAAAGTAAATGCCGGGCTCGAAGACGTGATTGAAATATGGAATCTCGTTTTCATTCAGTACAATCGCGATATCAAAGGCGAACTGCACCCTTTGCCAAAAAAGCACGTGGATACGGGAATGGGACTTGAGAGAGTGGTAAGAGTGATGAATAATAAAAAATCGAATTACGACACTGATTTATTTTCTCCGATTATAAAAAGAATTTCGGAAATTGTTAAAAAAGACTATAAGGGCGAAAATATTTCTCCGATTAATGCAATTGCCGACCATATAAGAGCATTGACATTCGCCATAAGCGACGGTGCAATGCCCTCTAACGAAGGTCGCGGATACGTGCTGAGGCGAATCCTCAGGCGCGCACTCCGGCTTGCGAGAAAACTTGATTACAATCAACCGCTTTTGTATGAACTTGTAGATGTGGTAGTAGATAATTTTTCCGACGTCTTTCCGGAACTGACAGATAAAAAAGAATTCGTGAAAGAAGTAATTAAAGCAGAAGAAGAAAGTTTTAACCAGACGCTCGACAGGGGTCTCGAACTTTACAATGAAGTTTATGAAAGAATTAAAAACGAAAATGAGAAAATATTTCCCGGAGAAGACGCTTTTAAACTGTATGACACTTACGGCTTCCCTATTGACCTTACTCAGGTGATTGCGCGCGAGAACGGTTATGAAGTGGACATGAAAAAGTTTGAAGAAGAAATGCAAAAACAAAAAGACCGTGCAAGAGCCGCAAGGAAAGAAGATATCGTACTTGCTGATACTCAATTATTTGAGCTTGATGATAAAATTAAAAACCAGAATCCTGCATATGACCCTTATGAAGTTTCTGAAAAAGGTGTGAAAACCTCCTTGCTTCAGGTGAAGCGGATTGCAGGTTCGGACATAGAAGTCCTCGTGCTAAAAGAAAATCCTTTCTATTCAGAAGCGGGGGGACAGGTTAGCGATACAGGAAAGATTATTTTCTCAGACGGATATACCCTTGACGTTATAGACAGCAAAAATAGTCACTTCATTTACGTTAAGAACTACGACCATAAAAACCTTTTTCACAAAGATGTAACAGCAGTTGTAGATTTTAGTCGCCGCAAAGCAATACAGAGAAATCACTCTGCAACGCATCTCGTTCACGAAGCGCTTAGGCAGGTGCTTGGATCTCACGTGAAGCAGATGGGCTCGCTTGTTTCAGAAGAATATCTGAGATTCGACTTCCCTCATTTCCACAAAGTTGAATCCCAACAGATAAAAGAGATTGAAGATATGGTAAATTCAAAGATTCAGGAAAATATTAAAGTGGAAACTCTTGAGAATATATCGATAGATGAAGCAAACAAGATTCCAAACGTGAAAAAATTCTTTGGAGAGAAATATGGAAGCAAGGTAAGAGTTGTTATAATGGATGAACGCTACAGTATTGAATTCTGCGGAGGAACTCACGTATCTGCAACAGATGATATCGGTCTTTTCAAGATTGTTAAAGAAGAAAGTATCTCATCAGGAGTTAGGAGAATTTTTGCAAAGACGGGTGAAGGGATAATAGATTTAATAGATGAGAAAATACTAACAATCGAAAATATTGTTTCCGAACTCCCGGAGAAATATGCGAACAACTTCAAAATGGCTATGGAAGAAATCAGGAACGGCATAAAATCAGCAAATTTCAAGGATATAACTATCCTTAAAATGCTAATGCAGCATCAGGATAATACTATAAAATCACTTTACGAGCAACGGGAAAAATATATCGAAGAGAAAAAACATCAGCAGAAAAATCTCCTGAAACAAAACCTCTCGAAACTGATAGAAGAACTGGATACTTTAATTGCAGGTGCAGAAGAAATCAACGGAATAAAAGTTATCTCTCAAAAAATGGACCTGAACAGTATGGATGAGTTGAAAGAAATCGGAGAAGCATTGAGAAATAAACTAAAAAATGGAGTTGGGTTAATCTCAACAGTTCTCGATGGAAAAATTAATTTAGTCTGCTCTGTAAGCGATAACCTGATAAAGGAAAAGAATCTGAATGCAGGAAAGTTGATATCCGAAGTAGCAAAAGAACTTGGAGGCGGAGGTGGTGGAAGACCACAGCTTGCAACTGCCGGCGCAAAGGACATAGATAAATTAGATGATGCAATGAAAAACTTCATTAATAAAATTAAAAATCAAATATAAAATATTAAAAATACAAATTAAAAATCAAAAAGTTTGGTTGAGAATAAAACAGATAGAAAAAAGGAATTTAAAAGAAGAGTTTATAACTTTACATTAAAACTAATTGGATTTATTGATACTTTACCTAAAGATAATATTTCAAAACGATTGGGAGATCAACTGTTAAGAAGTGGAACAAGTGTAATTGCTAATTATATAGAAGGTCAAGCAGCAAGTAGTAAGAAAGATTTTACAAATTTTTTGAATATTTCTTTAAAATCTTCTAATGAAAGTAAGCTCTGGCTATCCTTATTAAAAGACTGTGGTAAGGCTTCCGAAAAAGATACAAAATGGTTATTACAAGAATTAATTGAAATCTCAAATATTCTTGCGCAAGTATAATAACTCTAAGGAGCAAAAGATGATTTCTATTTTTCATATTTAATTTTTTATTTTTAATATTTTAATTAATCGCATAAATTAACCATAAATTATGAAAGTCATTATACCTGTAGCAGGATTCGGAACAAGATTAAGACCTCATACACTTACTAAGGCAAAAGTGTTAATGAATGTTGCGGGCAAACCTATGATATCGCATATTGTCGGGCAAATTATAAAAGACAAATTAGCAACTGAGATAATCATAATAACCGGATTTCTTGGTGAAGATATCGAAAAGTACCTGAAAAATAATTATAAATTTAAATTTACTTTCATTAAACAAGATGAGCCGCTGGGATTAGGTCATGCAATATTTACTGCTAAAAAATATTTATCTCCTAAACTAAAGGAGGATTTATTAATAATATTAGGTGATACATTATTCGATGTAAATCTTAAAGATTTATGCAAAAGTAAACACTCAAGAATCTCTGTGAAGAAGGTTGATGATCCAAGAAGATTTGGAGTAGTAGAAAAAGATTCAAAAGGTTTTGTAACTCGTTTAGTCGAAAAGCCCTCATCTCCGGCGATATCTAAATCAAAAGAAGCTATCGTTGGAATATATCTGATAAAAAATGGTAAATTGCTTTTTGATTCCCTTGAATATATCATAAAAAACAATTTACGGACAAAGGGTGAATTCCAACTAACAGATGCTCTTGAGAGGATGCTCAGGAAAGGCGAAAAAATGAACACATATCCGGTAAAAGGCTGGCTTGATTGCGGCAAACCGGAAACAATTCTGGAAACAAACAAATATCTTCTTAACAAAAGCAGAAAAAAATATAAAATAAAAACAGTAAAGATTATTAATCCTGTTTATATCGGAAATAATGTTGAATTACAAAATTGCACAATCGGTCCGAATGTAACTATTGAGGACGGTTGCAAAATTCAAAACTCCAAGATTAAGAACAGTATAATCCATTCGAATTGCGAAATAATCGATTCAATATTGGAAGAATCATTGATTGGAGATAATTGTATTATTAAAAATCAAAAAGGTAAATTTAATATTGGTGACTTTTCTATTGCAAGTAAATAGCATTAACTTTTTTCTACTCTTCGGGAATAAATCACTTCTGCTGTAATTAGAAGCAGTGCAAGAAGAAGAAAATATTTCCACAATTCAAGTCCTTTGCGTGCATTATCAATTTCTGTTTTTATGTTTTCGGATTTATCGAAATACTTAATATTTTCGAAACCTAACTTTTCAAAATATCCTTTTATTTCTTTACTATCTAATTTACCGGGATCGCTTTCTTTAACATCAGGATTAAGTGCTATTACAGTACTTTTATTCAAAGCAGAATCGTAGAAAGTGTAGAACCCGGGATTCTGCGAAAAAGATGAGTAAGGAAAATTAAAATAATTTTTTATTTTCTTATTTTCTTTCTCAGTATTTTCCAGAGTAACCTGATATGGTATTTTCTTATTATCCGGAGTCATAAAATAATCGAGCTTTTTAAAATCGTTCAAAGAGATTATATTTGTTTTACCGATTTTGAAATCTGTATTTTCATTAATATCACTATAAAGATGCTGCAGACTCCTAATCAGGACTGTCGGGAACAAACCGGTCATCGGAAATTTTGACATATCGATATTGGCAGAGACCGAACAGAAAATCAATTTTCCTTTTTGAACATTGGACTCAGATAAAAAGATACTGTTATCGGATAGCGTTATCAAAGGATATGTATTTAAATCAGGTAAAATATTCCAATACATATTAATTTGAGGAGATTCTAATTCATAATTGCTCAATTCATTTGTTGCATTTTCTTTTTTAAATATTCCTTCAAAAACAGGATGAGAGTAATCAATTTTTTTGAATACAGTTTTCGGTATATTTTCCTCTGATATATAAACCGGGTTGCTAAAAGTAAAAACATTTAACGAAACGAATAATTGATTGTAATTATTTACATCTAAATCCTTTGAAGAAAACAATAGAACACCTTTCCCTTCAGTAAGATAGTTTTTAATAAGGTTTCTCTCGCCATCAGAAAAACTTTTTTTATCGTTAATGATTAGCACATCGCTTTTTACCCCCGGATTCATGGGATTGGTATTTTCTACATTGATAATAATTTTTGATTTTCCGGAGGAATCCGAGTTGAAACTATTTGCAGCATTAATTGCAAGACGTATATATCTATAACTATCTGAATTATAATCTCCTAGAATAACTGTATTTATCACTTCGGGAATGCTTACAACAAAATAATAAATGTTATCCTGATTAAACTCATCCTGAGAATAAACATCCCTGTTTAATTCGAAGCGGCATTTGATTTCTCCGCTTTTTGAAGGTTTAAAATAAAACTCTGTATATTTACTTTCATTTTTGTTAATATCTATTGCTATTTCCTGAGAGAGTTTATCATCTGCAAATAATCTTATAATTTTATTATAAACTGTGTTAGGAGAATGATTGGTTACTTTTAACGAGATTTTAACATTACTTCCTGATTCGAGGATTTTAGATTTCAAAACCGCTTCATCTAATGAAATATTATTCCCTTCCCTATTTGCAGTATTGATTAAATAAAGAATTGCGTTTTGAGGTTTTACGGTTAATAAATTATCATCACTTTGGATATTCGGTTTCCTGAAATCAGAAATTATAAAATATTCATTTGGTATATTTTTATCTATTAAGCTTAGCCTATCTGCCAATGCAGTTATTTCTGAATAATAAAATACTTTATAACCGTAATTAGCAATCTCAAGAGTATCCAGAATTTTTGATAACGGATACTGCATTAACCGGAAATCTTTTTGCATAAGTTTTGAAGATAATAAAAAAGTAACATTATCGCTTTCGTTAAATTGCGATAAAATATCCCTGACTGCATTCTTCGATTTTTCTAATACACTCCCCTTCTCTTCTTTCATATCCATACTGTAAGAATCATCAAGAATGATTATTCCTGATTTTTGCGTATTTCCTGAATTTACACCGTGATATCCTATTATAACAGGATTCGAGAATGCAAATACGATTGAAGCGATGATGAGTATACGAATTAATAATAATAATAATTGCTTTATTCTTATTCTTTTGAATTTTGATTTTCGTATATCTTTAAGGAACATCAGTGTACTAAACTCAACTTTTTTTACTTTTCTTAAGTTGAATAAATGGATGATGACAGGTATCAAAACTGCGATCAAACCGAATAATATTGAAGAATTAAGGAATACCATTAATCTAAATATCCATTGTTTTTACTTATATTAGGATTTATTTTAATCAAATATAACGTTTTAAACAATTCAATTTTTAAATAAAATGCCCGAACAAATAACAGTTATATTTCTGAACGGGAAATTACCACCGTTAAAAATAATCAGAAAATATCTTCTTAAAAATTCTTATATTATATGTGCAGACGGAGGAGCAAATAGAATAAGAGCATTTAAAATAATTCCTAAAA
>Ga0209226_10000956_pt1 | contig 14034 bp, 11 predicted proteins | sample BarGraNGADG00212_2_FD_184497 | JGI IMG/M metagenome (GOLD analysis project Ga0209226, IMG submission 184497) | Arctic peat soil microbial communities from Barrow, Alaska, USA - Barrow Graham LP Ref core NGADG0011-212 (SPAdes) (version 2) | ecosystem: Environmental > Terrestrial > Soil >...
ACTTCACGGGCAGGAGCACCAGGTCCCCAAAGTCCACGCGGTGCGCCTGCTGTTTGAGCATCTCGTAGGCCTTATAAACTCTGGCAACCTCCAGCGCGCGCTCCGCCGCCTTGGTCTGCTCCTCAGAAGTCGCCCGCTGTCGCATGCGCTCGGAGAGCTGGGCGTACTTATCAGGATCGACCACCTCGTCCTTAGCACGGGAGATGGCGGCGAGGATGTCGGCGATTTTCTGCGTCGGGTCGTAGAGGTCCCGGTAGTGCACGAGCCCGAGCCGCGGGAATTCCCGTTCGAGGAGCTCGACCGCCTCGGTGCGGTCCATCATGCTGGGGTCCTTGGGCAGACCCACCTCGGTGTGAAAACGCCGGATTAAATCCAGGCCGAATGCGTGGAACGTTCCAATCCACATCGCCGCAGCCGCATCCTTGCGCTTGCATGCGATCCGCTCGGCCATTTCCCCGGCCGCCTTGTTTGAGAACGTCAGGACAAGGATTCGCCGGGGGTCGACCCCTTCGGCCAGCAACCCTTCGACCCGTGCGGTAAGCGTCTGGGTCTTACCAGTTCCGGGGCCAGCCTCCAGCAGATAGGCCTCTCCGCGATGACCTGCCGCATCGGCCTGAAGCGGGTTGATCGGGCGATCTGCCGCCTCTGGCTTTGCCTGAAGCGAAATAGGGGGCAACAGGAGGGCATCTAGCAACTGTTGCGCTACGACGCTGAAGGGGGCTCCAAGCCGCCGCGCGATATCCGAAGCGCTCAGGTTATCTTCGAGGTGAAGCTTGCGAGCGACTGACCGCGGGAGCAGAAACTCGCGCGCGAACAGATCCATCTGCACCTCGCGGCGCTGTCGACGACCGTAATCCACCACCCGGTCCATGCCGGTCGGCGACGGTTCGGCTGAGCGAGCCGGGTCTATCTCCTGCGCCGGCTCAGCTTCAGGATCGTCCCCTAACTCGGCGTGGCCGATCTCGTGGACTACCAAAAACGCCTGCTGGAACGGTGTCCCCACGTTCTCATGGAGAATGAGCTGGTCCTTGGGGCTGAAGGTCGCCCGACCTCCGTTGAGCAGCGGGGCGCCGGGTGCTATGGACTCGACGTCGATGCCCCTGCGGTCGGCCTCAGCGCGGGCAAATTCGTAGGGTTGCCAAGGGTTTAGGCCTCTGGCGATGGCCTGGGCGTGCAACTCGGCCGCGGTTTGTCGGGCAAGTTCGACCGCATCCATATCAATCGCCAGCCATCAGCTTCGCGCGTTCAGCCTCGGGGACCCCTGAGTCGACGAGGAGTTGTTCGAAGGTGGCCGGTCCAGCGACGCTGGGTTTTCCATCTGCTTTATAGCTCAAAGCGGGGCTTGGCGTGGGAGGAGCCGTTAGGAACTCAGTGAGGCGACCCACTGTGGTGCTCAGGGCGGAGGCAAGGCGCGCCAGAAACGGCTGGGGGACCGAAGCGACGATCACCTTGCGCTCACGAAATGCCGCGACGATCTGCCTCCGCACGCCGAGTACCCTAGCAATCTCCCGGAGGCCGAAGACCGTCAGAACGGCAAAAGGGTCGGCACGAGCCGCAAGCGCGGCCTCCTGATGTCTCTTCCACGCGGCATCGATCATGGCCTTATCCTTCTCCGAAAGCGGCCCAGCGGCCTCCACCATTGGCTGCAACAGATCTCGAGAAAGCTCCACAAGATCTGCCGTACACTCCGGATAATTGCGAAGGTAACGGTCGAGCGTCTCAGGGCCAGGATTTGGCTCAACCGCAAACGCGTTGAGCACATCTTCCTGCGAAGGTTTGGAAATGTTCGGTTTCATAGCACTTTGCCTTTCTTCAGCATTGTTTCCAGTGCCAAATACGCTTGGTCTCGGTGCAATCGGATCGTTTTCTCTGATCTTCCGAGCGTCTTCGCGATGGTCACGGCACTGGGGTCTTTAGAATCGATAGGAATATTGTTCCCTATCATTTCAACTATTGTTCTTTGTTCTATAGGCAAAGACTTAATCGCTTCATTCAGGCGGGACCGGTAATCAGCGCGATCCATTTCGGCGGGATCAAAGGCGTCGAAGACGCCGGCGGCCCGCTCCACTTCGAGGGCAATCTCCCCGGTGATCGGGTCAATTTCAGAGAACTCCTTTGGTTCGCGGCAGGATTTCCTTTGGACATCACGGCGCAGATTAAGCAGTGCGCCGTCAAATCGGAGCTCAAAGTAGTCGAGGTGCTCGGCGTAAGTAGTGCGATCCTTTGCCAAGAAGACGGTAAAGCGATCGAAGAGTTCCTCGCGGACACGGCTTTCGGGGAGTGATTGGTTTTTGCCATCCGCGCTCTCCCCCGTTGGTAACCTGCGCAAAACACGATCCATCAGGAGCTTGTAAAGGGTTCCGAAATGGCCGTGGGCGTCATCCGCCTGGCAAGTGCGCACGACGTAGAGCAGGCATTCGCTGGGGACATAGGCCGGATCCTTGCGATTTTTAACAGCACACCGCGCCACGAGCTCATCGGGTGGGAGGGCAAGGATCTCACTCAATTTCGCCTCGATCCTCGAATCCCGAGTGTAAAGTGCGCCTCCAAGGGTTTTCTTCCTCAGCGCTCTTACGACTTCTTTTTTACCTTGGGAGGCCGTTTCAACGGACTCTGTGGACATATATTGGGCATTATATTGCCGGCCTACTGGGGTTACCACAATATTCCTAAGGGCGTACTGCACGCTTCGCGATATTCTCGAGGAAAAGCGCTGATGTAGCCAATTGGCAACACTCGGTCCCGCCGATTTGGCCAAGCCATACCCCAGCTGACGATCCTGGGCTGCGCCGTGGGGGTTCTCTCGACCTCCACCGAACTTGGGAGTCCGGCTCCCGGGGGTTCCTGTAGCGGTCGGACAAATTGACGATTTTGCGCGTCTTTCCTTTGCCGAGTGCCCATAATCTGCCCACTGACGAACGGTGGCAGCAACGAATCACGGCCAAATAAGCAAAAATGGGAAGGCGCCGCAGAAATGACGATTTTGGGGGGCTGATCGGCCTGATCGCCGTAATCCTGGTCCTGTTTGGAGCCGCAATCGTAGCATTCCTCAAGGCGCTCCTGTTGGTCCTGCTGATCGGAGGCGGCGCGGTCCTCGGCGGCTTCCTGCTTTACCGCCTCGGCCGGAACCTGTGGGTCAGGCAGATGGACATCGAGGGGTACCTGCCCAGCATCGACTGGACGGTGCCGGCGATTCCGAGCTTCGACTCCGCCTGGGTCGACATACGGTATCCAGACGTCTCTTCCCCCGCACACTGCGCACCGGCTCCACACGTCATCGGAACCAGCGGCGCCTGGAAAGCCGTTCTTGTCAGCCTGGAGCGGTTCCCCACGCTTCGCGGCTCGTCCGATCCGAGGGACCTGCAATACCGTGTCTCAGCATGCGAGGCCGCCGTCACGGACATCCTCCGCCAAGCTTGCGCCTCAGCGGAGGAGCTGGCTCGGCAGAAGCAGCCAGAGCTGGAACAGCAGGTGAAACGACTGCAGGAGGCGGAGAGCACCTTGGAACGCCGGACCCGCCCACGACTAGAAACGCTACAATATACGATCGAAGCCCTGGCCGAGGGGCATTTCCTCGATCGCCTGAGGGCAGACCGGCTACGCTCTCACCTGTCCGAGTATGAAATCGAGCTAAGCAATCGACGTCGTCAGGCTCGCGAGAGGGCAAGGCAGCAGGAGCAGGCTATCCGTAGCTTCCTGGACCCCGGTCAGCGCGAGCGCGCGCTGGAGGGGAGGATACAGCGGGACTTGGCCGCCATGAATGAGGTGATCAAATCAAAGGACTTCGCCGGGGCGGCTGCGGAGGTGGCTGTGATCGAGGAGCTAACCTCACTCTCCAGATCCCTGGTATTCAACGACGTAAAAATGGAATCGGGGCGATACATCCACTTCCAGGGAAAGCCGTTGATGAGCGCCCAGATCGACACCTTGGCCATCACGCCCACAGGGGTGTTCGTCATCGAGGTGAAGAACTGGAGCCGGGAATTCGCGCGGTCCGGGGAAGGCTTTAGCCCCTTTGAGCAGGCAAGTCGCGCATCCTATCTCGTCTTCGACCGCCTCAGGAGCGCCGGCATTGGCGTAAAGGTCCGGGCCATCATCGCTACCCAAGGCAGCCTCCCAGACAGGGGGGACAGCAAGGTAGCGGTGGTTCCCATCGGCCGCCTGCGGCGATACATCGAGGGAGGGCCCGGAGCCATGATGGTCGACGTTTCGGCAGTGCGCTCGGCCTTGGGGCTTTGAGCCGCAGTTGGCTAGTATTACTATGTTAAGTGGAATCCACGAAAACGTCATCGAACTTTCGCCCGCAACAGTGGCAGAAGCCGATCCACCGTAGCAACCACGGCCGCATCCTCCTCAGTGTCTGTTCCCACGTCACACCAGAAGTTTTTTTTAGAGCGTAGGTAGACGACTGTGACAAACAGATACGCCAAGACGGCCAAGACCAAGTGGTGGTGAAACCCGCGCCAACTGCGCCCCTCATAGTGATCCAAACCCAGGTCGGTCTTTCCCCGCTGGAAATACTGTTCGATGTTCCAGCGGGAACGGCTCAGGCGCAACATCCGCGCTTTCTTTGGGGGTCCGTGCAAATGCGCCAGGTAATAATGATACGGTTCGGCATCGCCAGCGGGCCAATCGACTACCAGCCAGAGTTCTTCCAACTTTGGCGCTCCCCGTTCCAAGGCTCCCGCCAAATAGACCTTCATCCACGCTAGGCGCGTGCGCCGCGTTTGCCCATCGGCCGCTTTCCAGGAACAGGGATGCCACTCGGTCTTCTTTTGCCCCGCAAACAACTGGGCCAACGACAACGCTTTGGATTGCGGCTGCCGCACCTGCCAGCGCGTGCGCTTACGTTCCAACGGCACAGGTTCTGCCCAACCCGTCATTTGCTGCGCGTCCACCTGCAAAAAGAACTCTAGGCCCAACTCCCGCAGGCCGTCACGAAAGGGACCGTTGATGCCATAGGCATTATCCCCCAGCACTGGCGCTCGCGGCACCTGATCCGCAATGGCGTGCCGAATCAACTCCAAGGCAATCTCCGGTTTGGTCGCGAAGGTTACTTCGGTCGGCACGCCCGCCGCCCGACAGCGCTCCGGGTCCTGCGTCCATTTTTGCGGCAGATACAGACGGGCGCCGATGGGCACCGCCGCTTGGCCGTCCGTCACCGCCACCTCGACGTTCACTTGGCAATTGGCCGACTTGCCCTCGGCCCCGCAATACTGATGAGCCACCCCCACCGAATGCTCTCCCTGTTTGAGCCAGCCGGTTTCATCGACAATCCAAGCCCACAACGGTTCCAGGTGCGTGGGGATTATCTGACGAATCGCTTGCCATACCTCCCGGTCATCCCAGGGGCTGTCCGTGAGCAGTTGTTGGAGCTTCTGCGAATCGACTCCCAGACGCTCCGCCATGGGCTCGATCGATTTGCGCTCCCCGGGCAGCAACAGCCCTTCGACGTACAGGGCGGCACCTTCACGCCGCTCGCTCCGGCCCATCGGCCGCGCGAAGGGGGCCAGAAAACCGGGAAATCCTTTCGCATGGTCACGCCAGCTTGCCTCGGTCCATTTCATGACCGAGAAAACTACCGCCGGGGCCTAAGAATGTCAATATAGACTTAACAGAGTAATACTAGGTCGTTGGCCGGTTTTGATTCGACTTGCTGAACAGAACTGTGTCGAGAAGACCGATTGGCGGCCATACAAGCCCTTCAGTCGGGTGTTCGAGCTAGGTCGCGTTCAGCATTTGTGTCCACTTTTGGGGTAATACTCCCCGAGGCTGGAGACACGATCTTCGGATACGGTCGATACAGTTGCATAGTCGAACTCAACAGCAACGGCTCTACCAACTCTGCCCGCTACTTGAAATGGGAGGGCTACCGCCTCGCCGAAGAGTAAAACGCCGCAGGAGGAGTGGTCCGGCGCTACTTCCCAGGCGGCTTCTGGTTCAGCGGCACCAACTACTTTTACCAGGCCGATCACCTCGGCTCCGTGCGCGAAGTCACGACCTCCAATGGAACCGTTGTCGCCCGCTTCACCTACGACCCCTACGGCAAGCGCACCCAGACCTTCGGATCCACCAGTTTTGTGGTCGACATCGGCTTCACCGGCCACTTCCACCACGGCCCCTCCGGCCTCATATTCGCCCCGGGCCGCTTTTACGACCCTGAAACCGGCCGGTGGATCAGTCGGGACCCAATCCAGGAGCAGGGAGGGATCAACCTGTATGCGTATTGTGGAGGTGATCACATAAATGCTTATGACAGCTTGGGCTACAAAGCAGTTTCACGCCCCCATTAGCGAGAAAAGGACCAAGAAACGGTGCTGCCACACGCTCGGGCGCGATCAGTGAAGGGGGCCACGCTACCTCAGCACGAGTCGAGACTCACTTGTTTGCACGGGCGACCCGACTTCGGGCGTGGTTGGCTAAGTCGTTGGCCGAACTTGAGTCGGCCCATTCATCTGGGGATCGGCACCGGGTGGTCAAGGCGCTGGTATGGCTTTTCCTTGCCAGGTGACTTCATGGGAGCGTTCGCTGGCGCCCGGTTGGTTTCGAGGGTGATGAGCGAAATGGGCACGTCGATTGGGGGCGGGTGTTTCCAGTAAGATTTGTCGTCGTAGTACAGGGATTTGAGTTCGCACTTGTCGGCGTCAACCTCCGCCCAAATGGTGGATTGCAGATCGTCATTCTGGTTGTAGTACCAGTAGAACATAAAACGCGGAATACCGGGCAAAGCAGGCTTGTGGATTTGAGGCTCGGCTTCGAAGTGGACGAGGTTGGTCGGGTAGTTGAGCTTCGCCAGAGTGCGGCGGACCAGTTCGCGCGCCTCAGGTTCGGTCATGCGCCATTTGCCGGTAAAGTCTTTGATGAGGATTGGCCGATTGTCGCTGTTGAAGAGATTATCTGGCGCACAAAAGCCATTCACCATGCTGTTGCGGTAGGTGAAGCGCCAACCGTTGGTCAGCTCGATTTCCGAGTGTGGCCAGCCACCGTTGTCCGTCACGGAGAAGCGGGCGACATCGTTCGTCGCCAGCGGTCGCGGGAAATTGAGAGAAAGCCGCTCCCCGTATTGCTCTAGCGCGCGCAGGATGATCGGAAGCAATCGCCGGGCATACTCGGCGTTGACTTGAGGCCAGACTGGGGAGGCCGGATCCCGCGACGGGGTTACCTCCAGCTTCGGCGGGGCTCTTTCCAGTGCCTTATTGCGAAGGCAAAGCCGTTCGAGGCGTCTTGAGGCCCCGTTGATTTCCACTTCCACGGATGGACCGCCCCTCGGATCGAGCCACACCACTTGGTAATGAGGCACAGTGTTTGTGCCAAACTTGTGCGGTCCGCTGACTTGCGGCGGCTGCTCGGCGAAGACCGACGCAAGTGGAATGCCGAGCCTTTTCAGAGCATCCCTTGCGCAGTGAACCGCCTCGGCGCTCGACATATTGAGTGTGCCGAAAAAGGTCGGAATCTTGTCCGGGTCTTGAAGAATAGAATACGAGTGTCCGCTCTGGATCGTCCCGATGTAGCCACGGCTGAACGCGAATACCCAGCCTCCCTTGATGCCTATTTCAACCTCAACCCTGGGGTTTGGCAGCACGCTGCAATGGACCACCTGCGCTGCCGTGACGGGATGCTGCACGGGCAAGTCGAGCTTCTGCGCCACATCGGCAATGTAGGGCAAGACCGCCACCAGAACGGCGTTGGAATACTCCGCAGTGACCCGGATGATTTCAAAGGTTGACGTTCCCAACTCTACAATCATCGCGTCAATTCGTTGGTGGCACCCGCCGGGGATACGGGCCTCCAAGGGCGAGGCTGGGTTTGCGGTAGGAGTGGGCTGGGCTCGGAATGAACGAAGTGTTCCTCCGCTTCTTGGGGTGACGGTCGCTTTCTGACAAATCCCGGACCAAGTCGCCGTGCCCACCAGCTGAGCTGGGCTTGCGCCCGCCCACTCCCGCGGAGCCCTTCGGCGCCCTTGGCCTCTTGCTCCTGGCGTGGCGTTACTATCCGCACTCGTATGGGCCTGTTCGTGAGCGGAACGGACTGACTCCACTGCCCGACGAAGCTGTTGAGCAGGCACGAACTCTGAATCTGTAACGTGTGTTGTCCGTCAGCAACGTCGTCGTGGTGGAACCAAAAGCCCACTGCATAAACCCACTGGGGCTTGTTGGCCGTCCCAAAGTTCACGCGCTGGACGTCCTCGTCCAGAGTGCCTGCGACTCCAGCGGGCTGACCGTCCACGAGCAACTCCGTTGCGGGTTTGAAGAATCCCACCTCCCTGGTTCCGTAGTAGAAGGGCAGAAAGTCCTCTCCCTGGTCGTTGGGACCTCCAGTGAGTGTGATACCCTCCATGTCGAACCAGAAGTCCGGGATCACAAAGACCCGGTAGAGATCCGACGGGCCGCTGTTGGTCGCCGACGGATGTGCAAGGGCCAGCGCCCCGGCGTGGCGGAATGTCGTCTGGTTTGTGTCGGACGCGGCACGGAGTTGACTGGACAGCACAATCCAAGGGGTTTCCAAGGCGGCATTGGACCGCCAGAGCACCGCGAAGGTTTCGCGCGGGTCGCTTGGCCAGGTGAGGACGAGGTTGGTGGAGATAGTCTTGAAGCGCAGACCTTCAACGCTGGCTGGCTCCGAGATTTGAGCTACACACGCGCAGGGCCTCAGCACGCATAGCAGAAAGGCTACCGTCCCGGCCCAAGGCCAAAACGGTAGGGGATTTGCGGCTTGATCGTCGGGAGGCCTGCGAATCATGGCCAGCGCCAGTCATTTTTCTGATTGTAGCCGTTCATCAGCATATTCGTATAGCCGTAAACTTGCATGGCACCCCATAGTTGACCGTAGCCGCCAGGGGGCCAATTGGCACTGGTGCGGGCCTCGTCGAAAGCCCGCCACAGCCCTTCAGTCTGCCAGTTGTAGTACCACTTCGTCATCCACTCGGTGCGGAAATTGAAGAACGCCTGCGCATTACCCCAGCCCTCTCCTCCTACCACCTGGTTCCAACCGACGAACGCTGAGGGCCGCCTGTGCTTGGGATTTGCCGCATTATTGGTATAATGGTCGATGTCATACGACGCTTTGTCCACCCCGAAGGACCCGGGCCAATTGCCAGTCGAGGTTGAGCAGCCGTCCAACCAGACAAAACGATACGGTCTGGAGCCCCCATAGCGGTTGAAGGTCAATTGGTTGCTGACGTTAAGGCTGTAAAGATAGGCTTTTGAGCCTGTGAGCCAAGTCCCGCCGCTGATAAGCCCGTTTGTGTCAAAGGTATGGATGTCGCATCCGAGATAATCGCCGCTGGCGTGACCGTAGTAATAAAAGTTGCGGTTCTCCGGGATAAATATCCTGGCCTTCAACTCCGCGTAACTGTCGTTCCGTTGTTGCTGGGTGTAGGTATTCGTCCCGAACTTGAGCGCGCATGTCGAAGCGGGGATGCCTCGGTAAGTTGGCCCGCCTGCGAGACTGCTCATGGCACTGGTTAGGTAGCCCTGAACATTTGGATAGTGGGTGCCCGCCTCGAGGTAGTGTCTGTCGAGGTATGAAAAAAGCCAATACCCCGTGCTTGGATACGCTGTCTGCACTCCCGGGGTCGTTCTAAAGGTTTGTGGGCCTGCTCCTGCGGTGTTGAAGGTAATGTAGGTGTAGAAAAATGGATCGTAATCCAGATCGTCACGCGGGTTGCCCAAGTCGTCATTCAAATCCCACGTCCAAGAAATCTGGCCATTGCTGGTGTGTCCAGAGCCAGTTCTTACGGGGTTTTCCCAGGCGTCGTAGATGTCGATCCACCAGTCGGTATTGCTGTTTTTTGTTTGGGCATGGAATGTGTAATTGGTCGTTTGGATCAGATCATCCCAGTCAGGAAACGTGACTTCGTTATCAACCACGATGTTTCGAGCCTGGCTGCTCAGCACCAAAGAGACCGATCCCTCGCCGATTGCGTCGTCAAGGTGCAGCGTGGTTCTCAGTTGGATTGAATATGTGCCGTTGGTGAAGAGATCGAAATAGATAAGCATTCCCCAGTCGCTCCCGTAAGGCATGAAAACAGCCGCATCTGCCATGGGCTGCCCGTTCAGCACCACTTCAATGCTTTCGATGCGGTCCATGTAGTCGGCAAAATCAACCGGGAAGAAATTCGGGCCGTCGTAGGTGTAGTTAGTGACGTTGAAAGACCAATCGGGGATGTGGAAGACGCGGAAAAAGCCAGAGGTGACGCCGGAGGCGTCTTGCGGCTGAGGATCGTCTTGTGGTTGAGGGCGGTTGAGGGCGAGCGCGGAGATCGCAGGGCGCGTGTATGCCGAACCGCTTACCCAGTCAGAGACGGCAGGGTCGTAGATCAGAAAACCGGACAAATCGAACCCTGGAGGATAAATGGCGAGGGGCACTATCGATCCGGTGCCGTCCGCTCGTGTTACCATCGGTTCGGTTGGCTCAGCCGGGATGGCTGACATTGGTTCGGGGGGAGCTTCGGAGTTCGTTCCGCCGCCGCCACCTGCGATGGACGGAGGCGGCACCACTCCGTAAATCGTATAGGTGGTTCGGTTGGTGCTGTTCGCCGGGTAGGCATTCGTCAACTCCGTCCAGGGCGTGCTGGGGTCCAAAGTTGGGCGGCTCTGGATGAGATACTGCTGATACCCACCTGGGCTTGGCCAAGAGAGAACCAGATTGGTTCCTTGGATTTGAAGGGCTTGGTCTACGACTGCGAGAGCACGGGGAGCCGGCGCGGCCAAGAGGAGTAAGAGCGTTACGAGAGTTCCTTGTTCCGAGATTTTCATAGTCTAGATTAGTTTAGGTATTCTGAACACGGTTCCATGTTCCGTTCAGACGGCCTGATGGTAAGCCACAGCGGAAGGCGCGCAAGAGCAAAATTCTCATAAACACCTTTCGGTTTCTGCGAGATGCAAGGCCGTAACGGAAGCCCGCGATGAATCTCCTGCTCCGCCAAAGCTTCCTGCGTGCTGCCACCAATTTGATGTCGAGGCGGGAATATCTTGCCTCGTTCGGATTCTTTGGGAGCATCAGGCATGGCCGTCGATCAATCGGGAGTCGAACCTTCGGAGGATGAGAGTGCTCCGGAGCTGCCGCTGGTGACATTGGCGAGGGAAGCCGTGTTAAACCGGATCCGGCAGGCATCTCGGATTGATTTCTGGGAAGAAACGATGGATTGGCGGTTGAGCCCGCGGGAAATTCCGGCATTTCTCGGCCTCAAGAAAGGGCACGGATACTCACCGAGAGCGCTTTGTGCGGGATTGAAGAAGGCAAAGTCCAGCTACGACTCGTTCTCCATCGAAGTGACGACCAAAACGGATGAAAAGGGTATTGAGGTGTGCGTGCGACTGAAGGACGGATGCGAGTGGCAGAATGTCTGGGAGGAGGCGTGGCGGACGGTGCCCACGCCTAACGAACACTGTTTGAGTGATAACGCCGTCAAGCTCCTGCGATGGGCGCGGAGTGGGAAGAATACAGGGGAGCCAATCGACCAGGACAGGATTATGCGACAGGCGCAGCTGAGGGGACATTACCTGGAGATCCGCGATTGTTTCAGGGAGATCCAAGTGAAGGCAGAGCCGCTTCTGGCATTTGACCGCCGAACAAGCGGGGGGCCAATGACCGTTCGGTTCTGCGAGGCGCCGGGCGGGTATTATGATGTGGGGCCCTTAAATCCTGCGCTTGCGCTCTCCCTCACGGAGGCGAAGCGCGAGGACCTCCTGCGATTTAGGAATTGGTTGTATGCAGAAATCCGGCGCCTGGAGTTGCCAAAGGACAACGAGGTCATCGGCGTCTTTGAGATAGCCGACCGGAGGATGCTAAAATCTTGCTTTGCTTCATGGCCGCGCGGGTTCTCTTGGGATTCGACGCTCAGGGAGTTCTTTAAGGCCGTCCAAGTGATGGAGGGGTTCAATATTCTAACGCTGTTTGAGCAGGGGCTTGGGCCCTGGCTCGTGGGCTGCCGGCTCTCGGATGGGTGGACGTGGTCACGGGTCAAAGCTTGGCTGAACGAGAGAGAAGCGGGGCCTCCAGCCGCCGAGAAGTATGGGCTTAGCAGCGATGCTGCTTCGCTTCTCGAGTGGATCGCTGACCTGCGAACAGACCAGTACCTCGGAAACCTTACGCCAGCCCTTGAGGAGTGCTTGGAGCGTGACATCGGGTTGAAACCAGAATGGCCAAAGGAGAATCTCTCAGCGTATTTCGGCATGCTGGTGGATGAGATCAATGAAAAGACGGATTTCGATTTGAAGGTCCAACCCTGGCGCCGCCACTCGGGACAAGCCACCCGGATTCAAGTCCGGAGAAAACTCCATGAGTTGGACCAGATCGTCCGGTTGATTCAGGTCCTCGGAGCGTCGCGTAACCAGATGTTGGAGCCCGCGCGGGTGCGGGCGGCGGTCGAGAGCTTGCTTTCCTAGCGACGATGTCCGTTGACCACTGGGCGAGATTGAACCCCTGGAAACACCGCCGGAATCTAAGGCGCCATCTCGGGAGTGGCCAACAGCTCACACCAATCATCCTCTAGCGAGTTGCCGTGGCCAAGTATATCCTTGATCTGAACCTCCCACCCCCACCCAATGAAGACCGCTGTGGCGGGGTCATCATGGGTAGCGAGTTTGAAGGCTGGATGCACGCCAACCAGTTCCGGCACCTCTGGCGGACGAACAAGGAAGCCTTGGAATTGTTGCGGAAAGAGTCCGAACCCACGCCCAGCGCAACTGGGAGCGCCCAAAACCCAGTCTGAGTCCGAATCTGCCGACAGGGAATAACGAGGGATAGTTGCCGGGTGACGGGTCTTGAAAGCGTCGTCCCTGGGGTGCCAGCAAACTGAGGTCGACGTGGTTGGCGTGATCCACGACGATTGCGAGAATCGTGAAACGCATGATCTGCACTGATGGAAGAGCATTTTGATGAAGGTTGAGCCTCCCTCAAGGGGAGCATCCCCTAATAGCAACGGGACCGATGAAATACGCCTAACAAAAATATACTGGAACAGTTTTCGAAGAGCGAGAAATGAAAGTAACCATTATCTCAATCTGGTCCAAGCGTCGCCCGCACGACTCGCCGGCCCGGTACGACGTGGTCGCCCACGGCGACGACGTCCACTCGACGCTGGAGGACGCCTATCGGACGACCAACGTGCGGCCCACGCCTCCGCGGGTGGCTGCCACGACGCCAGCCGTTTGAGTTCATGGAGGACGTAGGAGCGATTGACCCATCCGAGAGGATCATCCGGTGCCAGCTGGATGGTGGCTGACGCGATGTCGAGGGCGGCATCCCATTTCCGGGCCTCCACGTAAACCTCCCACCGGACTTTCAAGACGTCTGGATGGCTTCTGAGTTGCGGCGTGATTTTGTCCAACTCCACGTCCGCCTCGATGGGGTTGCCCAGCTCCAGCCAGCCGTGAGCCGCTTCCAGATGCAGGCTGTCAGGTGGTTGGAGCGGTCGGTTCATTTCTGGATCGCGCGCAACCCTTCCTTGCTCAACAGACCGGCCTTGTTCAGCTTGACCGCCAGATCCCGCTGCCGATCCCCAATCTTGTCGTTCTTGCGCTCGTTGACCCGTAACGGCAACAGCTCCAAATTAGCGATTACCTTGTCCAGCTCCGGACACACCGCCCGCGGAATGATGTGGTCCACACTCAACCCCTGTCCCGCGAATTTCATCTGTCACCTCTTCCCCCTTTCCGGGTACTTATGCAGTGATATGATAACGCCGCAAAGAATGCCCGCTGTAGAACACAACGATACCGAAGTGGTGGCCGAATGCCTGGCTGGCCGGCCAGACGCTTTCGGCCGGATTGTCGAGCGCTACCAATCACTTATTTGTTCGGTTGCCTACAGCGCCACCGGTAGCCTCAGCCAAAGCGAGGACCTCGCCCAAGAGACGTTCGTCACCGCCTGGAAGCAGCTTCCGGAGCTGCGCGAACCGGCTAAGCTGCGGTCTTGGTTGTGCGGCATTGCACGCAATTTAATCGGCAAGGCGTTGCGCCGGGATGGATACGAGCCGGTCCACGCTGCCCAACCCCTCGAGGCGGCCCAGGATTCCGCGGCGGCCGAACC
>Ga0209226_10000961_pt1 | contig 13980 bp, 9 predicted proteins | sample BarGraNGADG00212_2_FD_184497 | JGI IMG/M metagenome (GOLD analysis project Ga0209226, IMG submission 184497) | Arctic peat soil microbial communities from Barrow, Alaska, USA - Barrow Graham LP Ref core NGADG0011-212 (SPAdes) (version 2) | ecosystem: Environmental > Terrestrial > Soil > Wetlands...
CCCCGGCCAGGCACTCGGCGTGCCGTCGGTCCCCGAGCTGCTCAACTCCGACCAGTGGGACGGCTACCAGGCAGACCAGAGCGACCTGATCGGTCACCTGCACGTCCAGCCGCGCTCGGCCGGGGACGTCGTGGTGCTCACCGGCGACATCCACTCCTCGTGGGCCATGGACCTGCCTGCGAACCGTGGCCCGGGTGGGACGTACACGTCAGCGGGCGTTGAGCTCGTCTGCCCTTCGGTCACCAGCGACGGCTTCTACGAGGCCTTCTCGGCCGGTCTGGCGGGGCTGACCCCCGAGGCCGTGGTCACCGCAACCCGCGGCGCGACCGGCGCCATCCAGGATACGAACCCGTGGATCCGCTACCTTGACGGCGTCGGCCACGGGTACACCGTTGTGGACATCACTCCCGAGCGGGTGCAGGCTGACTTCTACCTCACCCCGACGCCGACGTCGGCCCAGCCCGACCCCCGGGTCGTCCAGGCGGTCAAGCCCGCGTACGCGACGAGCTGGCAGACGCTGGCGGGCACCCGGAGGGTTGTCGCCGCGAGCACCCCGCTGTCTTCGCGGGCGGACGAGCCGCGGGGCAGCGAGTCAACTTTGCAAGAGCCGGGCTCGCACCAGACGGGCAGTAGCGTGAACGGATCTTTATCAACCAGCCGCCTTCCGTAGGTCGTCAGCTCCAGGGCGTCGTGGGGGGTCTGCCAGCCGTGTATGGCGGAGAACTGGATGAGCCCGATGACGAGTCCGATGATCCGCCCGAGAACCTTCGGGTCGCCGCGACCTCCTGGGCCTGGTGGCCGGGCCTGCGCTTCGCTGTCGGCCTGGCGAGCCTTGCCTTCGCCGTTCTCGGCCTGATCTGGCTGGCGTGGCTGACGTGGGGCAGCTTCCCCACCGAGAGCTACGCCTCGGCGGTGCAGATGCCGCCGCCGCTGCAGGCGGTACCTCCACTTCTCCGTTCGACCGCGCAGGTCCCGGGTTCCGGCAGGCCCCGGCCCGATCCCGCCTGGGTGGATCGCATGGCCGGCGCCACCGGCATCCCGGGCCGGGCGTTGACGGCCTACGCCCAGGCGTCGCTCCTCCTGTCAGCCGAGCAGCCCCCCTGCCGCCTCGGGTGGACCACGCTTGCGGGACTGGGCCGGATCGAGTCGGAGCACGGCACCCTTGGGGGCAATCACCTGCTGGCGGACGGTCGGCCGGCCGTCTCCATCATTGGACCCGCGCTGGACGGCAGGTCGGGTTTTGGTGCGATCCCCGCGACGCCCGACTCCATAGTCCTGGACGGCGACCCCCACTGGGTCCACGCCGTAGGCCCGATGCAGTTCATCCCCTCGACGTGGCACCGCTGGGCGTCTGACGGTGACGGCGACGGGCGCAGCGATCCACAGGACATCGACGACGCCGCCTACGCCGCGGCGCGCTACCTCTGCGCCTCCGGCGCGGACCTCACGACGGGTACGGGGTGGCAGCGAGCGATCCACAGCTACAACCACTCTGACGTGTACACGGCCCAGGTACTCGAGACGGCAAACCGGTACGCACGGACCTCGGGGAAGGGCTGAGATGCCGGACGGCTCCGTGGACGTCGTGCTCGGCGGGCGGTACTCGCTCGGCGAGGTGCTCGGAACAGGGAGATCGGCCACCGTCTACGAGGCGACCGAGCTGTCCGGGCCTCGCACTGCAACAGCGGGTGAGCCGGCGACTACCCCCCGCCCGCTCGCCGCCAAGGTCCTGCATGCCCATATCGCCCACGACCCTGCCGTGCGGGCGGCGTTCGTCCTCGAGGCGCGCGCGGGAGCCCGGGTCCAGCATGCCGGACTCGTCACGGTCGTCGACGTCGGCGAGGAGGACATCGCCAATGAGCCCGTGGTCTGGATCATGATGGTTCGGGCCCCGGGGATCACTCTTGCTGAGGCGGTGCGATCGCAGGTCCTGAGCCTGTCCGATGCGCTCGGGATCATCTCGCGGGTGCTCGATGCGTTGGCTGCCGTGCACGGCGCCGGGCTCGTCCACCGGGACATCTCACCCGGCAACGTGATGGTCGAGCTGACCGATCGCGAAGGCTCGGTACAGCATGTCGGCGTGGTGACGGTGCTGGACCTGGGCCTCGCCGCAGTACAGGGGCTGAGTGTCGTTAGGTTGCTCACGGATCCGTCGGGCCAGGATGATGCGCCGGACCTGAGGCTCGTCATCGGCACCCCCGAGTACATGTCCCCAGAACAGGCGCGCGGGCTCACGGTCGACGCCCGCGGCGATCTGTACGCGGTGGGAGCCCTGCTGTATCTCATGCTCACCGGCCACCCGCCCTACGAAAGGTCCGATCCGGCGGCCGTGCTGCGCGCGCAGATCCAGGCTCCGGTGCCCGTCCCGTCGGCGCGGACCGACGTTCCGCCAGCCGTGGACCGCATCGTGTCGCGAGCGATGGCAAAAAGCCCCGACCGGCGCTTTGCGTCGGCGGCGGAGATGCGCGCGGCGGTTGACGGGGTGCTACGGGAAACGACGAGCCGGGCGGCTGCGGGGACGAGGGTGCTTTCCGTTGTCAGGTGGCCGTCCGCCCGGACAATCAGGGTCCCCATCCCCAGCCTCGACCGTGCTGATCCGCGACCAGGGATCCCGTACCGACGGCTTCCACCGGTCAAGTCAGCGGCCATGCCGCGCCCGCGTGCGGAAGCCACGCAGCGCCCGCGTGCGGAAGCCACGCCGCACCCGCGAACGAAGGCTCCGGCCAGCTCTTTGAGCATGACTGCCTTCCTCCTGGTGATCTGCGTCCTGGTTGTCGGCGGCCTGGCCGCGCTCGGGTGGATGGGGACTCAGCAGGAGCCGGCAGCAGGCGCGAAACCTCGGGGGTTGTCAATCGCCGCCACCGGATCCCCGTCGGCCACCGCAGGATCGCCTCTCATCTCCGGCTCGCCGGCGGCCAGCGGCTTGCCGGCCACCGCCGGGCCGAGCGCCTCGCCGGCTGCCACGTCGGACGCGGTGCCCACCCTCACGAACGCCGTGAACGTCCCCGCGCTTGCCTTTCTCGGGATCGAGCAGGCGCGCGCCCGGCTGGCGGCGGCCGGTCTGATCCTGGGCGACGTCTCCGGCCAGTACTCGGCCGAGCCTGCCGGAACGGTCCTGGTCGTCGACCCGCCCGCGGGCCGATCGGTGCTCGTGGGCTCAGTCGTCCGTCTGACGGTGGCATCAGGTCAGAACCTCGTCCCGTCAGTGCAGGGACTGGCCCTCGCGCGGGCGTTCGCAAGAGTCGAGTCGACGGGCCTGGTGCCGATGCTGATGCTGGCTTCCGATCCTGTGACGCCGTCAGGGGAGGTCATCGGCGTGAGCCCAGATACCGGCACGAAGGTCCCGCTCGGATCGGTGGTCACAGTTTTGGTGTCAAACGGTCCGCCGCCTTCCGGGCCCCCCACGTCAACGCCACCTACCGGGCAGCCGACGTTGTAACGGGCCACATCGCGATGGGTGCGTTGTAAGTTGCGGAACCCCCCGGCCTCGTCTGCAAACATCCGTCGCAACGTCGCTCTAGCGCGCGGGTTCTGTCACGAGCCCTTCAGCTCGGTCGCGCAGACTCAGGAGCATCTTCCGCATCATCCAGATGTCTGCGAGCTCGACCAGCAGTGACATTGCGATGGACGGCGACAGCCAGCGGTATCGCGAGCGCACCCGCGTGATGAGTCGCGTCGACCCGTCGGGGTCCGCGTCGAGCTGCCAGGTCCACGTGCTCTCTGCCGGCGTGCCCCAGACCATGGACGCGGGCGGGTCCATCGACAGAACCGGGATGCCCTGCTTGCCGGTGGGACTCATCGGGACAATGTCGCCCGGCGCAAGGTCCTGGAGCTCGGGGATGATGCGCCGTGCGCTGCGGCGCCCCAGATTGTCGAGGATGTCGTAGCTGTACCAGCCCGCCCGAGTGACCCCCACCTGCACCAGCCATGGCCAGATCTCCTGTGGGGTTGCGGCAATGGTGATGGCTCGTGTGGCGTTGAACGTTGGGCGGGTCACCAGCTCGTCACCCGGGAGAGGCCTTGACACCTCGTCTGGCGTGGCGCCCCACGTGAGCTGCCAGGGCCGCCCATACCGGGCGTAGAGAATCGCTGCGGTCGAGGCGGCTAGCAGGGTCGGCAGAACAGGAGAGCGCATGGCCCCAGTCTGGTGCGGCGTGGCGTAGCGCAATGAGTCGGGGCGACATGGACACGCGTCGCCACCAAGGTATTGCTGACTCAGGCGATGGTGAAGGTGACGGTCGCGGCGTAAGCACCGGCGTGGGTCGAGGTCGCGGTGAGACCTAAGGTGCCGTAGATGTTTACGGTGCCTGGCCCCTGCCCGTCATTCTTGTGGGCGAAGGACTTCGCAGTGGTGCCGAAGACGGTGATGTCGTCCGTGCCCACCGATCCGGCCTGCAGGCCGTTGCCCTCCAGATACTTGGGGGTCACCGCGGTGAAGCTCAGGTTGTCGCCGGGGATGGGGGTGGTGTTACCGGGAGGGCTGGTGAAGTCCGTGGTCTGGGCCGATGCGGTCCAGCCGAGGTTTCCGGTGCGCGTGTCGGTGATGGTGACACCGTTGGTGGTCGGCGCGGCAGGGTCGGTGTACGGGGTGCTGATCACCAGGCTGCCGGCAGGCACGGTGGCCACCATGGCCTGCGGGTCTGGGCATCTGCTGCTGCACGGGGGAGGGTCCGACCCCTGATAGCTCACGAGCATGGGCGTCGACCACCCGGCCGTGAACGTGCTCGCGGGCGTTGGGGTGTAGGCAGCGGTGATGACGAAGCTGTACGGGCCGGGTCCCACAGAGGGAAGGCCCTGGTCCAGGCTGAGCACCGCGGCACCGGAGGGATCAAGGGCCACCGGTGCGCCGAGAGCCTGGGTCGGTCCCCCGTTGAACGCGTAGCTGAACTGCACCGTGCCGGTCGGGGTCTGGGAAGGATCCACACGGTTCTGCACGGTCGCCAACACGGTCGCCACGTCGGTGACGTACGGGCCCTGCGTCAGCCCCAGCGCGACGGTTCCCGTGCTGCTCGTCACGGCCGAGCGATCGCTGCCCTGGCTATCGACGACGCGCTGACTCTGGTGGGTCGCCCCGGTGATCACGGTCGCGGTGAAATGCCCGAAGGTCGCAGCACTGCCCTCCGCCCTGAACAGCACCATGGCAAGCAGGACAGCGACTATCAGGCAGAGCCACGAGCGCCCGCGAAGGTGTGCACCGTGAGCACGGCCGGAGCCGTCACCCTTGCCGGCCGGCAAACCCGAGTCATGAACAGTTGACGGCACGCATGTCCCGGGGGAATGGGTGCCGCTGGACCGGCAACCCGCTGGAACGCAGTCAGTCTCATGAGGGTTGCCATGACACCAATAGAGGATGTCCCAGCGGTGTTGTCATCACGTCGGACAAACCAACTCTCGGTCGCCACCCCGGAGGGGCCTTGACACCTCGTCTGGCGTGGCGCGCAACGTGAGCTGTCAGGGACGCCCAAACCGGACGTAGAGAATCGCTGACTCAGGCGATGGTGAAGGTGACGGTCGCGGCGTAGGCACCGGCGCGGGTCGAGGTCGCGGCGGTGAGGCCGAAGGTGCCGTAGATGTTCACCGTCCCCGGCCCTTGCCCGGCTGTGGTGTGGGCGAAGGGCTTGGCGGTGGTGCCGAAGACGCTGATGGGGTTGGTGCTCACCGATCCGGCCTGCAGAGCGTTGCCCGCCAGGTACTTGGGGGTCACCCCGGTGAAGCTCAGGTTGTCGCCGGGGATGGGGGTGGTGTTACCGGGAGGGCCGGTGAAGTCCGTGGTCTGGGCCGACGCGGTCCAGCCGAGGTTTCCGGGGCGGGTGTCGGTGATGGTGACCCCGTTGGTGGTCGGCGCGGACGGGTCGGTGTCCAGGGTGCCCGGGTCGGTGCCGGCGGGGTCGGCCGTACCGAAGGGAGCGGACGCGTCCAGCTCGGTGGCGCTCGTGTTCAAGGCCATGGTGCCGAGGTCGAACGGGTGGGTGGCGGTGTATGGCGTGCTGATCACCAGGCTGCCGGCAGGCACGACCACCACCATGGCCTGCGGGTCCGGGCATCTGCTGCTGCAGGCGGGAGGGTTCGTCCCCTGATAGTCCACGGGCAGGGGCGCCGACACCCCGGCGGTGAATGCGCTCGCGGGGGTTGGGGTGTAGGCGGCGGTGATCATGAAGCTGTACGGGCCGGGTCCCACGGCGGGAAGGCCCTGGTCCAGGCTGAGCACGGCGGCACCGGAGGGGTCAAGGGTCACCGGTGCGCCGAGAGCCTGGGTTGGTCCCCCGTTGAGCGCGTAGCTGAACTGCACCGTGCCCGTCGGGGTGGGGGATACGACCACGGTGTCGCGCACGGTGGCCAGCACGGTCACCACATCGGTGACGGTCGGGCCGGTCGTCATCGCCAGCGTGACGGTGGTCACCGGCGGCACCGTCACCGTTCCCGTGGTGGAGTCGTAGCGGATCAGCAGTGTCTCGTCGCCGGTCACGTCTGGCAGCGTCACCGGAAGGGTGAGCCCACCAGGGAGGTGGAGGATCGAGCTGGTGAGGTGGGCGCCGGTCGGGATGTGGGTCACGACGGTGCCCGCGGGGCTCGTCGTGGCGGAGCTGTCGCTGCCCAGGCTCTCCACGACGCGCTGACTCGTGCCCTTCGTGCTGTAGGCGGTGCTGATCGACGCGCCCGAGACGGGCCGACCAGTCTGCTCACGAACCAGCACGGTTACCCGTGAAGTGGGTATGGCGAGGTCCAGAACCTCCCCGCCGGTGAGGGTCTTGCTCGCGGCCGCATCAAACGTCGCAGACAGGCCTAGGGCGGCTGAGGCCACGAAACCGCTCACCTGGTAGGTCGCCCCGGCGAGCACGCTGGCGGCGAACTGGCCGTAGCCGTCAGGCTGGGCTGTGGTGGTCGGGGTGGTCGGCGTCTGCGGGGTGAAGGTCACACCCGCTCCGGGCGACGTCGGCTGGAAGGCGCCATCCACGACGAATCCCAACCGGCCCGTCACCGACGCGACCGCCGGCGCGGTTAGCGTGATCGTTGTGTCACCGGTGATGTCGGGCAGGCTCTCGGGGATGGCGAGTCCGCTGAGGTTGAGGGTCGATCCGGTGAGGTGGGCGCCGGTCGGGAGGTCGAAGTCAAGGTCGCCGATGGTACCGAATGTGCCCGTGGCAGCGGTCCCGGCGACGATGTCGCTCTGGATGGGCTGACTGGTGTTGATCGTGCTGCTGGAGGTGCTGAGGGAGGCTCCCGAGACCGGCTGACCCTTCGGGTCACGGACGTGAACGGTGACATGTGAGGTTGGTATCGCCAGGTCCAGCACCTCGCCGCCAGCGAGGACCATGCTCGAGGCTGCCTCGAACCTGACGGACCCCGACCAGAAGGGAGCCCGGTTCTGGTACGGGCTGGAGAAGTAGCCGTTCACCCGATACGTGGCGCCGGCGATCACCGTGGCGGTGAAGTGCCCCGAGCTGTCAGGGGACACGACCGTGCGCGAGGTGTCCGGAGCCTGCGCAACAAGCTCGACCTGCTTGAGCCCCACGGTGTCAGTCGGTGGCTGGAAGAAGCCACCGACCACCAGCCCCATCCGGCCACTCACGGACGCGGTCTCTGGCGCGGTCAGCGCGATCGTCATGTCCCCGGTGATGTCGGGCAGCGTCTGCGGGATGGACAGCCCGCCGGCGAGGCGAAGGGCGGAGCCGGTGAGGTGGGCGCCGGTCGGGATGTGGGTGACGACCGTGCCTGTGGCGGTTGTTGTGCCCGAAACCCCGCCCTGGTCGGCCTCGACGACAGGCGAGCCTGTGTTCATGGTGCTGCTGGAGGTGGCGATGGAGGCGCCCGAGATGGGCTGACCGCCGAGGTTGTGGACCTGAACGGTGACCTGTGAGGTTGGTATCGCGAGATCCAGCACCTCCCCGCCGGCGAACGCCATGCTCGAGGCAGCTGCGACGTTGTAGGCATACGCGCCCATCGGGCTGCCGGACATGTTGCCTTGCACCCTGTAGGTCGCCCCGGCGATCACGGTCGCGCTGAAGTTTCCATTGCGGTTGAGCCCGACCGTCGTGGATGGCGTGTTCGCTGTCAGTGGCGTGAACGTCACCGTCCCCATAATCGACGGCGCTTGGAATGCACCGTCCACCACGTACCCTGCCTGACCCGTCACCGACACCGGGTTGCCTGACACCAGCACGAAGCTGACGGGTGTTGCCGAGGTCACGGCGACGGTGTTGAACCGGGTCTCCTGGTACCCGCTGCCCGGCGGAGGCGTCAGCACAAGGTCGTATGTTCCGTCCGGCACGGCCAGGGTGAAAGAGCCGGAGGAGTCGGAGGTGCCGGTCGCCAGCACGGTTGTGCCCGACTGGGCCGTGATGACGACATTGCCCACCACGACTCCGGAGGCGTTGGACACCGTTCCGGTGACGGGGCCCGAACCTGCGGCCATCGCAGCGCCGCCCTCCACCGTGAACAGCGCCATGGCAAGCAGGACAGCCAGTATCAGGCAGAGCCACGAGCGCCCGCGAAGGAATGCTCCGTGAGCACGGCCGGACCCGGCTCTCTGGCCGGCTGGCAGACCCGAGTCATGAACAGTTGACAGCACGCAAGTCCCAGGGGAAGGGGTGGCGCTGGACCGGCAACCCGCTAGAACGCAGTTAGTCTCACGAGGGTTGCCATCACACCAACAGAGGATGTCCCGGCGGGGTTGTGTTCACGTCGGAAGAACCCACTCTCGGGCAGCCGGCGAAGCCTTCCGGCCTTACTTTTCCGGAGACGTTCGCCCTCGAGGCCTTCCACCGAAGTGTGCGTCACGTGGCTGCGCTATCGTCCGGCAACAGTCTGCTTGTGCACGCGTGTCAGCGACGCACACCAGAGGGGTTCACGGTGTGGCAGGTTCGACTGCCTTGAGGGAGACGAGAGATGGTGCACGACGGGATCCAGGCTGAGGAGGTGGCGGGCTGCTCGTGGGTACGGCGGTCGAACGCCATCCTGGTCGTAGCTGTGCTGGGGGCGGTCCTGGTCTCTTGCGCCCCGGCTCCGGGGTCAACCAGTAGCGCAGGACCCTCGCTGGCGCTTCCTTCAGCAGGAGCAGCCACCCCTGGGGCAACCTCATCGACGACGGGCATCGCCGTGCCGACAGCTCCGAAGTCACCCCGTGAGCGGACCATCCAGGTCACGCCAGCCAGGCAGCCCGTGGCCCCCCACGTCGTCAGGACCAGCGCCACCACCGTTGAGATCCTCACCGTGACCAACGTATCGGTCTGGTCCGAAGGCGCATATAGGTACACCCACATCGAGAAGTGCTACACCCCCGTCACCACAGTTACCTACTACTACAGCGATGGCCACCGGGTACAAGGCCGACCGACAAACGGCAAACCCTTCAGCACATGGACACGCACGGCCGACTCCCCCATCGACTTCGCACATCCCATTCCCATCTCACCCGCAACCGGGCCGTCGCCGTCCACGACAACACCACCGAGGGTGGACCCGCCCCAGCCAACAGGCACAGCAGCCCCGATGCTGCCCTGATGAGCTTGTGGCAGTTCACTCAGTCTTCATGACAGCGTCTCCGGGATTCCGCCCACTCCCGGAAGCCGGGTGCGAGGATGAAAGACCTTCCGAAGGGTGCTGCTGTCCCGAATACCGGGGCTCATGGCCGTAGTCCGGGTCGGAGCGACGGCGTCCAGCGGGCGCGGAGGGTAGAGGGCAATGACCGCTACATCCGGACATCGGGTGATCGTCTTCCTGCAGGAGAACAAGACGACCGACTTCTATTTCCGCACCCTGGCACAATGGGGCGCGGTGGTCGCCCAGGACGCCAAGGTCACCGCGCCGCCGAACTACGACCAGCCCCACGACCGCAGTTCCTGGGTGCACTTCTCGATGGGGGACTACCCGGCCCTGGCCGCTCAGATCGACAACGACACGGTCATCCCGTTCTACAGCTGGCTGGCCAAGCAGTTCGTGTTCTGCGACCACCACTTCGGCGCCGGGTCGAACTCCACGTCCGGGCACATGCTCGCCACCGGTGGCCAGACGCCGACCATGAAGAACCCACCGTTCGTAGGCCCGCACCCGATCTGGGACATCCCCTCGATCTTCACCGCCGCCGAGGCCGGCGGGGTGTCATGGGCCGCGTTCCCGGATCAGAGCGGCTACCCCACCAAGTTCTACAAGTCCCTCACTGTCGCCCCCGGGTCGGCCAACGTGCACCCGCCCAAGGACTTCATCCCGATGGCCAAGGCCGGGACGCTGCCGCAGGTCTGCTATGTCTGGAGCCCGGCCGGCTACGACGAGCACCCGCCGCACGTCTCGGATCCCAACTACGTCACCAAGGGCCAGAACCTCGTCTGGGAAAGGGTCCAGGCGGTGATCGACGGCGGCGGCTGGGCCGACACCACCTTCATCCTCACCTGGGACGACTGGGGCGGCTACGCCGACTCGGTGCCGACCCCGCCGATCGAGTCGGTCCCAGACGCGATCTACCCGGACGGCTACGCCGCGATCGGCGGCTCTCGTATCCCGCTGCTCATGTTCGGTGGCAGAGTCACCCAGGCCATCGACCCCGAGTGGCACTCCCACGCAGCCATACCCAAGACCATCATCGACCTGCTCGGCCTCCCGGCCATGGGCGTGCCCCGGGTGGACACGTCCCCATCCCTGGCCGCCCACGTGGACCCGTCGCTGACCCGGCCCGAACCGCCCGCCCCCGGATCGACCATCACCCAGCCCAAGGCTCCGGACCCTGTGCCCAGCCCCCGACCACCCGCACCGTGGCCCGAGTCTCTGAACCAGCCGATGCCCGCCCTGGTGACACTCGACGGCAGCAGCCTGCCGGCACCGACCGACGGACTCGTTCGCCCCAAACCCCCCAAGCCACCGAAGAATCTCGGCTTCTGGTCTCAGTCAGGTCCGCGGTGGTGACCTGGCGGCTTGGGCGTTGGTAAGTCAGCGACGTGCGGGAATCGTCCATAGCCAGTCGCTGGCCCTGAAGGTGTGGGATACGGCGTTGGGCTCACGGAAATGCACAGTCGCTGTGCCTTCGCCGTGAGGAGAGTAGTCCACCGACTGGACCGTGTAGGGGACTCCGTCGTAACCGGGGTGGTGGATCACCGTTCCCGGCTGGAGGTCTGTGGCACAAACATTCATGTCGGGCTGCCCCTTCATCTGGTTTCAGCAACCGTACGACGGAGCCAGCCTCATGAGGCCAACCCCGAAACTACGGAATGATAAGAGCTGGTGAACGGTGGCCCGTTATTGGCCCTGTCACGAACCACGAGGGCCGGAGCGGGCGAAGTAGACGGTGGTCTGCGTGCGCCCCCACGGCCCGAGGCAGAACACGTCCGGGGCGATCTCGCGCGCAACGTCGGCCATCGCAGAAACGTAGGCCCTGCCGCCGGGCCGTCCCAATGCCCGTGCACCAGAAGGCATGGCGACATTTGCGAAGATATGAGCGGAAAAGTCAACGTGGCAGAGCCTTGCCTGCTCGATCGTTCGACGAGGCCGGTGCCGTGGACTGACCGGCAATCCCTGGCCATTCTTCTGTTACGTCCGGCAGAACAGAAGGAGAACATTGCACGTGAAGAGGTGAATGACGTCTCGAAGAAATGTTCCCAGACCTCGTCAGTTCTCGCGTTCGGCGTGTATCTGCGCTGGTCAGCGGGTCGTGATGACGATGCGCCTCACACACGTCACCCGGTGTGCCGGCTAATTAGGTACCCCTTACCAAACTGGCACCGGACCGGAATTGCGGCTAATTTGCAAATCGCCTGATCTATTGATAGCGCCTCACCCGCAATAGGAGAGATTTGTGAATTCATCGTTCGTTTCCTCCAAAGGAATGCGCAGGGCAGCCATCGGAATGGTCGGCTCGATCGCCCTCCTGGCTCCGGCACTCAGCGCGTCTGCCTCGCCGGCTGCGCCGCACCGTTCGGACGCTGGACCCAAGAACGTCATCGTGCTCATCGGTGACGGTATGGGCTACAACGAGGTCGACCAGACCAGTTCCTACCAGCACGGCACCACGAACTACCAGGTCGTCGGCAACCCGCTGACCGGATCGGTCAAGAAGGTCCCCGGCACCCCCTCGCAGGTCTACGAGAAGTTCCCGGTCCAGGTCGCATCCTCGACCTACTCGCTGAGCGGCCGCGCGGCGTACGACCCGCAGGCCGCCTGGGCAGGCTTCGGCTGGGTGGCCGACGGTGCAACCGACTCGGCGGCCGCCGGCACCGCCCTCGCAACCGGGGTGAAGACACAGAACGGCGTCGTGGGCCTGGATGGCAGCGGCAACCGGGTCGAGAACCTCACCGAGCGCGCCAAGTCGATGGGCAAGTCGACAGGTCTGGTGACGTCCGTCCCGTTCAGCCATGCGACGCCGGCAACCTACGGCGCTCACAACGCTGACCGTAACGACCTGGTCGGCGTGACGAACGAGTACCTCAACGACGGCACCCTCGATGTCGTCATCGGTGCAGGGAACCCGGCCTACGACGACAGCCACCAGCTGCTGGCAACGCCCAGCTTCGGCTACGTGAGCGAGCAGGACTGGACCCGTCTCAAGAGCGGGCAGACCCCGTTCAAGCTGATCGAGAAGACGGCCGACTTCAAAGCGCTGGCCACGAGCAAGAAGACTCCGCAGCGCGTCTTCGGTGCAGTGCAGGTCGGCAGCACCTTGCAGCAGGGACGTGGTGGCGCGGCGACCTCTGCGGCTCCGTTCTCGGTGCCGCGCAACGATGTGCCCGACCTGGCAACCCTCACCAAGGGGGCACTGAACGTGCTGGACGCCAACAAGAACGGCTACTTCGCGATGATCGAGGGCGGCGCCGTTGACTGGGCCGGCCACGCCAACAGCTCATCGACCTGCGTCGAGGAGATGGTGGACTTCAACCGCACGGTCGAGGCGGTCGTGGACTGGGTCAACACCAAGAGCAGCTGGGACGAGACGCTCGTCATCGTGACGGCCGACCACGAGACCGGTTACCTGACGGGTGCGGGGTCGAACCCGGCCTGGACCGCGATCGACGGTGCCAGGAAGCAGCTCCCCGCGGCGGCCTGGAACAGTGCCGGCCACACCAACGGGCTCGTGCCTGTGTACGCAAAGGGCCCGGGTTCGGCCGACATTCGGGCACTCGCCACCGGGACAGACCCGCTGCGCGGGGCGTATCTCGACAACACCGACCTGGCCAACGTCCTGCTCACAGACCTGTGGGCCGACAAGGATGTTCTCGGGCTCGGTCAGCATAACGGCTGGGCCAATCCCGTCTGGCTGAAGACCGCTTCGTGAGGTGCGGTGGGCGACGCGCCGAGTTCTGACGCGTCGCCCACCGGCTCTCCGGCTCGGGCTCTCGTCACGGCCCAGCTGTTCTTCGGCACGTGGTTGTTCAGGACGCCAGGGACAAGAAGCCGAGTGCCATGATGCACACGGCGATGACGGCGATGGCGATCAAGTATCCGCTGGCCGTGCCGCGACCTGCGCTGTAGTCCCCCATGAGATCGCGGTCGCGGGCGATCCCGTACATGAACCAGAGCAACGGCAGGAGAAGCACCGCGTTGAGGACCTGGGTGAGGACCAGGATGGCGACGAGCGGCGCATTCGGGAGGAGGACGAGGCCGGCGCCGATGACGGTGACCAGTGCAAACGTTCCGTAGAACAGGGGCGCGGACCGAAGGTCGTCGTCAAGGGCGGCGGGGCTGCCGGTGAGGTCGCTGACCGAATACGCGGTGGACAGCGGCAGGATGGAGGCGGCGAGGAGGGCCGCGCCGATGAGTCCGATGGCGAACAGGTCCTTGGCCAGCGTCCCGGCGAGAGGTTCGAGTGCCGCGGCCGCGTCGGCGGCGTCGTTGATCGAGAGCCCGTGGGCGTGCAGGGTCGCCGCGCACGACACGACGACGAAGAAGCCGATGATCCCGGTGAGCAGCGCGCCAGTGATCACGTCGACGCGTAGGTAGGGCAGCGACTCGGTGGTTAGGCGCTTGTCGACGGCGTAGGACTGGATGAAGGCCAGGCCC
>Ga0209226_10000963_pt1 | contig 13973 bp, 9 predicted proteins | sample BarGraNGADG00212_2_FD_184497 | JGI IMG/M metagenome (GOLD analysis project Ga0209226, IMG submission 184497) | Arctic peat soil microbial communities from Barrow, Alaska, USA - Barrow Graham LP Ref core NGADG0011-212 (SPAdes) (version 2) | ecosystem: Environmental > Terrestrial > Soil > Wetlands...
GCCGCGCCTGAGTGCATATCCAAAGATGCCATCAAGCGGGGCCGTCCGCAGCTCGGGACTCTGGGCGCGGGAAACCATTTCCTCGAGATTCAAGTTGTGGATGAGGTCTACGACCAAAACGCGGCGGACGCGTTCGGGATCACGGGGCCGGGCCAGATCACGGTCATGATCCATACCGGCAGCCGCGGCTTTGGGCACCAGGTCTGCGAGGACAGCCTCCAGGTGATGCAAAAGGCGGTCGCCAAGTATGGGATCGACCTCCCCGATCGCCAACTCGCATGCGCGCCGGTGAAGTCGCAAGAGGGCCAGGACTACCTCGGCGCGATGGCGTGCGCGGCGAACTTCGCGTGGGCGAATCGGCAGGCAATCGCTCACTGGGTGCGCGAGAGCTTCGAGAGGGTGATGGGAGCGGGCGCGCACAAACTGGGCCTGCGGCAGGTCTATGACGTCGCCCACAACATTGCGAAGATCGAAGATCATGCGGTCGATGGCAAGCTTACCAAGCTGTGCGTGCATCGAAAGGGCGCGACTCGCGCGTTCCCGGCGGGCAATGCGGACGTGCCGGAGCAGTATCGAAATGTGGGGCAGCCGGTGATCGTGCCGGGAGACATGGGGCGTTACTCGTTTCTGCTGGTGGGCACCGAGGGGGCGATGAAGCAAACCTGGGGCTCGACGTGCCACGGAGCGGGTCGGTTGATGAGCCGTCATGAAGCAATCCGGCGGATGGCCGGCAAAGATGTGCAGGAAGAATTGGCTCGGCGGGGAATTGTAGTAAAGGCGAAGGGTCGCGATACGCTATCTGAAGAGGCGTCATTTGCGTATAAGGACGTGGCCGACGTGGTGGAAACCTGCGCCGGAGCTGACATATCCCGGCTGGTGGCCAAAATGCGCCCTCTGGGCGTGGTGAAGGGTTAGTTAATCAGGAGAGGGGCAACGATTTGAAAACATTCAACGTAGGCGTCATCGGAACAGGCGGCATTGCAAACGCCGCGCACTTGCCGGCATTAGCGAAGCAGCCGGATGTCAAGATACTCGCTGTGTGCGATATCATCGAAGAGGCGATGAAGAACAGCGCTGAGAAATTCGGCGTGCCTCACCAGTTTGCTGACTATAACAAACTGCTTGAGATGCCGGAGATCGATGCGGTGCACATCTGCACTCCGAACGACACTCACATGGACCCGACCGTGCGCGCGCTCAACGCCGGCAAGCACGTCATCTGCGAAAAGCCGATCGGACGGAACCCCACTGAGGCGCAGAAGATGGTCGACGCGGCGCGCAAGACCGGCAAGAAGCTCATGATCGCGCAGTGCTGGCGGTGGAATCAGGACATTGCGTGCCTGAAGAAATTCATCGACGCCGGCGAACTGGGCGACATCTACATGGCGCGCGTTTGGGCGCTGCGCCGCCGAGGCATCCCGAGCTGGGGCGTGTTCATCAACAAGGAGAAGCAGGGCGGCGGTCCGCTGATCGACATTGGCGTACACATCCTGGATGCCACCATGTATCTAATGGGCCATCCGAAGCCGATTGCGGCTTCCGGCAAGACCTACACGAATATCGGCAAGGAGCCGGGCCACTTCGGCGGTTTTGGTCAGTGGGACTACAAGAACTACACTGTCGAGGACTACGCCGCGGGCTTCGTCAGGCTGGATAATGGGGCGACCATCACAATCGAGTCGAGCTTCGCGGCTAACATCGCGGAAGACGCGTTCAACACTACACTGCTCGGAACCAAGGGCGGCGCGTGCAGCAGTCCGCTGCGGATCTTCGGCGAGCAGCACGGCACGCTGACAGACATGACGCCTGTTAAGGTCGCGGGAGTCAACACCTACGAAGCTGAGGTGCGGGCGTTTTATGATTGCCTTCGGGACGATACGGAAGTCCCCGTCACCGGCGAGCAGGCCCTGAACACAGTCAAGATCCTCGACGCGATCTATAGATCCAGCGACGAGGGCAAGGAAGTTCTGATCGATTAGCCTGTAGGGGCGAAGCATTCGCAGGTGGGCTTGTATCATTTGTCAGGCATCATAGCGAATGCTTCGCCCCTACGGCTGAGGCGAGTTTTTGGTCCCCAACGTTTCCCGAGTCAGGCAGTTTCTCCACGAGTACCGCGCGCTGCTCATTCTTGGCGGCGCGGCGCTGCTGGCTGAACTCGCGTATGCCATCCTCAACCTGTCCGCGATGCCCATGTATGTGGATAAGGGGCTTCACGAGGGCTCGCACATCGGCCTGATCTTCGGGACCTTTCTTGCCACTGAGGCCCTCTCTCGCCCGGCGCTGGGCGCTCTGGGGGATCGCATCGGCCGCAAGCCGCTTATGGTTGCGGCTCCGGCACTCACTGCCGTGACCTCATACGTGACCATTCTCATCCACGGGCCGAACACAGTGCTCATCCTCATCGGCCTGCGCGCGCTCGACGGCCTGGGCAGCAGCGCACTGTGGATGAACGCTTTCGCGGCGATTGGCGACGTGGTGGGTGAGAAGAACAGAAGCGCGGCGATGAGCGTTCTGAACGTGACCTACATGGGCGGCATGGCGCTGGGTTTCCTGCTGGGGGGAGGCGCGAATGACTACTTCGGCACCCTCACGGCGTCGTTCTATCTGGCGAGCATGCTCTTTGTGCTCGCGTTTCTGGCGCTGCTGATATTCTTCCCCAGCACGGGCAAGCCGCACCACGTTGACATACCCGGTCACGAAGCGCGGGACTTCAAGCTATCACACGTCTTCAGGAGCTTCAAGCAAGTGCCGGATATGGTCGTGATGGCCGTCGTCACTTTCCTGGGAATGGGGCTGCTGACGCCCATAGTGAAGCTTTATGGCTTTGACCATCTGGGGCTGACGGAGACGCAGTTCGGCCTGGCGGTGGCGCCTATCGCAGCGGGGATGGGGATATTCGCGGTTCCGCTCGGGCATCTGGGGGATCGGTTCGGCAAAACGACGGCTGTGTGCTGGGGCCTATTGGCGAGCTCTATTGCGATGTGGGTTCTGGCGCTTTTCAGAAGCCTATATCTCGCCGCAGGCGCGGGGGTGCTGATAGGACTGGGGTTTACGATTGCATTCCCTGCGTGGAACGCGCTGGTGATCTCCTCCACGGACTCCGAGCGGCGGGGCGAAGTGCTGGGCGCGGTGGGGTTCGCGCAGGGACTGGCGGCGATGGCCGGAACGCTGGTGGGGCCGTATATCTATCACTCGGACGCGCTCAGCTTTCCCAAGCTGGGGGTGGTCAACTACAATGTGCCGTTCTGGCTTAGCGCGATCCTGATCTCGGTCGGCACCGTGATCTGCTTCACCTGGGTGTGCAACAAGAGGGTGGTCGCGGGCTCCGGGGAGCGCATTACCGTCAGGCAGAGGCGAATCGTCATTGCCGCCTCCATAGTAGGCCTGCTGGTTCTTTGCGGATGGGTCGGATATCGATATACCATGCCCGTGGCGCCGGACCGCGTCGCCTGGAGCTGGGTGCAGCAGTTGGCCCGCAACAAGCCGGTGAAGGCGCTGAAGTACTCCGTCGATCGGGCCGCGAACTGGGATGGCCGAAGAGCGGCCGCGATCTGGGCCAAGCAGTTTCACGGGTGGACCCACGACGGCGAAGCCAGCTACCAGGTCCATCTGCCTGACTACGAGGGCGCGGACCGGGCGAGCGTGAGGGTCAGGTTCAACTTCCCAGGCGGCTTACCGGCGAAGTCCGAGATCGTGGAGCTGTGCAAGACCAAGCCGCGCGGGGAGTGGAAGGTTTGCGGCATGCGCGAGGGCGATTGATTGGCGGTTGCGCGTTGGCGGTGCGTGTGTTATAGTAAGCCTGCAAAACTCAATAGCCGATCAAAGGGGAGTAGCATACCGCCATGCGGCGGGGCGACGGAATCAACAGCCGTCTTGTGTTGGCGCACAAGGCTGGTTCCACCGGCGATGATTCGCAATGCAAGACCTTTGTCCGAACCGCTAGCCGGAGGACAAAGGTCTTTTTTAGTATCGCAGAAAGGGGTAACGAGTGCCTGTTAGTTTCATCACAGTCGCAAAGGACACAGGAGAGCCGATCCTCCTCCCCTTAGCCTATCTGATTCTTGGTCTTGGACTGATATTTCTGGCTGCGGAGCTTTTCACCAACGCAATCGAGTGGTTTGGCAAGCACCTGAAGTTCAGCGAAGGCGCGGTCGGGAGCGTCTTTGCTGCTGTCGGAACAGCGCTGCCGGAGACCTTGGTGCCGGTGGTTGCGTTTGTCCAGGCTTGGATGCTCACGCAGGCGAACAAGCCAGGTGCCGCCGAGCTCCGTGAAGCAGGCGTAGGAGCCATTCTGGGCGCGCCGATGATGCTGAGCACGCTGGCGATGTTCGTGACCGGCGTGGCGGTTCTCGTGTTCGCTGCTCAGAAGCGCAGGGCGGTGACGATCCAGGCAGACTACAAGATAGTTGGCCGCGACCTCAGATGGTTCTTCCTGGTCTACCTGATGGCCTTAGCGGCTGCCCTGATTCCCTATCGACCGGCGAAATTGGTGATCGCGGGCGTGCTCCTGCTGGGCTATGGGTGGTATGTCTACTTGACGATGACCTGCCGCGACTGCGAACACGAGGAAAGTGAGATGCGGCCGCTGCACTTCCGCCGGCATCACCAGACGCCGGGCCTGAGTTGGGTGATCGTCCAGCTTCTGTCGGGGCTCGCGCTGATCGTGTTTGGAGCGAGGTTGTTCGTGGATGGCGTCAGCGGGGTGTCGCCGAAGATTGGCATTTCCACGCTTGTGCTGAGCGTGATCATCACGCCGATTGCGACGGAGCTGCCCGAGAAGTTCAACTCGATCACGTGGATGAGGCACAAGAAAGACACCCTGGCGTTGGGCAATATTACCGGCGCGATGGTGTTCCAGAGCAGCGTGCTGCCCGCGATAGGCATCATCTGCACCGGATGGGGGATACACGAGCTGGGGCGCGCCGGCATCGGCGCCATTGTGGTTGCGCTGCTCGCGTCGTCTATCCTGTGGGGCGAGATGATGTTCCGTAAGAGGCTGAGTCCCTATGCGCTGCTTCTGGGTGGAGCGGTCTACTTGTTGTTCCCGATCTACTTCTTCGGCATTTTGCACGGGAAGCCATGAGCGCGATTAGGCACATAATCGGTATCGACATCTCCACGCAGACGATCACGGCGATGCTCATCGGGGTTGCCGAGGAGAACGGCGCGCCGGTGGAGCTGGTCATCTCCAGCGCTTGGACGGAGTCGCGGCCATGCAGGGATGAGATCGGCCGCAAGAACCCGGCTGTGTGGGTCGAGCTTGTGAGAGAGTGCATCGCCGGGCTGAAGAGAAAGGCTCGCGAGGCCGAGGGCGCGGAGGCAATCGGCGTATCCACGACTTTCCCCGGCTGTTTCGCGGTGCTCTTGGACGGAAGCATCGATCCGAGCTTTGCCAGCCTCTATGACAACACCAACGACGATGGCATCTGTGCCGCTGAGTTCGACGACGCGCTGGGGCGGGCCGAGTCGGAAACGCTCAGCCGAATGTGGCCGGGCAACATGGCGATAGGCCTCGCGCACGTGGTCAGATCGGGCGGCCTGCGGCTTGACACCGTTACGGGCGTCGTGCCTCCAAACACCGCCTTTGCTCACGAACTGCTTCGGGCGGCGGGACTTGCGCCCGATCCTGCCGGCCTTGTTACGGACTTCACGCAGGCCACAATAGGTGGACTTTATGACTCGCGGACCGGCGAGCCTGTTCCGCCGGGGGTTGCCGATCTGCTGAGGCGAGCAGTGCCCGAGATCGACCCCGAGCATCTGCGAAGCCTGCTGCCCAGCCCCGTCCCGTCCTGGCGGAACGCGATTCCCGCCGAGGCTCTGACATCCGTGCGGACGCTGCTTGGCCTGCCGAAGCTGATCTCGATCTCCATAGGCGCCGGCGATAGCCCGCTGGGAACGCTCGCGCTGCTTTCCGGCACGGATACAGTCATCAACGTTCGCGGGTCGAGCGACTCGCCCATGATCGTCGTTGATTCGCCGAAGCCCCGCGCGGGTCCCCGAGAGACGGTTCTGCACTACCCCCTGCCGACTGCAACTTGCCTCGGCGATTCGCCGTGGTGCGTGGTCGCGCCGATGCTGCGAAGCGGTCGGGTCTGGGACTGGGTGCGAAATCTGCGATTTCCCGACGGCGACGCGAGCGCCGACTCCGAACTCGAGGCCCTCGCGTTGGAAGCGGCGCGCGCTTCCGGCCGGGACGGAGACCGGCCTCTACGGGACCGGGACGGAGACCGGCCACGGGATAGGATTGCGTTCGATACGGCGCTTGGCGGGGAACGCGCGCCGCTGTGGGACGCGAGCGCGACCGGCGCTATCACGGGGCTTGTCGAGTCTCACAGGCTCGGGGACATAGCTCTGGCGGCCCTTGAGGGGATGTCCAGGACGCTGGGCGAGTGCATCCATCTTATGGAGGAGCGCTACCAGGTGCGGCCGGAGAGGCTGCTGCTGGTGGGGGGGCCCGCCAACAACAGGCTCTGGAACTGGATCACGCAGGTCCACGCGGGCAAGAAGACGTTTGCGACTACGTTCTCCGATGCTTCGCTGCTGGGCGCGGCTCTGCTGGGCTACGGCGCTCTCTATGATGGCCGGGAGACCGACGCGTCGGTCGCGAAACGGCTTGGTTCGCTTTCGCGGTTTTCGTCGAGTCACCCGCTTGTTGCTCCAATGCCGGTGACTCCGCCGGCGCCCGAGCTCGTGCTGGCTGATGGAACAGATCAGCAAATAAAGTCGTCACACAATGTGTCATAGACCGGTTCCGCCTGCCGGAGGAGTGAGCGATATGGCGAATGGAATGTTGCAGCACTGCCTGCGCGAATCCAGGAGCCGATCGGTGGACCGCGAGGTTTTCGCTCAAGCAATGTCTCGACTTTCATGTTCACAGAGCAAGAAGGACGAGAAAGCGCGAAAACGGAAGTCCGAACGGAAAGGCGCCTGAGTTCTGGCAGAGGATCTATGCGACGCGCGGGGGGAGAGATGGACATGTCTCTCCCCCCGCAACTACGTGAGTCAGTTCCGCCTTGCGGGAACCAAACCCCGCTAGCACTGAGTAGACCCGAGGAACGAGGGTCGTATCGAAGTGCGGTCTGTGTGCCACCGTGCTTCGATACGGCCGGCAGACCCGGCCTACTCAGCACTAACGGTCATCTACTCCCGCACAACTGAACAGACACTCCCCGTTGACACTCCCTCGCCGCGCGTCCTATCATGGCGCTTGGACGAATCCCCTTAGAGGTGTATGTGTGAAAGCAGCCGTGTTGAAGGCGTTCAAGGCTCCGCTGGAGCTTGTTGACTATCCCAGGCCGGAGGTGGGCGACGGCGAAGTGCTGGTCAGGATGACCGCCGCGGGAATCTGCGGGTCGGACGTGCACATGTGGCTTGGCGAGGACCCCCGCACCCCGCTGCCGATGATCCTCGGCCACGAGGGCGTCGGGGTCATAGAAGAGATCGGCGGCGGCGCGAAGCTCGATGTGTTCGGCAAGGAGCTGAAGGCCGGCGATCCGGTGATATGGGATCGAGCGGTAGTATGCGGGCAGTGCTGGTTCTGCGCGGTCAAGAAACTGCCGAACCTGTGCCGGAGCAGATGGGTCTATGGCATACACAAGGGCTGCTCGGACGCGCCGCACCTTAACGGCGGCTACGCGGATCACATCCTATTGGTGAACAACACCAAGATCATCAGCCTTGCGGACTGGGGCGATTTCGATCCGGCGATTCTCGTTTCCGCGGGCTGCTCGGGAGCGACCTCAGCGAACGCTATCGAGCTTGCCGACATCCAAATGGGTGATAACGTCGTCATCCAGGGCGCGGGGCCGCTGGGGCTATATCTTGTCGGCTACGCGCGAGCGAGAGGCGCGGCGAATGTGATCGTCATCGAAGGAGTCAAGGCCCGAATGGACCTGGCCCGCCGGTTGGGCGCTGACGTGATCCTCGACTTCGGTTCAAGTACCGCCGAGGAGCGCAAAGCCGCCGTAATGGACGCAACGGGCGGGTTCGGCGCGGATGTCGGCTTCGAGGCGGTCGGAAGGCCGGAACCGGTGCTGGAGGGGATCGATATGGTGCGCAGAGGCGGGACATACGTGAGCGTGGGGACCGCGGTTCCGATGGGCACGATTCCCATCGACCTCTACCACCAGATCGTTTTGAAGCAGCTCCGCCTGCAGGGCGCATGGACCAACGACACCCGGCACATTGTCCAGGCGCTTGGGCTCGTCAAACGCAACCCGGACATCTTCGCGGACATGATCACCCATCGCTACCCGCTCGAGGCGGCAAACGAAGCCCTGCGATCGATGGCCGAGCGCAGGGCGATCAAGACGGCGATAGTGTTCTGAGACGCAGCCGATTTCCAGGCACGCAGGCGGCCCTACTTTTTCATATCCAGCAGTTCGATCTCGAAATGCAGAGTCGAGTTCGGCGGGATTGTGCCCATCTCCTGTTCGGCGTAGCCGAGGGCGGGCGGGATCGTAAGCTCGCGGATTCCGCCGACTTTCATTCCCTTGAGGCCCTCATGCCAGCCCTGGATGACCTGGTCGTTGTCCACCGTGAAGGAGAACGGCTCTCTGCCCACCTTGCGCGAGGTATCGAACACCTTGCCGTTGTCCAGCCAGCCCTTGTAGTGGACGGTCACGCGGGTGTTGGAGGTCACTTCCGTGCCCTTGCCGAGTTTCTTGTCCTTATACTTCAGGCCCGACTTGAGGGTGACCCAACCGTCCTTGGCGACCGACATCGCCGCCGGAGCGGGAGTTGTGGGCGCGGGGGCGGGGACGGTGGCGGCGGGAGGCGCGGCCTCGGTCGGATTATCGACCTTGACGGCCTGGGTCTGCTCCGCCTTCCTCCCGCATCCGACAATCAACAGCGTTAGCAGCACAATGGGGATCAGCTTTTTCATTGGGCAAAAGACCCTTTCTGAGTGTTGGCCTCATGTTAGCGCGGCCTCGGCCTCGCGTCAAATGAAGTATCGCTAACAGGGTGAACGTGATATACTCTGAGACAGTAGAGTAATACGGAGGGGCAATGTCTCTCAGCAGGTCATTTATCGCACTAATAGTTGTTCTAGTCTACGCCTGCGCGCCGGTCGCCGCATCGACCACGTTCGCCAAGGGCATTGGCGACGCTACGGGGCCTTTGGTCGCCCTGGGCATCGCCGCGACCTACTTGGGTTCCGGTGAGCACGCCAAGGCCAAAGCGGCACGCGTGGCTGATGCCGCCTTGATCGCTGTTGGAACGGCGGCGATGCTGAAGCCGAGTCTCAGCGTTGAGGAGGCGGGCAGCGGACATACACACACCTTCCCGAGCGGCCATACCGCCATAGCATTCGGGACCGCTACCGCCATGGCGGATGTTTTTCCGAAGCAGAAGTGGCTTCTCTATGCGGGCGCGGCGCTGGTGGGCTGGAGCCGCGTGGAGTCGGACGCGCATACGTGGAGGGATGTTCTGGGAGGCGCGGCGCTGGGCTTCGGCGTGGGGCGGTGGTCGGTGACATCTCAAGATGGCCTGCTGCTGGGGCGGGTGTATAGGTTCTAGCTATGGTTCGGATTGGAATTGTCGGCGCATCGGGCTACGCGGGGGGCGAGTTGGTGAGATACCTGCTCGGGCACCCGGGCGCGCGTATCACATATCTTGCTTCGGACACGTTCGCGGGCAAGCCGCTGTGTGATGCGTATCCGAGCTTTCTCGGACAGGATTTGCCTGTTTGCGAGGCATACGATCCCGAGGCCGCGGCGGACCGGGCCGATTTGTTCTTCCAGGCCCAGGGAAACGGCGTTGGGATGAAGATCGCGCCGGGCCTGCTGGAGTTCGGCAAGAAGCTCATAGACGTCCCCGCCGACTTCCGGCTCAAAGACCTCGCGGAGTATAAGCATTACTATGGCGCCGAGCATACCGCGCCGGAGCTGGTCGCGGAAGCTGTCTACGGGATACCCGAACTGAGAGGGGAGCAGATAGCGCGCGCGAGGCTGGTCGCCAACTCGGGCTGCTATGCCACCAGTGCGATCATGGCCCTGGCTCCTCTCGTCTCCTCGCCGGTCATCGACGCCGGCTCGGTCATCGTGGACTCGAAATCGGGAGTTTCGGGCGCGGGACGCTCCAAGCTCGACGTCTCCGGCCTGTTCTGCGAAGTCAACGAGGGCATCAAGGCCTACGCGGTCGCGAGCCATCGGCACACGCCCGAGATCGAGCAGGAGATTTCCGCCGTGGCCGGAAAAAGCATGAAAATCAGCTTCACCCCGCACCTCGTTCCCATGAACAGAGGGATTCTCACAACGGCCTACGCCCGCGTCGATTCCAGCGTCACATCCGCCGCCGATCTGCTGGCGCTCTATCGGGAGTTCTACGCGGGCAAGCCGTTTGTGGTGATACTCGAGGAAGGCGGGCAGCCCAACACGAAAAACGTTCTCGGAACAAACTACTGCCATATCGGCGTGGCCCTTGACCGGCGCACCAGCCGCGCGATCATCACGTGCGCGATCGACAACATGGGCAAGGGCGCGGCGGGGCAAGCCGTACAGAACATGAACCTGATGTGCGGCTTTGAGGAGACCACCGGCCTTAGCTCGTCCGCGGTGTACCCGTGACGAGGAGACCTGCTCGCTTTGTCATCCTGCTCGCGCTGCTATGCGCCGGCGCGGCGCGCGCGGAGGCCGATGATTACGACCTGGATGCAGCGTTTGCGGGCGCGCAATCGATCGATCTGCGGACCAGCCAGATTTCGTCCGTGGTTGCACTGCGAGACAAAGTCGGCATTCCCCCATCATCGACGCCCGTGCTGGTGAAGATCTTTGATCGCAAGTCCCTGCCTGTTGTGCTGCGCCCCGCGTTCGCGAGACAGGGGATAGCGGCGGTCACTATCAACGGGCGCTACATCGCGATCCTGCGCACCCAACTGCACGATGAGTATGACGATATCCTCCGACACGAGCTGGTCCACGCATACATCAGCCTTGCTTCGCCCACGCCTCTGCCGTTGTGGTTTCACGAAGGCAGTGCGGTTCACTACTCGATGGGCAAGGACCGGAAGTTCTACGGCCAGCCTGCGAAGAACCAGGTTGGGGTGATGGTGGGCAAGACCGTCGAGCTTCCCAATGACTACAAGCAGAGGCTCCAGACCTTCAACTATGTGCTGGGCAAGGTGGGCGAGAAGGAGTTCAACGTGTGGTATAAGCAGGCCGTGCTGACGGGCCATGTGGATCCACGCCCCCTGCTCGGCCTCGACGACGGCGCTGCCGCCGCAACGAGCGTGGTGAGAAAGCGACCCGCGACCTGGGTCTTCGCGCTGGCCGGCGCCATTGTGTTGGGCGCCCTCGTGGTGGCCTACCTCGTTTCGAAGCGCGCCGCCGACGACTTCTGAAGCTACTCGGGAAGCGGCTGCAGGCTATCCTGGTCGGGAAGCACCAGCGCCCGGAAGAGGTTGTCGCCATCGAAGTAAGTGCTGCTGATCGCGTTCATGAGGACGTACTGCCCAGCATCCGGGGCAGTGAGTCCGGGGCACAAGACCTTTACCCCGACGGTGCCGGAGCCGTCATAGCAACGAGAGCCATCATCGATGTAGAACCAGCCCGTTCCTGACAATGTAACCCTGCCGCACACCCGAACCAAAAGCCCGATGTTGTTGAGCCCAGTCGCGGGCACGATAGTGGGGACCCACTGGTCGGACTCCTTGACCAATCTGTATTCCATAACGGGGAGCTGCAGGCCGAATCCCCCGCCGCCCAGCGCACCGGTCTTGAGCGCATACGGGCGGATCCGGGACCCTGTGCCGAGGGTTTGCGTCGTGTCGGCATCCAGCACTCTCTCACCGCCGAGTGTGCCCATTGTGCCCACGACGTTGACCAATGCCGAGGGGTATAACCCCTGGGTCGAGGTCAGTTGTATGCCGGCCCCGCGGTCTGGCTCCTCCACGTAGGTCAGTCCCACAACAGCGGATGTGACAAGCTTTCCGGCCAGTCTGACGATCATCCGGTCGGCGATCGACTTCGCGGCCGCAATACTAACCGTCGGGATGATGGAGAACGGGGCATCGGAATAATCCGATACGGCTGCGTCTACCGAGCTGGCCCGCACTCGGTAGCCGTGGCTTCCCGGCAGACCGGTCGTATTCCATGCGAACGAACCGAAGCCGTATGCCAGGGACTGAGCGCCCGGAATCTGCCTCCAGACGGTGTCGAGCCCCGTGAAGTATTCGAGCTTGACCTTGTCGGCACCCCCCCACACTCCGGAAGCCGAGCAGGTTATCGTCACATAGTCTCCCGCTTGATAGGATTCTCCGCCGTTCGGGGCGACTATCCTGATGCTCCGGGGCAACGGCGGGGCAATGAGGGCCTCGCGTATCATGGAGTACTGGTTCTCGAGCGGCGTCACGTATGGGCCGAGCATGACCAGCCGGCCTCTTGCCGGGACGTCGCGGCAGACTGCATAACACCGATTCGAGTTGGAACTCTTACCTGCCAGAGCGCGGGCGTCGGCAGGGAGCTTGTTGACGTAGAACTGGGCATCGTATTGTACCGAGCCTATGACCTGTCCTACCAAATAGCCGGCGGTGATCGGGTCGGCCAACCATATCTTCTGGTCGCCCGTGCCCGAGCTGTTGTCCCAGTATACGTTGCCGCCGTAGGTTCCCACGGAAGCCGGCCACATCCAGCCCGTGTATGAGGCATAGCAGGTTGCGCTGTCGAGCGTCAGGATGACCTTGCCCGGCACGAACCAGTCCGCAACGGTCTGGAGACTGTCCATAGGCACCGCATTGTCGGGCAGAACGAGGACATCCTGGCCCTCTATGCCGATCGAGCCCGGCCCTGTCTTGAGGCTGGTCAGCACGCTGACCTGGAAGCGGTGCGTCGGGTCGGAGTTGAGGATGTCCGATACCGGGCTCCAGGCGTTCACGTTGACGCCGACGAAGTATGATGGATTGTCCGCGGAGTTGAAAACCGCGACGCAGATCTTCTGCGTTATGCTAAACGAGTAGGAACCGGTTGCGGGCAGGCGAGATGTTTTTGAGGCGAGCGAGATGTCCGTCGCGGTGATATAGTAGCTGATCGTGTCGCCTGGCATTGTGGGACCCGGTATATCAGCCTGATAGTTGTCATTGGCTTGCGGGAGCATGCTCAGGTTGGAATAGGGGCCGCCGTTGACTCTGTAGTGCAGCGTTGCGCTCCTGACGCCGAGGTCATCGGTCACGGTGGCGACCACGGGATAGGGGCCGAACTTGTTGCCCGTGTCCGAGAGCGGGGTGTGCGTGATGAGCGGCGACTGGGTGTCCTGCCTGACCTCAAAGGACAGCAGCGACTCGGGCGCGTCAAGCGGCACAGTGGAAGTCTGGCCGCCGGCGTCCGTGGCCTCGATGTAGTAGTAAACCGTCGTCCCGTAAGCTTGTGCCGGAATCGAGCCGGCATAGGTGGTCCCGCTTATGAGCGCCATCGTCGCTGTGGTGAAGCTGCCGGCGCCTGTTGTGTTCCAGTATAGCTTGGGACTGCCGGGAGCCATCGGCGACGTGGTCGTGACATTGGCCTGGACCGGGTAAGGCTGCGAAGTGATGTCGGTATCACCCAGCGGCGTGTGCGATATGAGCGGGGGCCACGGATACTGGACGGAGGGATCTCCGTAGAGGTTGAACACGCAGTGGTTCATCCAGATGGCCTTCGGCACCTCAAGCATCATTGCGAAATGCGCATCCCCGCAGGGCATACGGTTGGCTACGAGATCGACGGCGTAGTTGTAGGTCATGCCGGCGTTGGAGTCCGTGTTAGTGAAAACTGTCTCGCCCGGATAGTACCACGAGACGCGGGTCGCGGAGTCAACGGCAATCGCGCCTTGCTTGAGCAGGGCATATCCCAGGTTGTCCGTCCTCTCCGGGTAACCGTTTGAACAGGAGCACTGGAACGTAAACGACGGATAGTTGTCGTCGAGGTATTGGCAGCGGTCCGTGCTGAAGACCTCCGCCGCGAGGGTCTCGTTGCCGTGAGTCCACCAGAAGTGGAATCCGG
>Ga0209226_10000964_pt1 | contig 13965 bp, 12 predicted proteins | sample BarGraNGADG00212_2_FD_184497 | JGI IMG/M metagenome (GOLD analysis project Ga0209226, IMG submission 184497) | Arctic peat soil microbial communities from Barrow, Alaska, USA - Barrow Graham LP Ref core NGADG0011-212 (SPAdes) (version 2) | ecosystem: Environmental > Terrestrial > Soil >...
TAGTCCGTAGCCCTCGAGCAGCGCCGTGCCGAAGGTCTTCTCGAACTTCACCTGCACCTCGGCGGGCAGCGGCGCGGCTCCGGAAATGGCCATCTTGAGCGGGTTTAGCAGGCGCAGTAGCAGCGCCTTAGGCCCATGAACGTGGTGTACGAGAGTGGAATAGACCTGCGGGATGCAGCAGACGAGCGTCACCTTGTTCTTCCAGAGCTGCTTCAGGGCCGGTTGGAAGGGAAGCAGGCTCTCGATCACGACCGTTGTGGCCCCCAGGCGGAGCGGCAGGATCACATTCGTCGACCAGGCGAAGGAGTGGAACATCGGCAGTACGCACATGACCCGGTCCTTCTCGCTCAGGTCGAAGGCGAGCTGGCAGGACTCGACGCACGAGAGCAGGTTGCGCTGCGTCAGCATCACGCCCTTGGGTAGCCCGGTCGTGCCGGCGGTGTAGATCAGTAGCGCGAGGTCGTCGGCAGTCACCTCCGGTCCGGCCGTCTCGGCGAGCGGGTGGCGATAGATCGACTCCAGCGCCGGCACGTCTCCGCCCGGATCGCGCACGAAGATGTGCTTCAGCGTCGGAACCGACTCCTGAACTTCGTGAATGGTGGGCAGGAAGCTCTTCGAGGTCAGGCAGCCCTTGGCCTCGGCGTCGTTGAAGATGTAGGCGATGCGGTCGGCCTTCTCGAGGAAGTTGACCGGCACCGCGACGGCTCCGAGTCGCGAGAGCGCGAAGGAGAAAATGACGAACTCGGGGCAGTTACGCATCACGATTCCGAAGGTGTCGCCCTTGCCGATGCCAAGCTCGACCAGGCCCGCGGCGCAGCGCTCGATTGTCTCTTCGAGCTCGCTGTAGCTCATCTCCTGGCCCTTGAAGATGAATGCCGGCTTATTGCCGCTGCGCTCGACGCTTCGCGCGAGCATCTCGTTGAGTGTGCGCGCTGTCATAGCCCCTACGTCCTGGCTCGGCTCGAGACGGGAGTATCGCCGCCAAGCCGCTTCAGCTCGGCATCCACGAGCAAATGCACCAGACCCTTGAAGTCAACGCTCGGGTGCCAATCGAGCTCGCGGCGCGCTTTTGTCGAATCTCCCACCAGGTCGTGCAGTTCCGCCCGGCCGCGCTTGAGCGACTCGTCGACCTTTACGTACTCGCGCCAGTCGAGCCCGACGTGCGCAAAGGCGTGCTCTGCCAACTCACGCACCGAGTGCAGCTCGCCGGCTGCGATCACGTAGTCGTCCGGCTCGTCGGCCTGCAGCATCAGCCACATGGCGCGTACGAAGTCGGCGGCGTAACCCCAGTCGCGCTGGGCGTCGAGATCGCCGAGCTGGAGATCTTCCTCCAGCCCGAGCTTGATCGCGGCTGCGGCGTGCGTCACCTTGCGCGGAACGAAATCGAGCGGGCGGCGCGGCGACTCGTGGTTGTAGAGGATGCCCGCGCAGGCGTGCAGTCCGTAGCGGTGGCGGAAGCTGCGGGTGATGAAGTGCCCGTAAGTCTTGGCGACGCCGTAGGGCGTCATCGGGTTGAGCGGCGTTTGCTCATTTTGGGGCGACTCCACCGGCTCGCCGAAGATCTCGCTCGAGGAGGCCTGGTAGAAGCGGATACTGGGATCGATGCGACGGATCGCTTCCAGCATCGAGGTCACCCCGACGGCGGCCAACTGGGCGGTCAGCACCGGCTGCTTCCAGGAGGCCGGTACGAAGGAGACCGAGGCGAGGTTGTAGACCTCTTGGGGACGGCAGCGATCGAGCGCGTCGAAAAGCGAGAGCTCGTCTACGAGATCGGCCTGAATGATCTCGATCTGATTGTGGACGGCCGCCAGATTCTCGTAATCCTCGGCAAGGGGGAGACGATCGAAGCCGAAGACCTCGTAGCCCTGCTCGAGCAGGAGCTCGGCGAGGTACGATCCGTCCTGGCCTCCGATTCCGGTTATCAGTGCGCGCCGTGCCACGGGCGGAGCTTACTATCGTTTACGCATGAGCCGAAGGATGGCCTCGTCGGAACCACAGCGCCGGCGGCCGCTTCCGACGCTTCGAGTCGGGCCCTAGGGGACGTCGCACCGTCCTAATCGCCGATCGCTGTTCTCGGCACGGTCGTTGCGGGATTACGAGAGAATCTGCCCGTGAGGGATGAACGGGAGTCGTATCGGTGAGAGTCGCGTTCACTCTGGAGCAGTGCTGGCATCGGGTGCCGGGCGGCACCGCAGTTGCGGCGCTAGAGCTTGCGCGCGCGCTTGAGCTCCGTCCCGGGCTCGAGCTCGTAGGCGTAGCGGCGCGCCATCGGAATCCTCCGCCGGAGCAGTGGCGACCCCCGATCCCGGTTCGGCAGCTCGCGCTTCCTCGGATCGCTCTGTACGAGTCGTGGCACTACCTGCGCCGTCCGCGGGTGGAAGCGGCAACCGGGCCGGTTGACGTGATTCATACGACCGGAATCGTTATGCCGCCGCCATCTAGGCCGATCGTGCTGACAGTTCACGACCTTGCCTACCTCGACTACCCCGAGCTATTCACGCGCCAGGGCCTTCGCTTCTTTCACCGTGCGCTCGACCTAGCTCTCAGGGATGCAGCACTCGTTCTCTGCTCATCGCTGGCAACAATGGAGCGTTGTCGTACGGCCGGTTTCGAGGATGAGCGGCTTCGCCACGTCCCCCTCGGCGTCCGGGCAACTCGTTCCAGCCCGGAAGAAGCACAGCGCGTGCGACAGGTGTACGCGCTACCCGAGCGGTTCATCCTCTGGACGGGCACCGTTGAGCCGCGAAAGAACCTCGCGGGCCTTCTGCATGCTTTCTCGCTGCTCGACACCGACGCCTCGCTCGTACTCGTCGGCCCGCCCGGATGGAAGGAGGATATCGAGCGACATCTCGGTGAGCTTCCGACCGCGAAACGAGATCGCGTTCGACTGCTCGGTTGGGTTCCTCGCAGAGATCTCGAGGCGCTCTATGGGGCAGCGACGGTCATGTGCTTCCCGAGTCTCCTCGAGGGCTTCGGATTCCCGGTCGTCGAGGCAATGGCGCAGGGCACACCGGTCGTCACTTCACAGGGAACGTCGACGGAGGAGCTCGTCAGCGGAGGCGCCGGGCTGCTAGTCGATCCACGGCAACCGGAGGAGATTGCGGTTGCGCTCGGCAGCGTTCTCGACGACCCGGCTCTCGCCAAACGGTTGGGCGAGGCAGCACTACGACGCGCGGCCGATTACACGTGGGATCGAACCGCAGAGCTCGTGGCGGCGGCGTACGAGGAAGCTTCTAGCGCGGTTGGCTAACCGACCATTTCCCTGAAGGCGTCGACAAAGACGCGTGCGGCAGCCGTCCAGGTAAAGCTCGCGGCGTGGTCGAGACCGCGCCTGACAACGTCGTCGGGAGCTCGCAGTGCGCACTCGATGGCTGTCGCTATTTCCGGCGGGCTGTCCGGGTCGGCGCGAAAGACGACGTCTCCTGCGGCTTCGTCCATGGAGGGATGGGCCGAAGCAACAACGGGTACGCCGCAGGCCATCGCCTCCACAATCGGCATCCCAAACCCCTCGAAGTGGGACGGAAAGACGAAGGCGGAAGCTCCGCGGTATAGCGAGGCGAGCTCCTCGTCGGTCACGTAACCAAGCCTGAGGATCCCGGGGCGATCGAGCTCTGGCTTGGCTCCCCACCCCGCCGCGCCAACTACCGCCAGGGCGTGCTCGCCGTCGAGCAACTCATAGGCGGCGAGCAGCATCTCGAGGTTCTTCCGGGGCTCGAGAGTCGCGACGGTCAACACGTAAGGAACACCGAGGTCGGCGCGAAGGCCTTCGGGCCGGAAGTGCGCGTCGACACCCGGATGCGCAATGCGGAGACGATCTTCGGGCAGCCCGAGCGTGCGCGCGACGTCGTCGGCGGTGTATCTCGAGATAGCGAACACTAGGTCGCACTTACGGAGGGCATGTCGGTACGTAGCCCGATGCCCGAGCCGCGTCTGGAGCGTCGTCCATTCGGGGAAGTGGAGCGGGACGAGGTCATAGATAGTCGTCGCTCGGATACCGGCGGTCTGGGGCGGATACCACCAGTCGCTGAGATGTAAGCCGTCGATCTTACCGATCAGTCGCTCGATCCCCGGATGCCCGATTGCGCTCCACGTTCGCCGGACGATGTTCGCGGCAGGCGCGCTGGCTAGGCGTTTATGCAAGGGGATATCGGCGAGCGCCGCTCGAGCGATATCGACGCCGGATCTACCGGAAAGCGAGAACGCGATCACCTCGTCCTCTTCACCACAGCATCCGGCGACACCCGAAAGTACCCCGCGTACATAGTTCCCTATTCCCGTCCGTGGCACGGACAGCGGTGTTACGTCGAATGCAAGCCTCACTCGCGAACCACCCGTTCCTGCGCGTCAGTCGGCCGCTCGGCCGCCGCTCGGGCGAGCGGCGGCTCCCAGGCACACTGCTCCGCGCTGTTCGCGCTGTGCTCAGGAAGCACGACGACGCCTGGTAGATCGCTCATGCGGGCTTCCGATGCCTTTGCCGCCCGAAGGCATGGAAAACGTCTGCGGGCACGGCTCTCGTCAAGAGCGCGGCGGCGACATAAACGATCGTCGCAGCGGCGGCTCCCACGATGGGGTGATGGTGGTGGACAAAGGCGAACCCCACGCCGGCGGCCAGTCCCCCCGTCAGAGCAATCTTCCACGCAAACCAGAGGCGCGGCGTAGCGCCGGGTCGCGCACGGTGTAGAGCAATCAGCAATAAGGTCGCCAGAGTCGATTCCGCGGCGACGGCCGCCCAGGCCGCCCCTGTGGCGCCGTAGGACGGGATCAGCGCCGATCCGAGAGCCATCACAACGAGGAGCCCAAGCCCGTTCGCCACCGCCAACTCGCGCTGTGCTCGGGCCGCGACGAGTCCGAGCTGCCAGGTCATAGTCATCGAGAGCGGAATGAGGGCAAGGGCATGGATGCGAAGCACCGAAGCTGCGCCGGCGTATTGGGAGCCGCCGATCAGCCGAATGCCGGGCTCGGCCAGAACGCCTGTGCCGATAGCGATCAACGCGACCACGACGAGCGCGAGTTCTGTCATTCGCTGGAGGCCGTAGCGGAGTCTCTCCTCGTCCTCCGCGCCGGCAACGGAGAGCAGAGGTAGCGCGACGGGGAGAATCAGCGCGGGCGCGCCGGCAAGCACCTCGAAAACACGGAACGACGTTCCGAAGAGACCCGTCTGATGGTCGGACGAGATGAGCGAGACGAGCACGATCAGAACGCGGAAATAGATCACGTTCATCGCAAGCGAGATAGCGAGCGGAATCGACTCCCGCACGAGCTGGCCCATGACGCTCCGCCGCAGGCCGACGGTCAGGCGTTTCCCGAGACGCGCGACCTTGAGCGATACCGGTATGAGCAGTACGGCGACGAGGATCTGGATCGCCAGAAAGGAAACGAGAGTGCCGCCGAGGGCGACCAGGAGCGCTACGAACACCAGCGTCAAGAAGTTCTTGAACGTCTCGATCGCGGTGAGCGAGACGATGCGGAGATCGATCCAGATTGGAACGGTGAGCATCGACTGAGCGCTGATCAGCACCACTCCGACGCCGCCGATCGCCGTGCCGAGTATCAGCTCGTGGTCGTAGCCGGCGACGAAAACGAACAGCAGCGCGGCGAGCGCGCCGACGATCGCGGCGCCAATCCTGAGCGCCAACAGGTTCGAAAGCAGCCGCTCGCGTTCCTCCGGATTCCGAGCGAGGGCCATCTCACGGCCGGCAACGGTCGTCAGGCCGCCGTCGGTTACGCCGCTCACGATGCCGAGGATGGCCGTTACGGTGGCGTACCTACCGAATTGATCCACGCCCAGCGCGCGAAGCAGGAACACCGCCGTAGCAACGCCGAGAATCGTCGACACCGCGTAACCGGTGCCCCGAATAAGTCCACCGCGGACAACCCGCCCGCCCGCCTCGGAGGTCCGCAGCAGGTCGGCGGCCGATTCGCTGCTCACACTGTTCCTCGAGCCGGTCGCCTGAACCCGGCGCAGATCCGGGCTCGCGAGACCGCGCCGAGCGGTCGTACGGGCACCGGCGTGGCAACTTCGTACGACCGAAGTCCGTACTCGACAATACTGAGAGCCCCGGCTCGGGTTTGCATCTTCTTAGTCTAGTTTTGCTGCTCGTTTGGGATGGAGCCGATTCGCGAGCGTTCGCAGAGTCGCGCCGACGCCGCGGCGAGCGAGTAAGGAACGCAGCAGCGTGGCTGAGGTGCGTACGGCGACAACCCCAGCTCGGCGTCCAGACGACCGTGCTGGACTTGTGTCGACGAGCCGTTCGAGTGGCTCCGCGACTCGTTCCCATGCGAACTGTTCCCGGGCAGCCAGGACGTTGCCGCGTGCTTCTCGCAGCTCCGTCGGGTGCTCGAGCAATCCCCGGAGCGCGCCCACCCAGCCGTCGACATCACCCGGCGCGACGACTCGTCCGAGGCCGCGCTCGGCGATGAGCTCGGAGAGGACGTCGCCCGACGTCACCACCACCGGCGTACCGACCGCGAAGTGATCGAGCATGCGCGTCCTAAAGGCGAAGCGACTCTCCGCTGTGTCGAGATGCGCGCTGACACCGAGATCGGCTTCGCGGAAGTAATCGAGGCGGCGATCGTACGGCACCCACTCGCGATTGAAGAACACGTGGCTCCCCTCGATGCCCAGCCGCTGCGCGAGGGCGACCGCGCGACCTACCATCGACATCTCGTCCACTTCGTCGCTCGGGTGCGTCAGACCTAGAAAAGCGAGTCGGAGATCGGGCATCTCGCGCGATAGTCGCCCGACCGCTTCGATCACGGTCAGCGGGTCGAGCCAGTTCCAGACTCCGCCTCCCCACAGAAGCACATGATCCGAGGCGGAGATCCCGTCGACTACGCCGCGCAGCGCCGGCGCGCCGGTCTCGTCGGCCTCAAGCTCGAGCCCGCACGGCACCACGTCGATCAGGGTTCGCAGCGACGGATCGAGCGCATAGCGGGCCGGGTCGATCCGGCCGAGCAGCGCAAGCGATCCCAACCAGAGATCGCGCTGACGCTCGCTGGCGCAGATGAATGCATCGCCAAGCTCGAGCGCGAACCGCTGCACGGCCCGCAGCTCCGAGTACCGCCTTCGAGCAACCTCCGGGCTCTCGCCTTGTTCCGCAAGGTGAGCGGAGCCCTCGATGAGCGATGGGACGTAAAGGTCGTAGATGAGTCGCGTGCCGCGCTGGTACAGCGCTCTTGCCAGGCCAAGCGGAAGCCGCTGCGCAACAACTACGTCGGCTGGCAGGTCGGCGGCGGACTTCACCTCTGCGGCCGGACGATAGGCGTACGGAGTGTTTTCCACACCCTCGTTTCCCGGCCCGACCAGCGTCACGTCGAAGCGTTTCGACAGCTCTAGCGCGAGTCGGTGGTAGCGAATTCCGGGCCCCGCCATACGTTTCCCAACCGGGTCCGTCGACCACATGACCACTCTTTTCATTCGCGTATCATGCCTCAGCGAGTGCGCGCAGCTGTCGTCATCCCAACCTGGAACGCTCGCAGCCTGTTAGCGGAAGCGCTCAAGAGCATCCAGGCTCAGACGGTGCCCGTGGAGATCGTCGTTGTCGACAACGCGTCGACCGACGGCACCGCGGAGATGCTCGCTTCGGACTTCCCGGACGTCACCGTGGTTCGCAATCCGAGCAATATCGGCTTCGGGCGTGCGATCAATCGCGGCGCCCGGGAAGTGGCGGACACCGATGTGATCGTGCTGGTCAACAACGATGCGGTTTGCGAGGCCGATTTCGTCGAGCAGCTACTCGAGCCTCTCGCCGACGCGCAGGTCGGCATGGTTGCGGGTGTCTTGCTGCAGGGCTCGGCACCAGGGCTAGTCGACTCCGCCGGGATCGAGCTCGACACCACTCTCCAGTCTTGGGACAAGCTGTGGAATCGTCCCGTAGAGGAGCTGGCCGGGGCGTCCGACCCATTCGGCCCATGCGGCGGCGCGGCTGCTTACCGCACGAAAGCGTTCGTAGATCTCGGCGGCTTCGACGAACAGCTTTTCGCGTATTGGGAGGATGTCGATCTTGCGCTTCGCTTCAGACTCGCGGGATGGCGTTGCGCTCTGGCGCCGGCGGCGCGTGCTCTGCACCGTCATGGATCGACCCTCGGCGCCGTATCACCCACCCAGCAGCGGCTCACGGCGTACGGTCGCGCGTATCTGCTCGCGAAATACCGAGTTGCGCGCACTGGTCCGCTCATGCCGCTCAAGATCGCGGCACTCGACTGGCCCCCGCTCTTGATCCACCTCGTTTTCCGGCGAGATCTCGGGCCTCTACGGGCGCGGGCTGCCGGTCGGCGAGACGGTTTGCAAAAGACACCACTACGCGCGCCGCTGGAGCTGGCCTCGATCCGATTCGGCGAAGCCGCAAGTCGTCAGCTGGCCTTTCACAAGCTCCGTCTCAGTGGCTCGTTGCCCGATCACTATCGCGATCGTACTCCGCCGTCCGCCAGCACTTCGGGCTAGAAACAGTCATCTACTGCGGAAGCGATGACTACGAATCGACTAGGCTTGCCCACATGAACGCTAACGCCGTTTGGGACAGTCAGTCTCTCGAGGGGCTTCGAGAGGAGTTCGGGAACGTCTACAACGACCGTACGGTTCTCGTCACCGGAGCCGACGGTTTCATGGGATCGCACCTGACCGAGGCGCTCGTGCAACTCGGCGCCCATGTTCATGCCTTCGTGCGCGCGACCTCGAGCGGCGCTCTCAACAACATCGGTCACCTCAGGGCGCAGATTGGCGTTCACTTCGCCGATCTCACCGACAAGACCTCGATCGACTACCTCCTGCGCGACCTGAAAGCCGCCCCCGACAAGCCCTACGTCTTCCACCTCGGCGCTCAAGCACACGTCGGTGAGTCGTGGCATCGTCCCTATGAGACCGTGATGGCGAACACGATCGGCACGCTCAATCTCCTGCAGTCGATCGTCGATCAGGGGCTCGAGCTGGAGAAGTTCGACACCGCCGGCACCTCCGAGGAGTACGGCAACGTGCGCGAGTCGGTCTCCCACCACCACGACTTCGACGATGCCGGCGGCCTCATCCTGCACGAGCGCTCGCCGATCAATCCCAAGTCGATCTACGCGACAAGCAAGGTCGCGGCCGACTTCTTGACCATGAACTACTTTGACGCCTTTGGTGTGCCGGGCGTCGTAACGCGCATGTTCAACAACTACGGCCCGCGCCAGAACCCGCGTTACATCACCGGAACGATCATCACCCAGGCGCTCGAGCGCGAGCAGATCGAGCTCGGAAACCTCGAGCCGCTGCGCGACTTCTGCTTCTGCACCGACGGGGTGCGCGGGCACCTGACCGTCGCCGCTCACGGAAAGCCCGGCGACGTCTATGTCTACGGGCAGGGCGAGAACATCTCGATGCAAGACTGGGCCGAGAAGATCCTGGAGATAGGCGAAGCGGATGGTCACTGGCCAAAAGGGCGCAAGCTGGTCGCAGCCCAGCATCGCTTCCGCCCCGGTGCGAGCGACGTGCTCGCTCTTCGGGTGGGCTACGAGAAGCTTAAGCGCGAGACCGGCTGGGAGCCGAAGGTGTCGTGGGAAGAGGGAATCTCTCGCACGATCGCCTGGTACGCGGCGAACCGCGAGCGCTGGCTCGGGCGCGTCGATTGGCAGATGCGATCGCAGGCCTGAGCGGACCCGCGTTGATCGAACAGCGGAATTCGTTACGCTCAACCCGATGAAAGCGCTCGTTACCGGAGGAGCCGGTTTTCTCGGTCGGCACGTGATTGCGCGGCTAAGCGCCCAGGGCATTGACCCCTACGTGCCACTCCAGGAGGACTGGGACCTGACCAGAGAGGGCGACGTCGAGCGGCTCTTCGGTGAGCAGCGGCCCGAGCTTGTGATCCATCTAGCCGCCGAGGTCGGCGGCATCGGCGCCAACCAGGCCAATCCGGGTCGCTACTGGTACGCGAACCTGATCATGGGCGCGCACATCATCGAGCAGAGTCGTCTTCAGGGAGTCGAGAAGCTAGTTGTAATCGGCACCATCTGTGCCTATCCCAAATTCACGCCCGTGCCGTTCAAGGAAGACGATCTCTGGAACGGCTACCCCGAGGAGACGAACGCGCCCTACGGCGTCGCCAAGAAGACGCTTCTCGTGGGCGCTCAGGCCTACCGCGAGCAGTACGGGCTAGACGCGATCTTCCTGCTACCCGTCAATCTCTACGGGCCGCACGACAACTTCAATCCCAAGACCTCGCACGTGATCCCGGCCATGATCCGCAAGATGACCGAAGCCAAGCAGAGCGGCGAGGGGGAGGTCGTGCTCTGGGGTGACGGCTCGCCGACGCGCGAGTTCCTCTATGTGGACGATTGCGCCGAGGCGATCGTGCTCGCAGCCGAGCGCTACAACGGCTCCGATCCCGTCAACATCGGCACCGGCGGCGAGATCGCCATCCGCGACCTGGCCGAGCTGATCGCGGAGCTGACCGGTTACGAGGGCAAGTTGGTCTGGGACACCTCCAAGCCGAACGGTCAACCGAGGCGGCGATTGGATACCAGTCGCGCCGAGCGCCTTTTCGGTTTTCGTGCGAAGACTCAGCTACGAGAGGGGCTTGAGCGCACCATCGAGTGGTACCGCGCTCAGCTGCCCAACGACCGATAGCGCTGCGGGAATTGTACGCTGCTTCCCGTGAAACCTGCGATACACTCCGGAAGATGAATCGCGACACTTACGTAATTATGCCGGTATATAACGAGGCGCCGGTGATCGGGTCCGTGATCGAGGAGTTGTCGCAAGCGTTCGAAAATATTATCTGCATTAACGACGGTAGCACCGATACGAGCGCTGTTGAAATTCGGAAGACGCCGAGTGTATTGGTCAACCATCCGATAAACCTCGGTCAGGGCGCCGCTTTAAAAACCGGTATCGAATATGCTCTTCAAGACGTAAACGCGGCCTACTTCGTAACCTTCGACTCGGATGGGCAGCATAAGGTAGACGATGCCTTGAAGATGCTAGAAATAGCGAGAGAAGGAGAGTTCGACGTCGTATTGGGGTCGCGGTTTCTCGGCAAAGCGGAGAACATCAATCCCGTAAGATCGGCGTTCTTGAGAATCGCGGTGCTGTTCTCGAATATTGAGACGGGGATCCGGCTAACGGATGCTCACAATGGGCTTCGGGTCTTCAACCGGAAGTTCGCCGAGCAGTTGGATATCACTATGCCCGGCATGGCCCACGCGACAGAGGTTATTCACTCGCTGGCGAAGAGCGGACTACGGTACGTGGAAATGCCGGTTACAGTACTCTATACGGAATACTCGCGATCGAAATCGCAATCGCTTATTAACTCGGTGAACATTGGTTTCGATTTGCTGATGAAGAGAATGGCGCGCAAATGATCGTCATACAGGTGCTTTTAATAACAGGCATCATCGCAGCATTCGGATGGTTTCTACTTAACCCGCGGAGCCAACAGACTCACGCGTGGATAAAGATAGCGACGCTTCTGTTCGGGGCATTCGCGATTATTGTAGTGATCTCGCCCAATACGTCGAACGTCATCGCCAGAGCGGTGGGCGTAGGGCGAGGTGCCGATCTCCTGTTGTATACGCTGACGTTGGCCTTCGTTTTCGTTGTGATCAATCTGTATCTGAAAAACCGCGAAGAGCGCGAAAGATACGAGAAACTGGCGCGAGCGTTCGCGCTGATGGAAGCCAATCTGGCGGAGCAGCGTCGCGCTTCCAGCAAGAAGAATGCGAGCGACGAGGGCGCACAGGGGAGAAGCGCTACCGAAGCGTAGTGCGAGACGCCCTCTTGGTAGGGCGCTTGGTAGTTATCTAGCGGTTCCGGGAACGACCGGTTCGGAGATGCCCAGGAGCTCGAGCAGACGTTGCGCGCGTTGCCGATAGGTGTGCTCGTCGAGTGCGCGGGCACGTGCGCGGGCACCCATTTCCGCGCAGGCGGCAGGGTCGGTGAGCAGATCGCGATATATGGCGAGCGCCTGCTCGGCGTTCTCGACCACCAGGAGCTCTTTACCGGGCTCGAACCAGCGCTCGATTCCTTTCACAGGGTTAGAAACGATCGTCGCACCGCAAGCGGCTAGCTCGAATGGGCGAGCGGTTGAGGATGCAAAAACGCTTGCATGCGCGCGTCGGGTCACATTCAGGTTTATCCGCGCCGACGAGATGGCGTGCGAGAATGAATTGATCGGCACGTCGCCGATCAAGCGAGCGTTACCCGTATCGCCGCGGAAGTCGCGGCCACCGAGGGCGAAATCGATATCTGCAGCCGCGCGACTGGGATCCCCGATGAGCGTACGAACCCACTCGCGCCGGAATCTGTCGCCGTACCCGTAAAAAAAGACGTCGAACGACTTGGCGACGGGTCGCGGTGCAAATAGGTCGGGATCGGCGGCCCAGAAGATGGCTTCCGCACGGCGAGCGCCCATAGCTCGGAGCTGAACGAGACCTCCCTCTGAGTTGGAGAGAACGAGGTCGTATTCGGATGGATCGGCGCCGTGGTACCAGTTGAAGCCGGTGTCCATGCCGCCGAACTCGGGAAGACTGGCCGGCACATCGCCGTCATAGAAAACAACAGGGATACCGAAACGCTCGCGCAGGAAACTGGGAATGCCGTGGAAGTGCGCCATCGGAACGGTGAACATGATCACGGCATCGATGTCGCCTTCGCGTTCGATCAGAGCTTCGAGGTGCTTCTTCCAGCGAGGCGTCACCCAGCGCCAGATCATCTCTCGTGCCAACCGATCAGAGCGGGTATCGGGTGGTGCGTCCTCGCCGCGGCGGCGATCGCGCTTCAGATGAGCGGCTGCTCCGCGGAGCCCCGCGAAGAGCTCACCCTCTCGATAACAGGGATTTGGCGCTGTTCGCCACCAGGGCGACTCGACCGGGCGCCCGCGGTAGGGCGTCACGATCAGGTCGATGCCCGCCTCCTGCATGCCCTTCCACAACTGCCACCAGGCGGGTGTGCAGCCGTAACGGAAGTCGAGATCGACCGCCGAGGCGACGGCGAGTATTTTGGGGGGCTTCACTTGCTGCTCGGCTGAATCAGAGAGTTGCTCATTCGAACGCTAGGCCGACTCGCGCACGAGCGACTTGAGCAGGCGCCCGAGCCCTTCTTCCAGCTCCACCTGCGGCTCCCATCCGAGTAGCTTGCGGGCGCGTGTGATGTCCGGCTTGCGAACCTGTGGGTCATCTACCGGCAGCGCTTCGAACACGATCTCGCTCGAGCCTCCGGTCACCTTCACGACTGTCTGGGCCAGCTCGAGTAACGTCATTTCGGTGGGGTTGCCGATGTTGACGGGCTCGTGCTCGCCGCTTTCCGCGAGCAGGATCAGGCCGCGCATGAGATCGTCCACGTAGCAGAAGGAGCGCGTCTGTGAGCCGTCGCCAAAGACGGTCAGGGGCTTGTTGGCCAGCGCCTGGCGTACGAAGGTCGGAACGGCCCGACCGTCGAAGGAACGCATGCGCGGTCCGTAGGTATTGAAGATGCGCACGATCGAGGTGTCCACGCCCTGCTGGCGGTGATAGGCCATCGTCAAGGCCTCGGAGTAACGCTTGGCTTCGTCGTAGACGCCACGCGGCCCGATCGGGTTGACGTTGCCCCAATAGCTCTCGGGCTGCGGATGGATTAGCGGGTCGCCGTAGACCTCGCTGGTCGATGCGAGCAGGAAGCGCGCCCGCTTGAACTTGGCCAGGCCGAGCGCGTTGTGAGTCCCGTAGGAGCCGACCTTGAGCGTGTGCAAGGGCAGGCGCGCATAGTCGATCGGGCTGGCCGGGCTGGCGAGGTGGTAGACGAAGTCGACATTCTCGTCGAGCTCGATGTGATGGGTGACATCGTGATTGAGAAAGACAAATCCATCGTCGCGGATGTGCTCGATGTTCTGGAGGTTGCCGGTATCGAGGTTATCGACGCAGATGACGCGCATTCCCTTGCTGAGGAGCGCTTCGCATAGATGGGAGCCGAGAAACCCGGCTCCGCCGGTTACGACGGCGGTTGGCACGACGAGA
>Ga0209226_10000967_pt1 | contig 13925 bp, 11 predicted proteins | sample BarGraNGADG00212_2_FD_184497 | JGI IMG/M metagenome (GOLD analysis project Ga0209226, IMG submission 184497) | Arctic peat soil microbial communities from Barrow, Alaska, USA - Barrow Graham LP Ref core NGADG0011-212 (SPAdes) (version 2) | ecosystem: Environmental > Terrestrial > Soil >...
GGGCTGCCGTTTCCAAGTTTCGGGGTTTGCCTTTTTGCTGTTTGGGGGCGTAATATGGTGAGTGGGCGCCACCGGGGCCGCGTGGGAATCGAGGAGGATTGTTAAAATGAAGATCTCAGGTGTGGAATCCAGTAAGGCGGCTGGGAGCCAGAGCGCGGCGGAAGCCAGGATTCTGCCGGCGAACCGGCCCAAGGGCTTGGTATCGACGAGGGAGAAGACCTCGACGTCACTGTCGCCGCTTGAGCAGGGTATGGCCGTGGCGGAGGCCGCTCTGAAAGACGTGCCCGATAGCCGGGATGAGATCGTGGACGGCCTCAAGGAGCGTATCAAGGCAGGCGAGTATAAGGTCAGCGGCGAAGAGATCGCTGAGATGATGCTTAGGAGACGTGACGCGGACAGAATCAGATAGACAGGCGTCTACCCACGGAAGATTCCAGGGTCTTGGCCGGTGTCGGGGCCCTGGTATTTATTGTACGAGGCAAAGGAGTTTGCGCGGCGGCTGGATAAGTAGGGCATATGGCTTCAGTATTCGCGGTTGTTAACCAGAAGGGCGGGGTAGGCAAGACCACTACGGCTGTGAACGTAGCGGCGTGCCTGGCTGCGTCCGGCGAGCGGGTGCTGCTGGTGGACACTGATCCTCAGGGCAACGCGACCAGCGGCGTGGGCGTGGTCAAGTCGGAACTCGAGGTGTGCATGTATGACGTGCTCATCAACGAGGTGCCGATCGAGCGCGTGATTCTGCCGACCGAGACTCCCAACCTCGACCTGGTCCCCGCGAAGCTGGATTTGGCCGGTGCTGACATAGAGTTGATGTCCACAATGTCGCGCGAGACGAAGCTCAAGCAGGCGCTGGAGCGGGTGGCGGACAGGTATGAGTTTGTGATCATCGACTGTCCCCCGTCGCTGGGGCTGCTGACGGTGAACGTGCTCACGGCGGCGCAGTATGTGATCCTGCCGATCCAATGCGAGTACTATGCTCTTGAGGGGATAAGTCAGTTGCTCAAGACGGTTGAACTCGTCAACCAGCACCTTAACCCCGGTTTGGAGATTGCGAAGGTGCTGCTGACGATGTTCGACTACCGGACCAATCTCTCGCAGCAGGTTGTTGACGAGGTGAGGAGGTTCTTCGGCGATCGGGTTTCGTCGGTCCTTGTGCCGAGGAACGTTAGGCTGAGCGAGGCGCCCAGCCACGGGCAACCGATTCTGACCTACGACCCGAAGTCAAAAGGGGCGGAGGCATATGTGAAGTTTGCGGCGGAGGTAGCTTCCTTTGGAAAAGAAAGGGCTCGGTAAGGGACTCGGGGCCCTGATTCCGGGGGCGGAGAGGGGCATGCAGTCGGGTGGGTCCGATGTGGAAGTGGCTCGGATCAGCACGAACCCATATCAGCCGCGCGGGCAGTTCGACGACGAGAAGTTTCAGGAGCTCGTGAACTCGGTGCGGGTGCATGGAGTGCTGCAGCCGATCGTAGTGCGGTACAAGGGCGGCGGAGATTATGAGATCGTGGCCGGCGAGCGTAGGCTGAGGGCGGCGAAGGCTGCCGGGCTGAGTCGCATACCGGCTGTCGTAAGGGAGCTTACCAACGAGCAGAGCTTAGAGGTTGCGCTTGTTGAGAACCTTCAGAGAGAGGACATCAACGCCGTAGACGCGGCAACGGCCTATAAGCGGCTTTCCGATGAGTTCGGGCTTTCTCAGGAGGATCTGGCCTTTGGCATGGGCAAGAGCAGGTCCGCGATAGCGAACACGATGAGGCTGCTGAGCCTTCCGGACGGGGTGAAACAGGAACTCAGGGCCGGGAGGATATCCGAGGGTCATGCGCGCGCGATCCTTTCCGTCGAGGGCGAGAGCGCGCAGATCGAGTTGTGCAAGCGTATAGCTGGATCGGGGCTGTCGGTCCGCGAAGCGGAAAGACTCGCGAAGGGATGGACGACAGGCGGCGGACGTCCAACCAGCGCGAGTGTTTCACGTGAAACAATGGAAGACCCCAACCTGCTCGAGATCGAGTCCGAGCTCCGCAAACTATACGGCACCAAAGTAACCGTGGTCAAGAACAAGGATCGCGGACGGATCGTGCTGGAGTTCTACTCCGACGACGACCTCGAACGCCTGCTTCTGCTGCTTTCCGGCGGATAGGCTGACCTTTGAATCTCCGCGTTAGCGAGACTGCCGCACTCGCGCGACGGACTGACCGGTTCATGCGGATCTCCCACGGACCCATGTAGACGCTGGTCTACACCCCCCGTCACCCACAAGCCCAGCCGGCCCCCCTTGTTTGGTGAATTTAAGGGTAATGTGAGTATATTTGCCCGAGATGTAATCGTAACGGGTAGACTGAGGTACGATCCAGTGCTATAATGGTTTCGTTCGGCGCCTGAGCCGAGCAGGCTGATCTACGAGGGATTCCTAATGGCTATAGTGGAACCGTTACCGGAGAACGTTGAGACCGAGTTGCGCAGAATCGGGGGCCAGGACGGGGAAACGAAGCTCGCAGTATCGACGGATATAGACGGGTTTGGGAAGTTCGGTGAGCGATGGCTCGTCGCCACCAGTGACACCGCATACGTTTTTCTCAACGATAGCGACAAGGCCCAACTTCTCCACCAAGTGCCCCTGAAGGACATCGACGAAGTCAATGCGGAGTTTCTCGTCGGCAGCGGAGTGCTGGAGATCAGCGTTGGCGGCAAGGTAGTCGACCTCCTGCACTACACTCACACGCTCGCGAAGCGATTCACCAAGGTCGCGCGCATACTCGAGCACCTTTCCAAGGATGAGGAGATTCCCGCGACGGATGAGGAGGACGACAAGCGCTGCGAGAAATGTGGGCGTCTACTTCCCGAGGGAAGCAAGGTCTGCCCTGCTTGCGTCAACAAAGCCGAGGTCCTAAAGCGGTTGCTTGTACTGACCCGCCCGTATTGGGGCAAGCTCGGCCGGAATGCGCTCCTAATGCTTACGGGCACGGCAATGGCGCTCGTAGCGCCTTATCTGTGGAGGCCGTTCCTGGACAATCTGGCGGGCCAGAAGATCCACCTGCCGTATACGGTGAATATCGCCAGCCAACCGCGACTCAGTGTTCTGGCTACGATCGTCTTAGCCTACCTCGTGATCTGGGTTCTGTCCTGGCGCATCCAAATGACCCAGGGCCGGCAGGCAGCATGGCTGGCGGGCAGGCTTACGCTCGACATTCGCGTCGCGCTCTACCAGGCTCTTCAACGGCTCAGCCTTAGTTACTTCGACAAGCGGCAGGTCGGCTCGATTATGTCCCGCGTCACGCAGGACACCAGCGCGCTCAACAATTTCATGAATCAGTTGCTGCAGTACTACCTCGCGAGCACGCTGCAGATCATTGGCGCGGTAGTGATGATGGTGTTCCTTTCACCCAAGCTGATGCTTTGGGCGCTGATTCCGAGCCCCTTGATTGCGCTGCTTTCACTGAAGTTTTTCGGCCGGCTGAAGAGGCAGTGGCACAGATACTACCATATGTGGTCTCGCGTCGCAGCGGTTCTGCACGACTCTCTGGCCGGGATTCGCGTCATACGCGCGTTTGCGCAGGAGGACCAGGAGATCGCCCGCTTCAACCAGCGGGTCAATGCGGTCTACACCGCTGACGCGCAGGTTGCCGCGGCCTCGGCCGGCTTCTGGCCCACCGTAGGGCTACTGAACAACCTCAGCACGGCTATTATCTGGATGGTTGGCGGCATACAGGTCCTGCGTGGCGAGGCTCACGGTGGCATCACCCCAGGCACGCTGTTGGCGTTCCTACAGTACTACGCGATGTTCACCGGCAACTTCCAGACGATCTGCCGATCCACGGACTTCCTGTCCAACAGCCTCACGGCAACCGAGAGAATATTCGAGGTTCTCGATCAGGAAATCGAGGTCGGCGACGTCGAGAATCCCGTCCGGATGCCGGAGATGAAAGGCGAGATCGAGTTTCGTCACGTGAACTTCGGCTACGAGCCGATCAACCCCGTATTGAAGGACATCTGCGTCCACATCGAGCCTGGCGAGATGATCGGTCTGGTCGGGCACAGCGGCGCCGGCAAGACAACGTTCATCAACGTCATTTCGCGCTTTTACGACGTGACCGAGGGCGAGATCCTGATCGACGGTGTGGACGTTCGCAGGATTGCGATGAACGATCTGCGCAGCCAGATAGGCGTGGTGCTGCAGGACCCGTTCCTGTTCAACGGCACGATAATAGACAACATCGCGTATGCCAAGCGCGATTCGAGCCGCGAGGAGGTCATTCGCGCGGCGAAGGCGGCCAATGCCCACGAGTTCATCATGAAGCTGCCGGATGGCTACGATTCGCAGGTCGGCGAGCGCGGCGGCCGGCTCTCGGGCGGGGAGAGGCAGCGCGTCTCGATAGCGCGCGCAATCCTGTGCGACCCGAAGATACTGATTCTCGACGAGGCGACCTCGTCCATTGACACCCAGGCGGAGAGCCAGATTCAACAGGCCCTGACCAGGCTCGTGAAGAACCGAACAACGCTCGCCATAGCTCACAGGCTCTCGACATTGCGGCAGGCCAACCGGCTGGTCGTGCTTGAGGAGGGCAAGATCGCCGAGATGGGCACGCATGACGAGTTGATGGAGAAGATGGGCGTCTACAGGCGTCTGGTCGATATTCAGCAGGAGCTTTCAAAAATCACGGCGGTGGATGGATAATGCCAGATTGGACCCTGGACTACAAAGATCAGAGCGACAACGAGGGAGAGCTCGATTACCTCGATCCCCAGAAACTGCGGTTCGCGATGCGGGGCGATGCGATGATCGTGACCGTCGAAAACGACAGGTCGTATCTTAAGGTTAGAGCAGTGAGGGCTTTCCCGCTTTCGGAGCTCAACGAGTTCATCGGGCTGCTCGATGCGATCAACGGGCACGAGATCGGCATGCTTCGGCATCTGCGCGACCTCGATGCCCCTACCCGCCAGCTCATCCAACACGAGATCGACAAGCGGTATTTCGTTCCCAAGGTTACCCAGATCATCAAGGCAAAGAAGGAGTTCGGCACGATCTACTGGGACATCGTGACCGACCGGGGCAGCCGTCAGTTCGTAATGCGCGGGCTGCGCGACAGCGTCCACGAGATCGAGCCGGGCCGTTACCTGGTAAACGACGTTGACGGCAACCGTTTCGAGGTGCCGCGGATTACTGACCTCGACGCTCGCAGCCAGACTATCTGGGATAGAGTGGTGTAGAGCGATTGGATATTGATTATTGCATATTGAGTATTGGGGTGCGGTGTGAGGCCGCACCCCATTTCGCTAAGGTCAGTCCTCTATGGCGGCCTTGCGCTCCAGCGCCTTCTTGAACAGCTCCGGTGGGAACTTGGGTCTGCGGTCGTAGGTGTAGAGTCCGTTCACTTCCTGCTCCACGTCCGTAAGCTGGGTGTAGCACAGGCCCGCGATGTGCGGGTTGTCCAGAAGGACATCGGCCAGGCCCTTGAACCTATCCACAAACGCCTTGTCATCGGCTGGACGGTCTCCGTAGCCCCAAGCGCCATCGCCCTTCTGATCCGGGTTCCACCATGTGCCGCCGTATTCGCTCACGACCATCGGTTGGCCGGCGTATGGCGGCTCGTGGTCTGCGTCGTTACGGGCGAGGGTCTCGGTTTTGGGATCCTCGCCGAACGGCGCGTAGCGAGCGGCGAACGATTCCGGGTTCTGATCGTAGTCGTGCAGGTCCCAGATGTCGGTCTTCACGTGGGTGTAGCCGCTGGTGTCGCAGATCGGACGGGAAGCATCGAGCTTCTTGGTCAGGTTGTAGATCTCGACGAAGAACGTGGGTTCGTAGCGCCCGCCGGAGGAATGGGCTTCGTTAAGCGGCGTCCATGCGACGATGGCCGGGTGGCTGCGGTCGCGCAGAACCACATCCGTCCACTCGCGCCTGAAGTTCTCTTTAGCCTGCGCGTGGCGGCGAACATCGACCCCCCAGTCCGGGAACTCGCCCCAGAGCAGGTATCCGAGTTTGTCCGCCCAGTAGAGCGTGCGCGGCTCGAAGATCTTCTGGTGCAGCCTGGCGCCGTTGAACCCGCAGGCGATGCTGCGCTCGATGTCGGCCTTTAGTTCCTCATCGGACGGCGCGGTATAGATCCCATCCGGCCAAAACCCTTGATCCAGGATTAGCCGCTGGAACACCGACTTGCCGTTGATAAGTATTCTGTCGCCCTCGATGCGCACCTCGCGAAGACCGAAGTATGACGACACCTCATCGACGACATTCCCGCCCTCGACGAGCCTGACCCGCAGGTCATAGAGGAATGGCTTTCCGACCTCCCAAAGCACTGGGTTCGGCACTTCCAGGACAAGCGTGTTCGCCGGACCGGCCTGCGCGAGCTTCGCGGCGGCTACGGTCTTCCCATCGACCAGCGCGGCGACCTCGATCCCCAGCCCCGAGTGCGGCTTGGCGACATCGACAACCACCGACGCGCGTCCGTTCGGCGCGTCCGGCCAGACGGTGAGGTTTTCAATCCTGCTTTCGGGAACCGACTCCAACCACACCGTCTGCCATATCCCAGTGGTGCGGGTGTAGTGACAGTCTGCGGACTTGAGGTGGCTGGACTGCTTGCCCATCGGCTGGAAGTAGGTGCGTTCGTCGTCTTCTGAGTAGACGACCAGTTCGTTTTCGCCCGTGCTATTGACGACGTCGGTGATGTCGGCGCAAAACGGCGTATAGCCCCCTCTGTGGTGGGCGACTTCGCTGCCGTTCACCCAAACTCGGGCATCATAATCCACTGCCCCGAAGTGAAGCAGCAGCCTGCGCCCTCGAAGCGCCGCATCGACCGCGAACTTGCGTCGATACCACACCGCCTCAAGGAAATCAGTGTGCGCGACCCCACTTAGCTTACTCTCCGGGCAGAACGGCACGTTGATCGCAAGCGGAAAATCCACTCCCGTGTGCCAGCCCTTTTCGAGGCCGGATTTGGGCGTGTCAATGGCTAACTGCCACTTGCCGTTCAGATTCTGCCAGGCAGTTCGCTCGAAGTCAGGCCGGGGATGCTCCGGCCGAGGAACGTTCAACATATCTCCAGTGCTCCTTTTGCTGGTACTAGTCAGACGACTAACCGATTAGCCTATAGTCTAATACCATATCGATCCTGCGTCAAGTCTGCTCCTCAAGCCCGATCTCCCACATTCTTTCCAGATCCTTGCGGGAGTAGCTTTTGAAGGCGATCAGAGTATTGGTCCGCGCGATCCCCTCCATCTTGAGCAGGTTCTTGGTGACCACGTCCGCAAGCTGATCGTGCTCCTTGACCCGCACAATCGCGACCAGGTCATAATCCCCCGCCACCGAGTAGACCTCCTTAACTCCCGGCACCTCAGCCAGCTTCTCCGCCGTCTCCGGCAGCTTATCTCTTTCACCCTGAATCAAGACTATCGCTGTTACCATGCTAACCTCCTTATATCAGTTGCTGAACGACTTGATCTTCTGCTCGGCCAGGTTCTGGCCTCGGACGGCGCAGAGCATCAGCAGCGCGGCGCCGTCGCTCATCGTGTCGCCCTTCGCGAAGTGGCCGTTTGCGCCGATCTGATACTTCAGGCTCAGAACCTGCCAAGGAATGCTGTCAAAGTAGAAGGTCTTCATCGGCTGGGCCCAACGCGGCGGCTGGGGCTTCTTCTTGTTCTTCGCATTAGCCGGGGCCGGGTTCGCCGCCATTTGCGCTTTGGCGGGCTCAGACTTCGTCCAATCGATCCCCGGTTTGAGCTGGTTGGCGCTCTCGATGGCAGCAATGATCACCGCGGACACCGTTGGGTCGCTCCAGTTCGCGCCGAGTTCAGGCCTGCCCTGCGAGCACTTGCTTCCCTGCAGGCTGCATGCCAGTCGCACAATTCTGTTCGTCGGCATCGCCGCAGCCGCATCCGAGAGGGTGAGCAAACTCATCGCATCGACCATCTTGGTCTCCTCCTTGGTCGGCGCGATCAAGTCGCACGCCATCGGCGTGTTGGGGATGCCGAGTTCGCGCCACTCGGACACAAGCTGCTCCTCGGTCTTGCTGTCGGCTCCCATCGCCTTGATAGCCGCGTCTGTCGCACCGAATACCTGGCCCGCTCTCGCGAGAAACGCGATATTGGTGCATTCTACAATCGGGTCGGCATTCTTCCAGTCGGCGGCGATCTTGTTCGCGCACTCGCGCACCTTCGCCGGATCGTAGACCGCCGGAGCCTTGGCCTGAACCTGGCCCAATTCGAGCATTACGCGTGCCACGTGGGCGTCGGTCGAGGCCGACGTGGCGTTCTTCTCCACCCACGACTGCACGTATTTGACGCAGGCGTCGCTGTTTGTCGCTTCGGCAGCCTTGAGCATGCCGCGCATCAGGATCTCGGTCTCTACTGACGGCTGCAGCGAATCGCTGCTGCGCGACAGGTTCGCCTCCGAGACCGCCTTGATCAGATCGCGCTTGGAAAGCTCGACGAGCTTCAGGCCGTCTTTTGCCTGGTCGGTCTTGGCGGCCTTGGTGTTGATGCCAAGCGGGTTGGTCAGCATGTCGCTGATGACGTTGCCCTCGGAAAACGTCGTCTGAAAACCCAGCAGCTCGCCGACTGTCGGGCAGATATCGATCTGCTGGAGCGCATTGTCGATCTTCGCGCCGCGCTTGATGTCCGGCCCTATCGCCAGCCACATGATGTGCCGGCAGCCGTTGCACTGGTCGCCGTGGGACTGGACGCCGTTGGCGGGCTCGTTCGGTCGATCATCGTGGCGGCCGTGGTCGTTGACGAAGAAGACCGTGGTCTCGTCCTTGTAGCCGGACGTCGACTGGACCTTCTGCCAGAGCTTGCCGAAGACCTCATCGCAGTGGCGGATCGCGTCTTTGTGCTGATCGTAGGTGCCGACGTGCGCGATATGGTCGGTGTAGCCGAAGTTGATGAAGATGAGATGGGGCTTGTCAATGTCCATCGCGCCGATCACGGTCTCAAGGACGGTGTCGTCGTTCTTCATCTGGCCCTCGCCGATGCCCTTGATGAACCATGGCCTGTGGTCCGCTCCGTAGCCTGGGAAGGAGCTGAAGTCCGCGTAGGCGTAGGGCCCTTTGCCGAAAACGCACCAGCAGTCGGTCTGCTTCCAGCCGAGCTCGGTGCGGGCGTATTCGAAGAATGTGGGCATGGTCATGCGCGCGCCGGCCAGCGCAACGGTCTGCCACGTGCCGGTTGAGATCGTGCTGTGGCCCTGGCGGGTGACGCTGATGCCAGGTCCCGCAATGCGGATGTTTGTGCAGAGAGTTCCGTCCTTCTCCATCGCGGCCAGGTTTGGAACGAGCGCTCGATTGGGGTCGCCGAATGTCTCGGCCCAGCGCACGCCGTCCATTACGGCAACAATGACGTTTTTGGTCTTGTACTGGGCGCTATCGCCCAACACCGGCGCGGCAAGCGCGGCAAACACAGCCGCCGCGAGCAAGAGCTTTCTGATCATGGTTTTCCTCCAAGTTTGATAGGTGGCGTCGGGCAGCGCCGCCCGGCGCACATCGGATTGGACGTTTACTCCTCGGTCATCGTTACGTCGTCGAACCAGGTCGTCCCGCTATTTTCCTCGCTTATCAGGTTCACCCGAACAAGCGCGGCGTCTCTTGGCGGCTTGCCCGTCACCGTGACCTTTGTCCAATCGTGCGTCCCGACTATATTCTGCGTGCTCGGCGTTCCGACCACGCCCCACTGGTTCCCATTATACCAATACATCGCCGCGAGGTTCTTGCCGGTCGCGTCTTTGGTCTTGATCCAGGCCGTCAGCGTGTATCTCTTATCCGGGTCCACGGGGAGCGGGCTTGCGTCCCACGCCGCGGGCGAGGTGGATTTCGAGATCGAGACGCACGTCGAGCCGCTCCGGCCCTCCTTGGTGGTCGCGAACGTGCCTTTGTTGTCCGTGCTGAAGAACCTGCCCGGTGTCCAGCCGTGCGGATCGCCGGTCCCCGCGTCCATCGAGGGGTTGACGATCAAGTTCTGGCCGGGTCTAGTCAGATATGGGTTGAAATCCATGCCGGCTTTGCCGATCTTGCGCGCGTCCGCGCCCGTTATGATCACCGGCGTCGGGCCCACCGTGAACGTCCCGTTCTTGATCTCGATTGGGCGGTCGATGATGTCCTTAGCGACAAGGCCGTTTCTCTGCCTGAGCTGGACAAGTCGCTTTTGGCTGTCGCTGCTCCAGAGGATCAATACGCGCGCATTGCCCTTCTTCTTGAACACGTAGCAGGCGACGCCTTCGGGCATCTTCAGGTAGCCCTCGAACGGCGCGCACGGGCCGGGAGAGCCCAGCGCCTGGGTCATGAGCTTGATCGCCCCGTAGGCAAGCTTGGTCTCCAGCGGCTTGTCACGCTTCACGAATCCCCAGCCGTCGTAGTCGTCCATGCAGAAATAGGCCATGTTCTGGATGCCGTTGGCGATGTGGATGATGTAGGTCTGCACGATGCGCGTGGCCTGCGTCTCTTCCTGATCTGCCCTGGTGGCCTGCCAGCCGACCTCGGTGCTCCAGATGGGCTTGGGCTTGCCGAAAGCCGCGAACTGCTTTTTGAGGAGCTGCAGAGTCTTGTCCAGTCCCTGCTCGATAGGATTCCCGGCCATTGCGTATGGGTGGATCGAGATACCGTCGCAGTAGGCCCAACCACCGTTGTCGTGGATGCCGTTGAACCAGTCCGTGCCGGGGCCGCTGGTGGAGCCGATGATGACTGTGCAAGTGGGGTCAGCCTTCTTCGCCTGCGTGTAGGCTTCCTTGACGAGCAGCGTGTAGAGTTTCACGTCGGGTTTGTCCCAGAAGCTGGGGATGTTGGGCTCGTTCCATATCTCCCATATCTTGACCGTGTCCTTGTAGCGGTTCACGACCTGGTAGACGTATTCGCCGTAGGCTTTGCGCCGTGTGGCCGTGTCCGGCTGCGGCCCGCCCAAGAGAAGCCCGATCAGATTGATGCCTTCCTCCTTGGCAAGCGTGACGCACTTGTCCATGAAGTCCCATTTCCAGACATCGGGCTTGGGATGGACGTCTCCGTAGTCGATGCCGTCGCGGTCCCAGTAGAGGCCCGCGTCTTTCATGATCTTCATCTTCGTGCGAAGCTCGTCGATGCCGCCGGGATGGTCGAAGTAGTGCCATTTCAGGTAGTTCACCCCGAAAGGCGACTGGTCATAGTTGGGCTTCTCGACAGCCGCCGCCGACATCGACGAGAGCGCGACAAGGGCGCAGACGGTAAGCACGATACGTGTTCTCATCTTTCAACCTCACTGCTCAGATTTTCGGCGGCAATCGACGCATTGCGCCTGATACGGGTGCGGCGTATCCAGCCGATCGAGCTGCCCGCGACATGCTCTCTGAAATCCTCGGCGGTCAGATCGACCAAGGGCATGAGCTCGGGATGCGCGCCTGGAAAGACATCCACGGCGAACTCCGGCGTCACGGGCTCGATCCCCGCGTTGTGGGGACAGACCTCCTGGCAGATGTCGCAGCCGTAGATTCGATTGCCCATCGCCGCTCGCAGATCGGGGGCTATCGCCCTGCCTGCCTGGGTCAATGCCGATATGCACCTGCTCCGGTCGATCTGATATGGCGCGATAATGGCCTTGGTGGGACAGGCGTCGATACAGCGGGTGCAATCACCGCAAAGGTCTTTGGACTGCGGCGGCTCGACGCCGCTCTGGATGGGCGCGCTGGTTACGATCTCCCCCAATGCTACCCATGACCCGCAGCCCTCCACGAATACGCACCCGTTCTTGCCTCGCCAAGCGATCCCGGCAAGCACCGCGAGTTTGCGTTCCGGCAGGGGGTTAGTATCCACGCATATCTCGGCCCGCGCGGCAGGGTGCTCCTGTGTGATGACCTCCGCCAGGCGCGCGAGCTTCTCTCGCAGCACGAGGTGGTAATCCGCGCCTCGAGCGAACCGCGCGACGAGGCCCCGAGGCACATCGTCCTCCACTCCGCTAGCACTGAGTAGGTCGCTCCTTCGATACGCGAGTTCCTCGCTACTCAGGATGGCGACCGTATCGAAGTGCGGTGGCAGATACGAGATCGCGACGCACACCACCGACCGCGCCCAGCCGAACGCGCGGGTGACCTCGTCGGTCGCGGGTGCGATTCCGACGGCGGCGAGGCCGAGTTCGCGTGCTCTTTGTCTAAGTGCGTCGATCATCGGGATTACCTGGGCAAATCACGCTTGATCGCTTGCATACGTCACCCTGAACTCGATTCAGGGCCTGTGCTTGGATGCTGAATCAAGTTCAGCATGACGGCTCTGCTTCACCCAGATCGGGCTCGACCATGCGCGTGAAGGGTTGCCATGTTTGTCCTTATCAGCCTGCGTGACCCGCGCGTAGTAGTAGCTGCTCCCGCCGAACGAGTCGTCGACGAACTCGAACCGCGCGTTACGGGTCCCCGGGTTGACCGAGCGCAGCGCGGCCCCGTCTCGGACGATGAGGATTTCGTCGATCTTGTCCGTTCCCTTCACGTCCACGAGAATCCGCGGCTTGCCCTCGATCTCGATCTCCTCGCCCATGGGGTGGCCGTTGACCCGGAAGTCCAGGACGATCCTTGCGCTCGAGACGGCGTAGTTGCGCCGATGTTGCAGCGCCTCGAAGATGGCCGGGCGAGTCAGTTCCGTCGCCAGGACCGCCGTCCGCGCGCAGGGCTTTCCCTCGTGAGTGTCCGTGCCCCCGACGAACCCTGTCTTGCCCCCTTTGTTGAGGAAATCGCGGAGCATCTTTTCCCCGTTGAGGTTATAAGTCTTGCCATCATAGTACATCGTGTCCGGCAGCATCTCGGTGTTGACTATCACGGAGTAATACATGGGATCGTAGTCAAACTGGTCTCGGCCCTCCACGTCCGCTGCGGGATGGTTGTTATGAATGAGTCCGCCGTGCCTCAACACCGCGTGGGCCAGCCGGTTGGGGCTGTTGTAGGCGATATCCTTGGCGCTGAAGAGGTAGTCCGCGTCGCTGGGAAAGTAGACGTTCTTGTGATTGTAGTGCATGGGCGCTCCGGTGTAGAGCGGTTCCTCGGGCGTCCAGTATTTGGTTTGCGAGGTCCACTCGTAGCCGGCGATAGCCACGAATTTGCCATTTACCGTATGCTTGTCCGCCGCGTCCTGGGTGAGCGTCCATGCCTGTCTGGGCATCCACCAGGGGGCGGAGTTGCCGAAATCATGGTCGGTCACAATCACGAAATCGAGCCCGGCAGCGTCTCGGGCATAAGTGAAGTAGTCGTCGACGCTTCCCTTGCCGTCGGAGAGGCTCGTGTGACCGTGCACGTCGCCCCAGTAGATGGCGTATTGAGCCTTGATGGTTGGCACGTCCTTCACGCGCTGCGCCTCACAGTGCCCGGAGAAGCCCGCAAGCACAAGCGCCGCGAACAGGAACAACCCGATCCTACGCTTCATCTCGCGCACCTCCGAAAGAAGTCCTCATTATTGTATCAGATTCCTGCCGACAGGAGTTCCACTACCCCCGCGTCGAATAAGCTATTATGACGCAGAGCAGAGAGAAACCCGAACTGGTGGTGATGAAGCACCTGTGGCTGGCGCTGGCGTTCGCGGCCGTGTGGGCGGCGTTTCCGCACTCGCGGAGCCATTTCACCGTACCTGCGGGGTGGGTTTATGGCCTGCTCGGCGTGGTGGCGCTGGTGACGCTGTATCGGACCCGCCTCGCCTTGCATAGGCCCAACGCCCACATACTTCGTTACATGCCCGTGTTCGACTCCGTTGCGCTCGCGGTTGCGGTCCGGCTCACGGGTGGGATCGAAAGCGACCTGTGGCTGCTCTACTACGTGCAGCTCATCGTCGGAGCTATGGACCCCCGGCAGCGCACGATGGAGTTCATGGCCCCGCTGGTGGTCGCGTCGTATATCACGGCCACGGTGCCGGAATTCGCGCGGTGGAACGCCGGTGTTTGGCAGGTGATCGGCACGCGGCTCTTCCTGCTGTTTCTGACGGCGATGCTCACGCGGCACATCGTTCAGG
>Ga0209226_10000968_pt1 | contig 13894 bp, 15 predicted proteins | sample BarGraNGADG00212_2_FD_184497 | JGI IMG/M metagenome (GOLD analysis project Ga0209226, IMG submission 184497) | Arctic peat soil microbial communities from Barrow, Alaska, USA - Barrow Graham LP Ref core NGADG0011-212 (SPAdes) (version 2) | ecosystem: Environmental > Terrestrial > Soil >...
GGTTGCCCGCGGCCCAGGGATCGACGCTCCTCACGCGCCAGGGGAAAGCGAGCCCAAGCCCCGCGACGGCGAGCGCGACGACGAGCGGTACGGCAAGCTGCGCCGTCGGCGCCGAGGCAACCGCCAAATTGGCCGCGACGATCATCAGCGCAAGACCGGCCGGAAGAAGCAGTCCCGGCCGGAGACGATCGCCACTCACAGCTTGAAGGAGCAGGCCGCAGCCGAGGGCGAGCACGCCGAGCAGCATTGGGAAAACCAGCCAGGCGACTAGAAGGGCCATTGGTCTGCCGCCTAGTCTGCCAGGGAGTGTCGGACGGGCTCGCCCAATCGCCGAATCGAGCTAAGAGGATCGTAATCGGAGGCAGCTATGAGACTAGGTCGCCTCGACCAACAGCCCGTAGCCGATCGTGCGCAAGACAAGAAAAAGCGAGAAGAGAACCCGGCGGAGAGGGGCATCTACCAAGAGCCATTGGCAAAGTCGACTCGCGCTTAGCTGACCGGCCTGAGCTGACCCGACTTAACGGCGGCGAGAGCCTTGGCCGCAACGGGATCGTAGACCTCGATCTGATAGTCGGAGCCGGTAAAGGCAACGTATACGCTCGTGGGCTTCGAATTGGTGTAGAAGGCTTTCCCACCGGCCAGCGTGACTCGCACCGCTCCGGCTCGCCCGCCCGCCGCCTTCGTGGTGGCGAGCGCATTCGACATCGGGTAGGTACCGATGGTCGCGTAAAGCGCCCCGGTGCCGACTGCAACTCCCTTCGGCAGGTAGCGCAGGTAGACGTTTCCGTTCGGGTTGCGCGTGAACTCGTAGGTCACTCCGGACTTCGGGCCGATCCAGTAGACGGTACTCCCGAGCGACGCGACCTTCGCTTTCAGCCCAGTCAGCGTGAGTCCCAAACGTTCGCCCTGTGCCACCTGAAGCACCTTGCCGGCTTGCACGAGCGCGATAGCACGACCGGCTGTTGGGTCATAAACCTCAATCTGGTAGTTGAGGCCCGATTGCGCAAGGTAGACGTTACGCGGGTTAGCGCTGTTGGTAAAGGCGACGGCTCCGTTCTCGCCGGTTTCAAGCTGCGTCCATCCACTCTTCTTGCCGAGCGCGAGCGTTGTGGCGTACGCGTTCCGCATTGGATAGGTGCCGACCGTAAGAGTCGTACCCTTTCCCGACTTCATCTTGCCTGTGAGATAGCGCAGGTAGATTTGACCACTAGATAGTTTCTGTAACTCGTAGCGCACACCCTCCTGAGGCCCGGCCCAGTAGACGGGCACGTCCAGAGAGGCAACCAGCTTCTGCAGGTCTTTCTCGGAGCTAACCGTTTGCGCCGTGCCGCTGGATTTCGAAGATTTGTTGTCTCCACGCCCGGTAATAAGCCAGGTCACCAGGCCGGCGATGACCGCGAGCGCAAGTAGAGCGATAAGGCGGAGTGGCGGGCGCTTGCGCGAGCGAGCTACGTCACGAGGCGGACGCCTAGTGGGTGGGGCTGGAGTAAATCGGGTGTCGTCGCCGGGTTCCACCTTAGTGCGAAGCTCCTAACAGTCTGATCGGACTTTACAGCACCTAGTTTGCCCGGTGGCGAGCGATTTCCTGCCGGGCCGAGCGAATCAGCGCATCGCCTCTAACGGAGGCAGACTGCCGCAGGTTACGTCAGTTCATTCCCATTCGATGGTTGCCGGCGGCTTGGAGCTCAGGTCGTAAACGACTCGATTCACGCCGCGGATCTCGGCGATGATGCGATTTGAGATGCGTTCCAGCAGTTCGTAGGGCAGGCGCGCCCAATCGGCGGTCATGGCGTCGTCGGAAGTGACGGCGCGCAGCACGATCGGATAGGCGTAGGTGCGCTCGTCGCCCTGAACGCCGACCGAGCGGACGGCGGGCAGGACGGCGAAGGACTGCCAGAGCTTGCGGTACCAGCCGGCATCGCGGATCTCCTCCTGCAGGATGGCGTCGGCTTCGCGCAGGATGTCGAGGCGCTCGCGTGTGATCTCACCGATGATGCGAATGGCCAGCCCGGGCCCGGGAAAAGGCTGGCGCCAGACCACGCGCTCGGGCATTCCCAGTTCCTCGCCCACCAGGCGTACCTCGTCCTTGAAGAGTTGCCGCAGCGGCTCCACCAGCTCCATCTCCATCTCTTCGGGCAGGCCGCCGACGTTGTGGTGGGACTTGATCATGGCCGCGACGCCCGCCGTGCCGCCGCCCGACTCGATCACGTCCGGGTAGATCGTGCCCTGGACGAGAAAGCGAACCTCGCCCAGCTTGGCGGCTTCCTCCTCAAAGACGCGGATGAACTCCTCGCCGATCAAATGCCGCTTCTCTTCGGGCTCTTCGATGCCGTCCAGCCGCGCGAGGAAGCGCTCTTGCGCCTGCACATGCACGAGCGGCACCTTGAAATGGTTGCCGAAGGTCTCGATCACCTGCTCGGCCTCGCCCTTGCGCATGAAGCCGTGATCGACGAAGACGCAGGTCAGCTGCTCGCCGATCGCCTTGTAGACGAGTAGCGCGGCGACCGCGGAATCGACGCCGCCGGAGAGACCGCAGATCACGCGCTCGGCGCCGACCTGAGTGCGAATGCGGGCCACCTGCTCGTCGATCACCTTGGCCGGTGTCCAGCTCGGCTCAATCCCGACCACCTCGTACAGGAAGCGCTCGAGAACCTTCTGGCCGTTAGTGGTGTGCACGACCTCGGGATGGAACTGGACGGCGTAGAGGCCCCGCTCGGGATCCTCGAAGGCGGCGAGCGGCGTCGTCTCGGAGCTGGCAACCACGCGGGCGCCGGGCGGCGCCGCTGTGACCGAGTCGCGGTGACTCATCCAGACGGTCTGCTCGCCGGCCAGCTCGGGGCTGAAGAGCGTGCCTTCGTCGATTCGCATCTCGGTCTTGCCGAACTCCCCCACGCCGGTTCGCTCGACCTTGCCGCCCAGGTCACGCGCCATCAGGTGCATGCCGTAACAGATGCCGAGCACCGGCACGCCGAGCTCGAACAGGCCGGTGTCGACGCTGGGCGCGTCCTCGACGTAAACCGAGGCCGGGCCGCCCGAGAGGATCAGCGCGCGCGGATTTCGCGCCGCCACTTCCTTGGCCGAGAGCTGGTAGGAGACGAGCTCCGAGTAGACGCGCGCCTCGCGCACACGACGGGCGATCAGCTGCGAGTACTGGCCGCCGAGATCGAGGACGAGAACGGGACGCTCTTCGGGCGTCGTCTCGGGCGCCGGGAGCGGTCGGGCTTTGCTCACTTCTGTTTGAGGAGTGGTCGTATGCCGATACGAACGCCGAGCGCAATCACTCCGACGATGGCCATGAGGACAACGAGAGCGAGGATGAGACCGCCGATCATCAGGAGCCCGAGGTCGGGTAGTTGGGCGCTTCCTTGGTAATGGCGATGCCGTGCGGATGGCTCTCGCGCAGCCCGGCTACGGTGATGCGGATGAACTTGGTGTTCTTCTTCATCTCTTCGATCGTGTGGGCACCGCAGTAGCCCATCGCCGCGCGAACGCCGCCGACCAGCTGGTAGACGAGGTTGGCGAGCGGCCCCTTGTAGGCGACTCGACCCTCGATCCCCTCCGGAACCAGCTTCGAGACTTCGGTGACGTCGGCCTGGAAGTAGCGGTCCTTGGAGAAGGAGCGCGCCTTCATCGCTCCCAGCGAGCCCATGCCGCGGTACTCCTTGAAGCGCTCGCCCTGGTAGATGACTACCTCGCCGGGGCTCTCGTCCACGCCCGCCAACATCGAGCCGAGCATTGCGCAGTCGGCGCCGGCCGCGATCGCCTTGGCCAAATCGCCCGAGTACTGGATGCCACCGTCGGCGATCACCGGCACGCCGTGCTTCTCGGCAGCCCTGGAGCAATCGTAGATGGCCGTTACCTGGGGAACGCCGGTACCGGCGACGATGCGGGTCGTGCAAATCGAACCCGGGCCGATGCCGGCCTTGATCGCGTCGGCGCCGGCGGCTATCAGCGCCTCGGTCGCTTCGGCGGTGGCGATGTTGCCGGCGATGATCTGCACGTCCGACCAGCGCTTCTTGATCTCGCGCACGGTGTCGATGACCGCCTTGGAGTGGCCGTGGGCGGTGTCCACGACGAGCAGGTCGACTTCCTCCGCGATCAGCGCCTCGGCTCGCGCGAGCGCATCGGTTCCAACTCCGACCGCCGCGCCGACCATCAGGCGCCCTTGCTCGTCCTTGGTGGCGAGCGGGTACTGGATCTTCTTCTGAATGTCTTTGACGGTGATCAGGCCCTGGAGCTTTCCGGCGGCGTCGACCACCGGCAGCTTCTCGATCTTGTGCTTGGAGAGAATCTCCTTGGCCTCTTCGAGGCTTGTCCCGACCGGGACGGTGACCAGGGGCGCCGGAGTCATCAGCGCCGAGACGAGCTGGTCGGTGTTCTGCTCGAAGCGGAGGTCGCGGTTGGTGAGGATGCCGACCAGCGTTCCGTCTTCGATCGTGATCGGCACGCCGGAGATGTGGTAGCGCTTCATCAGGTCGAGCGCGTCGGCGACGAGGTCATTCGGCCCCAGCGTCACCGGCTCGACGATCATGCCTGACTCCGAGCGCTTGACCTTGTCGACCTCGGCGACCTGGTCGGCGATCGAGAGATTGCGGTGGACGATGCCGATGCCGCCCTCGCGCGCCAGCGCAATCGCCAGCCTGGCCTCGGTCACGGTGTCCATCGCCGCCGAGACGACCGGGATGTTGATCGTCATCGTGCGCGTCAAGCGGGTGACGATCGAGACCTCGCTCGGCTGAACGGCCGACTCGGCCGGCACGAGCAGGACATCGTCGAAGGTCAGCCCCTGCTTGGCGAACTTCTCCTCCATCGAGAGAGCGTTGATCTCTTCGGCCCCCTCGATTAGCCGCTCCAGATCCATCTCGCTCACCTCGCCCCTTCTATGCACAAAGCCCAGACGCCGAGAGGTCGCCTGGGCCAAGAAATCCGGATGCCACTAAGTTCTTTCAAGTGGCAATCAATCGTAGCAAGGCTGGCCGCTTTGCCGACGAAAGTCCGCCCCCTTCGGGGGCATGACGACTTTCGTCGGCTAAATACGCGGTGGCGAGCGACGCCCCGAGTAAGCGAAGTGCTGTCCGGATTCCATTCTCAGCGGCGCGTCGAGAGCGCGAGAAACGCCCGGCTCGAACGTATTTGGCTCCACAAATATGGGTGTTTTTATCACGGCTCATTGGGGCTCTTCTCGCTTGCGCGTATGCGAGAGAGCTAACCGGAACCGAACCAGTGGACGTCCTTGTCCTTGGCCTAAGATCTGTCGTACGCTGAGTGAGGCATGCCGTCGCTTCCTATCTATCTCACTGACTCAAACCAGCGACCTGATGTTGACTTCTTGCCGGGCGAGCTTCGCTATCTGGTTGGTGGCAACAAGGGACGCCTGCTCGACGCGCGTCGTACTCCGATAGAAATCACAGGAATCGATATAGCTCGAGGCTACTTCGAGGTCGAAATCCAAGCGTTCGAGGATGAGGGAGCACATTGGCTTGTGCCGCTCGAGGACGCCGATCACTACCAATTCGAGATAGATAGCCGAGTCGCGCCTTCCGCGACAGCTGATGAACTCGGAGACCGCGTGCGGGAACTCGATCGACCGATGACGATCGAGATCGATTCACAGGCCCGTACGCGAACGCTCGAACACTTCGCGAGAGAGAAGACAATGGCGATCCACTGGCTCGACGCCCACGCGGTGGGAGAGCTTGATCCCTCGCCCCAAGTCGAGGCCCGCTACGGCGACCCCGTGTTGTTCAAGCTTAGTAAGGAGTATCTGCACGAGCGTCAGCTCGAGCAGATGGACTCGGACTTCGCCAGGGTTTATGTCAGTAACCCGTCCTCTGGAGAGCGAGTTAAGGGGCATGCGGTCGTTCTGGCCGAACTTGGCTTGTGCCGGTATGAGGGGAAGATCATCCGGGACCCCAAGCTCTTCGATGAAGAATGGTCGAAAGCGCGGCGAGCCCAACACATCCTCGTCCGTCTGGCTTTCACCCAGGCGTTCTGGACGCGTGCTCGTCAGCCCGTCTTCCTCTACCGCGGGTTCTCGACTGAGGAGTCGCTAGACCCCAGGCCGACCTCGTTTGTCTCTGCGACCTTTTCGAAAGCCGTAGCCGAAGCACACCATCCATCGAGCGTGCGGCAGCAAACGCTGCCCCTAAACCGCCTCTTCATGACCTTTCTTGAGACCGAGGCCATGAACCGCGCCTACCACGAAGCCGAGGCTGTCTTGATAGACGACGAGCAACTGGAGTCGTTCTAGGGAAACGAGCACTGCCGGTTCGAGCAGTGACCGATTGGCTCCTACGGAGCCGCGACGGGCTTGAGCTCGCTGATCTCGACCTGGCGCGCGTACTCCGCGGCCCGCTCGGGGTCGAAGCGACCGGCGCCGGTCTCCAGCGTGGAGGCGGTAGCGGCGCCAACGGCCTGGCTAAGCGCCTCCTCAAGCGAGCGACCGGCTCTGCGCGCGGCCAGGAAACCGGCTAACAGCACGTCGCCGGAGCCAACCGGAGACACGGGCTCGATGCGAGCGATGGAGGCGCGGTAGCGGTGCAGCTTACGCTCCTCCTTGAGCAGCGCGTAGCAACCGCCTTCGTGACTGATCAGAACGTTACGCGGGCCCATCTCACCGATTGTCTCGAGAGCCATGAGGAAATCGTCCTCGTCTGAGAACTCCTGCCCTACCAGGCTCTCGGCCTCGTGCTGGTTAGGGCTGACGAGATGGGGCTCGGCCTCGGCGCCCAGGCGCAGAGCCGTCCCTTCGGAATCGAGCACGCAGCGCACCTTCCGCCGCGCCAACTCCTTGATCGCGTCGGCGTAGAAGCCGTTGTCGACTCCGCGTGGCAGCGTGCCGGCGAAGATGATCCACTCCGCGTCGGCGGCGAGGCTGACGAGCTTATCGAGCAGGGCCTGGAGTTCTTCGGGGTCGACGTGCGGCCCCCACTCGTTGATCTCGGTGTGTGACCCGGTCACCGGATCGACGACAGCCGTCGAGGTGCGCGATTCGCCCGCGATACGAACGAAGTCATTGAGAATCGACTCGTGCGTCAGCTCTTCGATCACGCGAGTGCCCGTGCGCCCGCCGGCGAGCCCGGTTGCCACGACCGGTACGCCGAACACTTTCAGCGACCGCGCGACGTTGATGCCCTTACCGCCGGCCAGCGTCAGCGCCTGGCTGGCACGGTGACGCAGGCCCCGCTGAAAATTCGGGACGGTGAGAGTGCGGTCGACGGCGGCGTTGAGAGTTACGGTGACGAGCATCGAGTGCCCTCCTCATGCGGTGGGCGGTCGTCTGGAAAGAGTGCGCCCGCAAGAGTAGACGGTCCGGGCCGGGGACGCGTTGAGGGACCGTCGCGCCTCCAGCTCGGAAGAAGCCGGCGGGCCGTAAGAACTCGAATCAAAAAGAAGCACTCCGCCGCGTGGCCGCGCTCAGCGGCGCGCGTGCTCCCGCCTCAGTCGCACCCGTATCTCCGCCGATACGGGCGCTCCCTGCGTCCTTGCATCGCATCCACCGATCGCACCCAGTCGGCGGGTGTTCATTTTGCTCCGAGTTCTAAATCCAGCCGAATAGATTGTGGACGGTCTGACCCGAATACCAGCCGACCTTGCCGGCCAAGCCCGGCTTCTCGGCGGAGCGCAAGGCGAACAGAGCTCTCTTGCCGAGCAGCTTCTCGTTCGAGTAGATACGCACCTCGCCCATTTGCTGGCCCTGCTTGACAGGAAGCGAGGCGGTGCGTGGCAAAACGAGCTTCTCGACCAGCGGGCGATCGAGGCGCAGCGGCAAGACAAGCGGGCGCACGGTCGCCACAGGAATGTCCGGGCCGCCGTACTCAGTGGCCACCTTGGCTATTGGAGCTCCGGCCGCGACGACTTCGGTGAGCTTGTAGCGAGAGATAGCGAAGCGAAGTAGCGCCGCCAGATCGTGATTGCGCTGCGAGCGGCTGGGCGAGCCGAGAATGGTGGCGTAGATCTGAAGTCCGCCCCGAACGAGAAGCGTGACCTGGCACCAGTGGGCCGCGTCGGTGTGCCCGGTCTTGACGCCGACGACGCCGCGGAAGACGCCGAGTAGGTCGTTCCAGGTTCGAAGCACACGACCGCCGGAGATGGTGCCCCTGCGCATACGAACTGCTTGACTCACCTCCGGCACACCCATCGCCCACTGGGCCAGACGGGTGACATCGCGGGCGCTCGAGTAGTGCTGCTCAGCGTCGAGACCGTCGGGGCGCGCGAAGTGGGTTCTAGTGAGACCTAGCTGCCGCGCTTCAGCGTTCATCCAACTCACAAAGAGCGCACGATTCCCGCCCGAGGCGGCGTCGGCGAGTGCATCGGCGGCGTCGTTCGCGCTCTGAATCAGAGCGGCACGAACGAGGTCGCCAACCAGGATCCGCTCGCCGGCTCGCAGCCCGGCGCCTTCCTCGCCGGCCTTGGTCGCCCGAGCCGAGACGGTGACATATCGATCGACGCTCAAATGCTGCAGCGCGACATCGACGGTCATCAGCTTGGTAATGCTCGCAATGGGCAGACGGGCGTTGGCGTTCTTACTCAGCAGCACGTCACCGGTGACCGCGTTGATGACCAGATAGGCGCGCGCATGCACTCTGGGCGCGCGCGAGCGTGAGCCGGCGAAGGCGACCGGCTGGAGCAAGAAAAGCGCCAGCGCGAGTAACGCCGGCACAAGCAACAAGCGCCTCACGGCGTTGCCGATGCCTTCCCGACCTTGATCTTGATCTTCTGCCCGACTCGCAGCGCAGTCGGCTCAACGCCTGGATTCAGAGCAACGATGTCGTCCACGCTGATGCCGAAATGCGCGGCAATGGCCCCGAACGTGTCGCCGGACTGGACCGTGTAGGTACGCACCTCGGCCCCCGACTGCGAGGTCGTGGCAGAGGTGGTTGTGACCTTCTTCGTGTTCGCCGAGGTGACGGAGGAATGGTTTCCGTCCGAAAAGCCGCCGTGCATGATGAGAACGACGATCGTTACGGCAAGCAGGAAGAGGAACGGAATGCCGTAGTGCGCGAGTTGGCGGTTGTCTCGGCGCATGACTTGTTCCTTTTTACCAGCCTGAGACCGCCCAGATCTCATCGCGCAGTCGCGCGGCTTCGCTGCCGGCGGCCTCGCGCCAGTCGAGACCTTCCTCGGCGCGGTAAGCGAAGATGACCGAGCGCGAGACGTTCACGAGCGCGCTGGCCGGACCGCTGGTGAATGCGCGGGCCACGTCTGCCGGGGTCGCCCCTTGGGCCCCAACGCCCGGCAAGAGGATGATCGAGCGCGGGAGCAGGCGCCTGGCCTCGCCGATCGCGCGCGGGTAGGTCGCCCCCACAACCACGCCGAGGCTCGAGATGCCGCTCGTACCGGCGAGCGTCTCGGCCGGTTCTTGAAGCTGCAACGCCAGCTGGTGCCAGAGCGTGCTGCCGTCCGAGAGGGTCAAGTCCTGCAGATCGGCGCTGCCCGGATTGGAGGTCTTGAGCAGGACGAAGACGCCGCCTCCGTGCCGCTGACAGGCGAGCAGGAACGGCTCTAGAGCGTCACGCCCGAGATAGGGATTTACGGTTAGCGCGTCGGCCAGAGGCGGGAGCGCGCCGCGTGGCTCGAGGTAGGCGCCGGCATAGGCCCTTGCCGTCGAGCCGATATCACCGCGCTTTCCGTCGGCCAGCACGAGCAGGCCAACGTCGCGAGCATGTGCACAGACGTCCTCGAGCGCGCGCATACCGGCCGAGCCGTATAGCTCGAAGAAGGCGAGCTGAGGCTTGACGCAGACGACATACGGCGCGACCGCGTCGATGATTCCGCGGCAGAAGCGCGAGAAGGCGTCGGCGACACCTTCTGGAGTGTGCTGAGCTTCGCCGCGCAGCTCGAGCGGAAGTAACTCGAGCCGCGGATCGAGCCCTACGACGAGCTGGCTTCGCTTGAGCTCGACCGCCTCGACCAGGCGATCGGCAAAGGCCTGCGGTAGCGGCTGCTCGGCAGTGGCGTCGGTGGCCATTTCGTCCATCACCGCCAAGGCTAGCGCCAGCGCCAGACTACTGGGCGCTCGAGAGTCGCGCGTGTCCAGCAACGAACGAGGGCCGCTATCAGCGGCCCTCGTTCAAACCTTCGTTTCGTACCGCTGACGATCCCTAGTAGCGGACCGCCTGCTTCAGTGAGCTTCCGGGCGTGAACTTGGGCACCTTGGAAGCAGCGATCGACAACCGCTCGCCGGTCCGGGGATTGACTCCCGTCCGTGCTGCACGGTGGGCGACCGAGAACTTCCCGAACCCTGTGAAGGTCACGTCCTTGCCAGCCGCGAGCGACTTCTTGACTACTTCGAGCACGGCGTCTACAGCAGCGCCGGCATCCCGTTTCGTCAGTTTGCTCTCTTCGGCGACTAGATCAACGAACTCCTGCTTCGTCACGTGCTCTCCTCCTCATCGACAGCTTTTCTACCGTCAGACCCTAACAGGCTAAGCCATTTCGCTCAACCATGCGGGTTTGCGGCGCTTTTTGCCACATTTTGAAGATCACTCGCGCGAAAAAGCGGCCACAAGCGCACTCCGTGACGCGCGAGCTCGTCGGATCCGCCCTCTTCGCGGTCGACAACACAGATGGCCGTACGACAGACGAGACCGGCTTCCCGGACCGCTTCGACAGCCTGGAGAGCCGCTCCACCAGATGTCACCACGTCTTCGACCATACAGACCAGCTCTCCCGATTCGCTTATTCCTTCGAGCTTGTTCGAGGTGCCGTACCCCTTTGCCTCCTTGCGGACAATCAGGAATGGCAGGCGCGAAGCCAGTGATCCGGCAGCGGCGAGCGCCACCGCACCAAGTTCGGGCGCAGCGATGCGCACAGCATCAGGCTCGTGCTCTTTCACCGCGGCGGCGATTCGCTCACCCAGTGCCTCGAGCAACTCGGGCACCGTCTCGAAGCGGTACTTGTCGAGGTAGTACTTGGAATGCCGGCCCGAGCGCAAGACGAAATCGCCCTCGAGGTAAGCGCGCTCGACCAACATCTTGATCAATTCCTGCTCGTTCACTTTTCCTCCGCATGGGCGTAAGCGAGAAGCTCGCGACCTTGCTTTAGTAGCTCCTCGGCCGCAGCATCCTCGGGGCCGAGCTCCAGCAGCGTACCGTCCGCGAAGTAGAAACCGGCTCGTTCATGCGGGCCCTCTTGCAGCTGCTGGCGCATGTAGAAAGCGCCGGCGATCGAGCCTGCGGTGACAGCCAAGCCGGCCAGAAGCTTATTGCGCCGCGTCATCGGCATCCTTCCCGAGGTTCGGGCTCGTTGTCTCGCCCTCGTTCGCAATTCCGTGCGTTGCCACTCTGGAAAGCGCCCTGCGAAGCCCCAGCCAGCGCTTCTTCGGCTGAGCGTCAATGAGTTTTCTTAGGCAGGCTCTAAGTTCGAAGAAGGCAAGCCCGGAGATGGGATCTGGGGTGGTCAGAGCCAGAATGCGCCGATCGCCCTCGCGGATAAGGAGGATGCTCTCCTTGGGGTAGGTCAGCTCGACCTGGATTGGCTCGTCCCGCCCGGGGCCGCCGACTCGCGCGGTGCAGGCGAGCAGCGCGGCGGCGCTGAAGGCCAACGATTCGGCCCTTGGCCGGTTGGCGAGCGTGGCCTCGATCAGATCTCCCCGAGCGTCGAAAATGAGCGCGAGCTCGATTTGCGACGAGATCTCGGTTAGCTCAGCTAGTGCCTGCGCGGCATCCATACGCGCGCCGAACGTAGCAGCTCGTGCCTGCCGCTGCGAGAGCGGACTTGCCAGAGGGCGCCGGGTTGCCGATGCTTTGTTCGCAGCCTTGGAGAGCACGCCCCAGCCCCTAAGGAGTCTCCGAGCAGGGATACTGAGTATCGATGCGGGTACGAAAGCGCAGTCTGTTTCAGAAGTTCTTCGCCGATCGCGGCACGCACCTGGCGGCGATGATCGCCTACTTCGCGCTGCTGTCGCTCGTACCGATGCTCTTGCTCGCGCTCGCGCTGCTCGGATTCGCGCACCAACAGAGCGAGGGGAGCAGTCTCGTGCACGCTCTCCATCACATCTTCCCGAGCACCTCGGTGACGTCGATCGACAAGGCGGTCAACTCCATCCGCCGCAATGCCGCCGCCCTCGGCATCATCGGCGGTGTCGTGCTGCTCTGGAGCTCGCTCTCGCTCTTCAGCGTACTCGAATCGGCCTTCAACATCGTCTACGGACGCGCCAACCGCTCGTTCCTGCGCGGCAAAGCGCTGGCCCTCGTCATGCTAGTCGCCTCACTGATCACGCTGGTCGCGTCGCTCCTTGCCGGTTCGCTCAGCGTTTACTTGCTCAAGCGCTACGCGGGGGGCTTCCTCGGCAACACCTACGTGGCCTGGACGCTGGCGTTGTTCGTGGAGCTGGCCGGGCTACTGCTCTTCTTAATCACCGTCTACTACGTCCTCACGAACGTGCGCCTCACCCTGCGCGACGTCCTACCGGGCGCCGTCGTCGCGGCCGTAGTCCTGGCCGCGACCTTCCAGGTGCTGGGCGTCTACCTCAGTCTCGTTTCCCACGACCTGCGCGTGTTGCAGGCGCTCGGAGGGCCGGTGATCCTGCTCTTCTGGCTCTACGTAATGGCCAACGTGATCGTCTTCGGCGCGGAGGTCAACTGGTGGGTGGGGCAACGCCGCGCCTCGAGAGTAATTGCGACGCCGCCTCCGAAGACGCCGGCAACCGACGCGGCGACGACCACCGCTCTTGAACCTCTACCGCCCAGTCCGGAGCCCTCGGATACGGTGCCGACCCCATCCGAGCCCCGCTAGCTCTCTAGTACCTCGAGCAAGGCTCTCGCCGCTCTGGCCCGGTGCGAGTTCCAGCGCTTCCAGTCGTTGCCCAATTCGGCCACAGTGCGCTCCTCGTCCTCGGGCAGGAAGATCGGGTCGTAGCCGAATCCTTCGCTTCCGCGCGGTTCGTGGCCTATTCGGCCGAGAAGCGTTCCGCTACCGCGCAGCTCCTCTCCTGCGGGCGAGACGGCGACCAACTCGGAGACGTAGCGGGCGCGGCGAGCCTCGCCCTCGATGCCCTCGAGCGCCGCGAGCATGCGGCCGACCGGATCGTCGCCGCCGAAGCGCGCCGAAAACACTCCCGGGCCCCAATCGAGCGCGGCGACCTCGATACCTGAGTCCTCGCCGATGACCCAGAGCGGGCGCTTCTCGAGCGAGCGCCCGTAAAGAGCCTTGCCGCGAGCGTTCTCGTAGTAGGTCTTGCCCGTCTCGGGCGGGAAGGTGCCGGCGGCCAGCGGTTCGACTTGCCAGCCCGGTAGCAACTGCTCGAGCTCGCGCGCCTTGTCCGGATTGCGCGAGGCGAAGATGGCGCTTCGCGCTTCTAGTGCACCCATTGAGCGCCGGTCACTCCGTCTATCGCCAGCAAGCCGTTGATGAGCTCGACCATGCGCGCGTCGCGGCCAAGCTCCACGTCGGTGACCACCTTTCTGCGCCCCTCTTCGTCGCTAACCTGCACCCCAACCAGGATGGCCCGTTGGCTCTCCAGATAGCGCAGCACAGAAGCGGCGTCCGAGCCCAGTTTCAGATCGACGACGACGTGGGCGGAGCTCGATCTAATCCGATCGACGTAACGGCGCTCGAAGATTCGCAGCGGCCAGAGCACAACCAGCGTGACTGCGGTGGCGAGCGCGGCGACGGTGTAGAAGCCGGTCGCGGCGGTCATCCCGATTGCGGCCGCCATCCAGAGCGTCGCGGCGGTCGTCAGGCCGTGCACGGTGACGCCCTGGCGCATGATCGCGCCGGCGCCCAGGAAGCCGATACCGGTCACGATCTGAGCGGCAATGCGCGTTGGGTCGTAGCTGACCCCGCTGCCGAACTTGAAGCCCGTCCAGGCGTAGGCCGAAACAATTGTGAAGAGGGCCGAGCCGAGCGAGACCAGAAGGTGCGTGCGCAGGCCGGCATAGCGATCGCGCAG
>Ga0209226_10000970_pt1 | contig 13866 bp, 12 predicted proteins | sample BarGraNGADG00212_2_FD_184497 | JGI IMG/M metagenome (GOLD analysis project Ga0209226, IMG submission 184497) | Arctic peat soil microbial communities from Barrow, Alaska, USA - Barrow Graham LP Ref core NGADG0011-212 (SPAdes) (version 2) | ecosystem: Environmental > Terrestrial > Soil >...
CCCTCAATGGCTCGCGCGAGCGAGCGTTGGACTGGGCGAACTTCCTGGTCACTTTCGCCACCTTCTTGCCGCCGCTACCGTTGCGCCACCCCACCCGCTCGTCGCCGCCGGTGAACATCTCGATCAAGCGCGAGTCGCTAAGCGAGTTTGAACTGGTGCCGGGGCGGCTGGAGATGGAAATCATCCCAAACATGTATCGGGTGGGGCAACTGGTGCTCGACGAGCGCGTGCGGGTGACGCACATCCAGTCGCACAGCCTACGACGACGGTTGCCGCGCACTTTCACAACGGGCGCTCGACCGCGTCGCTGCCGTTTCGCCGGCCCCCGGCGCGCGAGCTCGCCAGGCGATCCGCGCACAGCCTGATCCTGCCAGCGCTGCTACTCACGGACACGATGAGAACGTTGCGCCACAAGCCCGGCTACCGGCGGGTGGCGGTAAGGGCATTCCCCTTCATGGTCGTGCTGACCTGTTCCCACGCGGCCGGAGAGCTCGTGGGCACTCTGTTCGGACCCGGCACCAGCCCCGAACGCCTGGAATGACGCGACTGGTTGAGGCGGATAAGCGGAAGGACTAGGCGCGCGCGTCGCCGACCGGTACCTGTGCCCGAGCCGCGAATCGCTCCGCCAGGAACGCCGCCGTCCTATCCAGCGAGAAGCGCTCGAGGATGTCGTCGCGGGCTCGCTCGCCCAGCTCCTGTGCGGCCGCGGGATCATCGAATACGCGCCTCATGGCCGCGGCGGCAGCGTCGATATCCGGATCGGCCCATTCGGCGCCGACCGGGTAGGGCTCGCAGCCCTTGGGGATCGGCACGAGCTCGAAGGGAACGAGCAGGCTGTTGCCTTCGTGCATGAAGTCGACGTTGCCCGAGTAGTTGGTGGCGATCACGGGCTTTCCGTAGGCCATCGCCTCCGCCATCGTTAGTCCGAGGCCTTCGCTGCGATGGAGCGATACGTAGCAGTCGCAGCCGGCCATCAGCCCATTCTTCTTCTCCGGCGCGAGGTAATCGTCGAGCAGGTAGATGTCGGCGCGCTCGGCTGTCGCAAGCCGAAGTCGCTCGAGCGACTCGAGATCGTGCTCACCGTTGATGGACTTGAGGACGAGAATCGGCCCTTCTCCATCGGCGAAGGCGCGGCTGAAGGCATCGACGAGCCCGAGCGGGTTCTTGCGCTCGAAGATGCTGAGGAAGTCGAAGCTGAACAGGAACATGAAGCCGTCGGGCAACCCGAGCTGCTCGCGCGGGATCGGCTCGGCGCTCGGCATCTCGAGCGGTAGCGGAACGATCTGCACGGGCTTCGAAGTCGCCGCCGCGATCGCGTCTCGCACGAAGCTGGTCGCGGCCCAGACCTCGTCGACGAGCCCGAAGGCGTTGTTGAAGACCGCCGGGAAGCGAGAGACCTCCCAGAACCAGACTCCGACCGAGTAGCGCTGCTCGAAGAACGCCGGCCCGACATCCTCGCGGAAGACCGGCAGCTGATCGGCGTTCACGCAGATCACGTTCATGTCGAAAGGCGCCTGTTGGGAGCTTCGCTCCTCGACCTGGTGCTCACGGCGGCTCAGCGTGCGATCGTAGGTGATCGTGGAGAACTCGATTCCGGCGCGGTCGAGGCCGTCCATGAGCTTTCGCGCCACCTCGCCGATACCGAGCTCGGCGTTCAGGTAACCGACGAGGTTGACTCCCGCCGTCGGCTGCTCTGCCACTTCGATCACAGCCTCGGTCGCGGCGAAGCCACGTTGTCCGGGAATCACGCGCGCGCGCTTCAGCGCCCGCCAGGCGGGCTTAGCGCGCGCCAGAAACGGATGAGCATGCGAGAGAGCGCGCAGGCGTCGCTCGATGCCTCTCGCGATGCGAATCAGCGCACCGCGCGCCCGCGAGACAAACGATGCCCGCCGCGATGCCCGCCGCGGTTCACCCGTCAGCAGCTCTTTGGCGAAGCCGACCTGCGGCTGCCCGTGCCTATGAAGCCAGTCGATATAGCGTGCTGCGTCGGCACCGAGCACCTTGGGGAAAGCGCGTTGTAGGTCGGAGCGTTCCAAATAGAGAGCGAAGGCGTAGCGCGAAACGTCGCCTTTTCGTCCCTTGTCAACCGGTTCGCGCAGCCAATCCAAAAAGCTCGCGGTCGCCTTGGGGTCGAATGGATCGGGCGGCAGCTCACTAGCGCTCCGCTCCGCCTGGAGCAGCTCATCGCGAAAGAGCCTGCGCATCCGCACGTCGACGGCGATTCCGCCGGGCAGCCGGTCGAACGTATAGGCGGGCGACTCGCCGCGGCCGTAGCCCTGCGCAAGCACTTTGCGGCCATACTCGTCACAGAGCTGAACAAGGTCCGGATTCTCGCTCATCAGGATGCGCGGTTTCGTGCCGGCGTGGTGGCTCAAGACGTGCGGCGTATTCGGCTTGTAGCCGCTGAAGTGGAAGAAGCGAAGCAGCTTACCGTTGACCTCGAAATGGTCGCCGTTGCGGCGCACGTCGCGCTTGTGCAGGTTCCAGTAGGCGACGTTGCAGCCCGGGTCGCGTAGGATGTCGTGCTCGAAAAGCGAGGGCACGAAATCGACCCAGCGCTGGTCGACGAACAGCGCCTGGTCGAGCGCGACGAGGCATTGTCGCGACAGTCGCTCCGACCACCAGTCGAGGAAAGATATCGCTCGCTCGCTCACCGCTATAAAGCCGAGGTTGTACATGCCCGCATGCATCAGCATGCTGTAGTCGGGCAGGCAGCCATCGTCGGGAAGCGGCTCGGTGGTGTGCGGGGTGAGAACGATCGAATGCTCCAGCGCGAGCTCTGCGATGTCCTCGAGCGGCTGGTAGATCGCGATGTCGGGATCGAAATACACGGCCGCATCGGCACCGCCGTCGAGCAGTGTGCGCAGCAGCCAGGGCTTGACGGCGGTCGCCAGCTCCTTGAGGTCGTAGATCATCGCCATCCGGTGCAGTTCGTCCGGCTCGATACCGATCTCGTAGGGGCTCAGGATCTCGAACGGCTCGTCGAGATCGTCGGCACCGTCCAGGATCAGAGTCGTGAAGCGGGCGTTGGGATGATGGTCGCCGAAGGTCTCCGCCAGGACGCGCGCGTAGGGCAGGTAGTTTCGCGCGATGATCGTGCAGGCGTGCATTTCCGCACTCGTAGGCGTCAGGCCTTTGCGCGATCGTCGCTGCCCAGCGCCCGAGAGGACTGCCCCTTCATCTGTTCAGCTCCTTGAATGAGTCGATCCCCTCGCGCTCCAGGTAGAGGTCGACGACCTCGTCGGCCGGGCCGATCGAAACTACCTCGCCATTGTCGAGCAAGATGGCCCGGTCACAGTAATCGCGAACAGCTGTTGGGCTGTGCGAAACGAGGATCAGCGTCTTGCCGGCAGCCTGGAAATCGTCGAAAGTCTTGGCGCATTTCTGCTGGAACTTGGCGTCTCCAACTGCGAGCACCTCGTCGACGAGCAGGATGTCGAACGGCACCTGGATCGCCACTGAATACGCCAGGCGGACCTGCATGCCGGACGAGTAGTTTTTCAGGCGCTGATCGACGAAGCGCTCGAGCTCGGCGAAGGCAATGATCTCGTCGAAGCGCTCATCGAGATCGCGCCTGCTCAGGCCAAGAAGCGTGCCGCTGATGATGACGTTATCGCGGGCGGTGAGCTCCATGTTGAAGCCGACGCCAAGCTCGATAAAGGGCGAGAGCATGCCGTTGACGACGACCTGCCCCGCATCGGGGCGATAGATCCCGGCGATCGTCTTCAGCAGCGTCGTCTTTCCGGTGCCGTTTCGACCGACGACGCCGAAGCGCTCCCCGGTCTTGATCGCGAAGTTCACGTCGCGGAGAACGACGTTCGCTTCGTAGCTGGTTCGCTTCCAGGGGTGCAGGAAGTGCTCGCGCAGGGTGTCTCTTCGCTCATGCGGAATGCGGAACGACTTCGAGATCCCGCGCACCTCGATGGCCGTCGATGCGCCGAGAAGGCGTCCGCTTCTCAGACTCGCTCGGGAAACCATGGTTCCTCGCGTTTGAACAGGTAAAAACCGAGCCCGAGAGTCAGGGCGACTATCACGAGCGGTATAACGCGCGTGGGCGAGAAGGCCAGAGGGGCAACGATCATGCTGTGATCGTCGTAGATGATCAGAGAGCGGACGTCCTGCATGATCTGCGTGAAGGGGTTGAGCAGCATGATCCGCTGCCAGCGGTTGGAGGAAACGACCGAGAACGGGTAAACGATCGGCGCCAGGAAGAAGAACAGCTGCATCACGAGCTCCCAGACCTGGGCCACGTCACGCAGACGAACGTAGAGAACGCCCAGTACGAGACCGGCGCCGAGAACGAACAGGTATAGCTCGAGCAGCTCGAGGATTATTACCAGCCAGTCGAGCCGCGGGACGAGCCCGTTAAAGCCGATGAAGATAACGATCGCGAGCAGGCCGAGCCCGAAGGTGACGAAGGCCGTTATGCTCGCCGCCAGCGGGATGACGAGTCTCGGGAAGGGCAGCTTCCGCATCAGGTTGCCGTTCGTGACGAGTGAGCTCATCGTCCGCGTAGCGCCGTCGGAGAAAAACGACCAGAGCATTACGCCGATCACGAGCGAGAGCGCGTAGTGCGGCGGCACTGCGGAGAAGCGAACGAGCCTGCCGAAAACCACGTACAGGATCGAGAAGAGCGCCATCGGCTTTCCGATCGTCCAAACGTACCCGAGCACGGAGTCGCCGTAGCGGATCTTGATATCCATCGCGGTAAGGACTCTGACGAGTCTCCAGACCCGCTTTGCCCTCCCCTTGAGACTTGCGCCTCCGTTCGCCGGGGTAGGCTCTGAGAGGTCGCTGGTCATCGAGGTCATGGCCCCGGACGATACCCGACAACCGGCCCCGCCTGCTCCAAACACCGCCCTCGATCGAGCGTCGGCGCCGCGCAGCGCGGCTGCGAAAAGTTGGTAGTGATCGAACGCGGAGTTCTGCCCTCGGGAGCGATCGATCTCCTAATGGGAGACGCTTTGAGAACGAGCCTAAGCCAGGCTCGCAGAAACCGCTCGGATGATGCTGGATGCCAACGTTGAATTGGAGAGAATGAGGCTCGCCGCGATGCGGGCGGCCGCGAAGACGTGCAAGAGACAGCGGAGATAGAAAAGAGGCACCGGCTGGTATCGGTCGTCATCCCCAACTGGAACGGCCGAGCGTTCCTGCCCGCGTGCCTTGGCGCGCTCAGGAATCAGACCTACCGCGAGCTAGAGATCGTGCTCGTCGACAATCACTCGACGGACGATTCCGTCGCGTTCGCCCGTGCGCACTACCAGGACGTGAAGGTAGTTAACCTCGACGAGAACCTCGGCTTCGCCAAGGCGATGAACGCCGGTATTAGTGCCTCCGAGAGCGACTACATCGCCTGTCTCAACAACGACACCGAGGCCTCGCCACAATGGTTGAGCGAGCTGGTGGCCTGCATGGAGCGCCATCCAAAGGCGGCGGCGGTAGCGTCGAAGATGCTCGATCAGCGCCGTCCAGACCTGCTCGACGGTGCCGGCGACATAATGACCCGCTACCTCCGCGCCTATCCGCGCGGAAAAGGCGAGCAGGATGCCGGCCAATACGACGAGGAGCTGGAGGTTTTCGGCGCCTCGGGCGGAGCATCGCTTTGGCGCGCAGAGGCTCTCCGCGAGATCGGGCTCTTCGACGAAGACCTATTCGCTTACTACGAGGACGTCGACCTCAGCTTCCGCGCTCGGCTCGCAGGCTACGAGTGCTGGTACGCGCCGCTTGCCGTTGTCCTGCACGCCGGCAGCGGCACCTCCGCGCCGGCTGAGGGCAAGTTCACGCACTACCACGCGGTGCGCAACCGCTGGAGCGTGATCGTCAAGGACGCGCCCTCGGGGTTGCTGTGGCGAAACGCTCCTCGCATTGCCGTCGCCGAGCTCTTCTCGCTCCTGCGCGCGACAAGGGAGAGGAGGCTCAAGCTCGTTTTTTCTGCCTACCGGGATGTTCTGCACCACCTCCCTGCCTGGCGCCGGCGCCGGCGCGAGATACAGGCCCGGAAAGCCGTCACTACGAAGGACCTGCTGCGAGCGATGACGCCCGGTTACCCCGCGTTCTGGAAGCGCGTCCGCCGCTCGGCGTCGAAACACGTGTAGCGAAGCTCACCCTGACCAGGCGCGTTGCCGCCGCAGCGCCGCTCGAAGGCCGCTCACGGGCGCCAGCCCGATTGCTCGTCGCCCCTCGGCGCCCCTCTTGCGATAGCGCCTCCACTCCCTTAGGCCGACGATACGACCCCAAGCCGGAGTCAGTGTCAGTTTCGTCAGCGCGACGAAAAACACGTATCCGAGATCGTTCGCGAGCATCCATAGCCCGTAGCGCCTGAGAAGGCGCGAATCGGCGTTTTTCGCCAGCAGGCGGATTCGGTTTCGCCCGACGAGGTAATACTTCCGCGTGGATCCGTGACCGAGAGTCGCGGAGTGGTGATGAGAGACGACCGCGCCCGGCACGTAGAGGCAGCGCCAGCCCTTCATGCGGGCGCGCCAGGCGACGTCGACATCCTCCAGGTAGGCGAAGAACGACTCATCGAAGCCCCCGATGTCGTCGAGCATTTTGCGTCGATACAAGGCGGCGCCGCCGCTCGCACCGAATACCTCGGTCGTCTCCGTCTCGCCGGCGTCGAGCGGCTTGCCCAACAGCCGGTCGTGGGCGACGCCCAGCCGGTCGACCTCGATACCGGCCGAGTTGATGATCTGCGGACGATCGGCGAAGCGCATCTGGGCGGCAACCGAGCCTACGTCGGCAGCGGAAGCGCCGGCCGCGAGCATCCGGGCGAGCGCCTGCGGCTCGATGGTCGCGTCGTCGTTCAGGAGCGCCAGCCACTCGCTTCCAGCCCGTCGCGCGCCCTTGCCCACGGCGGCTGCGAAACCGATGTTCTCGGGCTCGTAGAGGATGTCGATGCCTTCGAAGAGCTCTTCGTTGGCCGGCCGCTCGTCGCTCGCTGCGCCGTTCAGGATTAGGATCAGCTCGCCCACACCGTCGATTTCCCGCAAGGCGGCCCGCGCCGAAAGCAGGCAGCGCTCCAGCAGCTCTCCCCTGCGCTGGCTCACGACGATCAGCGATAGCACCGGCCTGGTCACGGGCGTCCTTCGCGACTCGAGGGGACGGTCGAGCTCTCTTCGCCTTCGGCACTTTCCTGAACAGATCGTGGTCGATCTCGTCTCAACAGTCGCCGACCGGCGTTTCGCAAGACCGAGACGCCAAGCTTGGAAGCGATTCCGAGGTAGATGACCGGCCTGACCAGGAAGTTCGCATTCGGCGCGTAGTGCTTGCGATAGAAGCGGAACATCCCGTAGTGGAAGGCGTAGTTGAGACGCAGCGAGCGGTACTGCCCGCTTGATCCGGCCTTGATGTGAATCACGTTAGCGTCGGGGTCGTACCAGGTCAGCCAGCCGGCTTGCGCGAAGCGGTAACAGAGGTCCAAGTCCTCCATGTACATCCAGTAGCCCTCGTCGAAGAGCCCCACTTCGTCGAGCGCTTTCCGGCGCATCAGCATGAAGGCTCCGTTGACGGCATCAACCGGGCCGCTTTCGACCGTCGGGGCGCGGTACTGAGCGAGCTTTGCCGGGGCTCTGCGCGAGCGACCGACACCCGTGAAGTGAGCCAAAGCGCCGATCGGCGTCGGGAACGAGCGCCGCGCCGCATGGTCGAAAGTCCCATCCGGGAGCTCCAGGCGGCAGCCCGAGATACCTATCTTGGCGTTCGATTCCATCAGCTCGAGCAGCTGATCGAGTACGCCTTCGGTGATGCGCGTGTCCGGGTTGAGCGCCAGCACGTAGGGCGCCTTTCCGCGCTTGATGGCGAGGTTGTTTGCCCTTGAGAAGCCGAGGTTCTCGGTTGAGGCGATCAGCTCGACCTCCGGGAACTCCCTGCTCACCATCTCGGCCGTTCCGTCGCCTGAAGCGTTATCCACGACCCAGATATGAGCGCCGCGGGCGGGCGGGAAGGCCCGAAGCGAGGAAAGACAGTCGCGCAGAAGCTCCTGCGAGCGATAGGCGACGATAACGACATCGAGTGCGGGCGCCGGCATCTCGACCGAGTCTAACGCTCGCTATCCAGCCGTTTGCTCGTCAAAGAGACGGCACACCCGGCAACGGCGCCTCGCATCGGCCGGCCGTCTACCATCCCGACCTATGCTCGAACGTCTCAGAAATTCGCGTCGCGCCCGCTATGCCACCGCGTCGATCGCGGACGCCTGGGACACGCTACTCGGCCGGCGCGAACCGCTGAGCCCGCCGCGCCGGCTCGCGGTGTTCATTGGAGCCGGGGATTTCCGGCAGATGGGCGAAGACTTCTTGCGCTTCTTCATCAAGCTCGGCGGCCTGAAGCCGGACGACGACGTGCTAGATATCGGCAGCGGCATCGGCCGGATGGCCGTTCCTTTCGTTGACTACCTGAGCGGACGCTATGAGGGATTCGACATCGTTCCGTCCGGCGTCGATTGGTGCCAGAAGCAGATCTCGCCTCGCTATCCGAATTTCCATTTCCAGCTGGCCGATATCGAAAACGGTCTATACCGGCACAACGGCCGCTACAAAGCCTGCGAATACCGATTCCCGTACGACGACGCCAGCTTCGACTTCGTCTTTGCGACCTCTGTGTTCACCCATTTGCTGCCGGCAGACGCGGTGAACTACATCAAAGAAAGCGGCCGAACGCTGCGCGAAGGAAAAACCTTCTTCGCCACCTTTTTCCTGCTTGACGATCAGCCTGCCGGCGCTGAGCCTACGCTCGACTTCCGAGTCGCAGGGGACGGCTTCCGGACGACCAACGCCACGACGCCAGAGGCAGCCGTCGCCTACAGGCGCGAGGACCTCGAACAGATGCTCGCCGCCGCCGGGATGACGCTGGCTTCGGTCTTCCCCGGCTCCTGGTCGGGCCGCGAAGACGGGCTGAGCCACCAGGACATCGTGGTGGCAAGAAAAGGCGCTTTCTGATTAGCGCCCGGCGCAGGTAGCGCGAAGCCTATTGCGCCGAATGCTCAGGTCGCTCCACTTCAGGATCCAGCGAGCGGGCGAAGACCAGCGGCGTTGCCAGCACAAGGGCCGCGAAGGCGTAGAAGTAATAGAACTGCATCGTTAGGTAGAAGGCATTCGAGGCCATCGTGCCGAGCAGCGCGGCGACCATCCCCCAGGCCAGCGGCCGCACCCGCGCCGCCGTGGCCACGTCGCCCGCGTCTGCCAGCGCTCGCCCGATCGCGCGCGAGGCTGCCAGGCGCCTGAACAGGTACCAGAGGAAGACGGCGAAGATGACGGTGCCGACGATTCCACCTTCAACCATCAGCGCGACGTAGTAGGAGTGCGGCCCCCAGTTCGTCTTGCCGGTGGCGAACTCGTAATAGACCGAGAAGTTGTTCAGGCCGAGCCCCAGTAGAGGATGGCTGTGCAGCACCTGCGGAATGAAGTCGTAGACGCCGATATGGGCCGAGACCGAGCCGGTGTGAGTCTGCAGGCGCGAGCGAAGCACGGTGGCGAAGAAGTGGCGGCGCGCGAGCACCACCCCGGCCAGCAGCACGCAGACCGTTCCAAACGGAACGAGAAAGCGCGCCCGCCTGAGGAAGCTGCGGTAGGGAACGGCAAGCACGAGAAAGCCAACGCCCAGACCGAGCAGCCCACTGCGCGACAGCGTGGCCAGTTCGACCACGAGCAAGAAGCCGAGCAGGCCGGCCAGCGGCCAGCGCAGCCGATGACCGCGCTCGAGGCGCAGGTAGAGCGGAAGGAGAATCAACAGCGACATGGCCAGCATCACGCCGAGGTGATTGGGGTCACCGGTTAGCGCGTTGGGCCGGTAGACATTCTGGTTGTTGACGGCGCCGTAGATGTTGATCGAGGATGCCGCCCCCTTGGTGAGTGGGTCGAGCAGGCGCTGATCGATGTTGAAGCCGGCCTCGGCCGTCACGAGCTGGACGATGCCGTAGGCGGCATTCGCAGCCATGCCCATGATGAATGCCCCCAGTGCGGTCCAGAAAAAGCGCTGCGCACGGTCGCTGAGATGAATCACCGCGGCGGTCAGGAAAAGCAGGTGGATGACGAGTTTGACCATCCCCTTGCTGAACTGGTTCTGGCCCTGCGCGGTTGCGATGTTGAAGAAGCCGGCCAGGTAGCAAAGGAGAAAAGCTGCGCTGAAGGAGATCGTGACGAGCGCAGTGCTGGGAACTCTGAGGTCGCGCGAAAGCGCGAAGTCGACGGCGAAACTGATCAAGTAGGCAATAGCGAGAAGATCGGCCAGGGCGACCGAGACGCCGACTTCCCAGTGCAGCTTCTCGAAGGTCGCCGCGAAAAGCGTGATCAAGAGCAGCCAGTCGGTTCGCCTGCTCAAACGCTGAGGCCTCGGTACCGTCACGGGCTGATCGTACGTGCTCGCGCGACGGGGCCGATGCGGTTCAGCGCCGCCAGGCAAGCAACTCCTGAAGCGAGCTGGAGCGCAGCCAGCGAGCCGTGTCGCGGTACGAGCGACCGCGCTCGCCCCTGAAGACGGCGCCGCGCAAGGTCAACGAGGTCGCAAGCAGGCGCCGCGCCCTGGCGGCGTAGCCGGCGCCGCGATGCTTTTCGAGGAACAGCAGGTGGCCCTGCACCTGCTCGCGGAAGCGCTGCCCGACGTGCGACGCGCCGCCAACGTGAACGGCCTCGGCCGTCGGAGAAAAGATGGTTTTCCAGCCCGCTTGGCGAAAGCGGTAGCACCAGTCCACCTCTTCGCTGAAGAGGAAAAAACGCTCGTCCAGCCCGCCGACTTGCTCGATCGCCTCCCTGCGTACGAGCAAGACGGCGCCCATCAGGAATTCGGCTTCCAGTTCGCGATCGTGGCGGAAGCCCCCTCCGTAGAAGGCATTGAAGAGCTTCGTTCTCGGTGCCAGCTTGCGCAGGAAGAAGTACTCGGTGGCGAGCCGCCAGAGGGTTGGAAATCCGCGCACCGAGCGCTGCAGCCTGCCGTCCGGATAGCGCAGCCGCGGCCCCACGACGGCCGCCTTGGGCTCGCGCTCCAGTACCTGCACGAGCGTCGTAATCCCGTCGCCGACGATCCAGGCGTCGGCGTTGAGGAAGAGCAGCCAACGCCCGCCGGCAGCCTCGATTCCCGCATTCCAGCCCGCTCCAAGGCCGCGGTTCTCCCGTTCGATCAAGCGCGCCTCGGGAAAGCGTTCGCGCACCAGCGCCGGCGTGCCGTCGCTCGAGCCGTTGTCGACGACGATCAGCTCACAGCCGCGCACGCTCTCCAGGCAGGGCTCGATCCAGGGCAGGGCGTTGAAGGTGACAACGATCGCCGAGACGGAGGCCGGCACGGACGCGCCCGCCTTCTCTACGGCACTCGCCGCTGCCGCGTCGACCGAGTCTCTCACCGCTCGGCTCCCGGATGCCAGAGAGTGGCCACTATTCGACGGAAGTAGCTCATCGTTATGACAGGCCTCAGGTCGGAATGCTCGAGCCCGCGACCTCGAAGCGTATGAGATCGGCCGCCTCCCGCGCCCGCTCGACCGCATGCTCCTGGTCGGGCCCAAGCGCCAGCAGCGCGCCGGCACGATCCGAGCGGGACAGGAAGGGAGTGAAGACGTAGCCCGGCTCGCGGTAGAGCCGAATGCGCTTGATGCCCTCCAGCGCACTTGCCTCCTCGACGCCGTGAACGGCAATGAGCTCACCCTCGGGCGCAATCAGAAAGCGGGTGCAGGCGCCGCCGGCGAGCGAGCGCGGCACGAGCGCCTGGGGATCGATCGTCTCGCCCAGCGCCGCGGCCAGCGCAAGCCCGTTCAGCTCGATTCCGAGCGCGGCTTCGACCAGTTCTGCGTCGTGGCCGCCGCCCAGCCTGGCCGCGAGCTCAACCAGCAGCGGCCCCCGCTCGCCCACGATGACCTGCACATAGCTGGGCCCCTGCTCGATTCCGAGCGAGGCAACCGCGCGCGCGGCAATCTCGATCGTCTTTGCCAGCTCGGCCTCGCTCAGAGACGAGGGCCAGGCGTGCTCCAGCGACACCCCGAACGCGGGTGCCGAAGCGCTACGACGGTCGGCCACGGCGAGAGCGTGATAGCGGCCGTCGAGCGAAAAGCCGATCACCGTCGCCTCGCGGCCGGGCTCGAGCTGCTCGATGATGCAGAGCCCGGAGCGAGAAGCCGCCAGTGCGCGCTCGACGGCGGGGCCAAGCTCCTCGGGCCCGCGGGCGATTGCCAGCCCGCGCTGCCCCTGGCGATCCGGCGCTTTCACCACAAGCGGGAAGCCGCCGAGCTCGGCCGCCGCGGCTACGGCCTCCTCGCCGCGACTGGCGACGGCATACCTGGCAAAGGGAAGCCCGGCCTCGGCGAAGCGCTCGCGCTGCTTCAGCTTCGAGACGGCAAGCTGGGCGCTCTCCACGCTTAGTGGATGGGGCAGACCGAGCTTGGCCGAGATGCGCGCCGCAATCGCAACCGACCAATCGATCCCGGGCGCGATCACGCCGTCGATCCCCTCGGCGGAGGCCAGCCGCTCGAGCGCCGGTTCGTCCTCGGCGGAGATCAATGCACGCCGGTCGGCGAGTGGAAAGCCGGGTGCCCCCGCTTCGCGATCGGCGGCGATGACGTAGAGCTCCCGCTGGCGCGCCGCTTCGAGCAGACCGAGCTGCCCTGGCCCGGCGCCGAGCACGAGTAACCGCTTGGCCCACACATGAGTATCGCCCGTCACGGAGACCCATTCTCGCGCTTGCGGGCGACGGCGCGCTTTTCGAGAGTTGGCGTTCGGGTGCTCTAGGCACAACAATAGGGTTATGAACTCGGCGCTTGAAGCGCGAGTACTTGAGTTACGGGAGGAGAGCCACCACGGCGCCAGCTGGATGGCCAGGCATGCTCTCGAGGCGCTCGTCGAGGCCGTCCGTAATGGCGAAGACCCGGTCGAGGCCGCTCGTATCCTCGCCTCGGCTCGAATCTCATTGGGCGCGATCGCCGGCGCGCTCGGCCGCGTGCTCACTGCCGGAACGCCCGCGCAGGTCGTCGCCGAGGCCGAAGCGCTGATCGGCTCGCGCTGTCGAGCCGCCAAGGCCATTGCGATCCTGCTGGCCCCGTATATCTCGGGCACCGTGACGACGCATTCCGCCTCGGGCACGGTGCACGAGGCGCTCATTCACACTCCGCCTGAGCAGGTCTTCTGCACTGTCTCGGAGCCCGGCGGCGAGGGCCGCAGGCTGGCGGCGGCGCTGAAGTCGGAGGGCATCCAGGTCGAACTGATCTCCGACGCCGAGGGCGCCGATGCCGCCCGCGAGAGCAATCTCGTTCTGCTCGGAGCCGACACGGTCTTCAGGGACGGCTCGCTCGTCAACAAGATCGGAACAGGAGCCTTGGTGAAAGCCGCTGCAGACGCGGACGTTCCGGTCATCGTCGCCTGCGAGATCTTCAAACTGGCGCCTTTCGACCCCGAACCGCCCACGGAGGACACCTTCGAGCTGATTCCGGCGACGATGATCGACCGCGTCGTGACCGAGGAGGGCGCGGCGGGCACCGAAGACGTCGCCGCGCTGATCGACCGAACGCCGGGCCTGCGCCAGGGCTACGACCTCCTCCGCGGCCGCCGCTCCAAGATTCGTTCGGCTGAGGACTTCTAACGCCGTGCCCGCTTTGAGCGCGCCTGGTACCGTCTCGACGACGGAACGCTGAAGGAGAGAGCTATGAGCGGTGATAAGCAACCCGGCCTGCAGATAGTCGTCAGCACGGATGGCCCCTACCTGGTCAGCGGCGGCGTGCCACTCAGCGAGCAGTGGATTGTCACCAACTCTCAGGGCGAATCCCTTGACTACCGGGCGGGAGAGGCCTTCCCAACGGAGCCCGAATATGCGCTCTGCCGCTGCGGCCAGTCCAGCAGCAAGCCCTTCTGCGACGGCACTCATGGAGAGGTTGGCTTCAAGGGCACCGAGACGGCC
>Ga0209226_10000971_pt1 | contig 13854 bp, 12 predicted proteins | sample BarGraNGADG00212_2_FD_184497 | JGI IMG/M metagenome (GOLD analysis project Ga0209226, IMG submission 184497) | Arctic peat soil microbial communities from Barrow, Alaska, USA - Barrow Graham LP Ref core NGADG0011-212 (SPAdes) (version 2) | ecosystem: Environmental > Terrestrial > Soil >...
CTTTACGCTTGTTTGGAGGCCATGATGACAAACATCTTGCGCGGCAAACAGCCGAATCACGTGATGCAACTGCTTGCCGCCTAGCTCAAACAATGTCCGGGAGCTAGGGGCTTATTGAACAGCCCCATCCGTTGCTGGACCCCTGTCCCGCGGAAGTCTGTTCTGCATCCCGGCCTCGGCGCTCCGCAGGGAGTTGGGTCGGGCAACGGACTTGCCAGGAACGTGCGGAGGGGAACGGATTTCCCCTCCGATCAGGGTCTCGGAAAGCGGCCAGAGCAACCAGCTCTGGCCGCTCGTGTGTCATCGCTCCTTGCGAACGCCCTTGAACGGCGTGCCGTCGGACTTGCCGTCCATGAACCGGCCCGTGCCAGCGTCCCTCTTCGTCCAGATGCCTGTTTGCGGGTTCTGCACCTGGGAGCGCTGCCTTACGGCACCTTGCCGGTGTCCATCACCCGGAGGGGGATTCTTCGCCACTGGTATCACCCCCTCCTCGCCGGACGAACGGCCTGCGCGCGCGACCCGGCAGAGCTGAGGCCGGGGTCTCGTCTAGTCGGCTTCTTCTTTTCCATAATATATGCTCCTAAGCGTGACTCTGGAAGTCCCCGGAACACTCTTGATGAGTTCGCCGTCATAAGTATAGCGATGTTGGCAATCTATGTCAATAGATATATGTTGACAAATATCGCGAATTGCGGTAGACTTCTGACATCAGGAGGAGGGAACAATGGAGCAAAGCAATATCGGCAGCAACATCCGACGTCTGCGCATAGCTCGTGACTATACGCAGGAGGAAGTTGCTAAGGCGACAGGGATCAGCCTGGCCGGGTTGCGCAACTACGAGACAGGCCGGTCTGAACCGAGAGTAGATGTTCTCATGGCTATCGCCAAGGTCCTTGACGCGCGCTTGGACGAGCTTGTGTCTGAGTCCAGGACACTCAAATGTGTCCGATTTCGAGCCGCCAAGCGGCTCAACACTCGCGATACGATATTATCCGACGTCGCGCGCTGGCTTGATGATTTTGAGGATCTGGAGGAGATCACTGGAGACAAGAGCGATGACCAGAAGTTGCGTGACCTGTCGGCAAGTGATCCCAGAGAACTAGCGAAGGAGACTCGAAAGCGGATGGAGATAGGGCAGGACGAGCCCATCCGCGATATCTGCGGTCTCCTGGAGAAGTTCGGCGTTAAGGTCCTTTCGAGGCCAGTCAAGTCGGAGCACTTCTTCGGCTTAGCGGTTGGCCGCGACGAGGGGGGACCTGCGGTCGTTGTGAATACCTGGGACCGCATTCCCGTCGAGAGGTGGATATTTAGCGCCGCTCACGAGTTGGGCCATATACTCTTGCACAAAGACTCTTTCAACGTGAGCCTCACGGCAGAGGACCCAGGAGAGGAAACAGAGGCCAATCAGTTTGCTTCTCATTTCCTGATGCCGGAGGAGCAATTCGAAAGAGAATGGAAGGAAACAGAGGGCCAAGCATTCATCGCTAGAGTGCTCAAGGTAAAGAGGATGTTCCGGGTGAGCTACGCGACCGTTCTCTACCGACTTCAAGAGTCCAAGCGCTACTCAAACGTCTGGGTAGCGTTCTATTCGCAATACCAGCGCCTTTACGGTCGGCATCTTGATCGAAAGCACGAACCCAACCCGCTGATGCCGGAGGACTTTCACCCAAAGGTGACGGAGGATAAGGCCTCTCGGGAACCCAAGCGACTCGATGACGTCGATTTCATCGAGGACAAGCTCAGCCGGTTGATTCGCAGGGCACTGGATGGGGAACGCATAACTAGAGACAGAGCCGCCGAGATTCTGAGGCTGACTCCCGAGGAGATGATGCAACTGATCGAGGATTGGGCAGCTTGATGAAAGACGCAGGCGACCGCAAGCTACTGCTGGACGCCTGCGTCCTCATCGATTACTTCAAAGAAGATAGGGAAGTCCTCCGGGCGGCAGCTCGGTCGTTGGGTGAGATAATCATCCCCTCGCCAGTGCTTCTAGAAGTGCGAACGGCGTCAATAACCGATTGCGAGGAGCTTGGCCTTACTGTTTTTCAGCCCGAACTCCGGATTATCACTGCCGCATCCCAACGCAGAGGCGGACTGTCCCTGCAGGACAGGATATGCCTGCTCATCGCTAGCGAACTCCAGGCTACTGTCTACAGCAACGACAAGCCCCTGATCACCGCCGCATCCGTTGCGGGTGTCCGGGCAGAATGGGGTCTGAAGTTGCTGCTGGAATTGGCTGCGGCTGGCGAGATCACGGTTGGGCACGCCCTTGTTGTAGCCAATCGGATATGCAGTCGGTCGAGTTACCTAAGCCGTGCTCTACAGATATTCCGTTCAGAAGTGCAGCGGATCTTCCCTGAACACGAGACTGAGGACTTCCTCTAGCGATCCTGCCTGATCTCACAGATCTACCATCCCAGATCCCCCATCCCACACAGGAACCCCGCCCCTCGACGTACAACCTCCCAGTATAGGCATCCAATGAAAGACCTTCTCAAAACAACCTTCGGGTTCGACGATTTCAGGCCCGGGCAGGCCGAGGCGATAGGCAGCCTCATGGCCGGGGAGCACACGCTCGTGGTCATGCCCACCGGCGCGGGCAAGTCGCTCATCTACCAGTTCGTCGCGGTCAGCTCGCCGGGCGTGACGCTCGTGATTTCCCCGTTAATCTCGCTGATGCAGGACCAGGTAGACGCCCTCGCGCGCAGGCGCATACCGGCCACCTACATCAACAGCTCCATCCCCGGCTCCGAACAGGTCGAGCGACTCGACGCGATGGCGGCGGGCGCGTATCGGCTCGTATATGTCGCTCCCGAACGACTTCGCAGCACGGCTTTCCAGGACGCGCTGAGCAAAGTCCAACTTGCGCTGCTCGCCGTGGACGAGGCGCACTGTGTCTCGCACTGGGGTCACGATTTCCGGCCCGATTATCTCCACATCGCCGCGGCCAGGACGCGAATGGGCGACCCGCTGACGGTCGCGCTCACCGCGACGGCCACCCCCGAGGTTCGATCTGACATCGCCGGGCTGCTCGGCCTGGGCGAGGTCAGGCACATAGTCACCGGCTTCAACCGCCCGAACCTCACGTTCGGGGTCAACTATTGCAAGGACTCGCCCGGCAAGCTCCGCTCACTGTTGGCGCTTCTCAAGTCTCTCGACTCCGGCGCGGCGATCGTATATGCGGGAACCCGTCGAGACGCGGAAGAGGTCGCCGGCTTCATCTCCGAGGCCGTCGGCATCCCCGCGCGCTGTTATCACGCCGGATTGGCCACTGAAGCGCGCGAAAAGGCCCAGACCGAGTTCATGACGGGCGGCGCTCGGATTGTTGTCGCCACCAACGCCTTCGGAATGGGAATCGACCGCGCCGACGTGCGCCTTGTCGCCCACTACGCCATCCCCGGTTCGCTGGAGGCCTACTATCAGGAGGCCGGCCGCGCGGGCCGCGATGGCGAACCCGCTCGCGCCGTTCTGCTCTACTCCCCGGAGGACCGATCTCTGCAGGATTACTTCATAGATAACAGCGTGTTGAGCACCGATGACATCCGCGCGCTGCACTCGTTTCTTCCATCGGAGTCGTGGCTGTCCACCGGCGACATCTCCCTGGCCACGGGACTCCATGGGGTCGCGGTGAAAGTCGGGCTTTCGGTGCTGGAGTCCGTCGGAGCCGCAATCGTGCTGAAAACCGACGGCCCTCGCTCGCTGATCCGGCCCGGCCCGTTGGACCAAACCGCGCTGGAATCCGCCCTTGCCCAAGCCATCGTCCGCGCCGACCACAGGCGCGCTCAACTGGATCGCATGGTCAACTACGCCGAGTCCAACTCCTGCCGCCGCCGCATCATACTCAACCACTTCGGCGATCCCGACCAGCCTTCCGCGCCAATGTGCTGCGACAACTGCCTCGAAGGTTCAACCATTGCCCGTAGTGGCCGGTCTCCGTCCCGGCCAGAACCGGAAGAGGGCAAACTCACGCCCGAAAACAAGACCGCCCTTCTGATCCTCGATACGATCCGCAGCCTGAGTTGGCCGATAGGCCGCGGTAAGCTCGCGAAACTGCTCAAAGGCTCCCATTCAAAGGACCTAACGCAATTCGGCTACGACCGCAACCCGCGCTACGGCAAGCTCGTGGTGTTCTCACCGCCCGAGATCGAGGGTCTGATCGATCAAATGATCGAGTTGGGTTATCTGAAAATGACGGGCGGTAAGCTTCCCGTGCTGAGCCTGACAAGCCGGGGCGAGTCCGCGCTGGCGTCTCATACCGCCATCCCGCTCACGTTCCCACGCCCGGTGACCAGGCCGGCCAAGGTCCGCAAGCCCGAATCCGCCGAGACGGTCGAGATCACCATGGGCATGTTCGAGCAGGGCATGACCCCAGCACAGATCGCCGCGGAACGCGCGCTCACCCAGGACACCATCTACGGCCACCTCGCCCGGCTGATCGCTCAAGGCCGCGTCGATCTCAACTCGGTCGTCCCCGAAGACCGCGCGGCGAATATACGCGCCGCAATCGCCCAGGCGGGCGACACCGACCGCCTTTCTCCCATCAAGGCTCTTCTCCCGGATGACTTCAGCTACAACGAAATCCGCTGTGTCATCGAGGCTACCGTTGATCGTTCGGGACAACACGTTGATCGTCCGAGACATGTTGTCCCGGATGCCGCGGTGGGTGATCGTCCGGGACATGCTGTCCCGGATGCCCCGCCCGCCGATCCAGCAGTCCCCGGCCTGCTCGCCGCGCTCGACAGCCCCAACGCCCACGTTCGCCTGTATGCGATCAAGGCTTTGGGCAAGATCGGCGACCCGCGCGCTGTCGAATCGCTGCAGCGTATCGCTTCGGACGAAAAAGAGGGAAGCCTTGTTCGGAACCTGGCCGAGCAGTCCGCCGGACAGTGCGAGGGCTTGGACACCTCGGCCCAACCATCGGACGACCAAGAGATCGAACCACCCATGGCCCCCGACCCCGTGGACGCGTATCTCTCTCGATCCCACCCCAGGCCGCTCGCGGGACCATGGACGATAGGCTGGGCGCTGGGTTTCCACAGTTCGTTCGCCGGCGCGGAGTGGCGCCGCAGCGGGGTTGGCGAGATGACGTTCCGGCTGAAGTATCGCGATGACGCTTCCGCGCTGGGGCCGCTGGTCGATGAAGCGCTCGCCGTCATCCGCGAAAATCCCGATCTTATCGACGCTGACGCGCTGGTTCCCGTGCCACCGTCAACTCCCCGTTCGACCGATCCCGTACGGCGCTTCTGCGACGCGTTGAGCGCGCGGCTGAAGCTGCCTATCCTCGACGTTGTGTCCAGGACGCGCCCAACCAAGCCGCAGAAGGAAATGCACACGCTGGCGCAGAAACGCGCAAACGTGTCCGGGGCGTTCGCGGCGAGCGAAAGTGTTCGCAGCCGCCGCGTGCTCGTGATCGACGATCTCTATGACTCGGGCGCGACGCTGGAGGAGATCGTGCGGACGCTGACGAGATCGGGCGCCGCGAGCGCGAGCGTTCTCACCCTGACCCGAACCATTCACTCGGACTCGTAGTGGCCGGTCTCTGGGACCCGTAGTGGCCGGTCTCTGTCCCGGCCAGACCCGAACCATTCACTCGGACCCGTAGTGGCCGGTCTCTGTCCCGGCCAGAAGGTGATTGACATGGCAAAAACGCACTATATGGCACTCGGCGGCATCGCGGGAATCGGCGGCGTGACGGCCCGAAAGCTGCTGGATAGCTTCGGCACGCTGAGCGCGGCCTTCGCGGCAAGCGATGAGCTTCTTCTCTGCATCCCCCGCGTCACCCCTGAGATTGTGACCGCTATGAGGGAGGTCGACCTTGACCGCCTCGAAACGACGCTTGAGGCCCTCGACAGCGAGGGAGTCCGCGTGCTGACCTGGGAGGACGACGACTATCCGGCCAATCTGCTCGCCGCCAAGGATGCGCCTTTCATGCTCTATGCGGTCGGAGATATTCGCCCGGAGGATGACCTGGCTGCGGCGGTCGTTGGCTCGCGGGAGGCTTCGGCGCTCTCGATGGACGCCGCGGAGTCGCTTGCGCGCGAGCTGGCCGAGCACGGGGTTACAGTGGTCAGCGGACTCGCCATCGGCATCGACACCGCAGCCCACAGAGGAGCATTGGCCGCGCGAGGTGGCCGCACGCTAACCGTGCTGGGCTCCGGCATAAAGAACATCCACCCGCGCGAGAACAGCCAGTTGGCTTGGGATATATCGGAGAGAGGCGCGGTGCTGACCGAATACGCGCCCGATGTCACGGTCCGCGGCCCGCAGCTCATGTCCCGCGACAGGATCGTGAGCGGACTGAGCCGGGCGGTGCTCGTGGTCGAAGCGGGACTCGCAAGCGGCAGCATGGACACCGCCGAGCGGGCGCGCAAGCAGGATCGGCTCGTCTTCGCCGTGCCCGGCAGCCCCGGCACGGAAGCCTTGATCCGATCCGGCGCGACGCCCATCGACCCCGCCTCCGGTGTCGAGGAGGTCATCCGCCGCATCACCGAAGAACCCAAATCCTCCGCCGAACAGCCGGGCCTCTGGGACGACTAGCCCCTCACTTGCACACTTTCGCAAACGCGGCGGCCATGCTCTCGCAGTAGCTGCCCAGTCCCAGCACGTCCGCGCCCATGCAGATGTAGCGGTAACCCATCGCGACATACTCCTCGATCACATCGGGAGATGCCACCGTGCCGGCGAGCTTCCCGTGCGCGGCGCAAATCTTAGGGATACGCTTGCGCGTCTCGATCAGCAGCGGATGATCCCACTGGCCCGGCGCTCCGATGCCGTGGCTGAAGTCCGCCGGCCCGAAGAACAGCATATCGATCCCATCCAGAGCGGCGATCTCGTCGAGTTGATCGAGTGGCTCCGGGTCCTCGATCTGCACGCACACGAACCGCTGCTCGTTGGCCTGCCGCAGATACTCTTTGAACTCCACGTTGCAGTAGGCGCCGTCGGAGTTGCCGCCATCCACCGGCCTCCGCCCGATCGGGTGGAACTTGGTCATTCGGACAACGTTCTTCGCATCTTCCAGGCCCATCACGTGCGGCACCATAATGCCCGCCGCGTCGGCCTCCAGGGGAAGAATGTAGTCGCTGTAGCCGCCACGCGCTACCCGTACCATGGTGTCCACGTCGAAGTTCTTCGCGGCCCGGATCTGGTTCTCCATAGCCGACCAGTCTGTGGGAACGTGCTCCTGGCACACCCACAGGCAGTCGAACCCCGCCATAGCGGCGAGTTCGGCAACGCGCGGGTCCGACAGATTAAGCTTGAAACAACTTGCCACCTTCCCGGCGCGCAGCTTGCGCAGCACCCGGCTCGGTCTCATCTCGGTTTTCATAGCATCAATATAGCACACTTCCTTGAATAGCGCAGTACGTTCGCCTCCAAGTTTGCATTACATCGGGTCGCGGTAAAGTGCTCTTTGATTCGATCATAGGGGGTGCAACTTGAACAACGTATCTCGCGCATTGCTGACAGTGGCTCTGGCCGCTGCATTCGCCTTGCTGGTGGTTACCGCCGGCCTGGCCGCAACGGTTGCGACGATGCCTGGCGGCATCGCCGTCGATGTGAGTCAGGTGACAGTCAAGGTGATTGGTGTCAACCACACCGCTCGCACCGTGACGCTGGAAATGCCCAGCGGCAAGACAATGACCTACAAGGTCGGCAAGGAAGTCCGGAACTTTGCCCAGGTGAAGAAAGGCGATCTCATCAAGGCCACTCTGGTGGAGTCGCTGGCGGTCTTTATCGAGAAGCGAGGCGGGCGGCCCGCCGCCACCGAGACCCAAACCGTCAGGCTTGCGCCGCAGGCAGCGAAGCCGGGGATAATTGTTGCCGATACCTATCGGATCACCGGCAAGATCCAGTTTGTGGACCTTCGGAGCCGCATGGTGACGATCACCGGGCCCAACTATATGTCAAAGACAGTCAAGGTGGGGCCCAACGTCAAGAACCTCAAGAGCCTCAAAGTGGGCGATGATGTCGTGGTGCGCTACACCGAAGCGCTCGCCATCGACGTCGTCAAACCGAAAAAGTAGCCCACGGGGCGCCGCGCTGCCGTCCGACAGCCGGCGCCCGTCCTCACCGGAACACCTCCCGGACCAACTTTCCGCAACACAGACCTTTGCGTTTCGAGTACGCGGGGTATGATTCATGCAACGCAACACTGCACATAGCCTGCAAAGCAGGCACGGGAGGGGGTATTTAGTAATGCGCAAACTATGGATTGTGCTCGCCGCTGTGTTCGCGGCGTCGGTGTTCATGACGGCTGGGGTGGACGCGGCCAAGGTTACGACTAAGGCCAAGGCCCCGGCAATGCACGCCAAAACGGTGCACCACAAGATGATGAAGAAAGCGGCTGCGGCTGGACCGGGCTGGGTCTGCAAGAGGGTGCATCGGCACCACAAGATGGTGAAGAAAGCGACGCCGGCTCGCGCCGCTCGGGGACCAATGGTCACTTGTCCGGCGCCCGTCGTCAATGTTCCGCAGCAGGCGGCTCCGGTGATCAACGTCCCGGCGCAGCCGGCCCCGGTCGTCAACGTTGGACCGATGCCGCCCACTGTCGGGATCACCGTGGACAACTGCTCGATCTTCATCGTGCGGGAGAACCAGTTGATAGTCCTCGACAAGAACACCTACGAGGTCAAGAAGACGGTGCCACTGCAGTAATTCGCACCGTAGGGACTGAGGGCTGAACGGAATATGGGGTGGGCGTCACGGCGACATCCACCCCGTTTTCCATTACGGTGTAGTTGCGGCGGGGGGCGCGCTGTCGCCACCTGAATCGCCGGTACCCTGCGCTGCGCCAGGCGCGGGGAGGGGCGGGGCCGTGGGCGGAAAACGGCGGACGAACCAGTCGGGAGCAGTTCCAAAACCGGTCATGATCACCGCCCCAACGCCCATGAGAAACAGTACGTTCACGATCAGACCGCCGGCTAAAGGAATCAGCCCCACAAGACCCAACAGAACCGCGCCGACCGCCGCCGCCCAAACCGGAGACCCGAAATGCCTCACCTTCTGCCCAAGGGCCAGCTTTACACCCACACCGCCCGCAATCCACATGATGAAGAGGAGAACGATCTCCACTCCGATGAAAGGGATGCCCACGCAGGTTATCAGCAGCAGAAGCGCCAATGGTAAGGCCGCCACCAGCCCGATCAACCCATAGATTAACGACCAACCCGGCCGGCCAAAGCTGCACTCGGCGATGGCCTGCATGCGCCCTGGCCATATCGCCACCACGATCGCCGCCACTAGGACCTGCGCAACCAGAATCACCGTCCAGACAATGGCGAAGAAAAGCAGGCCCCGCATGTTACCGAACCCTCCAACCATCCACCAGGGCAGCGGAAAACCCACGCTGGTGGTGGAGCCGCCAATCGTGCCGCCGACCTCGTGAATCACCGAGCCCATCACGCACGTTGCATCGCCGCCGACCTTGCCGCCGTTGCGTACGCGGACGTTGCCCATCACGGCAGTCGCTCTTCCATCGACCTTGCCGCCATGGCGCACGTCGATGTCGCCCATCACCACGGTTGCGTCACCGGTCACGTGACCGTAGACGATGACGTCGCCCCGGACGGTGGTCGCTTCCTTTACTGTCTGGCCCTTCTCGACAACGACGTCGCCATGCACGCTGGTTTTCTGTGTTAGTGTCCGGCTATGGGCTCCCCCGCCATTCGTGCTCAACATGCCTCCGCGGACCTTTCCTCCGAGATCTATGTTGACGCTACCATTGACCGCCGTGGCGTCACCGTCGATTATGCCCCCAAAGCGCACGCGCACGTCGCCGTTCACCGCCTTTGCGTCTCCGGTGACGTGTCCATAGACCGTAAGGCTGCCGTTGACCGCGGTGGCGTTCTTTACGGTTTCGCCCTTTGCGATGACCACGTCGCCGTTCGTCCTCTTAGTCGATGCCGGAGGCCCGGCGGTTGGCGCCGGCCCCGCGGGCGACTTCGCGACCGTGAGCGCGGGCCCGGCCGACAGAGCCAGCACAACGATCCCCAACAAAACCAATCTGCTCTTCATGTAAGTTCACCTTTCATGTTGTCATGCTGAACTTGATTCAGCATCCAGGCGTGGACCCTGAATCAAGTTCAGGGTGACGAATACGTGTATTACTTCAGATCAGGCAGACGCTGGTGGTTCCAGGGTGCCTGCGCCACACGAACAAAACGGCAGCAAACAAAACGACGTTAGTGACCAGGATCAGCGCTATGGCTGGTCCAAAGCTAGCGGCCGCCAATGCGAGCGCCTCGGCGCAGTGCCCGGCAACGTGGGCTACAGCCCTACCGACGACGAGAAAGACACCGAACGCGCCCGCTACAGCCTTGCCAACGCTGTAGGCCTTCAAGATGGAGTCCAGGCTCAGCGACTGCAGCGCTGCCACCAGCACCGGAACCAGAACCAAAATCAACGCCATCCAGCACGCTCCAAGCCAGGCAAGCGAGCGCCAGGCGGGACGCCCACTTGCCTGTGCGTGGGCTGCCGCCGGATGAACCGAGGGCAGATCGCGCATCACCATCGACGCGATATCGGGCGCCGAAGGTTCCGGCGACGATTTCAGCAGGTCCAGGGCTTGGCTCATGCTCGCTTGCCACTCGCAGCAAGCGTTGCACTCGCGAAGATGCTCCCGGGCCTCACGTCCGAGAGCCGGCTGTTCGCCATTGAACGCTGAGTCCAAAATCTCACGAGCCTTGTTGCAGTTCATGTTGACACTACTCCTTCCAGCTTGCGACGCAGCATTTCTCGCGCAATGCGCAGATCGGACTTGACGGTATTGATGGGCCTGCCAAGCGCCGCGCTGATCTCTTTGAGGCTCAAAGAGTTGAAATAGAACATCACCAGCGCCGCCCGGTTCTTTTCCGGCAGCCGGAGCACCGCTTCGCGTATGGCCCGATCGGATTCGCTGCGCAGGACCAGGTCCTCCGGCGAGGAATCGCCGGATGGAAGAATGTGGCGCTCGTCGGCGAGTTCCTCGAGCGCCACGCTCCGCTGCCTTGCCCGCTTTCTAAATCTGTCGATGCACGCGTTGCTCGCTATCTTCAGAATCCACGGCTTGAACGCCGCACCCTGCCTGAAGCTTGCCAGGGCGTAATAGGCATTCACGAAGCTCTCCTGGGCTGCATCTGCGGATTCGTCCGCGCTGCCGAGCATGTGGTAGCAGAAGCGATAGACCTGCTGCTGGTAGTTTTTCACCAGCTCATCGAAGCCGGAGTTCTCTCCCTGCAGGCATCGCTGCACCAGTTCGGCATCGGAGCTTCCCAAGTGATCCAGCCTTTCTTCTCTGCGCGTACATACCTACTACGAACGAGGGGGCGGTGAGGTTGAGGGATTTGTTCCACGGGATTATCCTCCAGCGTTTGCCTGTCTGTCAACTGACCGGCAAATCCGCTGCCTCGCTTTTCGACTCCATCTGCAGCGTGGGCGGCGCCATTCGCGCCTGCTGCGGATCAACGATGTAGTGGATTTCTGGCGCGTGGAGGATATCACTGCCGATCAGCGGCTCTTGCTGCGCGCCGAGATGAAACTCCCCGGCTGGGCATGGCTCGAGTTCTCCATTGACGCCAACGAGGACGCCTCAAACACTCTCTCCGTGAGGGCCTACTACCAACCGTCCGGGTTTTTAGGCAAGGTCTACTGGTATGCCTGCTATCCGTTTCATAGCATAATCTTTCAAGACCTCATCGAGCAGATCGAACGGCGCTCTCAGGAGCCGGAGCATAACCTCTGACAAGGCGCAGAGCTTCATGCTCTGGTGCTCCAATCCTCAAATCGTGAAACACCGAATAGCCTTATTCGTTCTTAGGCGGATTCGTGGGTCCTGCGGGAGTTGGCCACGTGACCAGCGGTGGATTGGCGCCTTTTCCGACTCCGGGCGCAACCTCAATCGCCTGCGCGAATACATCCGCCATCTGAGTGCGTTCGCTGCCCACAATATCCGTGCCCCTGAATCTCACGTCAATAATGCCGTTGCGCGGCACTATATCATTGAAAACAAGATCGAGCGCCTTGTTCGGCGCACCCGCCGTGGCCGACACATGCAGGTTTTCCACAACCATCTTGCCGTTGATGAATATGCTCATCGGGTTGGTTTTGGTATCGATCTCTCGCACTGCCGCGAGCTTGATGGTCACATGGTAATTCCCCGGTCCCACGGTGAAGTTCGCCATAAAATCAGGCGCATGCACACCGTAACGATACAGCTCGGGGTCCCTGGTGTTCGCTATCTCATCGCTGACAGGAGTCGTCCACCAGGCCCGCTCCACTGAATCGACAAGCTTTCCCAGTCTGACGATGAACTCTGTTGCCGGCCGCCAGAGGTTGCCCTGCGAGTCCTTATAGTCCTCCCGCTTGGGATACCCGAAAATCACCCTCTGCGCTCCCTTGGGCCCACCGCCCTCACCGAATCCGGCAGCCCCGGTCTCGGCGGAGTAGTCGACCCGATTCGCATAAATCCGAGTGCCGCTGGAATACGGGTTCTTCTCTCCCCTGGCCACTACTCGCAAAGTGTGCTTACCGTTATTAAGCCCACTTGTGTAATACAGCGTCTCCTGATATCGAATCTTTTGATTATAGAAATCGAGTCCCACAAGCTGCTTCACGTCATCCAGATATACATCTGCCAATCCACCATCGGGAGCCACCGAGCCTACGAACCGAACCTGATTACCGCTAAACTCACAGCTCACTTCATCTCCGGCCTGATCAGCGACAAAGCAGGAGTCTATCCCAACAGCTAACCTCTTATCAGACCACTTGCCCTTATAGCTAAGCTGCTCCGCGCCCAAAGACCTCTGCCGGTCCTTGCCGGATATTACTATCTGCTTGATTCCATCGTGCCGGATTCTGGTTATGCAATCACCGTTCGGCAGTTTCTTTACCATATAACCGTTCTCGTCTAGGTCCGCGCGCTTGCTGAGGCCCTTGATGGACGACGGAATATAAGCCATACGAAGAACGGTTACTGTGTTCTTCGGAGCGTCGAACGTCTTGAACACAATTCTCCCCGGCCTGTAATGTACCTCCGTCACCGTGCTCGTCGACTGCACTACATGGTTTTCTCTGCCCGGCGCAAACAATTCCGGCATCCAGGCAATCGTCTGGAGCATATGCTTCATAGCCATCGGATGCGCTATCTTGAACCAGGCCGTATTCACAATCGGCCCGCCGTCGATGTTGTCCTCGGAGTAGCCGGTTTCGTGAATATCGTAAGTCGCCAGGATCTGCGTGCGCCGTGCTATCTCCCGCGCCCACTCGCTGTTAGCCTCAACTCCGTACTGGGCAAACGGCCACGCAACTTCCATCGGCCCATACCAAAGCGACCTTCCACAGCATGAGCTGGACTCCGGGTATGCCCAAGCCCCGCTATAGACCTCGCCATTGGAGCTGGGATTCACGCTGGTGTGATTCAAGAACAGCGACAACACATTGCGCACATCGTTCTTCCAGTTGGGGAAATAGTCCTTGTTATCCATCATATAGCGGCAGGCGAACTCGGTCACATTCTCAAGCTGCACTTCGCTCATCCAGTCCCAGTAGTTGATCCCAAAGCTGTCGTTAACCGTCCACTTCGGCAGGATCACGTCCCTGAAATAAGCCCGCGCTGCGTCTCTAGCCTTCACAATGGCGTTGTTGTTGCCGGAATGGCCCATCCTGATGAGCTCATCCAGAAAATACAGCTCGAAGGCTACTCCCGCCCGCTGCCCGTGGTCTTGCCACTTAACATCTTTCGGGTTCGCATACCGCGACCAGGGGCTGTGGCCTGGAGTCATATCGCACTTTTCGGCATAAAGATCGCCCCAGTGCTTCGCGGCATCAAACAACTTCTTGTTCCCGGTTATCTGATAGACCCGGAGTAGCGGCAGGCCC
>Ga0209226_10000973_pt1 | contig 13848 bp, 7 predicted proteins | sample BarGraNGADG00212_2_FD_184497 | JGI IMG/M metagenome (GOLD analysis project Ga0209226, IMG submission 184497) | Arctic peat soil microbial communities from Barrow, Alaska, USA - Barrow Graham LP Ref core NGADG0011-212 (SPAdes) (version 2) | ecosystem: Environmental > Terrestrial > Soil > Wetlands...
TAGAAATAAATACCGGAGTATTTCCAACAGGGTTTAACATTGCGAAGAATCCCAGGAAAACAGTAGGGAGAAATAGTGCGAGGTCCGTCATTATATTTATCTATTATCTTATTTACCGATACAGAAAGTGATTTCAATTAATTATCAATGTCTTATGTAAGACGAGGTACAAATAAGGTACATTTCATTACCAAAATAATACTTCTTGATCAATCTTATAAACAATAAGAGAATTTTTCTTTTTGTGGTAAGAAAAAATATTGATTAATTTTGATAGTAATGTCTGTATTCAAGTAAATATTACAAATTAATAGCATATAGAAGTATGCCTTTGAACTTTAACACCTGCGATTGTTCCCCATTAGTTATAGATAATGAGTTTGATATAGAAAATGAGGATCTTTTGGCTGAATATGTTGGAAGAATAGTACTTGGCCATTATGCGCATATTAAAAAAATCATTCTATGTTTATCAAGTACTACTCCAATTATTCCAGATAGCGATATAGATTTAGCAATTACTCGATTAAGAAAGGACGGTAAGTCTAGTAACGAAATAGAAAAAAGAGACGGTTGGGTTTTTCAGATTATTTCATGGCTTGCCTTATTTATAGAAAATAAAGGGAAAAAGTTATATTGCTAACAACCTCATGATGCACCTGCACAGCATGGGTTAGATGGAATAGCTGTTGTACTAAACGATAGCTTTAAAATTGAGAGCATTATAATAGCCGAGGACAAATGTTCCGAGCACCATAGAGTAGTAATTCCACAAATTTGGGATGGATTTAAAGAGTTTGAAGAAGGAAAACATAATAATAAACTGGTCTCCAGGATCTCAGCGATTCTTGAAAACCTAGATGAAGGAAAAGTATTCGAGGCTAATCGGGATAATATATACTCAAAAGATCTTTGGATATATAGAGTAGGCATCAATAGGAAAAAAATTTATCAATCTAAAAAGGGTCGAAATAGATTATTCAGAGGTTATGATGAATGTGTTGCTGGTATAATGCCTCACAGACGATTTGCATCAACAATACATAAGGAGAATATTCGGGAATGGATGGAACACTTCAGCCAAAAAGTGATTCAATATTTAGAAAGTCAAAAAACAAACGATGTATAATTCGATAACTGAAGATAAAATTAAGCAGATCCCAAAAATTGGGGATATTGATATTGATAGGTTACCTCAAGAACTAACAAAAATTTATGCACAAATCATCAGCTTCAAGCGCCAATTTGCTGATGGTACTATTAATTTTCATGAAGATGAGTTTCAAGAATGTCTCCAAACATTACAGACACTTGCTAATAATTTAGAAACAATCATTGTTGTTAATCCATCCCATGAATTGAAGGAATCAATTGCGTTTGTTGCTGGTACTGCACACAGTCATATTCACAAAATGAGTATGCTTATGAATTATCAATCGGGTGAGGAGTTGGAAATTGATACCATATCCCCACTTATATCAGCCATTGTACTATTTTTAATTGGGAACAGTCAGGCTGATGCAGCTGAAGCGGCGAAACAACTTATGATATCTGATAATAGTAGTTTAACGGTCCGACGATTGACCGCTTATATCAAATCACTCGCTGAGGGAAGATTATCTGAAATAATAAATAATCCATTTAATGAAAATGACATCGAAACAATAGATATACAGGAAAAAGCTCTAGATTATTTATGGCGAGAATTAGGTCTAGGGATTTATAGAATTGCTGTAAGCTTATCAGGTAAGTCTATAAAGATAGGAAGCAAATCTTTTGATAGTGTGATTGATTTGTCTGTTTCTGATCCTATTATTTTTGAACAAAAAAGCATATTTTCTGGTCCTTACCATCTTTCGAAACTTTTCAAAATATTAGAGAGAAACATTTTAAACAGAGGTATAGTAAATATTCCTGCTCCTAGAGGTATAATACACAGGAGATGGGAGCACTTTTTAACAGAAATAGCAAAAGAACGTCCTTACTTGTGGGAAAATCATATGGATGTTGTTAAGACAAATTTTCTTAATTCAGGTGTATCTGCAATACTTACACTACCTACAGGAGCAGGTAAAACTACATTATCTGACTTGAAAATTGCTTCATGCCTATTATCAGGAAAGGATGTTATTTATTTGGTCCCTACGCATGCATTAGAAGACCAAACAAATAAAAATTTAAAATCACTTTTTCACGAATATTCTCCTGAAAACATTGAGGTTGATGGTGAATATACTGAATTAGGTGTCAGCCAATCATTCCCAATTACAGTAATGACTCCAGAAAGGTGTCTTTCACTTCAAAATATGAATCCAGAATTTTTCGATAATATTGGATTAGTGGTTTTTGATGAATTTCACTTAATCCATGGAACTCATATCAGTAGAGAAAGACGAGCCATGGACGCTATGTATTGTCTTATTTCTTTGTTTTTTAATAACCCAGAAGCTGACTACTTACTCATTTCTGCTATGGTTGAAAATGGTGAAGAAATTTCAGAATGGGTAGCAAAGGTTACTGGCAGGGAGTGCATTTCGTTTAATTCATCCTGGAAACCAACAAGACAGTTGCATGGATGTCTTATTTTTGAGGAGAGAGATGTTGTAGCTCTACAACAACGGATTTATCAAACGAAAATCAAACGAATAACCAAGAATCCTCCAGTTAAACTTAGAAGAGAGATGAATATTATCCCATATTGTTTATTTAGTTTAAAAAATATATGGGAGACAGAAGATGATAGTGATTACCATAAAACAAACATCTTAGAAGAGAGTATATTATTAGGTATCAATGATTTATGGAAATTAACATCAAATCGGAATGACATAGCATCAAAATTGGGTTTACATTTCGCAAAAATGGGATTTAAAACACTGATTTTTGTTGCAGATCCTAGAATAGCTTATTCTACTTCTCAAAAAATAGCTTTAGCATTAGATCAAAGGACAAATAGTTATTCTGACTTTATCAGAACTAATAGTTCCTATGTTGAAAGCTTAAGGTTAGAATTAGGTGATATTAAATATTCCTATTTTCATAGTCATAAAAATGTTGGGATTCACCATGGGCTGCTATTTCCAATTGAACGTGACCTAATTGAACAGTATTTCAAACAGCATAACGGATCTATAGCTTTAGTTGCAACAGCAACTCTTGCGCAAGGGATTAATTTACCTGCAGAAATAGTTATAATTGCAGGAGATGACAGATTTAATGAAGATACAAACAGTAGGGAACCTGTTCCACCGCATGAATTATTAAATGCAGCAGGACGCGCAGGACGCGCAGGCCAATCCTCACATGGTGCAGTAATTGTTATTCCTGGTGAAATTGTAACTATTAATGGGTCCACAATATCCAAAAGATGGTGGACTTTAAAGAATGAGGTTTTCTCAAAAAGTGATCAATGCCTAATAGTTGAAGATCCGTTGGAATCTTTTTTAGATTCCATTCAAGATGAGACAGAACCGTTAGATATTAACCAGACAAATGTCCTTTATAGATTTAAGTCAGAGAACTTGTCTGAAACAGAAACAAAAAATTTACTCAGAAATTCATTTTATGCATTTAAAGCTACTAAAGCTAACAAACAGGAAACATTTAATGAACTAGTTGAAAGCTTGCTTAGAAGAAGGAATGAGCTTGATACTTTGTCTGAAGATATAGATTGGACAAAAGAAATTAGTTTTAAAACAGGCATTGATCCTGTTTTGATTCTGGAACTTGGCAGGGCCATTGAAAATGAGGATTTAGAAGATCTCACAAATCTTTCAATAATTCAATTAATTGATTGGTTCTTTATTTGGTTGACCGAAAGTAAGAGCCATATAACTAAGATTTTCACAAAACATAGTACAATCTCTCAAATAAACAAAGCCGTTGGTTTGCGGCCAGAGAATGAGGATGTTGATGAAATTGTAAGTCATCTTCTCACATTGAAAAACTTACTCATTCAATATATACAGGGGGATTCGTTGGATATAATAAATGAATCAATTCCTGGAATGCAGGATTTATATTTAACCAAAGCACGAAACTTTGTGATTCGTCTAGTACCTGACATAAGTTTCGGATTTGGTTTTCTATCAATGGTAATTATCGAAAAGGCAAAACAGAATGGAAGACAAAAAGAAGATCTGCCATTGAGCATAAGGGCATTAGCTAGTTGCATCAGAGAAGGATTTGATGAAGTAGGAAAGCTTCTCTATAAACATGAAAATAAATTACTTATGAGAGTAGAGACTCATTTAAAGTTTAAAGAAGAGAATTAAACATTGCAGACTATTAAGGTATAGATGACTTGTTTAAACAAATTATGATTAACCCTAACTCAATGCAAGTAAAACAGCAGAAGGATAACTCAATTTGAATTTTGGACAAACAATCTTTTAATTTTTTAACTTTAACACCCTCAAACCTTCGTTTTAAGCAATTACTCTTTCATGCACTCAAAAGAAGCCAAAGCCCGTATTAAGATCAATAATCTCCTCCAGGATTCAGGATGGAGACTCATAGATGACTATACCGGTCCTGCAAACGTGGAGCTTGAGAACAAGGTCAAGATCACCACAACTGTTGCTGATGAAATGGGTGAAGACTTTGAAAAGACCACAAATGGATATGCCGACTACCTCCTGCTCGATGCAAAGGGATTCCCGTTGATTGTCCTCGAAGCTAAGTCGGAAGATAAGAACCCGTTGGTAGGGAAGGAGCAGGCTCGTAAATATGCCAGAGCTCAGAATTGCGGATATGTGATCTTATCAAACGGGAACATACATTACTTTTGGGATATTGAGAAGTCCAATCCATCGATCATTACAAAGTTCCCTTCGCAGAAATCTATCAAGGACTACTCCGCATATAAGCCACAACCTGATCGCCTTATCAATGAAAAGATCTCTGAGGATTACATTGTCCTAACCCAGAAACCAAACTACAGTCAGGTACCCGAGTACCAGGATCCAAACACCCGCGAACAATTTGTCCAGAATAATAAGCTACGGTTCCTGAGAAAATACCAGGTGGACGCCATGAGGGCTATTCAGGATTCTGTCAGGAAGGGTAATGAACGGTTCCTGTTTGAAATGGCAACCGGAACCGGTAAGACGCTTGTCTCTGCTGCAGTCATAAAGCTGTTCTTGCGCACTGGCAATGCTAAAAGAGTATTATTCCTTGTCGACAGGCTCGAACTCGAAATACAGGCGGATAAAGCCTTTAAAGAGTACATTAAAAACGATTTCAAGTCAATCATCTATAAAGAGAACCGGGACGACTGGCGACATGCTGAGATAGTAGTAAGCACAGTTCAGTCACTTCTGTTTAATAACAAATTCACCAGACTCTTCTCACCTGTTGACTTTGACTTAGTAATATCGGATGAAGCTCACCGGTCAATTGGTGGCAACGCCAGGGCTCTTTTCGAGTATTTTGTTGGTTACAAACTGGGATTGACAGCAACTCCGAAGGATTACCTGAAGCGATTTGACGAAAAGAATCCATCCCGAAATGATCCAAGGGAATATGAGCGCAGACTGCTCATGGACACTTACAGGACATTTGGATGCGAGAGCGGCTCCCCTACTTACAGGTATTCATTGATTGACGGGGTTAATGAAGGCTTTCTGGTTAATCCGGTAGTCGTGGACGCAAGGACAGACGTTACCACACAGCTGCTATCAGATCATGGCTATGCAGTTTCCATTCCAGTTGAAAATGAGGGAGAGACAAGGGAGGAAGAGCAGTCATTCTTCCAGAAAGACTTTGAAAAGAAGTTCTTCTCTAATGATACAAATAAAGTGTTTTGCAAGGCGTTCCTTGATAATGCTTTTCGTGATCCCATAAGCGGAGAGATAGGTAAGACAATAATATTTGCCGTGAGCCAGAACCATGCAGCCAGGATCACCCAGGAACTTAATGAGTTGGCTCATAAGCGATTTCCCGGTAGGTACAATTCCGATTTTGCTCTCCAGGTAACGTCCCTTGTTCAGGGAGCACAACAATTTACTCTTAACTTCTCCGATAAAAGCAATAACCTCTCAGGTACGGCAAATTTTGAATCTTGGTATCGCACGAGCAAAACCCGTGTCTGCGTAACAGTAGGCATGATGACCACCGGCTATGACTGCACTGACTTATTAAATATTTGCCTGATGCGTCCCATATTCAGTCCGACTGATTTTATCCAGATAAAAGGACGCGGTACTCGAAGGCATAACTTCACCATGCAGGTTACTGATCCCTCCCGGGCAAAGGAGATCGGCAAGGTTGATAAGGAGAAATTCAAGCTGTTTGACTTTTTTGGCAACTATGAGTATTTCGAAGAGAAGTTCCAGTACGACCAGGTTTTAAACTTACCTGTCAGAGGAAAGAAAGGACCACCAAGACAGGGACCTGGACCTATCCCTTCGGAATACGAAAACTTTGAGCCGGACACACTTTACCCTGTTGAAGAGATTGAAATCGGGATGAAAGGGATGAAGATCGACAGGATGTTTTTCGACAGGTTCGGAGAGACCGTAAAGAAAGATGAAGTTGTTGCCCAGAGTCTTGAGGAAGGTAACTGGGATAAACTTCTGGATCACATTAGCCGCAACATCCTGAACAAGCCTGAAGATTTCTACACCATAGAGAAACTGAGGAAGTCCATCAACTCGGACAGACGTGTGACACTCCGTGAAATAGTGGAATACATCTTTGGTCTGATACCGTTTATCAAATCGAAGGAGGAGCTGCTTGACGAGGAGTTTAATAAGTTCATAGCATCCTGCAAACCAGGACAGAAGGATGACATCATTGCATTGAAATACTTCTTCAAATCATATATTACTGACGGTAAGCTGCGGGACATAATCGAGAATAAGAAATTTGCAGAGCTGAATGTCAATCCTTCATTCAGCACAAAGGATTTCAGAGCCGTACCTGAGCATTGGCGGTTTTTGATACCGGAATACATAAAGGATTATGTACCACTTTATAAATTCACTAACTGATCATCATGCTTGATGCTGAAACCAAGAGCAAAATTAATACTGCCCGCGATATACTTGTTGGCAAGGTTCCTGACCCGAAATCCCAGGTAGAACAGATTACCATTGCGCTTATCTATAAATTCATGGATGACATGGACCTGGAGGCAGAAGAGCTGGGGGGAAAGAGGACATTTTTTTCTGGTGATTATGCGAAGTATTCATGGAGGAGAATATTTGATCCGCGACAGGGGGGACATGAACTCTTGAACCTGTACAGTGAGGCAATTGCAAAGATGGATACCAATCCTGGTGTCCCAAAGCTATTCCGGGACATTTTTAAGAATGCTTACCTGCCCTACCGCGATCCGGAGACTCTGAAGAGTTTCCTGAAGATCATCAATGAGTTCGATTACAGCCACAGTGAAAAGCTTGGTGATGCATTTGAGTTCCTGTTATCCATACTTGGCAGCCAGGGCGATGCAGGGCAATTCAGGACCCCCAGGCACATCATCGACTTTATGGTTGAGATAATAGATCCAAAGAAGCATGAGATCATCCTCGACCCCGCCTGTGGTACTGCAGGGTTTCTTATCTCTTCTTACAAGCATATCATCAAGCAGAACTCCTCCAACTACATTCCGGATGAAGATCACAAGGTTGCCAACGACGAGACCCAATTTGTAAATGAAGTAATAATCACCAGCAACGGATATAGTGGGGACAAGCTTACCGCTGATGACCGCAGGATACTCGCCGACAACATGCATGGGTATGATATCTCTCCTGACATGGTTCGGCTCTCCCTGGCGAATATGTACCTGCACGGAATAAAGGAACCTCAGATCTTTGAGTACGATTCCCTTACCAGCGAAGATCATTGGAACGAATATAGTGATGTAATACTGGCAAACCCACCTTTCATGTCACCAAAGGGAGGTATAAGACCGCATAAGCGATTCTCGGTACAGAGCAACCGAAGCGAGGTGTTGTTTGTTGATTATATAGTAGAACACCTTACACAGGATGGCAGGGCTGCTGTAATTGTCCCCGAGGGTATCATATTCCAGAGCGGGAAAGCGTACAAACAGCTTAGGAAGATGCTTGTGGAGAAATACTTGGTCGGAGTCATCTCCTTACCAGCCGGGGTATTTAATCCTTATTCAGGTGTTAAGACCTCTATTCTCTGGCTTGATAAGACTCTTTCAAAAAAGACAGACAAGATCTTGTTTATTAAGATTGAGAATGATGGATTTGACCTGGGAGCACAGAGGAGAGTGGCAAAGGGAAACGATTTGCCAAGTGCTTCTCGAAGAATCTCTGATTATAAGAATACAATCATTACCGAAAAACAGACTGACATTGAGCCAGAAACAAATATTTCATTAGTATCAAGAATAGATATTTCTGAAAATGGTGATTATAATCTAAGTGGGGAGCGATATAAACAAGCAGTTATGGGAATGCACACAAGTTTCCCATTATCTAAAATCGGAGATTTGTGTTCTTTTGAGTATGGCAAACCTTTAAAGAAAGAAGACAGGCTTTTCGGGGCTTACCCTGTTTTTGGATCCAACGGAATAGTTGATTACCACGATAAATTCTTGGTTGAAGCGCCTTTTATTGTAGTTGGTCGCAAAGGCTCTGCTGGTGAAGTTCATTATTCAGATAAGAATGGATTTCCTATAGATACCACATTTTATATAAAGCTTAGTGACGAAAATCGAATCAAGCTCAAATTTCTCTTTCTTATTCTTAAATCAGTTGATTTAAAGAATGTTAACGTTCAAGCTGGAGTGCCTGGTTTAAATAGAAATGATGCTTATGAAATCCAAATTCCACTCCCCCCGCTCACCATTCAGGAGGGAATAGTATCAGAGATTGAGAGTTACCAGAAGATCATAGATGGTGCAAGGCAGGTGGTGGAGAACTACAAACCACGGATTGATATTGATCCGGAGTGGGAGGTGTTTAACTTGGGGGAGGTTACAAATATTATTAGTGGTTATGCATTTGATAGTAAAGATTTTTCAAATGAAAATAGTGCTAAGTGTATAAAAATAACTAATGTAGGAGTAAGAGTATTTTTCACCGACACATATGAAAACTTACCAGAGGAATTTATTTCCAAATTCTCAAAATTTACTGTAAAAACGGGAGATCTTGTAATCTCTTTAACACGTTCAATTATATCAAATGGGCTAAAGGTGGCAAAAGTTCCAAGTGAGTGGAATAACAGTCTGGTTAATCAGCGTGTGGCGGGAATAAAGTCAAAGAGAAGTACAAATATCAATTACATTTATTTATTTCTGTGCACCGATGCAGTATATAATTTTGTTGAAGAAAAGTCAAGGTCATTGATGCAGCCTAATTTATCAGTAGTTGACTTAAAAGATTTACCTATAGCATTACCTTCAATAAAAACACAAGATGAAATAGTTGCCAAAATTGAAGCAGAGCAGAGCATTATTAATTCCAATAAAGGTTTAATCCAAATCTTTGAGCAGAAGATCAAAGACCGAATAGCGAAGGTGTGGGGAGGGACGAGCGTGAAAAATTTGCCCGGTGGGCAAATTTAGCGATGGAGCCAGCCTGCGGGGATGGCAAAGACAAAAGACAAAGGTCACAAGACAAAAGTTTAAAGAAACCAGATGACAGAGAAGATGATAGCATAGGACTCAGGGCTGAGGGCATAGCAAATCATCACTTTCAAAATATATGTTAAAATATTTGTTTATTCTGTTTCAAGTGCTATATTTGTAAATATATTACAAAATAAGCCCTGAAATGATCCTCGAAATTCGTTTAAGTAATTTTTTTTCCATTAAGGATGAGATTGTCATAGACCTTAGGACTGGCACGAGTAAGTCCCAAAAGGTAAGAGTTCTTGAGAACAATGTATTCGACTATAAAGATGACAAAGTTCTTAAAGCTGTCGCATTATATGGTGCTAATGCATCTGGCAAAAGCAACATTATAAAGGCAATACGCTTTTGCTGCAGTATGGTAACTCAGTCTCATCTTCACAATGAGAATGTAACTTTTCTTTTTACACCATTTAAATTTGAAGGTTATCCTGATAAACCGAGCTCATTCCTGGTTAAGTTTGTTATCCGCGGTATTGAATACGAATACTCTTATTCACTTACCAGGTCTAAGTTATTAACGGAAAGTTTATATTACTATCCTAATAACAAAAGGGCAAAAGTTTTTACAAGAGATGAGACTATAAAGGGCGAAAAGAAAGATAAATACACGTTTGGCAATGCTATAAAAAAACCTTTGGATGTTGCTGAAAACACATCAGATAAGACGCTTTATATTTCAAGAGCGAGTCAGATGGATCGGGAACTTGGGAAAGAAATATTCAGCTTTTTTAATAATGATGTTCGGTTAGGTTATACCCTGTTAAATGCAGTAAATATTGAAACGCTAATCAAAGAAAACCGGCATTTGATAATTAGAGCCCTACAAATAGCTGACAGTGATATTGTAAATATTAAGGTTGAAAAGAAAGAAATTCCCGTGAAAAGCTTTAGCGTTACTTTTCCGGCTGCAACAGCTTCGGTTAAAGATGAGCAACAGGAATTTTTACTAATTACTACATACCATAAAACATCTCCAGGAATTGCCTTCGATTTCAATTCAGAAGAATCAGGCGGGACAAGGAATTTATTCGTAATTCTTCTTTCAGTCTTGGATATAATTAAGAATAATAAAGTACTGCTGATAGATGAGATAGAATCAAGTTTGCATACGAGTATTGTCGAATTCATTATTAAATTATTCTATGCCAGTGATTCAGCTCAACTCATTTTTTCGACCCATAATACTAAACTTCTGGATCTTGATAAGATCCGTAAAGACCAGATATATTTTGTAAATAAAAAGACTGATGCTTCAACCGACTTATATTCTCTCTTTGACTATAAGGATTTCCGGGACACGATGGATGTTGAAAAAGCTTACCTTCAAGGGAGGTTCGACGCCATTCCATTTATAGATGATTCTCTCGCTAATTTAAAATCTCTGATCAATGGCTAAGTATCAGAGACCGTCAAAGGGCAAAGAAATTAAACCAACTTTCTTTGTGTTCTGTGAAGGTGAATCAGAGGAAGCATATATAAGTTTTTTCAGAAGCAAGTACCGGATCCCAATTCAGATTAAATCGAAGGTAACGAAGAACAAGATAAATCAAAAATATGTTAGCAGGATTCTGAAACTATTCCAACAACACGAGAAAGACAAATGCTTTCTCATGTATGATCTTGATGTCCCGGAAATGTTTGAAAAACTGCAGTCTATAAAAGACACAATTTTGCTTGTATCCAATCCATGTATTGAACTATGGTACATTCTTCATAAATGTAATCATAGTGCTGAATCGACCTCACTGGAATGTATTGAACAGCTTGAAAGAATTTGTAAGGGTTACAGAAAAGGCTCTATATGTGATAAGCTCAGACATGAGTTGTCAACCGGAGAAGAAAAGGCTTCTAAAAGAGCAAAAAAGCTTATTCCACTCAAGAACCCATCGACAAGTGTTTATCTACTCTTGGATGAACTACAGAAAGTATAATTTATAATTATATCATTAACCTTCCTCTAATCGGCAATAGTTCTTTTTTTAAAGAGTGATTGATACAATAAATGTGGATTGTCTGGCAGACATCTATTGCAATTGCTGTTTTTTGCAAGCTTTTGCTTCTCTAAGAATAGAATATTGTAGGTGATAAAACCAGAACCCGATAAGTGTACTAAAGACACTTAATCGTGAAAAGAAAATAATGGCTCGCAAAGCTGGTCCGTCATTCTATTTGTCTATTTTATTATTTGCCTATACAGAAATTCCTGAAGATATTGCCTAATATCTCATCGGTTGTTATCTCCCCGGATATCTCACCCAAAAAGTGGATTGCCTGGCGGACATCTATGGCAATCAGATCTTCAGGGATCTTATTATCAAGTCCGGATACTACTCTCTCAAGGCTCTCTGTTACTTTCGATAACGCCTCGTAGTGTCTTATATTCGTGATTATTATGCTTTCTTCCTGAACCTTGTTGCTTCCTGCAAGCTCACCAAGTTTTGTTTTAAGTTCTTCAATTCCTGAACCTGTTTTTGCTGAAATGAATAACAGCTGTTCATTATTATTAAGGATTGGTTTATCACAAAATTCCTCTCTCTTATTATTAATATCGTTATCAATCTTGTTTACAAGGATCATCAGCTTTCTGTCTGAACCTGTTTGCTGCCTGCGTAAATCTCCCAGAGTCTCATCAAGTGCCTTTAAGCCTTCATTTACATCTGCGACCAAAAGTATGACAGAAGCTTCACTGATCTTCTTATAAGTCCTGTCAATACCCAGGTTTTCCAAAACGTCAACCGTCTCCCTTAACCCGGCTGTATCAATAAAACGATATAATATACCTTCGATTACAACTGTATCCTCGATGTAATCCCTGGTAGTACCCGGAATCTCTGAAACAATAGCTTTTTCATCCTTCAGGAGAAGGTTCAGAAGAGTAGATTTCCCGGTATTGGGCTTTCCCGTAATTACCACTGGAACACCATTTTTAATGACATTACCTAAACTGAACGATGATGTAAGTTCTTTAGTAATTGTAAGGACCTTTAATACTATCTCCCTGAGCTGTTTTTTGTCGGCAAATTCAACATCCTCTTCCCCGAAATCGAGTTCCAGTTCTATAAGTGATGCAAAATGAAGAAGGTCGGCTCTGAGTATGCTTATCTCATCAGAGAATATACCGCGCATCTGGCTGATAGCTATTCTGTGAGCTTTCTCTGATTCTGATGCAATGAGGTCAGCGACGGCTTCTGCCTGCGACAGGTCCATCTTGCCATTCAGGAATGCCCGCTGGGTGAATTCACCTGGCTGTGCAGCAACTGCACCGTTTCTGACAAGAAGTTCAAGTATTTTTTGCTGAATATATCCTGAGGCATGGCACGATATCTCGATGGAATCTTCTCCGGTATAGGAGTGAGGTGACCTGAAAACGCTTACAAGCACTTCATCAATCACATCATCCGCGGCCCTTATTTCACCATAAACTATTGAATATCCCTTCTGCTCATCCAACCTGATCTTAATATCGGAAGGAAAGAATATCTTTCCGCAAATTGCAACGCTTTGCGGACCACTGATCCTTATAATTGCAATTGCACCGCCTTTTCCCGTAGCCGGAGCACAAATGGTTTCGCCGATTCTGATCATAAAACCTCTTTGATGCAAATGTAGAAAACTTATATAAACCGGCAACCGTCCTGATTACGATCGGGAACCGACGACAGGCATCCGTTTTTATCTTTCCAGATTCTGTATGCTGAAAAAAGAATCATCAATTTTTGGGTTATCTGAGATATTTGTGAAGGTAATTGCTGATTTTCTTCCCGTCAGTACATTGTTTGCAATCATCTCACGGATTATATACTTGCCCTCAGGCAGAGAATGAATGCTTTTTACTTCAATTATTTTAAACAGCTCATTGTCAAAATTATAGAATTCCATTTTAAGCACCTGGCATTTATCCATGCTGAAGTAGGTTATTTTCCTCGAATAACCATATTCATCTGCTATTTCTGAGCTTAGCGGTATGCTCTCTATTACCCACTGGTTATCTTTTCCGGATAATCCGGTATGTTTGTTTGTAAAATCGGAGAGAGACGGAGAACTCATATCAGCATTTGAAAATTCTGAGCTCATGAAGTTCTTGCCCTTTTCAGATGATACGATCCGACGCGTTTTTTTCAAAGCCGGAAGGTAAATCCACATCTCATCTGCCGAGCTTTTATTGTCATATATCAGCATTGCCGTACCTCTCACATCTGCCGGATCGAGGAATTTGATGAATCTCTTTTCCA
>Ga0209226_10000975_pt1 | contig 13825 bp, 11 predicted proteins | sample BarGraNGADG00212_2_FD_184497 | JGI IMG/M metagenome (GOLD analysis project Ga0209226, IMG submission 184497) | Arctic peat soil microbial communities from Barrow, Alaska, USA - Barrow Graham LP Ref core NGADG0011-212 (SPAdes) (version 2) | ecosystem: Environmental > Terrestrial > Soil >...
CTGCCAAAGGCACGCTGCATTGCTCCCAGAGGTTCAAGTCGGAAAGGTACGCGATATGGCGAGCCGGAACTATGCCGTCTGTCTCACCACGCTCAAGCGCAGCAAGAACGGCCTTGCGGTTCTCCGTGAGCACAACCCAATCCCCAGCTTGGACATTTGCTCCCACACAGCCCGCTTCGACAACGAGAACAAAAGTACCTGTGTCGAGGATGAGGTATTACATGGAACATTCATGGAACTCCCCCGCGCCACGGCATAGACTATCACAAACGATGCTCCTGATGCCCTGTCCGCCGTGCTTGACAGCGTGCGATGGATGGTATACGATTAGTGTATCGATTACACAATCGTAGGACAGAGGTTTACAATGCCTAAGGTTAGGGTGTCCAGCAAATTCCAGATTGTCATTCCGCGCGGACTGCGGGAACGTCAGAAGATCAGACCAGGGCAGGAGTTGTACGTCCTTGACCAGGGAGTCGGGTTCACGGTTCTCCCGGATGTGGATATCGTAGAGATGGAGGGAGCCATCCCTGGCCTTCCGCTCGACGGTTTCCGTGAGGAGGAGGACCGGTTTTGAGAATAGTTGACTCAGTCGGTTGGATTGCCTATCTGACGCGAGATGCGCTGGCTCCATCTTACAGAGCTTACATACATGACACCGGGAGCGTTCTTACCCCTAGCATCATCGTATATGAGGTCTACAAGCATGTGCTTGCGAACGCAGGAAAGGAACCCGCGAAGCAGGCTATGGCGAGCATGATGAAGACTCGGATCATCCCGCTAAACGAGGGATTGGCTGCCTGGGCAGCCGAAGTCGGACTCATGCACAAGCTGCCGATGGCTGATGCGATCATCTACGCGACCGCACTCTCTACTGACGCGACGCTCGTAACCAGTGACGCGCATTTCGAAGGCCTGCCGCAGGTCGAATACATCCCGCGCAACCCCGCTTCCTAACTGCGATATAGAGGACAAGTCTTGAACAGCGAGCATCTTAACAACCTCAGCAAACAGATAACCTCCCCCGTCCCGTTTTGGTTTCTCAACGGGCATGTTGACGAGTGGCACATCGTCCGCGAGTTCGAGATGATGGCGGATAAGGGCATCGGGGAAGTGATAGTGCATCCGCGCTACGGCCTGCAGTGCGAGTATCTCTCCGACGAGTGGTTCACGATATTCGGCTGGTGCGTGCGCGAGGCAAAGAAGCACGGCATGTGCGTGTGGATTTATGACGAGCTCAACTGGCCCAGCGGGACCGCCGGCAATAGCGTGATGAAGGTCAACCCGGACTATCGCGGCAAGTATCTCGCGGTCGAGTCCAAGCCGCTTTGCGAGATCGACTTCGGCTCGTTTGAGCCCGGCAAGTATATGATCGCCGCGAACATCGAGGGTGGAGTCGTGACCAAGACCCGGGTGATCGAAGATGTTCCCGCCGCGCGAGCGCTGACCGGCGACTGGCACATCTTCAACTGCACGCTCAAGCACGACCCGTTCTACATCGACACGCTCTCGTTTGAGGCGGTCAACTGCTTCAAGCGCCTGACCTATGATGAGTATTTCAAGCGCTTCGGCGACGAGTTCGGCAAGACCATACGCGCGGCGTTCACCGACGAGCCCTCGATCTATTGGGTGAGCGTGGGCTACGACGACTGGAACCTGCCATATACGGAAGACTACTTCTCCACGTTCGAGGCGAAATACGGCTACTCGCCCGTGCCGATGATCCCGCACCTGTTCCACCCCGGCGCGAAGGGGACTGCCTTCCGCGCGGACTACTGGGAGCACGCGGGGTTTCTGTTCAACCAGCGCTACCACGGCAATCTCGGCGGTTGGTGCCGCGAGCACGGGATCATCTACACCGGCCACAATAACCACGAGGAGCCGCTGAGATACCAGATCCGCTTCCAGGGTGACGCGTTCGGCCTGATGCGCGCGATGGACATCCCCGGCGTCGATCACCTCGGCAAGGCGACGCTCGGCAACAACTGGATTTCCATCATCGGCCACAAGATTTGCTCCTCCGAGGCGCATTTCGACGGCAAGGCGCGGTGCATGAGCGAGAGCTTTGGCGTGATGGACTGGGACACGACGTATGAGAACCTCAAGCGCGTCACGGACTGGCAATACGCGCTGGGCATCAACCTGCTCATCCCGCACGCGATCTATCACACGATCTCCGGCATGACCAAGCGCGAGTCCCCGCCGAGTTTCTTCTACCAGTCGCCGCACTGGGCCGACTTCGAGTACTTTGGCGAGTATGTGAAGCGGCTCGAATCCATGCTCTGCGGCGGGCGGCATCTTTGCAAAGTCGCGGTCATGTATCCGACCAGCGGCCTGTGGGCGAGCTACCAGTCCGACCGCAAGACCGCCGAGTTTGAGCACACGGACAATTTCCTCAACTCGCTGTGCCTCGAACTCGTGAAGAACCAGATCGACTTCGATCTAGTGGACTTCCAGGCGCTCACGGACGCCGACCTCAGCGATGGCAAGCTGAAGCTGGCAGACGAGGCTTATGAGTTCCTGATCGTGCCGGCGACCGCGTATATGCGCGCGAACGAGATCGCTCGGCTTACGGAAATCGTCGGCGCGGGTGTGAAGACGACGCTGTTCCACAAGTCCATGCAGCCGCTGGCAGAGAACCTGCCGGACGGCATGCGCGGCGCGAGCTTCGTGCGCTCAGAGGAGCTTGAGAGCTACGTGGATACCCTCAAGAGGGGCCTAGACGATGACATCCAGATCACCGGCGGCGGCGCGGAGGATATAATGCTCTATCGCAGGGCCCTTCGACAAGCTCAGGATGGGGATGAACACAAGGTCACGTTCCTCCTGAACCGCTCCGACAAGCACCGCAAGATCTCCGCGCTGATCAAGGACTATCCCGACACCGCGATTTTCGACCAGGAGACCGGCGCTTTCACCAAGCTCGATGGTCGCCAGGCGGGCCGCAAGACTCTTTGCCAACTGCGCTTCCAGCCGAACCAGAGCTTCTTCATCGTGAGCGGCGTTCCGGACGCGCGGGAGCCGCAGTCGCCGGGTGAGGAAGCGACGCCGATCGAGATCAAGAACCTCACGGTCAGCGCGCCGTTCAACGTGGCATCGATCTACCACTTCAACTATACGAAGCCCGGCGAGGAGCCGCGCGAGGTGGACGTTCGCACGAATCCGCGCTACATGCCCTGCCAGTGGACCGCCGACAAGCCCGATTTCACCGTTTTCGCCGGCGACTACGAGGCAACAATCACGCTCGATTTCGACCCCGCGAACGATGTCGCGATTCAGATGATGCTGGACAAGGACTTCACCGAGTGCGACGTCTACGTAAATGGCGAAAAAGTCGATCTCAAGCCCGCGCCTGACTTCGCGCCCGAGTTCTTCCTCACGGATTACCAGGACGTGAGCGCGTTCGTGGGCCATCTACTCAAGCGCGGGGAGAACGCGCTGAAGGTCATCTCGCCCACAAAGCTAAGCGAGCCGCTACGGCTGGTCGGGGACTTCCGGGTCCACCTCTCGGGAGAAAAACTCACCCTGGCCGAACCGGGCCACATTGACCCGTTTATGCTCGAAATGGACTACCCGTTCTACTCAGGCACGGTCACGTACAAAGCCGAGTTCGACCTCGACAAGCCATACGCATCGCTGATCCTGAACCTGCACAATCCGCACGACTCAGTCACGCTGCGAGTCAACGGCAAAGACGCGGGCAAGCGCCTCTGGCAGCCCTACACGTTCGAGATCACCGACCTCGCGCAGATGGGAACGAACACGCTTGAGATCGAGGTCCGCAACAACATGGCGAACCTTATCCAGGGAAATCCGAGGCCGCTGGGACTGCGGCAGATGCCGAGTTTGGCGGGATTCCAACTGTGCGGCCTGCCAGCCGACCGGCTCTAGGGAGAGGGAATCCTTTGTCGCTCCTCGCACCCCTTCCGCAAGGATGGCAAGGGACAGTTGGCTCCCGGATCATAACTCGCGAACGCTTGCCCGGCTTTTCCGTAGCTTGGGTGCTCTATGCCGTATTGGTGTTTACAGTAGTCTTCCTCTTCGTCAACCGATCTCCCGGCATCCAAAAGATGATAGACCCACGTTTCCACATTCCGTTTCGGCACGAATATGGCAAATGGGTCACTGTTCGACCTAGCGGCAAACCCCGCGTTGTTGAGCTCAGCGTCCAAGTCGACGTAAACATTCGGCTGCCTGTTAGTATCTTGGTCGATAAGAATGATGAGCCCGTAAGTCTCAGACTGATTCATCCGGCAGTATTTCCTTGCTGCCCGGACTTCCAGCACGTACTGGCGCTTAACATAATCTCTGGCACAACCTCTCGGTGAGATGCGCGATCTCACCCTATGCAGTGAGTATCGTTTAGCCTTCAAATATCCGCACGCAAACGAATAGTGTTCGTCATCCTCGCATACAACGATAAGCTGAACCTGCCTCTTCCTCATTCCCAACCTCGCGCGACGATCTCCGAGGGCGCCAAACACTCTTCACCACCTTCGGCCTCGAAGCGGCGGACTCTCGTCGGCCCATTCCTGTCGCGCTCAAATACGAGGCCGCACCGGGGCGCGAGATAGTCTATGAGCTCGGGATGGTGCGATATAAGTAGGGCTTGGGCATCGCCCGCCTCGATCTTCTCACGCAGGCTGACGAGCCACGGCTGGATCTCGGCCAAGGCAATATAGTTGTCCGGTTCGTCAAGACATAGAGTCGTATTCGGCTCGTTGACCAGGTACAGAAGTGTGTACAGTACAATCAGAGCCCTTTCCCCGTCCGATAGCTCTCCGAAGCTCAACGGTATGTTCTTCTGCCTGCCCTTCTCCTCTTCTATTCCGATCGTCGCATATAGGTGGCGGACGTTCGCTCCTTCCGGCTCCAATCTCAGGTCGCCGAAACCCTCGTACAGATCCTTCAAGGCATCAAACAGGCTTATCATAGCCTGCGGTTCCGACTGAATCAGGTGTCTATAGTAACCGACAAAGTTGGTACAGTCCCTCGCCAGTTCCGTTTCCTCGCCCGACCACATTCGTTCGATCCCAACGGGCTCAATCTGTAGGCAATAGAGGTTCTCCTTGAACCACTTCTTTAGCCACGTGATCTTCCTGTTGTCGGGTCTCTCACCGAGGAATGGCAGTCCCGACTGAGTCCAGTCTTTCGGATAGTCTGGCCCCGGTTTATGGTCGTCGTGGTAAAGATGAGCCTCTCCCAGCTCAGACCGATAGAGAGGCTGACCGTCATAAAGGACCTGCTCAAGTTGAACCCGCTGCTTATCCTCACCCCTTTCGTGCTCTATCTCAAGTCGGTAACGGTACAGTCCGCCGTTTCCCTCAACGTCTAACTCAAACGTTTGCAGGTCGCGTTTTTGCCAACGCGTAAGAGTAGAATCCTTAAACAGACCGATTGGAGACTTTCCCGTCACAAAGTCGCGGATATCCCGCAGAGCATCAAACACAGTAGACTTCCCACTGCCGTTGACACCCATAACGAGGTTAATGTCATCGAACTGGCATTCGAAGTTCACTAAGCACTTGTAGTTATCGGCATACATCCTTCTTATCATATTCCGCCTCCACGACAGCATGTACTACGCGCACCACGGAGCTATTCCTCTATTATTTCCACATTCGCCCGTGGCACCACGACCTCCGCGCCGTCGTTGAGCCTGGCTTCCAGAATGCGGACCACCGCGCCGGATTCGACTTCGACGAGTTCCGGCGGGAGCTTGGTGACGGTCCCCAGCCTGCCGAAGTAGGGTTCGCGGATCACGCGGATGCTCGTGCCGATGTCGAGAATCTGGCCTTGAGCCCACGCCTCGGCCGCATCGGGCTTCACGTCGAGCGGCGCGATGATCTCGGGCCGGATAACACCGGCGCGAATCTGAGTCGCGCCGTTAATCGACACATCCCGGCCCTCCAGCGACTTCAGCAGAGCGAACGTCCTGGCCGCCATCGCAATGGAGCCGAAGCCCTCGGTGAGGATAAGCGTAGTAGAAATATCCTCGTGACCGGTGATTGCGACGCCGATGTCGTGGCCCAGATACTCCACCAGGTCCGTATCCACAATCGCGCCGACCACCACACCGAGCACTCCCCCGTTCGCGGCTCTCCTGAGCGCGCCGAGAGTCACGCCCGACCCGCCGACGATAACGGCCCCCGCATGCGCTTCCCTGATCCTATCCTCGGTGAGCACATCATCCGGCGAGTCCACGGCCATCGCAAGCCTGCCCATTCGCTCGCCGCCAACGCCGAAAATGCCCTGCACGAGCGCGCCGTATGTCTCTACCACGACTCCCTCGTTTTCCATCACCTCGGCAACCGTGCCGTTGATATACGCGCTCACCTCGACCGGCTTTGAGGGCAGCCGAACGCCCACGTGACCGGTCGTGGGCGATATAAGCTCGACTCTGCCCGTAAACGGCGTCTTGCACTCAGACCTGATCAGCCCGAAGAACGATTTGGTCTCGGCGAAGATCTGCCCAGCCGTCACCTCGTCGCCCTCTTTGACCTGCAGCGCCGCCATCGCCTCCGCCGGCTCCAGACCCAGCACCTCAGCGACCTTCACCGTCTGAATGATGCCCGGAATATCCGTGCGCGCGACAACGTCGGCGGCACTGACCCTATCGCCGACATTCACAAGCACCCGACCCTTGAGCGGCAATCTTCTCTGTTTGCGGACTATGGTTCCAGGGCTGACTTTCAGCCCCGGCGTATATGCGGTTCCCATCTTATTCGACCTCCAAGCCGAGCGCAATGTGCCACTCGCGCAGCTTCTCGACCCGACTTCGAGCGTCGTCCGGCAACGTCATCGGACGTCCCCGACAGTCGATGATCACGCCGACCGCGCCGCCCTCGACCGTCGCCGCCATCTCCCGGCCCTTGCCCGCGCCGACGTCCATCCTGCCGCCAGGTTTGATGGTCACTTCCCGCACCTCGCCCGCAGTCAGCGGGACCAGCTTGAGCGACCCAAACGGGACATCATGCGCTTCGCCGTCGATCGTCACCGAGCAGGCGATCTCGCCGGGCTTCATCTTGCCGATTGGCGCGATCACGCTGCCGAGCTTGATCAGACAGTCGCGCTCGAAGACCTGTGCCGCCGCTTCGGGATGGACGGTCGAAAGCACACCAAGCTGAGGCATCATGAAGATCGAGTCCACCGCGAGCATGGTGATTCCCTCGGGTTGATACGCGTCCAGCACCATATACGCCGCCTCGACCCGCCTCGGCGCGTGGCTCAGCACGCCGCCGCTGCCGATGATCATGTTCAGGCTCATCAGATTGACCAGCGTCGCGCCGGTCTCTTTCTGCTCCATGATCTCGCCGATGTTGCGCACGGTCTGCACGCCCTTCAGCGACCTCGCCAGCGTCTTGTGGTGCTCGAACGCAAGCCTCAGCGCCTCGCGGGCAACGGCCTGCTCTATGCGAAGATCGCGGAGGCTCTGCGGGATCGTGGTCGGGCGGATCATCTTGTTGCGCAGCGTGTTGCGCAGGTCGGCCTCGTTCACGTCGAACGGCGCCCAGCGGCTGATGTCGGAGGTCCCGGCCTCCGCGAGCACGTTGCAGATGGAATAGCTCATGCCCAAATTCGCGCTCACGGTGCGGTTGTATGTCCCGTTGAATACGGAAAACACATCAGTGGTCGCGCCGCCGATGTCCGCCGCGAGCACGTTCATCTTCATCTGCTCCGCCACGGTCTGGATGATCTTGCCCACGGCGTTGGGGGTGGACATAATCCCCGAGCTGACCCAATCGCTGAGCTTGCCGTAGCCGGGGGCCTGCTGCATAACGTGTTGGAGGAAGATCTCGTGTATCGCCTCGCGAGCGGGGTCGAGGTTCTCGCGGTCAAGGGTTGGTCTAAGATTATCGACTATTCTTAGATCAACTTTGTCACCGAGCACTTCCTTGACCGGCTCGCGCGCCTCTTTGTTGCCTGCATAGATCACCGGCAGCCTGAGGCCGATTCCGAGCCTCGGCTGCGGGTCCGCCGACACGAGCATCTCGGCTAGTTCGACCAGGTGCTTGACCGTCCCGCCGTCGGTGCCGCCTGAACACAGGATCATATCGGGCCGAAGCTCACGGATGCGCTTGACTTTCTCATAGTCTTTGCGGCCGTCATCCACCGCGATGACGTCGATGATAATCGCGCCCGCGCCCAAAGCCGCGCGTTCGGCGCTTTCCGCGCTCATCGCTTTCACGACCCCCGCGACGGTCATCTGCAGCCCGCCGCCCGCGCTGGATGTGGAGAGATACAGATCGACCCCGGAACCATCTTCGCGCATGGGAGTGATAATGTGGCCGGTCTCATCGAGTATCTTGCGCCCGGCAAGCTCCTCGACCTCACTTACGGCGTTAACAACCCCCACCGTAACATCGTCGAACGGAGCCTCGACCGTCGTCGGGGCCTCTCCGCGAACAACAAGGCGATACTCATCGCCCTGTTTCTCAATCAAGATCGCTTTTGTAGTGGTGCTGCCACAGTCCGTGGCCAGTATGCTCTTGATCTCTGCCAACTGATCACCTGGTTCCCCATTTGGAGTGTCGGGAGCATTTTACCATTTGGGGGGAACACGCGGCAAATGAGGTTGCTGCCAGGCGATTTCAGCCGTTAGATACTACAGTTTCCCATCCTTCACGAATATCACGTTGAACTTGTCCAGGAATGTGCCAATCTTGTTCTCGGCAAGCAGCAGATCGGCGTCGGCGTCGGAGATCACCGGGTCGGATCGGAAGTTGCCTCCCGCGCGAGCTATGGCCTTGATGATCATGGGGTTCGACCCGCAGCGGTCGCACTTCTTCGCCTCGTCAAGCGTCCGAGCGTAGCCGACAATCCCGTGCTCTTCGACATAGTCCAGATCGACTTTCACGGTCCCCCACACCTCGCTGCCGTCAGCCCGCCGAATCTTGGGGCTCATGCACCTATCGAGGCCGAGACCGGAAGTGTCAATGATAACCGAGGTATACGGCTTTCCCGGCTCCGAAGGCTTAGCCGAAACAGCAGGGGGCTTACCTTGTGTGGCATCGGCCTCGCAATGCGCACTCGTTCCGACTACCGCACATAATACCAGGACACAGATCAAGACAGCAATCAAGCGCATAAGCGTCGCCTCCCGGAAGCAGCCGTCCGGCTGATGACTTTCGCCAATTGTTTCTTCCTTGCCGACTGCCCGCTCAGACCAGGGTGTTTTACCGGTTTCGCTGTCCCCGCGAAGATGGGGTTGGTGTGGAGGTCGAGGGTCATGTTCTCGAGCACGTGCGCAAATGCCCTGGCGCGAATCAGGGCAATAGGCTCGCCCTCGTGCGCCCGATACGCCTCCGTGACCAGCTCCGCCCGCTCCAGACACACGCTGTCCGGCGCGGCAAGCAGCCTGTCACGGGCCGCTCTAAGAAGTCTGTTCACTGCGTCAGTCCTCGACCTGGCATGCCACTGCTAGGTTCGATGGCTCGGCACGACCTCAGGGCCACCGCCGCTCTCACTTCGACGCGGACAGCCGTCCGAAGCATTCGCTCACGTTGACTGTGCTTCAGAATGCTTTGTACCCCGAATAACATGGAATCGGCTTACCCAAACCCGTTACAATGGGTTTGGCAAAAAACAAACATAACGGAGGGTAAGCCAGAAATGTTATACATCGGATTGGACGTACATAGCAAGTGGATGACGATCAAGGGGTTCGACCCCGAGACAGGTGATCTGGTCGAGATCAAGAAGCAGTCCAATGACGAGGACTCTTTGCGTGAGAGATTTGGTAGTTTTGCGGGACCGCTGCATGGCGTAATGGAGTCGGGTACCAATTCTTGGGCTGTATACAGAATACTTGAGCCCTACTTTGAGAGACTGATAGTAGTGGACCCGGCGACGGTATGGTGCAAGGATGTGAGGCGTGGCGCAAAGACCGACGGCAGAGACGCTTCGGGACTGGCGCTTAAGATGCAGCGAGGCGAGCTTGTGCCTTTGTATGTCCCTGATGTCCAGACCCAGGATATGAGGGCTCTTGGCAGAGCCAAGATCAATGCAAGCCGGCACGTTACAAAGATCGTCAACGAGATCGGCAGCCAGATGAGGAGCTGGGGGATCATAGTTGAATGCAGTCTGCTCTCGGTGAAGGGTCAAACGCTTATTGAGGAGTCCAAGGGCAAGCTTCCTGAGTTCTCACTTAAGGTGCTGGAGATGTGGCTGGAGATGCTCAAGAAAGCACAAGAGACTGAAGCAGAGCTCGAAAAGATGGTAGCAGCTCAAGCTGCCAAAGATGAGGACTGCCGGTTACTGATGACTATTCCCGGTGTAGGTCCACTGACTGCGCTTGTGGTTAGAGCCGAGATCGGAGACATACTGCGTTTTGGGAGTGCCGAGCAGCTAGTCAACTACTGTGGGCTATGTCCCAGCGTCAAGCAAAGCGCGGACAAGATCTACTACGGCAAGCTCAACAGATTCTGCAACAGGTTTCTGAAGTACGTGCTCGTTTTGCGCGCTCAAGGCATGGCGAGGTCGAAGGTAGACAACCCTATGCGTCAGACCTACTGGCGGGTGGTGATAAAGGGCAAGAACTGCGCGAAGATAGCGGTCGCACGACAACTGGTGAGAGTGATCTACAGTATGCTTAGCAACAAGACTGCCTGGAACGCATCCAGGATAACAGCAAGAAGAAGCGCGCCGACATCAGCGGCGGCCTAATCGCCAAGCAAGAGCTGGCGCCAGGGCGTTTTGTCGCGGGGCACTCTCCGTATGCTTCGTATCTGCTTTCGAGACAGATATTCCCGAATTGAGAGGCCCCACACTCGCGATAGTTAATCTGTGCCATCGAGCACCAATAGAGAATTGGATAAAACCTAGCCCAAACCGCGTCGGCAGGATTTGCTTGACTTGAGATATAGCGCACTGTGCACGGGCGACCGCTCGCCTCCTCATGCTTACTCGAGGAGCATCGTCGGCTCGCTGGCTTGCACACGACTTAACGGCAGTCCAAAAGACTGTTTCTCTCAGTTCGGCGCATACTTGACAGCCGATTCCATAGAGAAGCATAGTAACCTACCGCTCCGGTGGCACGAAGAACTCAAGGTGGATTTCCCCTTCAGGAGGAAGGACTTGCGCACCCGCTGGGCCCAAGAACCGGTCTTGAGCGCCTCCCAGGCAAACGGTGACCTGACCGGAAGGAGTATATAGATACTTCTCGCCGATTACCTCCGCTTCCTGAATTGCCAGTACTTGTCCCGTATCGTCCCTAACGACGACCCTTATCGTCACAGGCTTGGTAAGACGCGTTCCCTTGTAGTCCTCGTATATCGAGATGTGGACGGCTCCAGTCTTGTCGGGAAACGAGGTCGCTGCGGGAGCGGAGAACAGGGAGACGGCGGGGACAAGCGCCTGTATCTCCTCTGAGGACAGGGGCTGTGGTTGGGTTTCCGCGGCATGACGGCGTTCGACAGGCAGTTTGAACAGGGCTTCCTTATCTTGACCACGGTAAGTGAAGATCGCCTTCAGCGTCGGCGCGTGGTCCGGTCGCTCCTGTGCCTGGTCAGAAGGGGGAACGTGCTGGAGATCCGCAACCACTGCATCGCAGGACTCCGAATTGCCTGTCGAAAAAGCGTCTAGGACGATGCCTCGGGATGATGCGATGTCCTTGCTGAGCGTCAGTCGGTCGGAGGGCATGACCGCGCGGTTCTTGAAGACGTCGGAGGTCCAAGGCCCCATGTAGCACTGAGCTAGTACGTAGTCTTCCGGTAGAACCAGGCGCACGCGAACACCTCTTAGGGGGTAAGCCTCGCGGTTCAGTACGGAGAAACAGGCTGTTGCATCGTAGCCGGGCGTGGTGATTACTGCCTCGTCTATAACCTGCAGTGTCCTTCTGGTGGTATCCGCATTTGCATCGCCGACGACTATTAGCTGTCTCACGCTGTCCCACTTTTGCTTCTCCGAGTTGTACCTCAACAACTCGGTGGTAATGGGTTTTCCGACCCGACATGATTCGATCACGGCAGCCAGTTGATCAAGGGTACGTATACCGGTTCGCGTTTCCCCTATCGCGACTGCTTGGATCAAGTCTCCAATGCAAATCTTGCCTGTGGCAGGGCTCTCAGGCAGTGTTGCGTATACACAGACGCCACGCATGTCCAACATGTGGTATTTGCGCGTCCACTCGCCGCCCTGGTGGGCGGTGTTGGCGAAGAGCGCCCCTATGTATGGTATCGGAGGGAATTCCTTGCGGACCACTGCCTTGGTCAGCGGCAGGATGTGTGTAAGTGGTCGCGCGAGCGCATATCCACGGGAGTCGTTTGCAAATTCAAGCCCTACAACCTCACCAGATCTGTCGAAGATAGGCGCGCCGCTCAGCCCGCCGCCACCGCGGATGGTAGTGGTGAACTCCGGGTGGTAGGAGCCAGTGTACGAGTCCCAACCTCCGCTGCCTGGGTTCGGACTATAGCGGGGTGGCGCACTGATATTCCCGCTCAGTAAGACATCGCGCTTGTTTCCGGGCTGCCCTATGGTCCAGACCGCCTCGCCCACGATCGGTGGTGAGGGTCGCAGCCGAACCTGCGACTTGAGAGCTCCTGTGCCTTGGACTCTCAGCACTGCCAAGTCGAGCCCCGGGCTTGCATACACCAGCTCGACGGGCGATGGCGGAGCACCGCCGAGGGACACTTTGATACGCGCGATGGGCTCCGCGACAGCATGATAGCACGTGATTACCTGCCTGCTTTGCGCGTTGATGACGAAGCATGTGGCCCATTGCTTGCCGTCACAATACACGCATCCAAGGGCGTCTATGGCATTCCTATAGCGCTTGGCGTAATCTTCCGCACGGCACTCTGAGGGTGAGTTGGCGATGATGCACGCAATGACTGCTACGAGTATGCCTCTTGCTAGTAGGTGCTTCTGCATGGTTCGTCCCTCATTCCACGGCTGAACTCGGTTCTTGGTGGCCGAAAAGGCGATCAGGCTTCCTGACGTTGGACAAAGTTATTCCCGTTGCTTGTTACTTCTGCAGCAGATCTCGCTCTGTTGACCACCAGGCAAACCAAAACCTCTAGTTATTATACCGGACCGATCTAGGGACGACAAGCATGCGCGGGGTCGGTCGCTCCCCGAAGCGCGGCGCAAATCTTCCATTTGGGGCGGTGTCGCCGTTGACGGCCTACACACTCCGCGGCATACCCGGATGGTTCGGGCCAAAATGCTTGAGCATAACGAGCGGCTCGGACCTGCTGTGATTGGCGATCACGACGCCCGCCTTCGCCGCCGGTTCGCTTATGAAGAACTCATCATCGGACAACTGTCCATAGCGCAGCATGATCGCGGCCTCGGCGTCGTGGACCCCGACCTTGCCGTGGCCCTGCAGTAGAATGCAGCCGTAGGCCGCATCGTCCATCACGGTGACGGTCTGGCCGGGGTTCACCGTAAGCTCCTTCGCGGCGATGTAGTCGTTGGCATACGCGATCCACTTTTCGGTGCAGGCCCCGTCCGAGTGGGCCGTCACCGGCGGGCGGAAGTAGGTTCGCTTGAAGTGCGGGTCGATGTTGCGTTCCCAGTCCATCAGGCTCAGCACGTAGTCTACGTCCCGCTTGCGATCCTCCGGGCAGTTCTCGACCAGAAACTCGTGCGGGTAGACCTCGCCGGTCGCAACGTTCTCATAGACCGAGTTCACGTCGCTGTTCCACTGCGGCTCATAAGTGAGCACCGAGCCCGGCGAGTGCAAAACCCCCGGCGGCACATACCAACCTGTCCCCAGAACGATCCGATACGCGCGCGAAAGCTCCGTGATGCGGTTGTCGGCGTCCTCATACGCCAGCAGCCGCTCGCGGACCTGATCTATGGTCACGTCGGGATCGAAGAGATC
>Ga0209226_10000976_pt1 | contig 13823 bp, 14 predicted proteins | sample BarGraNGADG00212_2_FD_184497 | JGI IMG/M metagenome (GOLD analysis project Ga0209226, IMG submission 184497) | Arctic peat soil microbial communities from Barrow, Alaska, USA - Barrow Graham LP Ref core NGADG0011-212 (SPAdes) (version 2) | ecosystem: Environmental > Terrestrial > Soil >...
CCCGCCGTTCGGAGGGAGTAAGTGAGCGGCTGAGCAGCCAACCGATCAGGCCCGCGAGCACCGTTGCAGCTGCGGCCAGCGCCCAGACAAAGCGGGCACCGCTGTGATCGGCGAGCACGCCGGCGCCGAGCGAGGCGACGGTGAGAACGAGGGCGTTTGCGCTCATGATCAGCATGAAGGAGCGACCGCGCAGATCGTCGCTCGCGCCCTGCTGCACGAGCATCGCGTTTGCCGTCAGAAGCAAGCCGTTGCCCGCCCCGGCGATTACGAGAATCGCAACCGCGAGTGTGAAAGGAGGGAGAAGAGCGACCAGGCCCATACCGGCTGCGAGCAACCCGAACCCAAGCGCATAAGCGGGCGCGAAGGCCACCTTCTCGAGAATCGCCCGCGCGTTGAAGGCGCCGACGAATACGCCGAGGCCTGTGGCGGCCGTGAACAGGCCGTAACCGAAGTCGCCGGCGCCGAAGTTGTGCTTGACCAACGCGACCTCGGCGGTGTTCATCGCGGCGATCCCGATCATCGCCACGTTCCAGGCCACGAAAACGGTCAGGAGCGGGCGCGAGCGAAAGACGGCGGCGGCTCCGTCGAGGAGATCGTGCAGGTAGCCGCGCGACGCGGCGGTAAGCGATTGCAGACCGGAGGCCCGAATGCCGGCCACCAGGAGTGCTGAGAAAACGAAACTGGCTGCATTGAAGAGGTAGGCCGGGTGAGGCCCGACGGCTGCGACGAGGGCTCCGCCGCAGAGCGGCCCGACGATCATCGTCGCGCTGGTGGCCGTCTGGAAGAGTCCGTTGGCACCGGCCAGGTCGTGCTCTTCGACGAGATTCGGGAGCCCTGCATAAACCGCTGGAGTGAACAGACCGGTAGCGATTCCGGCCAGCATGGCCAAAGCGACGATGGCCCAAGCGCTCGGCGCGAATACCAGGGCGACAAACACGACTGTGCGGAAGAGATCGGCGCCGATCATCAGCGAGCGTCGCGGCAGGCGGTCGAGTAGCGGCCCGGCGAGGAAGCCGAGTAGCGCGATCGGCAGTGTCTCGCTGACGAGTAGCGCCCCGACCCAAACCGAGGAGTGCGTCCGGTCATAGACGTCGAGCGCAAGCGCGACGAAGGCCAGCCAGGTGCCCGCGCTCGAGATCAGTGTTGCCCAGAACAGGCGCCGCAGGCCCGCGTAACGAAATAGCGCGAACTGTCTTGAGGCGGTCGAACGGAAAACCATTTGCGCAGAACGCTAGCTTCGGCGTTGCGGAATGACAAGCAGGCGGAGTCGGCGACTCACGTGAGCCGGCTCAGAGCATCTTCCCGAGCGGCATCGACCCGTTCCCGCGCGTGACATCCGGCGAGGTGAGCGTTGATCAAACCGCAAGCCTGCATCAGCGCGCAGACGGTGGTTGGGCCGAGGAAGCGAAAGCCTCGGCGCTTCAGCTCCTGCGCGAGAGCCCGAGATTCGGGTGTAACGGTCGCTATCTCGGCGTAGGAGTCGGGGCCCGCGGTCGCCTCCGGGGTATACGGCCAGATCAGCTCTGCCAACGAGCCGAGCTCCGCAATCACCTCTTGCGAGCGGCGCGCGTTCTCGATCGAAGCGACGATCTTGGCGCGATTGCGAACGATTCCCGGCTCGGCCAGCAAACGAGCGATGTCGGCGTCGTCGAATTTCGCGACGGCCGCGATCTCGAAGCCGGCGAAGCTCTGCTGAAAGGCCTCGCGCTTGCGCAGGACGGTGAGCCAGGAAAGACCGCACTGAAAAGCCTCCAGACAGATTCGCTCGAACAGGCCGTTGTCGTCTGTTACCGGTAGGCCCCACTCACTGTCGTGGTACTCGCGCAGCTCGGCTGTGGACGCTGCCCAGGAGCAGCGCCCGAGCCCGTCAGGCCCGATGTCGATGTCGCCGCTCACGGTCGCTAATCGTAAGCGGTCGCGAGCTTATGCGCTTCTTTAGAAATAGGGGGTATCGTCCGCGAGCATGGACAAACCAGAACAACGCAAGCGCTCCATCAGCGACATCCTCGAGGCCGGGGCCGGGCTCGCCGCCCGTAACATCCTCGTCCTTCTGCGCATCACGGCTCCGCTGACCCTACCCGTCAGCGTGCTCCTTGCTGCCGTTGTGGTCTGGCTGGCCAATAGCTCGGGCTCGAAACATCTGGCCATCGGGATACTGGTGCCCGTAGCCGTTGTCTACGCGATTGCCGTCATCGTTTCGGGAGCCGCTTGCTTCAAGGTGGTCGCCGAGGCCTATAACGGCGCCAGCCCGAGCCCGCGTACAGCGATCGAGCTCGTGCTTCGACGAATGGTCCCGGTTCTCTTGCTAACGGTGTTGCTCTTGATCGGAGCCGTGCCGGCTGTCTCAGTACTGGTGCTCCCCGGCATCATCGCGGTTGGCAAATTCGGCCTGCTCTTGCTGATCCTGGCGCTCCTCTCGCTCTGGCTGCTTGGAGCCTTGGCGGTTTCGCTGCCGGCGATGGTGCTGGAGGAAAAAGGCATCACGGATTCGTTGCGCCGCTCTGCGCGGCTCGTTCGCGGGAGCTTCTGGCGCGCGCTGGGAACGGTCTTACTGGGCGGGATCCTCGCTCTCTTCGCCGGCGTTATCGTTGCGGTGCTCGTCTCGGTGTTCTCCCTCGGCGGCGCGAACGTAATCCTGATCGTCACGCTCATCAGCGTCGCCTTAGGGGAGTTGTTCGTTGCTCCGCTCTATGCCGCTTTTCTGGTCGTTCTCTATTACGACCTACGCTCGCGCGAGCGAAGCTCGAGCGCCGATCGCACGAGCTAGCGGTCCGGGCGCCGCGCGAATTTTCGGCGGCTAGCGCTGCCTAACGACTGCCCTTTTCCTTCGACTTGCTGACCAGGCCGGTCATAGCGGCATGGATAGCCCGTTTGCGCACGCGGCGTTGGGCGAAACGCGGTAGACGCTGATAGGCGCGGAACGCAGTGAGCGCTACCCATGTCCGCCCCTTAACGCGAATTAGTAAACGGAGGAAGGGACGGAAGAGAGTCATGGAGTCTCCAATCGATCGCTTTCCGATTCAGTTCTTTCTTTCTACCCGTTTTGTGACGCTGAAACAGGCCCGCGTGGTCGGAGCGTCAGTGAAGAAGGCCGAAGGTCGCTATCTCGACAAAGGCCACGGGCTACGGCTTACATCGAGCGATGATCATGGGGGCACCCGTCGCCGTGACTATGCGCCCCATATTCGCCGGAGCTCGAAGCGTTTGGGCCCGTTGGCGCCTTGACGGTAGGCCCATGGAGATACGGGTCAGTTGGCGTTGTCTTGGTCGGCGGCGGGACTGGCGGAGCCGGTTCTGTCCAGGTCGGTTTTGTCTTGGTCGGCGGCGGGACTGGCGGAGCCGGTTCTGTCCAGGTCGGTTTTGTCTTGGTCGGCGCTGTCTTGGTCGGCGTCGTCTTGGTAGGCGCTGTCGTTATCGGGGTGCTGATAGGCGTGACTGGTTTAGTGACGGGTGTCGCGACCGGCGTAGCGACAGGCGCAGTGACCGGCGTAACGACAGGCGTAGCGACAGGTGCAGTGACCGGCGTAACGACAGGCGTAACGACAGGCGTCGTGGCAGTCGTCGTCGTTGTGGGAGTGGCGGCGGGAGTCGAGTTTGTGGTGGTTTTCGAGCTGCCGCTCGCGACGCGCCGCGCTTGCTTCAGGGCCGCCGGTGCTGTGGAGTCGACGATCGAATAGATGACGCTGTTAGTTGTTGCCTGTTGAAAAACCCTCGTCTCAGCGCTCTCAGCGCCCGATGAATATGAACCTAGGTCATTCTTCGTCAGATCGGATGCATTAGCGATGGACGGTTCTGCACTTCTGAACGACCGAATTGGGACTCTGAGCGGCTTCGGGACCGACGCGCTGGCGGAGGCTGAAGGTTGCTCCGGGCTGGGAGAGACAACGCGCGGCGCGGCTACGGCCCAGATCGCGAGGACGAGCGTAGCCAGCATCACTAAACCTGCGCGCGCGAAGAACATCAATCGGCTCCCCCCAACCGGCCCCATAGTACTCATTCTCCCCCGCGAACGTTCTAGGGACTATAGCCCGTTAGAGGGAGGTCAACGGTCGTGAATAGCCTCGCGCGCCGCCTTGTTCTCTACTTCGTGTTTCTCGCCGTGGCTCCGCTCTTCGCAGGCTTCCTCGGGTTCACGGCTATCATCGAGCGAAGCGAGCAAAATCGGGTCGACGCAGGGCTTCAAGCCAGCCTGAGGGCAACTCTTGCGACCTACGAGAACGAGTTAGTCAGGGCGCGGAAGAGCGCCGAGCGTTTGGCGCGCTCTTCTGCCTTCCAGCGCGCCGTCGTGCGGCGCGATCGCACCATCCTATCTGCCTACGTTGCGGATTTGCCCGGGCTGCGCGTCGAGAGCGGCAGCCTGCGGCTTGGCAAGGCCTATGCATACGCGGGCGAGCGCCGAATTCAGTTCGTTGGATCGAAGAAGCCGGCCGGTGAGTTGATCGTTTCGGTTCCGCTCAATCCGTCCAACCTTCGCCGTCTTGCGACGCTGGCCGGAGTCTCCTCCAGTGAGGAGCTGATGCTTGCGCGTGGCAGCCGCGTGTTCGAACCGAAGTCGGGTGCCGGAGCGCGAGCGAAACTGAAACAGGACCAGCTTGGCAAGGTGCGGCTCGCCGGTAAGGACTATCGCGTGCTGGTCTCTAATCCCGTCAGTGCTCGTGGATCGGTTGGATTCGCCCTCGTCACACCGCAGGCGCGCGTCACCAACACGGTCTTCCGCCTCGAGTTGCGCGTCCTTCTCGCGCTGCTCGCGTTCCTCCTTCTGATGGGCACGATCGCCTTCTTCGAGGGCAAGGTGATAGTGCGCAGCGTGGGCGAGCTGGCTCGAGCGGCGCGGGCGATTGCACGTGGGCACCTGCGCAAGCGCGTGCCGGTGCGCGGACACGACGAGTTCGCCAGTCTCGCGCTTGCCTTCAACGATATGGCCGATCAGCTAGAGGCGCGATTGCTAGAGCTGGAGCGGGAAAGGGTGCGACTCAGGGAGGCTACGCTGCGCTTCAGCGAAGGGCTCGGCGTCTCGCACGACGCCGTTCAGCTGCTGCGTGTGGTGGTGGAGTCGGCGGTCGAGGCGACGCGTGCGACCGGTGGGATCATCACCGGCCCGAACGGCGAGCGCTTCGTCGTCGGCGAGCCCGAGAAGGGAAAGGAACAGAGCGAGTGGTCGTTACGGGCCGGGCGTGAAGATCTCGGCACGCTGGTCTTGAGCGGTGACCGGTTCGGTGAGGAGGAACTGGAGCTGGTAGCGATGCTCTGCGGGCACGCAGCAGCGGCGCTCGACAATGCGCGCCTGCACCGGATCGTCGAGCGGCAGGCCCTGGTCGACGGATTGACTGGGCTGGCCAATCGCCGCCGCAGCGAGTCGGCTCTGGACGAAGAAATCGTCCGTGCTTCGCGCCTGAACAGCGATCTGACTCTCGCGATTCTCGACATCGATCACTTCAAGGAAGTGAACGACCAATACGGGCACGCCGCCGGCGATTCGGTGCTGAAGGAGCTCGCACTTGTCCTGAACCAATCGTTACGCGAGATCGATACCGCCGGTCGCTGGGGTGGGGAAGAGTTCGCCCTCATTCTGCCCGGTACAGACATCGCGGGTGGTGCTCGACTCTGCGAGAGAATCAGGCAGACGCTGGCCGATCGTCGCGTCCCGATCGAAGACGGCGCGACGGTCTCCATCACGGCCAGCTTCGGCGTCGCCGGCTTCGCGAGCACCGGTAGTCGCGAGCGCCTGCTCGCCGCCGCCGACGAGGCTCTCTACCGCGCCAAACGGACCGGCCGCAACCGCGTCGAGCGCGCCGATCGGTAGCTGCGTAGCTCTCGAAGCGGCACTCCGAGAGCCCTTGCAAACGTTACCAAGAGGTAAACAATTCTGCTCGAGTTTGGCCTGGTTGTGTCCGACTACTTCCCTACTCTCGGTAGTCGTACGTACGGTACAATCGACCGCTGCAGTAGGCCTTGACCCCGAGCAGGAGGACCGATCCTATGACGGTTGAAACACCCTCTCTTCTCGCTAAGGCAATTGAGGAGCATCTGGAGCTGAAGCGAAAGAACTCGCCTCTGGATAACTCGATGCCTCTCGAGCGCTACGCGTCCGAGGACCCGTTCGAAAATCACCCGTTGTTCAAAACAGAAGAACAGGCGCGGTTGGAAGAAACGATGGACGGCGTGCCTGCGCCGGTGGAGACGGTCGAGCTCGCCTGGCCAGGCGAGGAGACTGGCGAGGGCATTCCAGAGCTCACCGAGAGCGTCTGGGCCCACTCGCGCGATTTCGACTGGGGCGACTGAGCCCTAGCGTCGGGCGCGCAATAGCCCTCCCACCGAGGGCTCTGCTTTGGCATGCGCGGACATAACCAGCGTCTGCGGCGGCCTTAGAACGTGTCGAGTCGGGAATGCAGCGCCCGATCGATCCTCAGAAAAGAGGAGCGGGCCCGTGGGCCCGCTCCGATGCATACCGAAATAGCGGCGGTTACTACTTGACTGCGCCCGCGCCGCCTTCCTCCTGGAAGCGGAGGAAGAGTCCTGCGGCCAGAGCGATTAAGAGCAACAGCCCGACCCAGGCGGCCCATGCCTTGCTTGGACCCTGGAAGACGCGGAGCACGCCGAAGAGGATAGTGATGGCTCCGAGTGCCAGTGAAATCAGGATCGGCTTCACGGGCAGATCCGGGAGCTTCAACGTGCCGGGTGAAATGACCTGAAGAAGGAGGATGACCTCCCAAATCAGCAGCAAGATGAGGAAGATGCCCATCATCTTGCCTCTGCCTGTGGCCCAGGCGCCAGCATCCGCGCAGATCTTCGCTCCGAAACCGCTCACGCAGGCGCTGTTCCAGGCGAAGAGAGAGATGATGAAGAGCAGCAGGCCAGACCCGAGCACGACCCTGCGCCCCATCGAGATTTTCTCGAGATCCATTCGTTTCCTTTCGGTCCCTCGCGGCCTAGCGACCGCAGTGTGTTGGTGCAGAAACTAACGCGTTCGTCGGACTAGTTCCAGTACTTCTGTTTGCATAACCGTGCGGGCTGCGACTTTTTTAGCTCGACAGGTACTAGATTGCACTACTCAACGGACGATGGCGGACACTTTTCCGTTGCACGCGGGAGCGAATTCAGGTAGCTCCAGCAGATTAACTTACCCAAGAACGTCGCCTTGTTCGGCGGCGCGCTCGTTCTCTTCTACGTCTGGAACCGGCTTCAGAGCTCGCCCGGCCTGTCACTCGCGGATCCGTTCTTCGGTCGCGGTTAAGCTTGCGCTGTGCCGCCGGCGTTAACCACCCGGGCGCTCGTCAAGCGCTTCGGACGAACGACTGCGCTTGCCGGAGTCGATCTCGAGATCGAGCCGGGCGAGCTGGTTGGCCTGCTGGGGCCGAACGGCGCCGGTAAGTCGACGCTGACCAAGATCGCCTGCGGCATAGTCCGCGCGAGCGGCGGTGAGGCGAGAGTCTGCGGCGCCCGCTCGGGCTCGCGCCGGGCGCGGGCGGCGATCGGCTACCTGGCCGAGCTCTTTCGCTTTCCCGATTGGCTCAGCGCGGAGGAGGTGTTGGTGCTGCACCAACGACTGGCTAGCTCGCGCGGTGGAGCCGGCGAACGGCTCGACCTGCTCGGGCTCGTGGGGCTCGCGGATGCTCGCCGGGTGCGTGTTTCGGCCATGTCGAAGGGGATGCAACAGCGCCTGGGAGTAGCGCAGGCGCTTGTTGGCGAGCCGCGCTTGCTGCTCTTAGACGAGCCTACGAGCGCGCTCGATCCGGCCGGGCGGCGCACGGTGCGCGAGCTGCTGGAGCGGCTGCGCGAGCGCGAGATTGCGGTGCTGCTTAACTCGCACCTGCTGAGCGAGGTCGAGCTTGTCTGCGACCGGGTTGCCATCCTCGCGCGCGGGAAGCTGGTTGCTTCGGGGGCGATGGACGAGCTGACCCAGGCGCGCGGGCTGGAGGTTGAGACGGGCGCGGGAGTGCGTCTGATCAAGGAGGTCGGGCGCGAGCAGGTACCCCAGGTAGTACGCGAGCTGGTGGCCGCGGGCGAAGAGGTGTACTCGGTACGTCTTATCCGCTCCACGCTCGAGGAGACCTTCCTCGAGCTGACGGGGGGAGACCGGGCGTGAACGCCGCGCTGATTGCCTTCTACGCCTTCCGCGAGACCCTGCGCCGGCGCGTTTTCCTGGCGGTGCTCGTCCTTACGGCCGCCTTCATCGCTCTCTACTGGCTAGGAGCGCGGTTCGTCTTCTCCAAGACGAGCGGCTTCGCGGGAAACGGCGTCGTGGACGCGAACGTGGTGCGAGGCGCCACGATCTTCGGGCTGGCGCTCTTTGCCACCTATTTCCTGGGTTGCGTGCTTGCGATCTTCCTCACCCTGGGGGCGATCAGGGGAGAAGCGGAACGAGGGCTCCTGCAGCCGCTCATCGCCCGTCCGGTCGGGCGCTCGTCGTTGGTAATCGGACGTCTGCTGGCGGCCGTCTTGGTTTGCGCTCCCTATGTAGCGATCGTCTACGCGACCTGCCTTGCGATCACGCGGCACACACTGCATTGGACGCCCGATCGTCAAATCGAGCCGTTGCTCGCCTTGATGCTGGCGGTAGCGATCATCGCCGCCGTCTCGCTGCTCGGCTCTGTCTTCCTAACCCCGACCGCCAATGGGATCACGGTCTTCATGCTGCTCGGCGTCGGCATGGTCGCCGGCCTGCTGGGCCAGATCGGCGCCGCCCTTAAGATCCACTCACTGGAGCGAATAGCCGAGGCCAGCTCCTGGGTAGCGCCCTTCGAAGCGCTCTACCAGCGCGCCCTCTTCGCGCTGACAGCCGAGACCTCGGGGATGACGAAGACGGTGATCTCGCTGGGCCCCTTCGGCGGCCCTCAGGCTGGCCCCGGCCAGCTCTGGCCCTGGTCGCTTGCTTATCTCGCGCTGGCAACCTTCGCCGTGCTCGCCGTTTTCGCACGGCTTGATCTTTAGACGACCGGCGGGCGATCAAGCGAGTGAAGATCCTCCTCAAGGAGGAGGCGCAAATCCGTCTGCCGCCCGAGGTTCAGAAGCGCTCCTGCGGGTAAGTTGAGCTTCGAGCGAGCAAGGAGGAACATGGCAACGCAAAGCGAGTTCGTTATCGAGACCGAAGGTCTCAAGAAGAGCTTCGGCGATCAGGTGGCCGTGGACGGCGTCGATCTGCGCGTTCCGCGCGGTTCGGCCTTTGGTTACCTGGGCCCTAACGGCGCCGGCAAGACGACGTTGATTCGGATGTTGCTCGGGCTGACCCGGCCAAGTGCCGGGACAATGCGGGTGCTCGGTCGGCCGATGCCCAAGGAGCGCTCGCTGGCGCTGGCACGAGTCGGGGCGATCGTCGAGGAGCCCGGCTTTCACAAGCACCTGAGCGGGCGTGAGAACCTTTGGATCGCGGCGGCCGCTCGTGAGCCCGAGGCGCACATGCGCATCGACAAGGTTCTCGAGCAAGTTGGGCTGGCCGATCGCGCCGACGATCACGTCTCTACCTACTCACAGGGCATGCGCCAGCGGCTTGGTATCGCGCGCTGCCTGCTCTCGGATCCCGAAGTCCTGATGCTGGACGAGCCCACTAACGGGCTCGACCCGGGCGGCATCCAGGAGTTCCGCGGTCTCGTTCGCGCCTGGATTGCCGAGGGGCGGACGCTCGTCCTCTCCTCGCACCTGCTCGACGAGGTCGAGAAGATCTGTGACCACGTGGCGATCGTCGACCGCGGCAAGATCGTCGCTCAGGGATCCTTGAGCGAGCTCTCGGCCGGCGACGACGGTGCGATCACGATCGTCTGCGACGATCCGCACAAGGCGCTCGGCGCCATTAACGCCAACGGCTCGCTGCGCGACGTCGAGGAGATCGCCAGCGGCCTGCGCGTGCTGCTTCGCCCGGAAGCGTCGCTGGAGAAAGTCGCCGCCGAGCTCAACAAGCAGCTCGTCGGCGCCGGCGTCGCCGTTTACCGCCTCGAGCCCTCACACGTATCGCTCGAGCACCGCTTCCTGGAGATCACGCGTCGCCTGGGCGGTGATTCATGACCACTCCCGAAAGTACCGTTCAGCTGCCGCGATCGTTGCGCATACCTTTCCGGCTGGAGCGCGCCGAGCTGCTCAAGCTGCGCAAGAGCCGCGGCGTCTGGATTCCGACCGCGCTGCTGACCATCGGGGCGATGGTCGTCATGTACACAGCCATCGAGCTATTTCATGTCTACAACTCGAGCAAGTACGGGCCCGCGGGCGGAACGCTCAATTTCGAGCGCGCGATGTTCCTCATGGGACAGCTCGCCGGCATGATCGCCGCCGCGCTGGTCGGTGCGGCGGCCGGTACGCAGGACCTGAGCTCGGGCGTCTTTAGAGATCTGGTCTCCAGCGGGCGCTCACGCACGCGCCTTTTCCTGGCTCGCATTCCCGGTGGACTGGCGCTGCTTCTGCCGCTTGTGGCCGTCGCCTACGCGATAGCGGCCGTTCTCACGGTCGTCCTCGCCGGCGGTTTGGCGACGCCCAGCGTGACGCTCTTCATCAAGACCGGCCTCTGGGTGCTGCTGAGCGCGGGAATCGTCTACGTGGTGTCGCTCGGGCTCGGCTCGCTAGTGGGAACGCGGGCGGCCACGATCAGCATCCTGATCGCCTACCTGCTTCCGGTACAGGGGATCATCCGCAACATCAGCGTGCTCGGCAGGGCCCGCGACGGCCTCTTGAGCGTTGCGGTCGAGCGGCTCTCACCGGTTCCACCGCCCGACCCGCACGACGTGATCTCGATGTCGCTTTCGACCTCGCTGATCGTGCTCGTGCTCTGGGTCGGGATCTTCGGCGGGCTTGGCCTCTGGCGAACGCAGACGCGCGACGCCTGACCCTCCACGGCGATAAACACCGTTTCTCGAAAACTGGACTCCATCAGAGAGAGGACTCATGAATAGCTTGGAGAGCACAACTCAGGTTCCACTTTCCCTTCGCCTGCCCTTCCGGCTGGAGCGCGCCGAGCTACTCAAGCTGCGCAAGAGCCGCGGCGTCTGGATTCCGCTCGCGCTGCTCACAGTCGGCGCGATCATCATTGTGTACACGGCGCTGGAGCTGTTTCACCTCTACAACTCGACCAAGTACGGCCCCGCCGGCGGTACGGACAAATTCCAGATTGCGCTGACACTGTTGGGCCAGATTGGCGGGATGATCGCCGTCGGGCTGGTCGGCGCCGCCGCTGGTACGCAGGACCTGAGCTCGCGGGTTTACAGAGATCTCGTCTCCAGCGGCCGTTCGCGCACCCGTCTCTTTCTCGCCCGCATCCCGGGTGGGCTGGCATTGGTGCTGCCCTTCATGGCCTCCGCCTACGCGCTTGCGGCCGTGCTCTGCGTGGCGCTCGCGGGCGGGCAGCCGGCGCCGAGCAGCGCGCTCTTCGTCAAGGCGGGGCTGTGGGTGCTGCTCAGCGCGGCCGTCGTCTACGTGCTGGCGCTCGGGCTCGGCTCGCTGATCGGCTCCCGCGGAGCCACGATCGGCGTCCTGATCGCCTACTTGATCCCGGTGCAGGGGATCCTGCACACCATCGGCGCGCTGGGTAAATCGCGCGATGCGCTGCTGAGCGTCGCCATGGAGGGACTGTCACCGCTTCCGCCGACAGATTCGGGGAACCTGATCTTCCCGTCTCACCTGACCGCGGTGATCGTGCTCGCTCTCTATGTCGCGATCTTCGCTGGGCTCGGGCTCTGGCGTGAGCGGACGCGCGACGCCTAACGCCTCGTGGCGCGCGGGAGTACGGTTTCGCTCATGATCCGGCAGCGTTTTCAACAGCGGAAGGCCAACCTGATCGATATCGCTCTGGTCGTTCTTCTGCTGCCGCCCACCTTCGTTTGGGCGACTCGACATCATTCGATCGCTCTCGCGGCCGCGCCGGTTCTGCTGCAGACGCTTCCGCTGCTCGTGCGCCGTCGTTACCCGCTACCGGTGCTGGCGGTAGTGCTCCCGGCCTCGATCGCCACGCAATTCGTGGTCGGCGTGCTGCCTCCGGTTGCGCTCGGGCTCGCCCTCTACACGGTCGCCTCGCACACCGAGCGGCGCGTCGCGCTGAGGGCGGGAGCCGTGACGCTGCTGACGCTTGTTGTGTTGCTTCTCGCTCGAGAGGGCCTCGACGCCAGGGAGTCCGTCATGCACCTGATCGTCTTCGCCTCGGCTTCCTGGATCCTTGGCGACAACGTGCGCACCAAGCGGGCCTACTACCGCGAGTTGGAGGAGCGAGCCGAGCGACTGGAGCGCGAGCGCGAGGAGAACATCCGCCGCGCGGCCGCCGAGGAGCAAGAACGGATCGCGCGTGAGCTACACGACGTGATCGCCCACTCGGTCAGCGTCATGGTTGTGCAGGCGGCGGCGGCGAACGACGTCTTCGAGCGCCAACCCGAGCGGGCGCGGGAGGCCCTGCGCTCGATCGAGGAGAGCGGGCGCTCGGCGCTGACCGAGCTGAGGCGCCTGCTCGGAATCGTGCGCACACGTGAGCGTGGTCACTTAGAGCCGCAGCCCGGGCTGGCCGCGCTCGACGAGCTGATCGAGCAGGTCAAGGCCACCGGCTTGGATGTCAAGTTGGAGCTGGACGGAGAGCTGGGAGGGCTTCCCAGCGGCGTCGATCTCTCCGCCTACCGGATTGTGCAGGAGGCATTGACGAACACGCTCAAGCACGCGCAGGCGACGCAGGCTCGCGTACACGTCGCCCGTCGCGCGCACGAGCTGACGATCGAGGTCACAGACGACGGTGCCGGGCCGGGCGAGGAGTCCACGAACGGCCACGGCCTGATCGGCATGCAGGAGCGCGTGGCGCTGCTCGGCGGCGTGCTCGAAGCCGGTCCCGGGAGAAGTGGCGGCTTTGCGGTCAAGGCCCGTTTCCCGCTTGAACTCTCTTCAACTGACGGCTCAGCGAAAGGGTGCGGTTGGTGAGCGTGAGCATCCGCGTGCTGATCGCCGATGACCAGGCGCTCGTCCGCAGTGGCTTTCGCATGATCCTGGAGGCGCGCGACGATCTCGAGGTGGTCGGTGAGGCCGAGAACGGCGCCCGGGCGATCGAGCTGGCGCGGGAGCTGGAGCCCGATGTCGTGCTGATGGACGTGCGCATGCCGGTGCTGGATGGGGTAGAGGCGACGCGGCGTCTGCTCGAGGCGGGCTCGGAAGCGCGAGTGATCATCCTCACCACCTTCGATCTCGACCAGTATGTCTTCGAGGCGCTGCGGGCCGGCGCCAGCGGCTTTCTGCTCAAGGACGTTCAACCGGCGCAGCTCGTGGAGGCGATCCGAGTCGTTGCCTCGGGCGAAGCGCTGCTCGCTCCTTCGATCACGCGCCGCCTGCTCGACCGCTTCGCGGCTTCGCTCGATGCAGCTGAAAGCAAACCGCCGCCCGGGCTCGATTCGCTGACTCCGCGTGAGCTCGAGATCCTGCGTCTGGTCGCGGGCGGGCTCTCGAACGCCGAGATCGCGCGGAAGCTGGTTGTTAGCGAGACGACGGTCAAGACACACGTTTCGAGCGTGCTGCGCAAGCTCCAGCTGCGCGATCGCGTGCAGGCCGTGGTGCTCGCCTATGAGGCCGGGCTGGTCAGGCCCGGGCCGGGCGCCTAGCGCGAGATCGTCGTCTGTTAGGGAAAACCGACGGTACTTGCCAGCCGATCCAGGAACGGCAGCTGCGCAGGAATGAGCTTCTGGCGCGCCTCCGCCGGCGAAAACCAGGCGGCCCGGTCGATCTCGGGAAACTCGCCGATCTGCCCGGAGGCACGCGGCCACTCCATCTGGAAGCTGTTGCTTTGGATGCTCTCGGCGTCGAGGTCGCCCTGAACGGCGAAGACGACGACCCGCTTTCCGTTCGCCTGCCGCACCTCGCCGAGCTCGAGATAGGGC
>Ga0209226_10000977_pt1 | contig 13814 bp, 6 predicted proteins | sample BarGraNGADG00212_2_FD_184497 | JGI IMG/M metagenome (GOLD analysis project Ga0209226, IMG submission 184497) | Arctic peat soil microbial communities from Barrow, Alaska, USA - Barrow Graham LP Ref core NGADG0011-212 (SPAdes) (version 2) | ecosystem: Environmental > Terrestrial > Soil > Wetlands...
CGGAGAAACGCGGCCAGACGGGTGGCATCGTGAATGCGCGGCCGGTCCGTCCACTTCACCTCGATCGGGATGACCTGATCGCCCAGTTCGACGATGAAGTCCACCTCGGCGCCGTCCTTGGTGCGGAAATGATGCAGTTGGCCTTCGCCCCGATACTGCAGGCGTTTCCAGATTTCGATCCCGACCCACTGCTCGAAGTAGCGGCCCGGGTCCGCTCGGACCACGTTCCGGTCCGGGACCAGTCCGGCCGCGGCATGCCGGATGCCGAGGTCGAAAAGCAGGTCGTGGACGCCGAGTGGTTCAACCACGTGATCGATTGGTTCTGGCGCGAGTTTCTCGATCTGTCCCTCAAGCAGCGCAAGGCTCTGCTATACGGGATGGGCGGCGACCAGGTGATGGCGCTGGTTTCGAGCGTCGGGATCAAAGAAGTCGGGAAATCGCTGGAAATAGGCCCGGAGCAGTTTGCGTCTCTGGTAAGTAGGTTACCACTCCCGGATGTCGTGACCGCCAGAGATCTGGAGATAACGCCGAGGGCGGTGCCCAGCGTCAGGTTCAAGGCCTGGGGGCGGATTAGAAGAAGGACGAAGAAGTCTTCGCTGACGGAGGACGACACGTGATTTGCATCGCCCGGCAATATAGGGGCGGAAGTTGCGTCTTGAATCAGCGAAGGTAGTGTTTACCATGAACTGCATTGAACGGACTGAACTCGAAGCGTTCCTCGCGGGAAAGCTTGCGCCCGAGCGGCTGCTGGCCGTGGATGACCACGTCAGCGGGTGCGCTGAGTGCAAAAAGCTTCTTGCGACCATGCCGGCGCGCGCCGATTTCGGCGCCGCGCTCGTGGGCGCGACCGATTGCCCCGAGTATGAGGAACTGTCTGGATATGTCGATAAATCGCTCGACGCGAGCCGCGCCGAGTCCATACGCGCACACGCCAATCTCTGCGAGCTTTGCGCGAAGGACCTTGACCGGATCAGCGAGCTTCGATCTCACGCGGCGCTTCGCGAGAAGGTCGTTGTGACGCCGGGAATGACCGGGCAGAGACAGCGCAGCCCGTTTGTCTACTGGAAACAGGCTCTCGCGGCCATATCGCTTGCGGGGCTTGTAACAGTGGCGGTTGTGTTCGGCAACCTGGGCAACCAGCCCGTCAAGAACAATCCGCGGATCGCCGCCAAGCCGCCGGTCATAGAGCGCCTCGCGCCTCCCGCGCCTGTGGGCAGTGTGATCAAGACCGAAAAGCCCATAGTCGCGCGAATTCCTACCGCGAAGCCTCCGATCAAAGTCGCCGTGAAGCCGATCACACCGGTGCTGCGCGACGGCAGCTACTCGGTTATCCGCACACGCGGCAATCTGGCGCTTGCGAAGAAGGACGGAACTCCCGTGCGAAGCGCGCTGGAGGCCCGAATCGCCGCGAGTATCGACGAGAAGCTGAGAACCGGCAAGATCAAACCAATCAAGCCCGTGCAGATGGCGATGGCGTCGATCGCGATGCGCGACAACAACAATGGTTACGATGTTCCGCCCACCGCGCCAAAGCAGATCGCGCCGATGGGCAAAGTATTGCTGAGCCAGAAGCCCACATTCACGTGGCAATCGGTGGACCTGGCCGAGTCTTATCGAGTCAGAGTCTACGACAAGTCGGGCAATCTGGTAATCGAGCAAGTCGTAAAGCACAACAGCTTCACCCCTGCAAAGCCGCTGGCGCGGGGGATGGTCTATAGCTGGCGGGTCGGGGTGCGGTTCGGCGAGACCGACCAGTGGGCCGAATCCGCCGCCGCCAAATTCGCGGTGCTATCCGCCGTGGACTATGCCTCGATCAAGCGCGTGCAGAGCAAACTGCCAGGTTCGCATCTCGCTCTCGGTGCGGCGTATGAGTCCGTCGGGCTTTACGGCGAGGCCGCCGCCGAATACCGTGCGCTGCGGCGAGCCAACCCCAACTCCAAGCTCGCGCAGAAGATGCTCTACGGCGTCGCGGGGCGGTAGGTTAACCGATTCCATCCTCCCTACAGATCCCTCCAGGTATGGATGCCTTGGAGGGATTTTGCTTTCTGCCCTCTGCTTTCCACTTATGGCTTTCCACTTCCCCGAAGGTTCCCGCGACACATCGGTCGAATGCACAATAGGTGAGGTGACAAAGCTATGCGATACGTTGTTCTATGCGTTCTGGCGCTGGTGGTCCTGCTGTCGATGCGAGTGTCGGCCGAAACGCAGAGTCTCATGACCATCCTGCCGGGCGTGGCGCCGTATACATCTGAAACGACGCGGGCTCTGCTGTTGGTCACTCCATCTGATCAGTTGAAGGGCAAGACCCTTTCCCTGGACCTGCTTCTTGGGGACAAGCAACTGGCGCTGCAATACCGACTGGAGCCACAAACTCGCACGGCCATACCACTGTCGCTGGACTTGTTTGCCGTTGGCGACAACGTGATCACCTGCCGGCTGGCCGGTGACGGGCAGGAACTCGCTACCACAACGGTGACGCTCACCAAGCTTGCGCCCAAGCCAAACGAGGTCAAGATCGATAACGTCACCAACGGGATGATAGTCGATGGCCGTCCGTTCCTCCCGGTTGGGTTGTATTGCCAGCCGGAAGTCGGAACGCTTGCGGAAGAGGAGAGCCTCTACGGGTTCAACGTCATCTCCCCCTACTGGAGCAGGACCACGGTGCGAACCAAGGATGAGATCGCGCAGATCCGCGGACAGATGGACCACTGCGCGTCAGTCGGAATGAGAGTGAATTACCACCTGGAGCAGGCGTGCATGAACCTACAAGGCAAGCAACTGGAGGACGCCATTCGGCCCGAGATCGAGGCATTCAAGGATCACCCGGCGTTGCTCGCCTGGTATATCGCGGACGAGCCTGAATACAAGAGTGTCACGCCCGAGCGCCTGCAGATAGTCTACAAGCTCGTGAAGAAGCTCGATCCGTATCATCCGATAGGCGTATGCATAGCAGTCGCGGATGCAATGCCCAAGTACATGCAGTCGATGGATTTCATCATGTCCGATTCCTATCCTATCCCCCACGAGAGTGTTACAAGAGTTGCCGATGCGATGGACGCAGCTCATCGTGGCACAATCAACAGCAAACCAGTCTGGGACATACCGCAGGTCTACGGCGGAGGAGAACTCTGGTATCGCGAACCCACGGCCAATGAGGTCCGTGTGATGACCTACCTGGCCGTGATACACGGAGCCACGGGCATTCAATATTTCATTCGCCGTCCGCCGATCCGCAACCCTGGCTCCCTTATCGTTTGGTCGGAATGCCGAACGGTGGCGATGGAGCTATCCCAGTTGGCGCCAGCAATACTGTCCCGAGAACTCGCACCGTCGGTGAGGTGCAACCTGCCGCAGGTACAAGCCAAGGCGTACTTGGACCGCGGCATGCTGTTCGCAGTAGCGGTCAACACGGTTAACCGGCCCGCTAATATGCAGCTCAAAATTGACAGCGGATACTCGGGCAAGGCGACTGCCGTATTTGAGCGGCGTGAAGTCAGCGTGAAGGACGGCGCGCTCGACGATATGATCGACGCCATGAGCACGCGGATCTATCGCATCCCGGTCGGTCCGATGCCACAGGATGATATCGAGCCAAGCCCTGACAACCTTGTCGGCAACCCCAGCTTCGAGGAGATCGTCAGCGCGGGCGCTGTTGCCAACTGCTACAGGCCCATAACCGTATATCCCTACGCCACTGCTGTAATCGACCCATTTGTCACAAGACACGGGCGGCAGTCGGTGCGAATGACGGTACCCGCGGTTGATCAGAGCATGGGTCTGATCCCGATCTTGATGAAGGACCCGCAGACCAAGACAACCGAGCAGAGCACCAACCCCTGGCCGTTCTGGTTCAGATATACACCTGGCGATCAGATCAAGGTATCGGTATGGGCAAAGGCTAAGAACCCCGGTTTGAAGCTAAGATTTTCCGACGCCTGCCTCGCCGACTTCCCGAAAGACTTCTCCCTCACAACAGAGTGGCAGCGCTATGAGGCAACAGCGACGGTTAGCAAGGAACGCAATTACACCATGCTTTCATTCAATCTCATGGGAAAAGGGACCGCGTGGTTCGATCTGTTCGAGGTCGTCCGCGTGAAACCAGGGAGCTAGACAAACAATGCGATATGAACTGTGTATTCCTGCCATCCTGATCCTGCTCTCGATGCGCGTGTCGGCTGAAGAGCCTTCGGACTACCGGATCGATGCCGTGCCGAACGGCTATAACCTCTACGCCTATGACGACTGCGGCGTGGTCGGTCGGCAACCGCATGTCGATCTGGCCGACTGCTACAACTTCACATTCGCCCTCTCCGACACGGACGCCGATCTGAAGTCGCGCACCGCCGTGTTCAGCTACAAGGAGATCAGGATCAACTACGCCGACCTCGATCCCAAGCTCTCCTACGCGCTCGCGATGACCTACGCCAGCGATCACGTCTACAAGCGCGTGCAGAGCCTTTGGGCGGGCGGCGTCCAACTCCACGGGCCGATCGCTCTTCCGAACGCGAAGGCGATCCGGGTGATCGTCAAGGTTCCCGAATCCGCCGTGAATGACGGCAAGTTGGCGCTTACGATCAAGATACACGGAGAGGTCAACGCGACGGCCTCCATCATCGAACTCTGGGCTTCGGGGCCGCCCAAAAAGACGCTGCGGCTGACCTCCGTGGCCGGCACGATTGGGGGGCTGACGGGCCGTGTCGTCGATATGAAGAATGAGGGGGTCAAGGGCGCGCAGGTCAGGCTGACTGCGGCAGGCAAGACGCAGGCCCTGGCGACAACCGTCACGAGCGATGACGGCTCGTTTGGCTTCGATGAACGACTCTGGAAAGGAAACAAATCGAATATGCGTGTTGAGGCAAGCTCCGGAGGTGAACAAGTGAGCGTGACTGTTCCGGCGTCGGAACTGGGATTCGAGCCGGTCCGCTATAGGCCGATTCCCACGAAGATCGAGGGGTTGGAGACCCATGAGATCAGTCTTAATGGAACTTGGAGGATCGATCCCACGCCCGCGGAGGGCTTCCGCGATGGGCCGCTCGCGGCCAAGCAATGGGCCGACTTCCACGTGCCCGGACAGTGGGTTCAGCAGGGGTTCGACGTGCCTCAGGACAAGCCGGTAGCCGTGGCGCGGGAGTTCACCATCCCCAAGGAGTGGGCCGGGTACCGCGTTTTCCTGCGCTTCGACGCGATCCACGCGGGAACCAACTACTGGCTCAATGGGAAGAAACTCGGCTACAGTGAGAACCTTTTCACGCCCGTGGAGTGGGAGATAACCGATGCCGCGCGTCCGGGGAAGGTCAACCGGCTGGACCTGGAGATGAAGGTCGCGACCGACTCGGAGCGGTTGTCGTACTCCAGCGGATACGCTTTCCACAGCCTCGGCGGCATCGACCGCTCGGTCCGGCTCTACGCGCTGCCAATGATAAACATCAGCGCGATGCACGTTTCAACCGACCTGGACAAGCAGTATCGAGACGCCGAACTTCGGCTCCAGCTTGTGATGGATCTCCCAAAGGACGGTTCGTTCGAGGATCTTCCATTGGAATTGGTCATAGGACTTATGGGGCCAGACGGAATGCCTGTTGAGCACTCAAAACGTCTGATGGAGTTGAAGAATCTGCATCCGGGTGCGAACGTGATCGACATGATTACTCGTGTGCCGAATCCCAGGAAATGGAGCGCGGAGAAACCCAATCTCTACAAGCTGGCACTAGTGCTGCAGTGCGCCGAGGAAACCATCGAGCGCGTCGAAAGAAGCATCGGATTTCGCAAGATCGAGATTCGAGGCAGCCTGGTCTACATCAACGGGCGCATCGTCAAGTTCGCCGGGGCTTGCCATCACGAGTTCGATGCGCTGACGGGCCGCGCGGACACCATGCATCACGGCGAACAGGACGTGAAGATGCTCAAAAACGCCAATCTGAACTACCTACGCACGTCGCACTATCCGCCCACTCAGGAGCTGCTCGACGCCGCGGACCGGCTGGGGGTGTATGTGGAGTGCGAGGCGCCGTTCTGCTGGGTGGCGCCGACGGAGGATCTGAGCGACCTTAGGGCGGTCCTGACGCCAACGTCCGCAATGATCGACTACTGCCACACGCATCCGAGCATCATCGTGTGGTCGCTGGCCAACGAATCCAGCTTCAACAAGACATTCGCGATCTCCAACAAGCTCGTTAAACAGCTCGACCCCACCCGGCTGACCACGTTCAACAACCCCGACCCCGAGAGGATTTGCGATATAGACAACGGCCACTACCCGCCGATGCCCTTCGACGACGTGGCTAAGGACGACCCCCGCCCGCTCTTCCTGGGAGAGTATTGGTTCCCGGTCTGTCACGAGCAAACGGACGTGAACATCGACCCCGGCCTCCGCGAGCTCTGGGGGCACGGTCATGCCGACCCGGATTCCGACTTCGGCAAAGCATGCGCGGCGGGCATGGACTCCCCCTGTATGCTGGCCGGCGAGAGGCCCGGAGCCTGGAGCCACATCTACCACTCCAATCGCGTGATCGGCGGAGCCATCTGGGCCGAGATCGATGAGCCGTTCTACTTCAAGAACGGGACGCACGTCGGGTACGCCTGGCACCACGGGTTCTGGGGGCTACTTGACGCCTGGCGGCGGCCAAAGCCGGAATGGTGGCTTGCCAAGCTGATATTCTCGCCGGTATGGTTCCCCGCCCGGCAGGTGGCGTTCACGCCCGGCCAAGGCTCCGTGAGCGTGCCCGTCGAGAACCGCTACTCGTTCACCGACCTCAAGGAACTGAGCTTCTCCTGGGAGATCGGGAGCAAGAGCGGCAAGATCAAGGCTAGTCTGGCCCCAGGCGCGAGCGGCGAGATTGCGCTACCTATCCCAACGGGGACCGTCGAGGGAGACAAGGTAACCCTGCGTGTGACGGACGCTCATGGCGAGCTCATCAACGTGCTCAAGATCGCCCTCGGCAAGACCAAGCAGGCTCCTCTGCCCCAGCCGAAAGGCGCACCCAGGTGGCGCGAGGATGGCAACACCGTGGTCATCGAGTACAACGGCTTATCGCTCGCGCTGGATCGCAAGTCGGGCACATTCGACACGGCAAATCCCAGCCACAAAGCGCCGATCTTGAGCTTCCCCATCTTTCACCTCACGCGGCACGACTACGGCGATCTTAACGGCCCCAAATCGCCGCCCTACGAGGTGCTGCCGGACGCTAAGACGCGCGCGATCGAGAGCGTCACGACAGTCGAGCAGCCGAACGGTCTGGAGATCACTGTCAAGGATCATTACGACCACTTCGCGGGGTATGTGAGCTGGCTCATCGACAAGGACGGCGTGGGCAGGATCAGCTACGACTACACTTACACTGGCGACAATCTCGACGCCCGAGAGATCGGGATCAGCGCCCTTCTACAGCGCCAATACGATGAGGTCAAGTGGAACCGCTGGTCCGAGTGGGACATCTTCCCAAGCGACAGCATCAGCCGGACCCAAGGAACCGCCAAAGCGCGCCGGCCAGCCAACCAGCCGGACGTCGCCGAGAACGTTCCGCCCACCTGGCCCTGGTCGCTCGATCAAACCGAACTCGGCACCAATGACTTCCGGTCTATCAAGTTCAACATCTACGAAGCCTCGCTCGTCGCGCCGGATGGCTCGCGAGTATGCGTGAACGCCAACGCCGACGCCCACTTCCGGGCATGCCTGACTCAAGACGGCGTCAAGATGCACATACTCAAGCATTGCCCGCTCGGAAGGGTCTTGCTCAAGAATGGCGATAGGCTCACCGGCGAGTTCACCGTCACTATGTTGGGAAGCACAAAAAGATGACGTTGCCACGGGAGGATCTCAGCAATGCTTCAAGAACCATGTTTTGCCTTATTGTTACTGGCTATCGCCATGGCCTGCACTCCGGCGCGTGGGCAGGAAGGCGGCCAGACGGTGACTGCTTCGCAAACAGGCTTTGAGCCAACCCGATACCGGCCGATTCCCACGGCAATAGACGGCCTGAAGAGCCATGAGTTCTCGCTCGATGGGACTTGGAGGCTCGATCCTGCACCCGTCGAGAGCGTCCATGAGCGGCCTCTCGCAGCCAAGGCATGGTCGGACTTCCACGTGCCCGGGCAATGGGCCGAGCAGGGGTTCGACGTGCCTCAGGACAAGCCTGTCGCGATGGCCAAAGAGTTCACAATCCCGAAAGACTGGGCGGGCTATCGCATATTCCTGCGGTTCGACGCGATTCATGCGGGCACCGACTACTGGCTGAACGGACAGAAGCTCGGCTACAGCGAGAATCTCTTTACGCCGGTCTGGACGCGGCGTATCACAACGGCGAGCTGGATGTGGAACTCGGGAAAGATAACCCCGATTCGTCCGCGCGCACAGGCGTGGAGGCCGTTGTCGGACTCTATGACGCCAAAGGCAAACCCGTGAAGCACTCGACCCCCAGAATCGCCCTGGGTGAGATGCGTCCGGGCTCGAACATGGCAAGCATCAGATCAACGGTGGCAAACCCGTTGAAGTGGAATGCAGAGCAGCCGAACCTGTACAAGCTGGTGATCGAGCTCGTGAAAGACGGCAAGATGCTTGAAAAGATCGAGCGCAACATAGGCTTCCGAAAGATCGAGGCCAAAGACCGGCAGCTCTATGTGAATGGAGTGAAGGTGAAGCTCGCCGGCGTGTGCCGCCATGAAATAGACCCGCTCTCCGGTCGCGCCGACACCATGCGTCATGCCGAGGATGACGTCAAGCTCTTCAAAAGCGCCAATCTGAACTTCGTCCGCACGTCGCACTATCCGTGCACGCAGGAGTTCCTCGATGCGGCGGACCGCTACGGGCTGTATATCGTGTCGGAAGCGCCGTTCTGCTGGGTCGCGCCGGCGAATGATCTGACTGACCTTAGAGCAATCCTTACACCCACGTCCGCCATGATCGACTACAACCACTCGCACCCCAGCGTTATCATGTGGTCTCTCGCCAATGAGTCTCACTGGAGTGAGCTGTTTGACTACTCAAACAAGCTGTGCAAACAACTGGACCCCACCCGCCCGACCACCATCGAGCACGCTTTCTCCAATGAAGACAAGGTCACATGCGACATCATCAACCGTCATTACCAGCACATGCCCTACGACGAGGTGCTCAAGGACGATCCGCGGCCCTTCCTGCACGGCGAGTGCTTCTTCCTCGTATACCACGAGCGCACGGACGTCGGCATTGATCCGGGTCTGCGCGAACTGTGGGCTCACGGAAGCGCCGATCCGAACTCCGAATGGGGCAAGTACTGCACCAAGAGCTTCGTGCAGAGCGGTGTCCTGACCCCAGGCATTCCTCCCGGTGCGTGGAGCCATATCTACGATTCCAAGCACCTGATCGGCAGCGAGATATGGTCCGGCGTCGATGACATAGCCTACCTGCCGGGCGCCAAGGTCGTGAGTTCGGAGAATGGCAACGCTTATTGGGGGCTTATTGATGGTTGGCGGCGTCCCAAGCCGGAGTTGTGGCTCAGCAGGGCCGTTTTCTCGCCGGTGTGGTTCCCCCAGCGTCAGGTCGATTACAAGACGGGACAGGCGTCGGTTAGAATCCCCGTGGAGAATCGGTATTCGTTCACCAACCTGGACAAACTCGACTTTACCTGGGAGCTCAACGGAGCCAAGGGCAAAGCCGCCGTAAGCGTTCCGCCGGCAGGCAAAGGAGATATCCAGATCACCGTTTCCATGGGAACAGTGCAGGGGAGCACACTCAAGATCAGCGCGGCAAACGGCGGCAACCACGTTGTTGAGGCGACTATTACACTCGGCGAGAGGAAGCCGGTCGTCCTGCCACACCCGCGGGCAGGAGCGCCAAAGTGGAGCGATGACGGCAAGAACATCACCGTCGCGGGCAAGGGGTTCGGCTTCGTTCTCGACCGAACGACTGGCGACTTCAACGCCGCTAACCCCGTCCATAAGGCGCCGATCATACGCTTCCCCGCTCTGCACGTTACGCGGCACGACTACGGTGACTTGGCACCCAAGGCACTGCCTTATGCTGAGTTCCCGGATGCGAAGACACGGGTCATTGACAGCGTCACAGTCGCCCAGAGCCATGATGGGCTGGAGATCACCGTCAAAGATCACTACGACCACTTCGCAGGTTCAGTGACCTGGCTGATCGATACCAACGGCGTCGGCAAGTTGGACTACGATTACACCTACACCGGCGACGACCTCGACACTCGCGAGATCGGTCTGATGGCCTTACTCCGGCCCGACTGTGACGAGGTCAAGTGGCGCCGCTGGTCCGAGTGGGGCGACGCCTTCCCCCAAGATTCGATCAGCCGGACCCAAGGCTCCGCCAAAGCTCGCCGCGATAAGAAATGGCCGGACACTCCAGCTAATGTCAAGCCATTGTGGCCCTGGTCGCTCGATCAAACCGAGCTTGGCACCAATGACTTTCGGTCTATCAAGTTCAACATCTACGAGGCATCGCTCGTCGCGCCGGACGGTTCGGGGGTATGCGTGAACGCCAACGCCGACGCGCACTTCCGCGCGTGCCTGACTCAAGATGGCGTAAAGATGCACATACTCAAGAATTGCCCGCTCGGTCCGCTTGTGATCAAGAACGGCGACCGGCTTACCGGCGAGTTTGGCGTCACTCTGAAGTAGATTCAGGGCCAGTGCGTGGGCGCTGGGAAGGCGGGTGGGGATTCGGAAATCCCCACCCAGGCCCAGAATCATCACCCAGGCCCAGAATCATCACCCAGGCCCGAAATCCGCGCCCCGATCCGAAGTCAGAATGGCCCGGCGCGGGTGCGCCGGGCCTGTTTGTTGTAAACCCCTTATTATGCGTCCCTGCCTCAAGCACGTGGCGAGCAAATACACTGTTCCAACACGCGCCCGAACTGCCAAGCATATATCTAACATTCTTCCGTATCCATGTGTGCAACTGCCTGTCATGTGGGCATATAACGTTGCTTCCCACTCCGGCGGCCATGTCCGACGGATAAGCCCAACCAACACAAACAGGAGGATCAGAAAAAGATGAAACGTTACATGCCATTCTCACTAACCGCGGCAGCGATTTTCTTGCTGCTCGCCCTGACTGTCGTCCCAGCGTGGACGGCAGCGTTCACTGTGACCAGCACGGCAGCCACGGGCGCGGGGTCGCTTGAAGCGGCGATCATCGCGTCCAATGCCGCAGGCCCCGGTCCGAATACTATTTCGTTCAACATAGCCGGGGCAGGCCAACACACCATTAGCCCGACTGTGGCCAACCCATTGCCCGCGATAACCATCCCGGTGACTATTAACGGCTACACCCAGCCTGGTTCGTCAGTCAACACGGCTGTGAACACCGACAACGCGGTCCTCAACATCGTGATTGATGGATCTCTCGCGGGGCCTACGGGAGCCGGCCTGGTTGTCCAGACCAGCGGCTGCACAATCACAGGCCTCCAGATCTGGGGGTTCCTCTATTTTGATGTCGAGATAGACAACGATGCAAACACAGTAGCCGGCTGCTTCCTGGGCACTGATGGCACTACCGGTGTGGTCGCTCCCCTTAGTTTCGGGGTGTATATCAGCAACTGCAGCGACAACATAATCGGCGGAATAGCGCTCGCCGACCGCAACATCATCTCCGGCACGAATACCGGTATCTATATTTCCGGGTCTTCCGCCACCGGGAACTCGGTGCTGGGCAACTTCATCGGCATCCAAATGGATGGAGCGACTGCTCTGCCCAATGACTACGGGGTGTATGTGAACAACGCCTCGTCCACCATCATCGGCGGCTCCGCGATTCACGCAGGGAACGTCATCTCGGGCAACACATTCGATAATGTCCACATTGGCCCGACTGCAATAGCCACGGACAACGTCGTGAAGGGCAACCACATCGGCACGAACGCGGCGGGAACTGCCGCCGTACCGACCGCAGCCGGACCTGTTTACACGGCCATCGGCATTGAAGTCAACGCAGCCGTGGACACTTACATAGGCGGACTAACAGCAGCCGACGGCAACCTGATCTCAGGCAACGTCACTGGAATCGCGCTCGATAATGGCGCAACCGGGACGGAGATTGAGAACAACCTGATCGGGACTGACGTAACCGGCCTGCTGTCCATACCCAATACAGCCGACGGCGTCTCGGCCCTATCAGGCGCGGTCGACAACACGATCGGCCCCGCGAACACTATCGCCAACAGCGGGGCGGACGGAGTCGGCGTGGACGGAGCCGCGACGCTGGGCAACCAGATCACCCGGAACTCGATATTCACCAACACTGGGTTGGGAATCTCGCTGACCAATGGCGGCAACCTGGAACTGCCTGCCCCGGTGCTCACATCAGCCTCCGTGGGCGGCGGCGGAACAACGGTCGTCGGGACTCTCACCGTCGTGTCCCAACCGAGCACGGTGTTCATACTTGAGTTCTTCACCGATCCGGTGAACGAAGCGGGCGGCAAGGTTTACATCGGCTCGAAGGCTGTAACCACCGACGGCAGCGGAGTCGCCAGCTTCACGGCGTTCTTCCCGGCCTTGTTCGTCGCCCACGGTCAATACATCACCGCCACGGCTACGGACCCGGCGAACGACACCTCGCCATTCTCCAACGCCGTGCAGGTCCCGCTTGTCTCTAGACTGGTGATCACCAAGTCCGCCCTGCCAACCACGGTCCCGTCAGGCGCGAACCTGATCTACTATGTAAAGGTGAGAAACGCCGGCTCCGACTCCGCGGCAGCCGTCACGATAACCGACCCCGTGCCCGCAGCTCTAACGGTAGGCAGTCTCTATACAACGATAGGCTCGATCTCGGCGGTGGGAAATCTTGTGACTGCAACCATTGGGACCCTCGACCCGGGCAAAAGCGCGACAATCGCGATATACGCGACAGTCAGCCCGACCCAGGCCGACGGATCGCTGTTGACTAACACAGCAACTGTCACATCGACAACCGGCCCGAGCTCCAACTCGGTCACCGTGGTCACCCAGGTCACCAACAAGACCTCGCCTCGACTGGTCGTGTCAGCGTCACTTGTGAGCGGCAATCCGATTCCAGCTCCGAATACGACCCAGACCTACGTGTTCACAATCAAGCTGAAGGCCAACCAGACTTGCTACGGGATAACCATAACCGGTACCGCCCTCGGCCTAACGGTCAAGCCCACCATTTCCACGGGAACCGTGAAATACGCCGGGCCGATCATCTGGACCATCCCGAGCCTTAACGCAGGCCAGACGGCGACCTTGACTGCAACCGTGAGGCGCACCATCCCTTACAATGCAGTTGACGGCAGCTTGTTCCAGATCACGGGGCCGTGGACAGGCAGCTATTACAGCGCCGCATCGCAAATGACGACGATTCCTACGCAAGCAATCAACGTCGTCGTGACCAAGCCCTAGCAGAGAGCCATTGCTCGATCGGCCGGGAGCCAACTCCCGGCCGATCACTTCTATGGCGAGCGCATACTCCGTATCCATGTGTGCATACGCCACCTTCTCATCCCTCCAGGTATCGGGCGGCGAAGCGGGATCTACCAGCCTTCGCTAACCGAGAGCACCCTCTTCCGGCCCTCTTGGTCCCACGCCGAGCCGCTCCGGCGCTGCCTTACACATTCTTACCCAGGAGGATATGCCGGGCCGGGCGTAGTAATAAGCTATACATTGGCGGCTCTGCCGCCATCCTGCAACGCTCGTGACGGACTACAAGTCCGGGGAACCTGCATCCAGGACAACATGGGGCTGTTCAATAAGCCCCTAGCTCCCGGACATTGTTTGAGCTAGGCGGCAAGCAGTTGCATCACGTGATTCGGCTGTTTGCCGCGCAAGATGTTTGTCATCATGGCCTCCAAACAAGCGTAAAG
>Ga0209226_10000978_pt1 | contig 13810 bp, 10 predicted proteins | sample BarGraNGADG00212_2_FD_184497 | JGI IMG/M metagenome (GOLD analysis project Ga0209226, IMG submission 184497) | Arctic peat soil microbial communities from Barrow, Alaska, USA - Barrow Graham LP Ref core NGADG0011-212 (SPAdes) (version 2) | ecosystem: Environmental > Terrestrial > Soil >...
TATTGACTGACAGAAGAATAATATGCTTGTTTTGGCCAATTTCTTTTTCCAGCCAGGTCGCAAGATTAAGAGACTCCCTGTATAACTGTTTAAAAGAGATCTCCTCCCTGCCAACGAGAAATGGTTTTTCAAGATTGGCTGTATGTTCGAAGAAGTAGTCGAAGGCATTCATCGTTCAGCGGTGAGTTTTAACTAATGAGTAGTGAGTAAAAGTTATCATGAACACCATTTTTCAGGGTGGTTAATCATGGATATCAACATTTTGCGGACTTCGTCATATTCATTCATTAATTCAGAATGCATTAAAGCAGTGATGTACTTTGTATCTCTGGAATAATCCAACCAGACCTCTGTTTCGTATTCTTCTCCTAAGGAATCAGTCAATTTATTTACAAAAGACTTTACATATCGCTTCTTTGCCCAAGCTTCGGCTATATTTGATGTGACCGATCTTGATGATCTTCTTATTTGATCAGTCAATGAGTATTTTTCTTCTTTTGGAAAACTCTTCGAGACTTCGAAAATTTCCATAGCCAGCTTATAAGCCTTCTGATAAACTATTAAATCTCTGAAACTATTTACCTGACTCATTTCTCAGAATTTATTATCTCTGTTTGTTCACTACTCATTACTCATCACTCACCGCTCACCGCTCATCGCTCATCGCTTATCGCTTAATTCGAAACCAAATTCTCCTATATACCGAAATAGTCTCTAATCGGAACCATCCTCAAATATTCAGTCGTTTTTCTTTTCCGGTCAAAACTCCTGAATAAAGCTGCCACCCTCTCCTCTGTTTCCCCCATGACCTCTGCAACATCTTTCAGAGAATAACCGTTTTCAAACCCATACCAGTACCTGTCCATAAGATCGAAAGGAAGCTGATAAAAAAACTCTTCCTGGGTCTGTTCTGCTGAGTAGGTATCAGTTGTAGGGGTTCTTTTAATTATAGATTCTGGGATCTCTAAGTATTTCGCGAGCTGGTAGACCTGTGTCTTATACAGATTACCGATTGGCATTACATCTGCTCCGCCATCTCCATATTTTACAAAGAACCCCTGTTCCTGTTCGTGTTTATTTGGTGTTCCAATAACTGCATAGTGCATTGATTCTGCATGGTAATACAACATAGACATTCTGGTCCTTTGTTTAAAATTTGAAGCAGCCACAATCTGAAGATATTCTGTAACCGGCAGTATCTGATCTTTCTGATTTCCTTTCTTGTCAATAATTGTAAGGGAAAAGAGAGGTGGAAGATTATTTGATAAACCACCTTTTTTTATCCCTATTTTCATTTTATAGGTATTTGGATCGTATTCCGGAAATATACGTTTCACTGCCTCATCGCGTCTTTTATAACATCCGAATCCAGAAAGGGCAAGAGTAATTTCTTCTTTAATTGATTTTACTCCAAATTTCTCGACCAGCTCCCTAGCAAGCTTTTCACTATCGGGACTGGAGTCTTTCTCGGGCATCATGATCCCCAGGACCTTATCCGGGCCAAAGGCTTTTGCTGCGAGAGCCAGGCAAACAGAGGAATCAATGCCTCCACTGATGCCGATTACAGCTCCGTTGCGCTTCAGTGTATGCAAAACATCTTGCCGGAGTTTGGTTGTTATTGCGTTAACAACATATTCGACATTTTCGAGTAGAATGCTGTCTTTTGAAAATGGTTTCTTTGGAGGCATTTTATAAGAATTCATAGTGATTGCTTTTTTATCAGTAATTGCCCCTAAATCCCCTAAAGGGGACTTAAGGATTATTAGGAATGTAACAGCCCCCTTCTTGGGGGTTGGGGGTATTCTTCAAACCCCCCTTCAGGGGGTTTGGGGGTGGGGGTTCGGAATCTTCAATTATTTTCAGGTTTTTCAATGGTAAAGTTTGAAATTCCTCATTATGATTTTCTATAAACTGATGGTACAGAAGATGGGTTGAAATTACAGCAGTAATGACCATATTATCCATTTCGGATGAGATACCTGTCTTCTCAATTCTAGCCAGCAGATCAGAAACGGATTTATAATTAAATATACCTGCACTCTTAGTATAAGTATCAGATAACATATATTTTACATATTCGGGTGCATTTTTAGACAGGAATACACTCTGGATAGGGGCACGGTAAGGTTGTTTTGGCCGTTTGATTATGCTTTCGGGGATCTTGTTTTTCAGGAGCTTCTTTAGCAGGTATTTTTCGTTGAGTCCATTAAGTTTAAAATCTGAAGGCAGTGAATTGCAGAATTCTATTAATCGGTAATCCAGGAATGGATATCTTCCTTCAACCGAGTTGGCCATTGCCATTCTGTCGCCCTGAGAGGAGAGGAGATATCCCGACATAAAAATGGTAGTCTCCAGCCATTGTGCTTTTGCCAGAGGATCCCACTTATTAAAATTTTCAGGTATTTTTTTTGTCAGCTCATCAAAAGGAGAGTAACCCTCGAGTTCATTTTTTAAACTTTCCGAAAAATGTTTCTTGATATGGTTTGAATTGTTCCACCTTAATAAATGAGAGTAAAAAGGGTTGTTCACTTCATTTAATTTGTACCCAAAGAACATCTTCAGGACATTTGGATTGGCGTTTTTCAGATGAGGGATATCAGGATATAGCTTTTTTAACAGCAAAGGCTGCGTTACTGAATCAGGTTGAGATGCCCATTCCCTTCTGATCATTGCTTCCCTGAAGATATCATAACCCGCAAGTATCTCATCAGATCCTTCGCCTGTAATAACTACTTTTATATTATTGTCCCTGACTAGTTTCGCGAGTAATAACATTGGTGCCGGGGCTGTTCTTGTCATCGGGGTCTCTGCATGCCAGATTACCTTTGGAAAATAATCCGCTATATCTTTTGAAGAGCATTTCATCGATTTATGAGCCGTTTTAAAGTACTTTACAGCCTCTTCCTGATATTTACTCTCATCAAAATCTTTCTCTTCAAAGCCAATTGAAAATGTATTAAGAATTCCCGGTTCAATGCTTTTAATATATGATACAGTTGCGCTTGAGTCTATTCCCCCACTTAAATATGCTGCAACCTCCACATCTGCTCTTAAACGGATTCTTATGGCATCAGAAAATAACTCATGAAAGCGGTCCATTGCATCATGAAAGGAGAGTGTAGAATCAATATTGTTAAAACTTAAATCCCAATATTTTTCTATTCTTAATCCATCCCGGCTATAGGTGGCAAAATGTCCTGGCGACAATTCATAAATATTCTTAAAAGCAACATCCGGTGTAATTGTTGTCCAGAAAGTATAGATCTGAGCTAAACTTTCAGAACAGAATTCCCGTTTGATATTCTTTTGTTGAAACAGAGCTTTTATTTCCGATGCAAATGAAAATATTCCATCATTAATATTATAGAATAAGGGGCGGATGCCCATCCTGTCGCGGGCAATAAACAATTCTTCTTTTGATTTATCCCAGATAGCGAATGCAAACTGTCCGTTTAACCGGTTAAGACATTTTATGCCATTCATTGCATAAAGCTGCACCAGTACTTCAGTGTCTGATTGAGTTCTGAACCGGCAACCTTTTAATTCAAGATCTGTGCGCAATTCAGGGTAATTAAATATCTCACCATTAAAGACTATCCAATATCTACCGGAAGGATCAGATATTGGTTGTTGTCCGCCAAGAATATCAATTATACTAAGTCGTACATTTCCTATAGTTGCAAACCGTGAATTGTAAATGCCGCTTTCATCAGGTCCGCGATAGCAAATTGCGCGGAGCATCGATACAATTGTGGATTTGCTGTTTTTTTTGCCCCGGTAATCAATTATACCAGCTACTCCGCACATAATTAAGATTTGGTTTTCCGGTCAATAAAATCAGTTATTGCATTGATCGATTCAAAATTTTCCTCGATAAGGTCAGCATCTCCGGTCTTTATTCCAAACTCTTCTTCAATGAAAGTAATTAACATAATAAATCCCATTGAATCGAAATACCCCTCTTTGAAAATCAAGGAATCATCCTTTATTTTCTCTTTATCAACGTGAACCGCATTTAGTATATAGGATTCTACGCTACTCTTAATCATCGAAATATCAATATCATTCTTACTCATCACTCACAACTCATTACTCATTGCTCATTACTCACCACTCAATACTCAAAACTCGCTGCCCGGAACCTGAAAATCAGATTTTTATTTTCCCAATGGATATTATGGGATTCTCATCCTTTTTATAGTATCTGTCATATCGTCCATACCTGCTTTTCTTAAGATTAAGATCATTCAGCACGACATCAAAATTTTCAATTCTGTTTATACTGAATAAATTCAGTGCTTCATTAAATATGTCTTTCCTGGTAAAATTAATTCTGCAAACCAGGAGAATAAGAGAAGCATATTTCATCATCAGGGCAGCGTCGGCAACTAATCCGGTTGGTGTGGTATCAATGATCACATATTCGAATTTATTTTTCAGATAATCAATCAATTCATCCAGTGCACCTGCTTCAATCAGCTCCGAAGAATTGGGCAAGACAGGTCCTGCAGGAACAACGTAAAGATTCTCAATACCCGATTTAAATATTATCTCCTCTTTTGGGGTATGATTGATCATATATTGAGAAAGACCAACGGAATTATCAATTTTAAATTTTTCGTGGAGAGTTGGCCGGCGCAGATCACAGTCTACAACAACGGTTTTATGTCCTACCGATGCAATTGAAGCAGCAAGGTTGGCACAAATAAAACTCTTTCCATCCTGCGGCTGGGCAGAAGTAATCAGTATTACTTTCAAAGGTTCCTTCCTGAATCTTATAAACAGACTGCTTCGTAGATTTCTGAAGGATTCAGCTATAGAAGATCCGGGTGATTCCTTCACGACTGACTCTGTTTTTTGATAATTGGTGTATATTACGCTCAAGACTGAACGGTTAATTAAATGCTCAATATCATAAATGGAAGTGATCTTTTCGTTAAAAAAGTTTTTAAGAATGATATAAATGGTAGGGATCATTAAACCAAGAAAAATTGCGAGGAGCCAGTTAAGCATAGTTCTGGGTGAAAGAATAGAACTAGTTATTTTACGTGCAGGTTCCAGGATCTCATAATCGGGATAATTTGATGCCATCGTTATAGCTGCCTCCGATCGTTTCTGAAGGAGGAAAGTGTAGATAGCATCGCTCAGGTTGAATTTTCTCTGCATGCTGACCATGTTAAGCTCGGTTCTTGGCAGTTTTGAAATCTCTTTTGACAGTTTATCAGCCCGGTAATTAAGTTCATTCTGAGTAAGATTAAGTGTGTTCAGGTTATTCTTCACATTCTCAATAATTGACTGTTTTGCCAGCCTGATCTTATTCTCGAGCTGCCCCAGGAACAGGTTTTTTTCAGCATTATTACTTAATATAGAAGACCTCTCGGCATTTAGGGAAAGAAGGTCAAGTACCATTTTGTTCATAATCGGATCGACTACATTTGCTGCAGATGGAGGAGCAAGTCCGGCAATATCCTGGTTTTTATTGAAATAATCAATTATATAATTATAGTAACGCTCCTGGATCTGCAGGGTCGAACGATCAGCTTCGATTTTTGTCATCTGTTCAATGGCCTGCTGTCCCTGGTAACTAAGGTCGGTCACCTGGTTCGATGACCGATAATCCCTGAGTTTTGATTCGGACCGAAGCAATGAATCTGATATCTCCGAGATTTGTGAGTCAATGAAATTTATTGTGTTGACTGCAATTTTATTCTTTTTCCCAAGGTTTTCATCGAGATATGTTTGAAGGTATTTATTTAAAAATTCAATTGTCAAATCTAAGTTTTCACCCTGGAAGAATACATTTATTAATGAAGACTTGATATTCACAGGTTCAACTTTAAGACTTTTAAGATATGAATTAGTAAGAAGATCCTGGTGATAAAACTCAAAATAAGAACTACTTTCAACTTTAGGATAGTCCGAATAGGATTCTTCATTAAAGGATACAGAGAATTTGAAATTTTTATTGCTGATAGTTTCGTTAAACCTGCAAATTGTATCTATTTTCAGAAAATTATGTTCACTTATAATAACATTATCGACATAATTGTATAATGAAACCTCCTTTTCTGAGGAAGAAAGCCTGAATGAAGTATTATTAAGAATTTTTATATAGAACCTGGCATTGATGGGCTGCAAATGGGATTTGTCGATACTTATCGTATAAGGGACTCCTTCATAAATCTGACTCGATTGTCTTAAGATATTATTTTTTTCTGCAAAATATCCGACTTCAAGATTAAGGTTCTTAATAGTTGCAGCGACCAGACTGAAAGAATTCAGACTGTTTATATCATTTTCAAGATTCCTTGATTGTCCGAATGCCCCTAATCCGCTGAAAAGCTCATTGCTGGATCCTCCCAGTAATGAAGAACGTTTATCCTCGACAGGCCCTATTATAGAATTTACCTGGTATACTGTAGGTGAAAATTTGTTTATCATAAATGCCACTACCATGCAGACTATGAAACTGGCTATATAGAAATATTTGTATGATAATGCCTGTAATATAAATTCCTTAATATTAAAAGCTTCAGATTGAGATTCTTTTTGAGTTGGCATTTGAAAAATAATTTAAAATTTAACACCTGTAAAAAGTAAGACTGCAATAAGAGTTGTTATAGAGCTCAAAATAGTTGTAAAGGTAATATTTGAATAACTTGAAGAAACTGCTTTAAGAGGTTCTACCACAATAACATCGTTCGGAAGAATGTAATAGTAATCTTTGGCTGCAATTTTAGAGTCTGAAAGATTTAACCTGTAATGCATTACCTTTTCACCTTCCTGCCTGATAAGGACAATATTTTTATGATCTCCGTATCGTGTAAGACCCCCTCCAAGAGAAAGGGCCTCATATATATTCAGCTTTTCCTGGGTGAATGTATAGACTCCCTGGCGCTGAACTTCTCCCATTATGCTTACTTTATTATCAATATACTTGACAACAACTGCCGTATTTGAAATATAATCATTCAGTGCGTCCTGGATTTTTTTGCTGGCCTGATCGGTGGTTAGTCCCATGACATTAATCAACCCGACAAAAGGAAAGTTCAGATTTCCTTTTTCGTTAACCAGATAACCAATTATATTTGAAGAACCCATAGAACCCATCCTCATCTCATCGGAAGAGTTAAATATAAGATTCGTTTTTTCATCGATGCTTATAACTTTAATGTAAAGGTTATCAAAGGGCATAATTGCTTTTTGAGTCCTGGGATTGACTCCTGGTTCATTAAGCTCATTTATATCGTTGAAATAGCTTAATTTACTGAGAGGGACACAGGAGGCAGCGGAAATCATTATTATAACTACTGTTGTTATATAAGAAATAGGTTTCATTTTAATATGCATAAGTTTTTAATAAGTGCCTAGAGTGACTAAAGTGAACTAAAGTGCCTAAAGTTAATTGAGTTAATAAGTTTAAAAGTTTAGAGTTTTAATGTTTTGCCGGTAGATGTAAAGATAGCAAGTATTTCAATTGCCTCTGCCAATACTGGTTTTGTCTTTTCGGGAGTGAGCCAGTTGATCTCTTCAATAATTTCAAGCCAATAAATGCTTTCACTTGATTCACTCTCACAAATTCGTATTTTATTACTGAAATCAGCTTTGCTTCTGGCTCTGTTTGCTTCTCTGTAATTAGCTCCTACACTTGTCCCTGCTTTTGTAAACTGATTTCTTACAACTTTCCCTTCAGGTGACCCAGGTAGTAAAGCAGAGAGCTTTATAACACTGATCGCAAATCTCTTTGTCCTATCTTCTAACTGTTTAGCAAATACTTTATTTTCCATTTTTTAACTTTAGGCACTCCAAACTCTAGCTCACTTCAAACTTTTTATCCAACTTTAGGCACTTTAGTTCACTTTAGATCATGATCTTAAAATCTGTTGTAAATATAATGTTTTATGAGTTTCCGGCAAATAGATGAAACCCGGGAAGGTCAGTAAAATCAATGATTTTTAATATATTAGTCTATGGAATATATGATTATACCATTGATTAAGTATCGTTAATTTACAGAGTAGCGTGATTTATCAAAATTAAAATAATATTTATTTTATAAATGATACATTTGAAAAATGGGTGTAACTACAGGAAGTTTAATTTCATGATAAATCATCTTAATAATTCTCGATTATGGGGAAAACAGCTTTAATTACTGGTATAACCGGTCAGGATGGAGCATATCTTGCCGAGTTTCTTATAAAAAAAGGTTATAATGTTCATGGCATTAAACGACGTAGTTCGCTATTAAATACAGACAGGGTTGACCACCTTTATCAGGATCCGCATATTGAAAAACGAAATTTTGTTCTTCACTATGGTGATTTAAGTGATTCAATGAACGTTACGAGAATAATACAGGAATGTCAGCCCGACGAGATTTACAACCTTGGAGCCATGAGTCATGTCAAAGTCAGCTTTGACATACCTGAATATACGGCTAATACTGATGGAATTGGCACATTGCGTATCCTGGAAGCAGTTAGATTACTTGGTATGATAGAAAAAACCAGGATATATCAGGCCAGTACATCAGAACTTTACGGACTTGTCCGGGAAGTTCCCCAAACTGAAAAAACACCTTTCTATCCCCGCAGTCCGTATGCATGTGCTAAGCTATATGCTTACTGGATAACAGTAAACTATCGCGAAGCATATGGATTTCACGCCAGCAATGGTATACTGTTTAATCACGAATCGCCAATACGGGGTGAGACATTCGTTTCACGCAAGATCACAAGGGCATTAGCAAGGATAGTCCTGGGAATGCAGGACACACTTTATATGGGAAATCTGTCGTCAAAACGAGACTGGGGACATGCAAAAGATTATATAAAGGCTATGTATCTGATACTTCAACAGGACGAACCTGATGATTATGTAATTGCTACCGGAGTCTCCACTGAAATCCGTGAATTTGTCAGGAGGGCATTTACCCTGGTTGGAGCAGAGATAACATTTTCAGGAGAAAAAACAGATGAAAAAGGTTCCATTACCTCAATTGATGACAATCTGTTTATTAAAAAAGTCGGCGAGGAACATCTTGCTAATTTCAAAATCAGGTGTAAGAATAATCCTGTAATTCTGAAGGTTGACTCTGCTTATTTCAGGCCGACTGAAGTTGATTTTCTGAAAGGTGATGCAACCAAGGCCAGAGAAAAGCTTGGGTGGATACCTGAATACAGCCTGGATGATCTGATATCAGAGATGGTGACATCCGATCTGACTCTTATGAAAAAGGAGCATTACTTAAAAAACGGAGGATACAAAACACTAAATTACTTTGAATAATTGACTCGCGTAGACAGTTATGTATTTTATAATTTACCCCCATCCCAGCCTTCCCCCAAGGGGGAAGGAGAACAAACTAAGCCTCCCGTTCAGCGGGACGGCTATTCTTTATACACATCTTTTTGATCATTTCGTTTATGTCAGGGGAGATTCCTCATTCCGCCTGCCCCTTCGCTTCGCTCTGGGCTTCGGCTTCATTCGGAATGACAGTTCATTTGTTATAAGGGAGGGAATCATAGGCGATTCGCCTGCGCGAATCGCCTATGATTCCCCTACTACCCAAAACAGCACTGTCATTCCGAGCGATAGCGAGGAATCTCCTTATTAATTTAAACATTTAATCCGTGAATCACTCCGTGATTAAAGGATTTCAAAATAAATGTGTATAAAGAATAGGCGGGACGTGAAAGAAGGTGGATAGAAGCAAACATATATACTAATTTACCACTAAGCAATCATCAAATTAGAAAATATTTAATTGTCAAGCATATGGAAAAATCATCAAAAATTTATATAGCCGGTCATACAGGGCTGGTAGGTACTTCCATCAAAAGATGTCTTGAACAGAAAGAATATTCAAACCTTATTTACAGGACTCTCGATGAACTCGATCTGACTGATCAGAAAGCGGTCAATGGATTTTTTGAGAAAGAACGACCGGAATATGTTTTTCTGGCCGCAGCAATGGTTGGTGGTATTATGGCAAATAATACATACAGGGCAGATTTTATCTATAATAATATTATGATTCAGAGCAATATTATTTACGCTTCGTGGAAATATGGAGTGAAAAAACTGCTGTTTCTCGGATCGACATGTATTTACCCAAAAAACGCACCGCAGCCGTTAAAGGAAGATTATCTGCTTACCTCACCCCTGGAATATACAAATGAACCTTATGCTATTGCAAAGATAGCTGGACTAAAAATGTGTGAATCATTCAACCTCCAGTATAATACAAACTTTATTGCTGTAATGCCAACTAATCTTTATGGTCCCGGAGATAATTTTAACCTTGAAAAATCTCATGTTCTGCCGGCATTGTTGAGGAAGATATATCTTGGAAAATGCCTTGAAGACGGAGACTGGACAGCTATAAGAAAAGACTTTAATAAGAATCCTATCGAAAATATTAAAGGCGATGCTGAGAAAAAAATCATTCTTGATATCCTTAATAAATTTGGGATACAGATAGTAAAAGATCATTTGGGTAATGATAAAAATAGTCCCAAATGTGACTCAAATCCGGTTACTGTAAATGTATGGGGTACAGGAACTCCATTGCGTGAATTCATGTATTCATCAGATATGGCTGAAGCCTGTGTCTTTGTTATGGAGAACGCAGATATCAATGATATTATAAAGATGACGAAGCCTGCAAATCAACAAGATTATCATTCCCCGCATTTCTTAAATATTGGAACAGGTGAGGAGATCTCTATTAAAGAGCTTGCCTTGAAAATAAAGAAATTGATCGGTTTCCAAGGTGAAATTGTATTCGATACTTCAAAGCCAGATGGAACAATGAGAAAAACCACAGATATAAGTCTTTTAAAAAGACTCGGTTATATTCATAAGTATGACCTTGAGTCCGGATTATCAGATTTATATGCTAATTATTTGAAATAAACAATAAGTGTAAGTAAACCTGAGTGAGCTAATGTTAAATCGAATTTTTCTATTTACTAAAGATAAATTAAGATATTATGAATGAAAATGTTTCAATTAGTCCCAGCGGGGAGAAATTTCCACTGCCAAAACCTGAGGAGTATAAGGCTGAATTTGAAAACCTTAAAAAACGGATAGATCAGGAACGGGCCCGGAATCGCGAAATCGTTGTCGTTATAGGTGTCGGATTTGTCGGCGCTGTCATGGCAGCAATTGTAGCAGATACTGTTGACAAAAATGGTCAACCCACAAAATTTGTAATTGGGATGCAGCGTCCGAGTGTACGAAGTTTCTGGAAAATTCCTTTACTCAATCGCGGTGTTTCTCCTGTAAAAGCTGAGGATCCTGAAGTTGATCCTATGATTGCACGTTGTGTCAACGAGAAAAAGACTCTGGTTGCAACTTTTACTTACGATGTTCTGGATCTGGCTGATGTAGTTGTAGTCGATGTGCAGTGTGATTATATCAAAGAAGACCTTGGTAATGTTCGAACCGGCCAAACCGATATGGCTGCTCTGGAGGCTTCTCTTGGTGTAATTGCAGAGCATATCCCTTCCAATGCACTCGTTTTGATAGAAACTACTGTGGCACCCGGAACTACTGAACAGGTTGCTTATCCGATAATGAAAAAGGTATTCAAAAGACGAGGTATTGAATCCGATCCATTGCTGGCTCACAGCTACGAGAGAGTTATGCCGGGGCGTAATTATGTTGCCAGTATCCGGGATTTCTGGCGAGTTTGCAGCGGAATCAATGAAGAAGCAAAGAAAAGGGTAGTAAAATTTTTGAATGAAGTGCTGAATACAGAAAAATATCCACTGACTGTTATGGATCGACCTATCGAGTCAGAAACAGCAAAGATTATTGAAAACAGTTATCGGGCCACAATCCTCGCTTTTTTAGATGAATGGAGTTTATATGCAGAGCGCAATGGAGTGGACCTGGTTAAAGTAATAAAAGCTATTAAAGTCCGGCCAACCCACAGCAATATTATTTTCCCGGGACCCGGAATAGGGGGGTATTGTCTTCCGAAAGACGGAGGACTGGGTGTTTGGGCTTACAAGCATATCCTCGGCTTTGAGGATGATATCTTTAAAATTACACCCCTGGCAATTGATATAAATGATACACGCGGTTTACATGTCGGGCAGCTAACCCGTGATGCGCTGCGTAATATGGGCCAGCCGATTGCCTCAGCGGACGTTTTGGTGCTCGGTGCCGCTTATCGCGAGGATGTAGGTGATACTCGTTATAGTGGTTCTGAAATCGTAATCCGAAAACTTGCCGAAATGGGGGCTGAAATCAGAGTACATGATCCTTACGTTGAACACTGGTGGGAATTTGAACAACAAGACACATATCCTGGTACAGGACAAAGTAAAGCGCGATTCTTTCGCAATCAGGAGAAATTAAAAGAAATCCGTATCGAACAGAATTTAAATAGTGCTTTACTTGATGCGGAAGCAGTTATTTTTGCTGTTCCCCATGAAGCATATCTTGATCTGGACCCTGATGAAGTGGTAAAAACAATTGGTCATCCGGCTGCAATCATTGATTGCTTTGGAATCTTAACGGATGAGAATATCCGGCGTTATTTTCAGCTTGGTTGCGAAGTCAAAGGCCTGGGTCGTGGACATATTCAACGTATTAAGGACGAAGTACGCAAAATATAAGAAGGTTGCTTTATTATTAAATACTCCCAACTCTAAGTACTCTAGACACTCTAGGCACTTTAGGCACTTCTAAGTACTTTAGGCACTTCTTTATAAACCTGTTCTTTGGAAAACTGTCTTAATGGTTTTCAATAAAATAATAAAATCCAACCGAAGCGACCAATTATCAATATAAGCCAGATCCATCTCCATCCATTTTTCAAACTTAATGCTGTTCCTGTCGGGTTTTATCTGCCAGAAACATGACAGCCCCGGTTTGACTGAAAGCCGCCTCAGTTGCCAGCGCTTGTAATGTTTAGTCTCTTCTTTGAGGGGTGGACGAGGACCAATCAATGACATTTCTCCTTTAAGAACATTCAGCAGCTGGGGCAGCTCATCCAAACCTGTTTTTCGGAGAAATGCCCCAATTCTGGTTAGCCGGGGATCATCTTTTATTTTGAACACAGGTCCGTCAGCTTCGTTCTTCGATTCCAGATCCTGCCGCAGCTGATCGGCATTCGAAACCATAGTCCTGAATTTATACAGATCAAACTGACGGCCCCTTAAACCTACCCTGGCCTGTTTATAAATTGCCGGACCTTTAGAGGTAAATTTAATTAAAAGAGCTATAATCAAAAGGAAAGGAGATAAAATAATTATGATAAGAAGAGATATAATGATGTCCATTATCTTTTTAACTGCCAGGGCATTTGAATTGTAAGGTACGTTAATGAAAGTCAGGAACTTTTCATTTTCAATATTTGTCTTTATTGCATTACTAAGGTTAATTTTATCATCATAATACCTTAATCTGAATGTAACGCCCATCTCCTCACATGATCTTACTACATTGCGAACCTCATTCGGAACAATCTTGCTTTTTATGTAAAAAACCTCATCAATGATATCACCTTCCATCAGATCATTAATTACAGCAATATATTTATTGGGAAGCAGGATGATGGCTTTTTCATACTTTTCTTTTAATATATCTGATTCCGTAAAAATTGCTATCACTCTGTATCCCCACTCCCTGTTTCTTAAAAGACGATCAATGAATTGAATTGATTGCTCGTCAGCTATTAAAACAACATTTTCATAATTATAACCTTTAGCCCTGTAGGTTTTAAATACCTTGTATTCAAATGACCTTACGGCAAATAAAAAGGCAAAACCCAGTAATGTGAAATCAATCAGGA
>Ga0209226_10000979_pt1 | contig 13809 bp, 17 predicted proteins | sample BarGraNGADG00212_2_FD_184497 | JGI IMG/M metagenome (GOLD analysis project Ga0209226, IMG submission 184497) | Arctic peat soil microbial communities from Barrow, Alaska, USA - Barrow Graham LP Ref core NGADG0011-212 (SPAdes) (version 2) | ecosystem: Environmental > Terrestrial > Soil >...
GCTCTGGTTTAGATTCTTTCCATATAGGCAGCATCCTCTTAGATTCAAAGTAGCTTATGGATCGATCTTCATTCTCCCAAGCATTCTTCCGCAAAGCAAGTGTCTGGTTATAGGCCCACCTACATAGATCAAGTTGCCTGTTTAATGTTGCAACTTGCGATTTAGTAGGCTTCAATCTATACCGAAACACTTTAGGCATTATCAGTTAGTAGGCATTATTGCCTAATATAGTTATTGGTCTATAAGTACGGGCTGTATCCCGCCAATGAATTTGGGCGGGGATTAGCACTGATTCCGTCCTAAAGAAGTGAATCGGTTCTGATGAGGAGCTAATTTGCAGAGTCTTCCTCCTGCCAGACCAGGTTGCTCATCTGGCTATCATCAATATCTTGGCTGTCGAAGACCACCAGCTCAAAGTGGACTTCATTCTCGCTCAATTCAGCCCGGATTTCGTAGCTATCTGCAATCGCTTCGAATATCTCTTCGTCCATATCCAGTCCATGTTCAAGCTCAAAGCCTTCGATCTCCTCCAGAGAAAAGCCATGATCTGCCGCCGCCTTTGCCTTGATAAGTTCGAAGACCTTCAGCTCCTCCGCGGCTGCTATATAGATTCTGAAACCACCGATCTTGTCATCGATGAAGTCTATCTGGAGCCGCAAATGCCAGGGATCATCGGCTATTATAAGATCTCTCTTATTTTTCAGATCATCGATCAGGGCCCGAGAGATCTCGAGCTCTTCCTCTGCCTGGTGCATGGCCATGAAGAGAGTTGAGTGCTCAAGTGCGACATCATCGATGATCTCCTTCCAGAGATCGTAAGTAAGGCTGTACACGGGTAAGAGCTCCCAAGGATGTTGGTTCAGATACGGATTTTGGTCGAATATGCGGGTCATTTGTTATTGCTATTGGCTATTCAACTTTTTCCCAAAGATCGCCCCCCCAACGAGGGAGGTCTCCTTATTTCACTTTAGCCTTTTTGAGGTCAGAGACGAACTCTTCCATCAAATTTCTATTCCTCAAAACCGCAGCGGGATGATATGTGATAAGAAAGCGGCCCTGTTGGATCTGTCCACGCAGATTTGTTACGCCCTGCATACCCAGGACGGCCTGAGTTGCAGTGTTTCCCATCAGGCAGACAATCCTGGGATGTACCAGATCCATCTGGGCCTGCAAATAGGGGTGACATAGATTGATCTCTTCTTTCTTTGGCTTTCTGTTTTCCGGTGGGCGGCATTTAACGACGCTGGTTATGAAGACCTCTGACTTCTCCAGACCTGCCTGTAAGAGGGCCTTATCCAGCAGCTTTCCTGCTCGCCCAACGAATGGCAATCCCTTAAGATCTTCCTCCCGGCCGGGGGCTTCGCCCACCAGCATGATCTGTGCCGGAGACGGACCACTGCCGGGGACTGCGCATTTTCGGCCTAGCGATAAAGGACAGAGCTGACACGTGCAGATCTTATCATGAAGTGTGGGGAGGTCTATTAAGCTCATAATGGTATCATCAACATTTCGTCATTGATAATCTTTCTCCAAAATCAAAAAGTTGCGGAAATTTCCGGGACCATTTTCTCGCTTGAGAACGAAAGGTTCTTATTTGCTCAAATCCTGTAGCGAAAGAGGAGGGTACGGATGCAGTTTGCAGAGTGGACATATCCCCTGAGGAAGTTCGACGACATATATTATACAATTGAGCGGATTGTTTATGGCAAGGGTGAGCTGAAGGGCTTTACCACGGAAGATATCTACAATAACCTGCGAGATAAACGATTTTTCCGGGACGTTCAGGACCTGAATCGATATCTACTGGGAAATGGTAGAAAATACAAGATCAATAAGATCGAAGAGGGCTGGGAGCGCTACTACTAGCGCTTCATCGAGTCTTTTTCTGTGAAGTAGATATTCCGTTCATCGGTTCCGAGTTCCACGAATCTGCCCGTGGCCAGAATGCCGTGGCTATGCTTGAGCGGGGCCACCCTCACACCTGCAGCCACTACAGATTCAGGCGGCAATGCGACATTCTCGCCAATTACGGCGACGCTTTTTCCTCCAAAACCATTTGATGGCCCCAAAATGCTGTGCTCTCCCAGGGTGGAGTGGCGACCTACGATGGTACGGTTGATATTGACCCTGTGATGGATGTGGGCGAAGCTCATGATCATGCTCTCCCGGATCTCAACATTGCGATCGATGAGGCTGGTGTGTCCTATGTGGGAGTTCTCGATTACCACGCCCTTTTCGATGCTGCAGTTCCGGCCTATAGAGACATTACCTCTCAGCAATATATCGCCCGCTTCAAGCCTCGGCCCGATCTTGGCCAGCGTACTGGGATGAATCCACTGATTGGGCTTATAGTGGTACTTGCGGTCAAAATGTCTGACCCGGCCTGATAGACAGTCCATAGCCGCCTGATGCAGCCTTTCCGGCGTGCCTATATCAATCCAATAACCAGACACAGGGAAACCGTAGACAGGATATCCATTCTCCGTCAGATAAGGGATCAGATCGCCGCCTATATCCCGGGCTCTGTCGCCCATCTCAGCCAGAACCTCGCGGATCTGGGGGGAGAAGAGATAGAAGGCCGTGTTTATCATGCGGCTCGGCTCACTTCCCGATTTTGGCTTTTCCACGAAGCCCCGGATGCGCATATCCTCGTCCACGCGTGCGACTCCGTAGGATGAGATATTCTCGTCCGGCCCCAGTTCTTTCAGTGCTACTGTGAGCAGGGGCTTATGCTTCTGATGGAACTCGACGATGCTTTTCAAGTCGATATCGATGAGGTTATCGCCCGAGACTACGAGCAGGTCGTCTTTGATATCGAAATAGCTCATGCAGTAGCGCAACGAATCTGCGTTGCCTTTATCGTCATAGAGCGGCTGGTAGCTGAAATCCTGGTGGTCGGTGATTCCCAGGCGTTTGAAGAAGCCCTCACCGGCTTTGAAATAGTTGCTCAGGTTGAGGGTGTTGCTGGCACCCTTGCTGCCCAGGATGAACCTGCGACAGCCCTGACTGGCCAAGACCCGGAAAAGATTGGCAATGATCGCCGTGTCACATAGTTCTACCAGGGGCTTGGGCTGGTCAAGTGTTAGGGGATATAGACGCGTTCCTGAGCCGCCAACGGTTGCGAGAACCTGGGGAAACATGGCTCACTATAGGTGTACAATGAATATTAAGACTATCCCTTCATCCAGCTTTTAGCTTCATTCAGTAGCCGCGCATGATCTTCATGATGATGCGGGCGATCATGAAGGTGAGCACGAACAGAATTATGTAGAACGCAATCGTTACAATGTCCATGGCAGGGAGCATAGAGCTTTCTGGTTTATATCTTTGATTGAAGCTCTCAGTCATATTCAATCCTTTTTTGCCTTCTCCCCGTGGATCTCACATTCCCGGTTTCCCATCTCGCAGACCCGGCATATTTCTCGCTCCTCATCCAGATGACGGGTAGCAGTGGCCAGCACGCTGGCATTCACGAGGTTCCCGGCCAGGAAGATAGCTGCTGCAATCTGTTCATCGGACACTCCCAGATTGGAGGCTACGTGAATATGCAGCTTCAGACAATGGCTGCACCTCATCGCGGCACTGACGGCGACGGAGATGAGCTCGATGGTCTTCGCATCCAGGTTTGAGCTTCTCAGTATGGCGTTGTTGTGAAGAATCTTGGTTATAAGAAGCTCAGGATGGTCCTTCATGAAACCAAAAACATAAGGAACCTCTCCATAGGCGGTATCCACGGCCTTGATCATATCTTCCGCAGAATCATCCACACCCTTTTCGATGATTCGTTCCAGGTCGTCAACGAAACTCATATTTGCACCCCGGGTCCTAACCCACGCGATTTACCAAATAAGCTCCGGATTCTCAAAAGACGAATCCTGTCTCGGAATTCGGTAATATCCTTACCAGTATATAGTCTTTCATTCGCGACGGCCTGATGGTAGCAATCTCGCCCAGTTTCACACCCTCGTCGAATGTTACCGCTGCCACCTTATCTTTGTAGCCTTCGTAGGGAAGCTTCACCCGGCATCCGGTGAGATTCAGGGCAATTGGCAGCGGCGAATAAGAGAACTCTACCTCCGGCACTTGCTCACGCACGGCATCCATGACTCTTGGCGGTGAGGTCGTGAGTGGGTCCTTAGCTATTGCATTTCGGGTCTTATCAAGAGCCCTGCCGACAACCTCGACGATCTTGTCCAGGGTTCCGATCTCCGTGGACTTGCGGGCTCTGTGAGCAACGCGGCCAATGGACGGAACATACTCGAAGGCATAGGGAAAGTCTCCTGCCGGCATTTGCGGCCCGCCTGTGACGACGACCGGCACGCTGATGTTCCTGTAGAGGCACTCTTTCTTCTTAATGCACTCCTGAAAGTTGCCGAAGATGAACACGGCTGCATCATGTTCGTTTATCAGAGCCGTCTCGTATTCATTTATCTGGGCGATCTCCCGGCCCACTCCTCTGGCCAGGCCGAGCATGTTCGTCTTGGAGCCATGCCGGCGCAGGTATTCGGCAATGTCGCAGGCTGTGTGCGGCAGATGGTGGATGGCCAGCGTCGGCGTTACAACCGCCACCTCAGTTCCTGCCAGTGGCGCTCTTACCAGTTCTCCTCTCAGCTCCTTGCTCAGGACTTCCAATGCCGCCGTATCTTCCGAAGGAATCAAGATTAGTAGGATGATCTCGGTCTGTGTCACATTTTTCTGCAAGACATAGCCGCCCAGGTCCTCTACCAGCTCTACAACCAGGTCGTGCTTGTACAATCCTCCGGTGAACATCACAGGCTCAAGCATTCTCCATCTCCCCGATCTTCTCCTTTATCTCCGAGATCATTTCCGGCGTAAGGCTCTCCTCAGCCGCTATGAAGAAGAAACTGTCTTTGGTCATAACGTTTCGACGATTGCGAAAGCCTTCCGGTGCTATTCTGACCAGGGCATCGGTCAGATCCTGCAGGAACTCCGCCTCCAGGTCCGCTACCATCAGATCGGCGGGCGTTGCATCGGAGGCTATGATTACAATGTCTCTTGCCGGTTGTTCTACTCGCTCTCTGCCATAGTGGTTCCACAGGACACGGAGCATGTCCGCCATATGCTCTTCATCATTGATCTTGACCTGATAGCCGCCCTGAACCTTTAGCACGTCACCCACGTCCTTGACGGTGAGTGGCGGAATGCCGGAACGAAGGAGCCCGTAGACGGCGAAGACCGGCTTCATAATGTCGACATAAACATACAGCTTGCCGATAGACCGGATGAGGCCGAGGTCCTGCAGAATGTCCATGATGAGCTCCCGGTACTTCTTAGCTCCGAACTCCTCCTGGCCCGTGACCTCTATCTTGAAGACCTCCATGGGGTCCATCTCAGCCCTCCAGCAGCCCCGAGACGAGGAGCGCGGCACCTACGGCGCCAATGTATTGGGCATACGGGGGAACCGTCACCTTGACCTGAAGAAGCTGCTCCATGGCCTTTGGCAAACCCTCGATGAGCGAGGTTCCGCCTACCATGATCACGGGCTCTTTCACCTCTACTTCCTGCAGCTGCTGCTCGTAGACCTGCTCGGCTACAGAATGGCAGGCAGCCATGGCCACATCTTCCGGTTTTTTGCCCATGGATAGGCTATTGACCAGGCTTTGCGTGCCGAAGACTATGCAGTAGCTGTTCATGGCCACATTCTTGTAGTCCCCCTTTAGTGCCAGCTTTCCCAGCTCCGTGATGTCGACGCCAAGACGCTTGGCCGTCAGCTCCAGGAACCTTCCTGAGGCTCCGGCGCATATTCCTCCCATGGTGAAGCCGCCTGGAATTCCGTCCTGCACGGAAATGGCTTTGTTGTCCATGCCGCCGATATCGATAACTGTTGCAGGCCCTTTCTGAGTGTCGGCCAAAAAGACTGCACCTTTGGAGTTGACAGTGATCTCCTCCTGGATGAGCTTGGCGTCGATGTGCTTGCCGACAAGAAAACGCCCATATCCCGTTACACCCACCGCGGAAACCTCTTCCTTCTTGACGCCTGCCATCTTCAGAGCCTCCTGGAAGGCATCCTCGGCGCTCTTCAAGACCTCGGTAGTGGGAACCCAGCCGGTGCCTATCACCTTATTATCTCTCATTACTACGGACTTCGTCGTCGTAGAACCGGAGTCGATTCCTGCAGTGAGGCCCGTCTGTTTCTCGCGGGCCAGGAGACCTCTGTACTTGACGGTCGTGACCAGGGCTTCCATCCTGGTGAGCAGGGTCTCCGCAGTTGTCCTCTCTGTGAAGGAGTAGCTCAAGACGGGAATCTTGGAATGCTCGTGAATGAACTTTCGAATCTCCGATCGAATGATGGCAGCCTCTGCGCAGCGGAAGCATGTCATAACCACAACGGCATCGGCCAGATCCGGGTTTTCTACGATACGAACGGCCCGGGCCATTGCCAGGTTCAGGTCTCCGGAGGCCACACTGACACCAAAAGTTTTCTCCACACTGAGGATATCATCGAGAGTCACCTCAGGGTAGACGATTTTCGCTCCCACGGTTTCTGCGGCTCGCTCAATCTCTTTTTGAATGCCGCTGTACTCCGAGCCACAAGAGAGCTGAGCTATACGTATCACTTCAAACCCTCCAAAAAGGCGCGAATCTTCTTCACGAAGTCCCTGGCCTCGGCATCATTTGTGGGATAAGATAGATCCAGGATAGGAACTCCTTTCGTCCTGATGAGCAGCCTGACCAGCTCATTGGTTCGGGAGCATCCTGCACAACCTGTCAGGCATCCGGGGTCTTGCACGATTATGGCAGCCTCAGCCTCTTCGATGAGGGGGCCAATCAGAGCCATGCGGCCCCGCACACCGGAAGGAACATCCACTGCCGCATAACGGAGCCCCTTTTTCGGCTCCTCGGGAGTGACGTTCAAAGGCGGCGAATCGATCCCGATTTCAGTGACAAGCTTTCTCACAGCTTCAGGAACCACAAGCGCTTTGTGGCCCATCCTCTCCACGAGGTCAGAGAGTATCATGCTGGTGGGAGGATAAACGATAACTTTTGCCATTGATTTACCTCAAGATCATCCTTCTTTAACTATCTCTTCCAGCCTCTTGATCGAGAGTGGTTTCTTCTTTTCCGGAATGGTTTCTGTCTCCTCGCCTTCTGAGGCCAGTGCCCGAGAGATCATGGGCAGCATCTTAGACTCAGACTCGATCATGTAAAAGCCGGGTCTCGCTCCCCCGCCTCTTCGGCCGCGGCAGCGTCTGGGGTCGCCTGGTGGAAAGCCCCGGTCCTTGATGAATATGCCTGCAGGATCCAGGCTACGGATCTCTTTTATCAGAGCATTTACTACGTCCTCTTCGCCATTCACTATGACCCCAAAGCACGTCTCTTTTACAAGAACATCGTATTTCGAGCCATAAATCTTCATGGCAATATCTGAGGGTAGAATATTCGACTCTGAGGAGGTTATCACATACTTTGTGACCAGCATTATCGCTCCTCCAGAATGTAAATCGTCTCCCCTTCCAACACGCCCTTCAGTTTCTCCGGTTCCAGAACCCGGCCGATGATGTTTGTCGCCTCGAATTTCTCTCCTGACGGGCCGTAGCGTTTATCCTCTGTTAGTCTCACTCCCACGAGGCCTATCTTCTTTGACACCTGATTGGAAACGCCTATGGTGCCAGCGGGCACAATGCCGGATGGCTTATTCTCGGGCAGCAGATCCTTGTAGCTGACAGCGTCTATTTCCGGCTTGAAGAGCAGAGTATTTTCATAGACAAAATAGACGGGCAATGGACCCACCGGCCTTTCTTTGAGGCCTGTGACATGCCGGAAATAGTCCAGAGTCTTGGGGGCTTGATCGTCATAGAGCTGGATGGCTACAAGGCGGCTGGCGGGGATGGAAATGAGCGTTACCTTCTTCTTTTTCAAAATCGCCATAGTCGCTCCGGGCTCCTGCCTCACAACTACTGCATCCTCGCCCGCATAGCCTTCTACCTCTGCCTCAATGCCTCGCTCTTTCATCTGCTCCAAGGCTTCTTTCAGGCTCGCGCCCATGAGCATGATGCGTTCCGGCTTGACCTGTACAGTTATCAGCTGCCCGGGTTCCGCCAGCTTCACCATATCCATTCCGAGAGTGACGCGCGCCACAACGGAGTGGCTGGGGTTGCTGGTTCGATCTTGCTTATAGACAAATAGTCGGCCTAAGCCACGTCCGCCGGTTCTTACAGTCACCACTCCTTCCAGGCGCGGCTCACGGTGCTCAAAGGCTATGGGCTCCGTCAACAACTGATCACTGGAGATGTAGGAACTGGAGACGGAATCGACCTTTAAGGTGCCTTCTCGGGTTAAGGCCAGGAAGAATTCCGCGCCTAGTGGTGCATCCTCAATGAGCTCCGCCTGGATACGGGTGTAGATCTCCATTCCGTCTTCCAAAAGAAGAGTCAAGTCCCGGGTGGCCAGCTTCTCAGTCAGGTCCTGCCATTCCACGATGGGCTCGATTCCCTGAATCCTGTCGCCCGCCTCCAGCCGGTCTAGAGTATTCTTGCCGCCTACAACGTGAGCAAGCACTCCACCATCATTTGGGGTACCATAGGCTGCCGTATGCCTCCTCTGCACGAAGATGAGCTGAGTATTTTCTGCATCAAAACCTGCAGCACCAAGGACAATTTCCCAGCGGTTGTACTCATGGGCATCACGGCCGAAAGAGAGATTGGATGTAAACGGACCGAAGGCGATGGCGTCCGCCGAGGACCACCTTACACGAGATCCCTGGATCTTGTCCAGGTTCTCATGCCAGATTCCCTGCAGCTCGTTTTCCAGAAGCTCGATTCTGAGTTTGCCTTTGGTGGTGTTGAGCCAGTAGGAGTTGGTCTGGCGAGACTTTTCCCCCCTGCCTTTGACCACCCCCACAATTGCGCCAACGGCTGGACTGGCGCCTGCTTCTTTCAGGGCATCGACAAGCCGCGCGCCAGCCAGCAGCTCGATCTCTCTCTCATCGACGAATACTTTCAAATTAACTCCCCAGCATCTCCTTCTCTTCCTCTTCTGTAATCTTTGCCATAACTTCATCGGGAAGACCTGTGAAAATCGCCTTCCCATTGCGCATCAGCATGGCCCGGTCACAGACATTCTTAACAAAATCCATGTCATGGCTCACGATTACGAACGTCTCGCCCAGTTCTTCCCGAGCATTGAGGATGGATTTAGTGACCTCAATCTTGGTTATGGCATCCATGGTTCCCGTGGGCTCATCCAGGACGACTATTCGCGGCTCTTTTATCAATACCTGTGCCATAGCAACCCGATGCCTTTCACCCTCGGATAGCTCATCAGGCATCTTTTCGAGCACAGCCTCTGCCTGATCTTCTCCAAATCCTACTGTCTCCAGGGTATGGATAGCTTTCCTCTCCGCCAGTTCGAAAGGCAGAGATAGGCCAATGGCCTCGGTTAGGTTCTCGATAACGCTGCGAGAGGGATAAAGGGTGTACTCCTGGTGGAGAATGCCAATGTATTTGGTGGCGCGACCGCGACCGTTAGGCCCTAAAACGGTCATGTCCACCCAATCGTCTCCTACCCGGACCGAGATGCTGCCGCCTGTGGGCGTGATAATCCCGCTCAACATCTTGGAGAGAGTAGTCTTGCCGCCTCCTGAGATGCCGACAAGGCCGAAGATCTCGCCCTCATTTATTTCCAGGCTTGCATTATCCACAGCCTTCACAACGCCCCGGTCGATGCTGATATACCTCTTTGCCAGGCCATTGGCCTTGATTATAGGCGCTCCAACCTCGACTTTTTCACGCAGGCCCAGCTCTCCGGCCATGGCCAGGAATTGAGCCGCAACATCTTTTGGCTTACCTTCCGCTTTGATCTCTCCCTGGTCCAGAAGGATAGCCCGTTGGGTCAGCTCAACCATGACATCTTCCCAGTGGCTGGTGATGATAAGGGTCATCTTGAAGTCACGAACGGCGCGCTTGATGGATTCGTGAACAACTTTGGCCGTAGCCGGATCGAGAGTTCCCGTTGGCTCATCTGCCAGGAGGACCATGGGCGACTTGGCGAGCTGGCGTGCCAGAACGACGCGCTGCTTTTCTCCACCGGATAGCTCTCTGGCAACGTGCATCAGCCGGTGAGAGAGATTGACCTCATCCAGCAGGTCGGCGGCAACGTGAACGCTCATCGTGTCTCCTGTCTCCTCGACAGCTCGCATGACGTTCACTATCACTCGCTCATCGCCATAGAGGGCAAAGGTCCTTTGCAGCATTATGGCGATCCGTCTCACAATATCGCGCCGCAGAGGATCATTTATGTCCATGGCCACAAAATCGGCATCAATATGGTCCAGGACGCCTCCACACTTGCACTTCTCGCCGGCACGACTGGGCGGCTCCACACGGCGGCATTTCATGCACCTGGCCACATGGAAGATCACGCTTCCGCTCATGCCCGGGAATGACTCTACGCCGCGCAAGACATGCATCAGGACGCTCTTGCCGGAGCCGCTCCTTCCCAAAATACCTACCGACTCGCCCTCCTCTATAACCAGATTTATATTGCGAAGAGCTACGACATCGCCGAATCGAACTGTCAGATCCCGAATCTCGATAAAAGGTGCCAAACTATCATGCCCCATAAACTCATTGTAATGTAAGGTTCATCCGGTACCAATTCACGGCACAATGCTACTTAAGTCTATCCGAAGCTTTAAATGTGCCCGACTGATAACGATTGTTATAGCATTTGGTCCCGAAGATAACGGGAAGGGCGCCAGGGACAATATCTCATCTTGAAGGTCACAATCAGGAAACTAGAGGCCCGGACCCTGTTGGAATCAGTACCCACAAGCCTTTCCCGTTAACTCCTCTATCTCGACTTTGATGATGACCGTACTCTCCAGGGTCTCTTCGGAATAGATGAAGGGTTCTTGGCGATAATGGCGCATTATCAGGTCCAGAGCCTCAGCCATATCATCTCGTTCCTCCACAATTCTTGCCAACCCGGACCCAATAACGCTCCGGTATCTCATGCTGCAGCGATCTATGGATCTGATCAGCTCTTGATCGAGATCCATCTCAAAGCATACAAGGCGATTGTTGCGAATCATATCCAGCTTTCTTCCCTCCCTGGCAGAATGAAAGTAGACTGCCCCTCGCCGATACCCAAAGCAGAGCGGTACCACGTAAGGTTTGCCCCTGTCGCAAAATGCCAGCCTGCATATGTCCGCCCTCTGAATTATCGACTCAATTTCTCCGAGATCCGAGATCTCTCTATCCTTTCTTCTCATAATATCTCTCCACTCTTCCGAAAGTCTCTCTAACTTCTAAAAACCTTGGCAAATTCCAATTGGCCTAGATGTACCCTAATCTTAAGCCTGAATAACCTTCAGAGATTTCAGAGAGATTAAGAACAGCGGAACTGAGAACATATTTGATCGGATCGTGATCAGAACCCGCGAGTCAGCATATAGATTTATACAAACAAGATCAACGTCCGTCATATTCAATTGAAGGTACTACCTATGGAGACTCTGGATGCTATCAAGACTCGCCGGAGCATCAGGAAATTTAAGCCTAAGCTTATTTCTGGCGAGATAATTAAAGAGCTGCTGGAGGCGGCAATGTTTGCGCCCTCCGCAGGAAACGAGCAGCCATGGCAGTTTGTGGTATTGGATGATCGCACGATTCTGGATGAGGTGCCGAGGATCTGCTCTACAGCCTCCATGTGCAGGCAGTCGACAACAGCGGTTCTGGTTTGTGGAGATGCGACTCTTGAGAAGTATCCGGGATTTTGGGCGTTGGATTGTTCTGCTGCGGTGGAGAACCTCTTGCTCGCCGCCCATGCCCTGGGTTTGGGGGCGGTTTGGGTTGGCGTCTATCCTCTGAGCGACCGGGTAGAGGCTTTTCGAAGGCTGCTCGCTTTGCCTCCGGAGATCACTCCATTTGCCCTGGTGGCGTTGGGATACCCGGATGAAGTGCCAGCTCAGCCCAAGAGGTACAAAGAAGAGAGGGTGCACTACAATGGATGGTAGACGCTTATGAAAAGATCTCTGGGAGCGAAGACCCTACTCTATCCCACGCCCGTTTGCGTGGTTGGGACCTATGACCATTCTGGAAAGCCGAATGTAATGACGGCAGCCTGGGCGGGAATCTGCTGTTCCAGCCCGCCGTGTCTGGCAGTCTCTCTTCGCAAGGCCACTTACACTTACGGCAATATCATGGAGCGAAAAGCCTTCACGGTTAGCCTTCCATCTGAGGATTACGTCAAACAGGCGGACTATTTCGGCATGGCCTCCGGGAGAGATGAGGACAAATTTTCCAGGTCCTGTCTCACTCCGATGAAAGGCAAACTGGTGGACGCGCCATTTGTGAAAGAGTTTCCACTGGCACTGGAATGCAAATTGCTTCATTCTATCGAGATCGGTCTGCATACAGAGTTCATCGGGGAGATCCTGGATGTAAAGGCCGATGAGGAGTGTCTGGGACCCGACGGTCTCCCGGATATCGAGAAGATCAGACCGATTCTGTTCTCTCCGGAGGGGCGCCTGTACCACGGTGTGGGAAGACTTCTGGGCAATGCTTTCTCCGTGGGAAGGGAGGTTTGAAATCACTCCACTTCCCTTATTACTCCCTATTCGTAGTGGTCTTATTGCCCTCCCCGGATCATTTTCTCTTCTTCTTTTTGCGACAAAAAGGCCTTTTTCCTTCTGGAGTAGGTTACAAAGGTGATGATGGCAGCGATCGCAATTGAGCCGAAAAGGAGCAGCATGGCCTCGATTGCTAAAAACATGATGCCTTCAACGACGCCTTTTCCCACGGCCAGAACAACCTCGGGACCGGGCGCTTTGAGATAAGATGCGTTGATCCAATAGATGCCAGGCCTCTCCACTCTGAAGGCCGTGATAGACCGGCCGGAGCGACTGCCAATGGAATAGGTGGTGCCCGAATCCGGATTGGTGGCCAGAGCCTGGCCGGACGCCTTCTCAGATACGCTGATCTGTAGGCCCGGTATCTGCCCACCTGTATCGTAGACGCTGCCATTGAAATAGCTCTGGCTTTCGTAATAGATGGTGTAATCGCCAGGCTCCTTGAGATCCATTTCTGCATTTCCGGGTGCCGTAATCTGCATTAAGCCGCTTTCTACACTCGAAATACCTGTGAATATAGACCCGGCAAATGCGACAAATCCGATGATTATTACCAGCACGGCCAGGCCGTAATACCAGACGCTGGGCTGAACGTTTCTAGTATCCATGAAAATTTCCCCGCCTCAATCTGGCCGAACAGACGAACGGCCCCTTTTCCTGGAGCTACTCTCGGATTATATTTAGCTCTATTGAATCTGTCTCAGCAATGCAGGATGACGATTGCGATTTCCGTGATTTCTGTGATCATTTCCCAATCCTGAAGGTTTTCAGAGATGAAGCGAGATAAGGAAGATAATGAAGAAGAAAGAAGAAGAACGAGAATGGATTGAGGTCTATAATGCAATATTCAGAAGGAAATCTGGGAAGAGTCTTCGTCCTGAGGATGGACCACGGTGAAGATCTGATCGCATCGCTGCAAAAGTTCTTGCGGGAGAAGAAGATCGAGTCCTGCATGGCTCTTTTCATGGGTGCCCTCGTTGATGGCCGGGCTGTGACGGGGCCGGAAGTGCCTGTAATTCCGCCTGTACCTCACTATGAAAGCTTTGAGAGCGCCTGGGAGGTCTTCGGCATGGCCACAGTTTACCCATCACGCGAAGGACCGATGCTGCACATTCATTCTGGATTGGGACGGGGCACTCGAACGATCGTGGGCTGCATCAGGGAAAAGGCCGAGGTCTACCTGATTGTGGAAGTGGTCCTGTTGGAGTTTTCCGGGC
>Ga0209226_10000983_pt1 | contig 13674 bp, 12 predicted proteins | sample BarGraNGADG00212_2_FD_184497 | JGI IMG/M metagenome (GOLD analysis project Ga0209226, IMG submission 184497) | Arctic peat soil microbial communities from Barrow, Alaska, USA - Barrow Graham LP Ref core NGADG0011-212 (SPAdes) (version 2) | ecosystem: Environmental > Terrestrial > Soil >...
TAGCACTTTTATCTTTGTATTTATAAGCGAATATATGCATTTGCAGCGTACATTAAAAAAAGAGATAATTTGCTCCAGTGTTGGTTTGCATACTGGCCGCAAAGTTAATATGAAAATTAAACCAGCGCCGGCAGATGCTGGTATTGTATTTGTTCGCAAAGATATACCCGATGCTTTACCTATACCTGCTGATTTTAAGACAGTATCCGATACAACATTGGCAACTTCACTGAGCGTCAATGGTGTCACTGTATCCACCGTTGAACATATTCTTTCCGCTTTCAGCGGGATGGGAGTGGATAATGCGGTAATTGAACTCGATTCTTTTGAAATTCCCATTATGGACGGTAGCGCACTTCCTTTCGTTAATATGTTGAAAGAAGTAGGTACACATGTGCAGGGAAAAACTAAAAAACTTTTGGTGATTAAGAAACCCGTTTCTGTCAGTGAGGGTGACGGAAGTGCAGTTTTACTGCCTGCCGCGGAATTTAAAATTACATATGAAATAGATTTTAAACATGTTGCTATCGGAAGGCAATCATATAGTCTGAATTTTTCAGATGAGAAATATGAAAAAGAAATTTGCTGTGCACGGACATTTGGTTTTTTGAGAGAAGTTGAATATTTGCAGGCAAAAGGTTTGGGACTGGGAGGATCACTGGAAAACGTCATTATATTGGATGATGAAAAAATCATCAATAAAGACGGTTTACGTATGCCCGATGAATTTGTCAAACACAAAATTCTCGACGCAATTGGTGATTTATTTTTACTGGGAATGCCGATAATCGGCCATTTTGTTGCGCACAAATCTGGTCATCGATTGAATAACATTCTTCTCAAAGAACTTATGCGCAAACAAGATTGCTGGGAAATCATCAGTTGTAATAATAAAGAAGACGCGAAACATAAACTAACATCTTTAAATATTCCGTCATTTCGTATACTTGATGCTGTTCATATCTAAAGCATTTTGTCTTTTAGTAATATTGCCCGAAACCCAAATTAACCTTGATTTTTGTCTTTATGTTACCTATTATACTTAATTGAAAAATTTCAGCTCATAAGTATTGGGATAAGATTGAGGGGCATTTAATTGAAAAAGATATTTGTCGATGGTTTTTGCATTCCCCTGTTTGTTGTTTTTGCTTTGTTATGTTTCCCGGCACAGGGGCAGGCAGTTCAACCTGGAATTGCCGATATTTTGATCAGTAATAATTCGGAAAATCTACTTTTATATACGCGATGTGTCGATTGTTTTAAAACCGAGATGGAATCGGCCATTTTAGCCGGAGTCCCTACGGTATTCACACTTCAACTTGATGTTTGTCAGAAAAGGTTGTTGATATGGAATAAAACAATAATCAGTAAAGAAATTAAACGTACCATAAAATATGACAACCTCAAAAAAACGTTTAGCATTTATACCAATGGTGATCTCGATCCCGTAATTTTTCCTGATTTTGAAAGTGCTCAGAAGGCAATGGCGGAATTCAATGGGATTATTGCTTCACCTCTTGCCGCACTGGACAAAGGAAACCAATATTATTTAAAAATGAGAGTTAAAATAGATAAGGTGCGCCTGCCCTTATATATGGAATATGTTTTTTTCTTTGTTTCTTTCTGGGACTTTGAAACAGCTTGGTACAAGAAGGATTTTTTCTATTGACAGTTTATCATTCCCCATTGGCGAAATTTGAATTAACTAATCTGATCAAAAAATGAAAAATAAACGACAAAATGTCTACATTGATGAACGAGAATTAAGAAAGCGCCGCCGTGAACGTATCACTATGATAGTTGTAGGCGTAATAATTATAGCGTTCACCTTAATTGCCAGCCGATTCGCCCAAAAAGATGAAGTACCCTTATCGACTAATATTTTCGTTTATGGTCTCACCAGCATTAATGTCATCCTGATAATTCTCTTGCTTTTCCTGATTGTCCGGAATGTGGTCAAGCTGTTTTACGAGCGTCGCCGGGGCATTATCGGTTCTAAGTTAAGGACGAAACTAGTAGCTGCTTTTGTAGGCTTATCGCTTGTACCGACAATATTACTTTTTTTGTTTGCCATTAATTTTCTTTCTTACAGCATGGAGTTTTGGTTCAACATTAAGATTGGCGATGCATTGAACCGGTCGTTGGAAGTGGCTCAAGTTTATTACCAGCAAATGGCGGAACAAGCTAAGTACAATGCCCGTCAAATCAGTGCAGATATTACTAAAAATCGTCTTTATGAGCGTGAAAGAGTTGATTATCTGAAAAATTTCATTGGCCAGCGTCAAAAGAATTATAAACTTGGTAAGGTCGAGATGTATTTTGATTTCCAAAAAGAGAATATGTTTTTCCCCGATACTGAAAGTTCGGAACTTGTTGTGTTAAAGCTTGAACCTAAAATGCTGGAAGATATTTATTCAGGCAAAGAGGTATCCACCGTCCAGCCAACCGACACCGGGGAGGCAGTTTTTGGTGTCGTGCCTGTTTTTTCTTATGCTGTACCAACGGAAGTAATTGGCCGTGTTTCAGTAAGCTACAGTATACCGAAAGGTTTTGTAGATAAACTGAGGAGTATTGCCGATTCGTCGGAGCAGTACGGCCAGATCAAGCTTCTGAAAAACCCTATTAAACTAAATTACATTATTACCTTATCTATAGTGACCTTATTAATTATTTTTCTGGCGACGTGGTTTGGGCTTGCGCTGGCCAAAGCAATCACGGTTCCTATTCAGGATCTTGCCCTGGCTACTAACAGGATAACCCAGGGAGATTTGGATACTCATATTGATATTGAAGCGGACGATGAAATTGGTCTCTTAGTGAAATCATTTAATCAAATGACCAGCGATTTAAAGAAAAGTAAGACTGGTCTGGAAGAAGCAAATATGAGCTTGGAGCAGCGGCGCAAATATATGGAAACAGTTTTACGCAATGTCTCCGCAGGCGTCATTTCCGTGGATAGAAGTGGAATAATCACAACAATTAATAGCGCCGCGGAAAAAATGCTTCAAATTAAGGCGGATAAGATTCTTTACCAAAATTATCGCAATCTGATCATGCCCGAGCATATGGTTCTTTTGGATGAATTTTTACAGGAAATGAAAGAGAATAATGAAAGTTCTTTAGAAAAACAATTGGAATTGATGCTTAAGGATAGAGTTCTTACTGTTCTATTGACGATCACAACGATCAGAGATGAGGAAGGTAATGATTCCGGCGGCGTGGTGGTGTTCGAAGATTTAACTCAGTTACAAAAGGCGGAACGTGCGGCAGCTTGGCGGGAGGTTGCAAGGCGGATGGCCCATGAAATAAAGAATCCGCTTACGCCGGTTCAACTTTCCGCGCAAAGATTACAACGAAAATATGGTGACAAGTTAGGAGAAGAAGGGTCGGTTTTTAAAGAGTGCACGCAAACGATAATTGATCAAGTCGAAGTGTTAAAAAACCTGGTCAATGAGTTTTCCCGATACGCACGGATGCCGGTGACCACGCCTACACTCAACGATTTGAATTCAGTAGTTGCCGATTCTGTTTTACTCTTTCAAGATGCTCATAAGGATATTGTTTTCGAATTTAAGCCTGCCGGAGGATTACCAAAGCTTAACATTGATGCCGAGCAAATCAATAGAGTTATGATTAATTTACTGGACAATGCTGTTGCGGCAATTAAAAAAGAAGGACAGATAAAAATTACTGTAAGTCATGAAGAAACGCAGCGCATGGCCAGTGTAATTGTGGCTGATAATGGAACGGGAGTTCCCTTCAGTGATAAAAGGAAAATGTTTGAGCCGTATTTTTCAACTAAGAAATCGGGAACCGGTTTGGGTTTGGCCATCGTCAGATCGATCATTTTTGATCATCATGGTCAGGTCAGTGTTGCCGACAACAAACCAACGGGAACAATAGTATCTTTTCAGTTACCGGTTCCCGAAGTTTAAATTATATGTTAAAAGATAAAATAAACGGATGAATAATAATTATGAATAATACGATTCTTGTAGTTGATGATGAAGTAAGCATTTGCCAATCGTTAAAGGCAATTTTAAGAGATGAAGGTTATCAGGTTCTGGTGGCTGGCAGCGGCGAAGAAGCAATTAAAGCCGTTGAGGAAGAAATGCCCCAGCTTGTGTTGCTTGACATTTGGCTGCCGGGAATTGATGGCTTGGAAACGCTCAAAGCTATTAAAACGGCCCACCCCAATATTCTGGTAATTATGATGTCCGGTCACGGTACAATTGAAACTGCGGTGAGCGCGACAAAATTAGGTGCTTTTGATTTTATAGAGAAGCCTCTTTCTCTGGAAAAAGTTATTATAATTGTTAATAACGCGCTTAATGTAGTGCGCTTGGAAGAAGAAAATATCTTATTAAAACAAAAATTTTCTCATGAATACGAACTCACAGGTAACAGTCAGGTAATAGCAGAGCTCAAAGAAATAATCAAAATTGTTGCTCCGACGAATGCGTGGATTCTGATTATGGGAGAAAACGGCACGGGCAAGGAATTGGTGGCCCGTTCGATCCATCATCTGAGCCGAAGATCACATAAACCTATTGTTGAAGTCAACTGTGCGGCGATACCGGAAGAGCTTATTGAAAGCGAATTATTTGGTCATGAAAAAGGAGCCTTCACGGGGGCGACGGAGAAGAAGCGTGGTAAATTCGATCTGGCTCATGAAGGAACAATGTTTCTTGATGAAGTAGCTGATATGAGCTTGAAGGCGCAGGCGAAGATCCTGCGGATTCTGCAGGAAAAGAAGTTTGAACGGGTCGGTGGCAATAAGCTGATTGATATGGATGTAAGAGTTTTAGCAGCGACTAATAAAGACCTCGAAAAGGAAATGGAAGTAGGGCATTTCCGGCAGGATCTTTATTATCGTTTGCATGTAATACCCTTGCGTGTTCCAACCTTGCGTGAGAGAAAGGAAGACATAAAGCTTCTGGCAGAAAGATTTTTACTCGATTTCGCGGCTAAAGAAGGACAAACACAAAAAGTCTTAACGGAGGATGCCCTGGCTTTGTTGATGCAACATGATTGGCCCGGTAATGTTCGCGAATTAAAAAATATTATTGAAAGGCTTATTATTCTAACTCCATCCAACGAAATCACGGCTAAAGATATTCCTTTGCTCAATGCTAAAATAGAGAATGGAGCGTCATTAGGGGATTCGGTAGTTGTTGCCGCCGACTTATTAAAAGATGCCAAGATGGATTTTGAACGTCAATTTATCATCAAGAAATTAGAAGAAAACGAAGGAAATATTTCCAGAACTGCGGAAGCAATTGGTTTGGAGCGTAGTAATTTGCACAAGAAAATTAAAAGCCTCAAAGTTGTGACAAAGGATGAGTTTTAATTGCTACTTTAAATTTTCGTTAACTTTTTTATAATTCAACTTGCTTTTCATATCGGATATCGAAAATTTGTTGAAGGGGAGAAATATAAATCCGAGTACAACTACAATGGCCATGGATAAGAAATGGTAAACAACTGCAAAAGAAAACGCTTCAGCTTTAGCTAAACTAAAAAAACTTAAGCCCAGAACACAGGCGAAATGCCAATTACCAATATAACCCGGTGCTGTGGGAATAGCTATGCCCACAATGAGAATAATCATTACAACGAATGATGCCATTACCGGTAATGTAAAGCCGAAAGCCAGAAACAATATATAAATTGCCAGGACATCCAAAAGCCAGACGAAAGCCGAAAGAAAAAATAAATACAACAGAAGTTTAATATTAGTAATAACCTGAAATCCATCGATAAAATGATGGATCAATTCATCCATCTTATGCGCAAATTTTCCGGGGAGCTTACTTAAGATTTTGTTGATTAACTTTAGCGCCTGGTCTCTGCGCAAGATTAAAAAGATAATAAAACAAAACATCACTAAGGCGAGCAGGAAGAAAATAATGCTCGATTTAATCATCCAAGGGGGCAGGTCAGTAAGAAAAAGAACAATTATAGCCATCGCCAATACGGTAAAACTATCCAATACCCTTTCAACAAGAATAGTTCCCAGTGCGGAAGACATTTTTATTGAGCTTCTTTTTGAGATTAAATAAGGCCTGGCCAGTTCACCAATACGCGCTGGAATTGAAGCTATCGCCAGAAAGCCTACCGAGGTAACTGAAAAAAGAGAAAACTGATCTATCTTTTCCATTGGCTGTAAAATAACGCCCCAGCGATATGAACGCAGCCATTGCATTATAATTACAAGGAGGATGAAAAAAATAACATAACTTAATTGGATTTTCTTCAGATCACGGAAAACATCCTGAAGATTAATTCCTCTTACGGAAAAATAAACCAAGACGATGCTGATCAGAATACCGAGGATAACTTTTTTATTCATTTTATTGTCAGGTCGCAGCCAATTTCAGATATTTAATTTTTGGCCAGATTCTCGGCAATTTTATCATGTAAAAGCTGGGAAGAAAGCTTATTTCCTATTAATCCCACGCGAATAGATACCGTAGTGAAATCTTTAGATTTATATTTGATATCGAAATTAACCTTTTCATTATTAATCACAGTACTAATTTTACCCTGAGCAATTTCTTTGGTTGGAGCAACTTCAATACCGCGCATATCAGCTACCGTTTTTTCGCAAGCGCTCCATACCTTGTCAAAAGAAGCATAATAATCGGTTTTTAATTCACCGGTGACATAAAAATAAGTTCCTGTACTGGCACCAACAGCCGCGCCGCCAACAACCAATGCGGCACAACCGGAAAAAAGAAAGAGAGTAAATAATAGAATCAGCAGCCAGATATTATTTCTTTTCATGTTCCTACCTCCAGTAAATTTTACGTCTGTATTTTTAGAACATATTAGTTACTGTATTGCAACAGCTATTATCAATTTTAGCTTATCTTACAATCAATTGGCTGCATTACTTGATTTTTCAAATTCCCTTAAAAGTTCTTCCTGCTTTTTATTCAGGTCTATAGGTATCTGGACAAATACTTCAACAATCTGATCACCGCGCCCATAGCCACGAATATGGGGAATGCCCTTTCCTTTAAGACGAAGTGTTTTCCCGTTTTGAGTGCCTTTGGGAATTTTGATTTTTTCTTTTTCTTCCAGAGTAGGGACCTCAATTGTTGCTCCCAGGGCAGCTTGAACGAAAGAAATAGGAACGCGGCAGATGATGTCGTCACCTGATCTTACAAAAAAGTTGTGATCCTCTACATGCAGAAAAACATACAGGTCGCCACTGGGTCCCCCCTGATCTCCGGCTTCCCCTTCGCTGCGCAGGCGCAAACGGGAACCTGTTTCCACACCGGCAGGAATTTTTAATTGTACAGATTTGGCAATTTTTTCTTTACCCATGCCCCGGCAATGGCTGCAGGGCTTGACGATAACTTTACCGTGTCCTCCGCAATGAGGACAGGTAGAGCTGATAGTGAAAAAGCCACTGGATTGTAATACCTGCCCTCTTCCCTGACAGGTACGGCAGGTCTCGGGAGATGATCCGGCTGCGGCGCCACTGCCATGACATTTTGAGCAGGTGTTTAGTTTCTCTAAATCAATAGTTGTGGTCAGGCCGAAAGCGGCTTCAAGAAAAGAAATCTTTAGATCATAACGCAAATCAGCGCCAGCGCGCGCAGCGGAGCGCGATCGCCCTTGTCCCCGCGCATTGCCGAATCCGAAAACATCTTCAAAAATATCGCCGAAATTGGTAAAAATATCATCAAATCCGTTAAATCCTCTAAAACCTGTATTGCTTAAGCCTTCATGACCGTAATGGTCATAAATTTCTCTTTTTTGTTTGTCGCTCAGCACTTCATACGCTTCGGCTGCTTCTTTGAATCTTTCTTCCGCTTTTTTGTCTCCCGGATTTTTATCCGGATGACTTTGCATTGCTATTTTGCGATAATTCTTTTTTATTTCTTCATTCGAAGCTGTTTTGGGAAGGCCTAGAATCTCGTAATAATCCCTTTTTGTCATGAGCTAATTTCTCGTTCCTCCGCTTTCATAATGTTCTTGAGAGAATTTAACATTTCTTCATTATTTGTTTTATCCAGGGCGTGCCGGGCAAAGAAATATTTTTTTAATTCCATCGCTTTTTTCCCGATATTTTCCCAGTCTGAGGATGATAATTCCAGGTTGAGTGCTTTAGCGGCACGTTGAAAAAGCATTACATCTGCGCTGTCAAAGGCGATATTTTTAATCTTTTGGATACCTTCGTTATGATTTGATTTTTGGAAAAAGTCGAGTGCATCGGAATATGATCCCGCTTCTAAAAATAAGTCACCATAGTGAATCAGATCATCCGGGTTGGTGTTATCAAGATACAAAATTTTCTGCTTTAAACGATAATCCGGTAATTTTCTATAGCTCAAGAGTGCCTCCCCAAAAGGATAATATCTTTTAGATAAATACGATGTATTATAGTCATGATTTTGTCTAAGTCAATAACAGGCAGTAAATCATTTTACCAGACGCTTTAAGGCTTCTTCATATTTTGCCTTGGTATTTTCTATAATTTCCGGAGGAAGTTCCGGCGCGGGCGGCTTTTGATTCCATTTAATTGCAAGAAGGTAGTCTCGCAAAAATTGTTTATCGAAACTTTTTTGCGCCCGGCCTTCTTCGTAGTCATCAGCAGGCCAGAAACGGGAAGAATCGGGAGTAAGCAATTCGTCGATCAGGATTAATTCTTTGCCGATCAGGCCAAACTCCATTTTTGTATCGGCGATGATAATTCCCGCCTTCAGCGCTATTGCCGCCGCCCTTTCATAAATAGTCAGGGAAATTTTTATAATTTTGTCAGTTAATTCCATGCCGACGATATCTTCCATTTCACTTCTGGTTATTGCTGAATCATGCTCACCTTCAGGAGCTTTTGTCGTCGGAGTAAAAATAGTCTGGGGCAGCCTGGACGATTCTTTCAAACCGGGCGGTAGTTTAATGCCCGAAATAGATTGGTTGTGATGATAATCTTTCCAGCCGGAACCGGAAAGATAACCGCGCACAATACATTCGACAGGCAGCGGGTTGGCTTTTTTAACCAGCATACTCCTGCCTTCCAGACTGGCGGCATAGGGAGCGCATTCGGGAGGAAAATCGGCTGTATCCGTCGATATGATATGATTGCCGATGATATCTTCCATTTGCTTAAACCAGAAAGTGGACATGCGGTTTAAAATTATGCCTTTGCCGGGTATCGGATTGGGCATGATCACATCAAATGCGGAAATACGGTCGGTGGCGACGATCAGTAGATATTCTTTTACGGCATAAAGGTCGCGAACCTTACCACGCTTGATAAAATTTAATTTGGGGAAACTGGTCTGCCGGATATTTTTTGTCATAAGTGGCCTACTCCTTTATTGAACTGAGGGGTTGTGCTTTTTTTCATGGCCAATGGTGGAAGTAGGTGTCCGCCCATAATTGTGGCCGGGCATAACTTTGGTATCATCAGGCAGCGTGAAAAGTTTTGTCTGGATGGAATTATACATTATCTGCCATGAACCGCCGGGTAAATCGGTTCTGCCTACAGCTTCCACAAAAAGAGTATCGCCGGTGAAGACATATCCCGGAGTATACAGACAAATGCCGCCGGGAGAGTGGCCGGGCGTGTGAATAACTTTGAGCTCAATATTGCCTGCGGAAATTATCATACCGTCTTTGACCAGTATGTCGGCAGGCGGCGATTGTTTAGCGCCAAACATCTTGAGCATCATAGCCGGGGTGGAAGTAAGCATGATGGCATCATCCTCATGCACAATTATTTTAGCCCCGGTCAGCTTCTGCATTTCGGCATTGCCCCCGATATGATCAACATGGCCATGAGTGTTGATTATATAATTAATTTGCAGTTTGTTTTCTTTTGCTACTGCAATAATTTCCTTTGCATTATCCGCGGGGTCAATTACTAACGCATCACCGGTGACGGTATCCCCGACAAGGTAAGCAAAAACGGCCATGTGGCCGACTTGCAATTGTTTTATGAACATTTATACTTCTCCATATAGGATTCGATAAGTAAATTAGCATTATTTTGTTTCATTCGTCAATTTAAATCCGGCGCTGAAACTCTGTATCTTAATGGCGCTGCAATATTGCTCCAAAAAAGCCATCCGTATTGTGTAGGTGAGGGTAAGTGCGGAAAAAACCGCTCTTATCAATGAGGGATTTTTTTATTGCTTCGGGGATAGGGGCTAAAATAAATTGAGGATTGTTCACGAGAAATTGCCTGATAACATCCTCATTTTCCGCAGGCAGGAGAGAACATGTGCAATAAATTAAACGACCTCCTTTTTTAACTGCTGGCGCCGCATTTTGCAAAATTGTTTTCTGAGTTGTCGCATAGCCTTCCAGATCAAGAGTTTGGGTACGCCACTTAATTTCGGGATTGCGCCTTAGTGTTCCGGTGCCGGAGCAGGGAGCGTCCACAAGAACTTGATCGAACTTTTCTTTTAATGCGACAGGCAGCATAATGCTGAGATCAACCTGTTGTGTTTGAATATTATTAATTCCCAGCCTGGTTATTTCTTTTGTTAATTCAGTGAGCTTTCCGGGATGGCGATCAATGGCAAGAATGTGTCCATCGTTTTTCATGATTGCCGCCAGGTGAGTGGTCTTGCCGCCAGTGCCGGCGCAGACATCCAAAATGTTTTCGTTGTCTTTGGGATTTATCAAATAAGAAACAAGTTGTGCCCCCTCATCCTGGATGCGCAAGAGTCCTTCGCGGAATAAATCTGTTTTTTGAATAGGCTGGGTGGAATCGGTCAAAACAATGCCGTCTGGAGATAAATTTGTTGTCGCATAACTGAATCCTTCTGCTTTTAGCTTTAGTTCCAGCTCTTCTGGTGATGTCTTTAATGTATTGATCCTGATAGTCATAGGTGGCATTTCGTTATTGGCTTTACAAAGGGCTTGTGCTTCTTCTTTACCGAAAATATTAAGCCATATTTTGGTAAGCCAGAGCGGATGGGAATGGAGGGCGGCAATGTGCTCAGCCGGTTGTGTCTTCCAGGAAGGGAAAGAGATTTTATCACCGTGGCGCAGATAGTTTCTCAAAATGGCGTTAGTAAGCCCGCTTTGTGTCGGAGCAATTATTTTAGCGGATTTAACCGCTTCATCAACAACCGCAAAAGCAGGCAGGCGGTCACTGAATTTAATCTGATAGAGTCCGACGCGCAAAATATTCTTGATGTCTTCATCCATTCTGGCGAAATTCCCGCGGTATAGTTTTGATATTATCCAGTCCAGATGACCCTGAAAACGCAATACTCCATAGACAAGATGGGTGAGCAGCCGCCCATCCGGCGTTCCGGATAATGTGTTTGATTCCAGACATGCATCAAGCAGCTCTCCGGCAAAAGACTGGCTTGTGCTGATTTGACTCAAAATGTCGACGGCCTGATGGCGAATTGATTTTTTCATGTTTTAGACTGAATAATAGCGGGACCGGTTTTATCGGGATATTTGCCCTTAACAGTCAGATAAAAATTACGAATTGTCTGCATGTCTTGATCCAGATCGCCAGTTGGGTATATTAGCGGTCCTGCTCCGCCGGTTTTGTTCGCGTAATCGAGAAACGCAAGTTGAATGGGAACATGGGCACTTAACGCAATATGATAAAACCCTGATTTCCAGTAACCTGTTTTATGACGGCTGCCCTCAGGAGCCAGAGCAAGAACAAATTTTTTGCTTTCATTGAATGTAGATATCATTTGATCCACGATATGGCTGGATAATGCCCTGTCGATCGGGACGCCTCCCAACCACTTCATCAGTGGGGAGAAAGGCCAGCGGAACAATTCTTTTTTTGCTATAAAGCGGGCGTCAAGTTTCAACGCGAATGCCAGGATAATTCCATAGAATAAGTCCCAGTTGGATGTGTGTGGTGCAATAATCAGAACATATTTGGCCTGTTTGGGTAAATGCCCCATTTTCTTCCAGCCGAGCATTTTTAAAAGAAACAGGGATATTCCCAGCAAAAATGATTTCAAGACCGGTGTATTGAAAATTGTATAATGCATAATGCTCTTTACACCTGATTATAATTATTCTTCATTGTAAAATAGTTTCCGGCTGCAGACGATAGCCACGCAGAAAATCGTTTATCGTCATCCGTTTTTTACCGGCAAGTTGCACTTCTTTTAGAATTACATAGCCGTCAGCTGCTGCGACCGATAGGCCTTGTGATGCATCCGCACCAATTGTACCCGGTATTTCTTTTCTTTTGCCGGGTTTGGATTCTGCCGCCAATATTTTTAATGCCTGTCCTTCTAAAAAAGTATAAGCGGCTGGCGCTGGGCAAAGCCCGCGAATGAGATTGACAATGTCTGTGCTGCTTTCCTGCCAGTTGATCCGGCCGGTTTCCTTGGTCAGACGAGGAGCAAAAGTGACTGCGGATGAATCCTGCGGCTGTCTTAATGCTGTACCGGCGATTACCTGTTCAATAGCCGTCATGAGCAAATCAGCGCCCTCTTTTGCCATACGGTCATGCAACTGGCCATAGGTTTCAGTGGCGCCGAGAGGTGTTTCTTGTTGCAATAAAATATCGCCGGAATCCATTCCTTCATCCATTAGCATGATGGTAACGCCGGTTTTCGTTTCACCCCGGATGATACTCCAGTTTAGCGGCGCCGCGCCGCGGTATTTCGGCAGGAGGGAAGGGTGGATATTGAGGCAGCCAAGTTTTGGAAATTCAATGATGTCTTTGGGCAGAATCTGGCCAAATGCCGCAACGACAACCATTTCGGGATTCAGCTGATAAAAAATATCTAAAAAAGATTTATCTTTGACCTTTTGCGGCTGAAAAACAGGCAGACCTAATTTCTGCGCCAGAATCTTCACCGGCGGAGAAATTTCTTTCTGGCCGCGGCCGGCAGGACGATCCGGCTGGGTAACAACGCTGATCACAGGGAAATTATTACTGTGAATCATTTCCAGCGCGGGAAGCGCAAAAGCAGGTGTTCCCATAAATAAAATGCGTGGTTTGGCCATGAATGTTCCTCTCACTTCCGAATTATATATAGGGAAATAAAGAAAATGTGTCAAGAATTACCAGCTCAAGCTGCAAAATTTATTGCTTTTATTTCGTTTCGTCAATAAAGTGTACCCGCGAATTACAATATGTAGAGAGGACTAACGCCATTTTAAGGAAAATAAGAGATAAAATTAACGGTTTGCCGCGGGACTTCCGGCTATTTTTAGCGGCTACCTTTGTTTTCGGGTTTGCGCAGAGTATTGTCGATTCCACTTTTAATAATTTTTTGAACGAGACTTTCTTTATCACCGATTTCCAAAGGGGATTTTTGGAATTACCCCGGGAAATGCCTGGCTTTCTGGTTATCTTTATTTCGGCGCTTTTGTTTTTCCTTTGTTCCAGAAGACAGGCTTTTGTTGCCAATTTGCTTTGCGCTTTCGGCATATTGCTTATTGGCTTGGGTTCACCCGGTTTTTCCATAATGCTTGTCTGGCTTTTTATTTTCAGTGTCGGTCAGCATTTGTTCATACCGATGAATCAGAGTATTGGTATGGAACTGGCGACTGATGGGCAGACCGGCAAAAGACTTGGGCAGTTCAGTGCTCTCGCCAATGTGTCGGCTATTCTCGGCGCTCTGGCCATTTTTTTCGGATTCAAATATTTAAATCTTAATTTCCGGGTTTCTTACGTGGTTGCTTTTCTGGCTTTTCTGACAGTGGCGATCTTATTAT
>Ga0209226_10000988_pt1 | contig 13642 bp, 11 predicted proteins | sample BarGraNGADG00212_2_FD_184497 | JGI IMG/M metagenome (GOLD analysis project Ga0209226, IMG submission 184497) | Arctic peat soil microbial communities from Barrow, Alaska, USA - Barrow Graham LP Ref core NGADG0011-212 (SPAdes) (version 2) | ecosystem: Environmental > Terrestrial > Soil >...
AATGGGAAATGGGTAAATGATTATACAACTGATGCTGCTAATACATTTGGAGCGATCGGTTGTTGGACCTGCCACAGTAGTTTACATACTACCTATGGTGTTGCAGATTTAGCATTTACCACAACGGCACCGGTTTCCATGACCATGTGGGCAGGTAAGAAAGAGATCAATCTTCCGGCTGACAGTGGTTTAGGTAATTTGTGTGCAAAATGCCACCAGCCACGCCCGCTGACCTGCGGTTATGATCCGGCCGGAAGGGTGCTTAACTATGACTCCCTTAAGATAGATCCTCTTGCTGTTCAGTATGATACTACTGCCGGTGTAATCAATCATGGAGTGAAACCCTCTTACAGAATGCATGTTCACTACGGTGCTGTAGGCGCTGTTTATGCAGGGGTAGGTGCTGTTGAATTTTCCGGAACCGAAGCTTATGCCAATTCAAAGCACACTACGGTTGCTTCTTGCCCCAATTGCCATATGGCGAACCCCATGACGGGTATTGCCGGAGGACACTCCTTTAGTGTAAGAAATGCAAAAGAAACCCCGCTGGGTTCAGGGACAACATGGAACTTTAACGGTTGTAATGTGGCAAATTGCCATGCTGATGACCCGTTAGATGCAAACCATGCTAAATTTAAAAATACAAGATCAGAAGTTAAAGGTTTGCTGGATGACCTCGCTACGAAGATTAATTCTGTCGGAGGCGGACATAATATTCTTCACTCTGATGCAACTTCATCAAATCTGTGGGCAGGTATCTCAACAGGCAATTATGATGGTTACCTCGATATTTACGATGCAGCATCAAATCCGGGTGGATATTGGAAAATGACAGGACAACCGAAATTCCCAAGATTACTGAACGTTCAGGTAGGTGCGCTTATCAACTTCCAGTTCTGTTTAAGAGAGTACAGTTTAGGTATTCATAATACCAGTTATGTTAAAGCTCTTTTGAAAAACTCTTGGCAAGCCTTGAATGCAGCTGGCCTATAAATAAGGTCATGTCATCAAAAAAAGGCTTCAGAAAAATTCTGAAGCCTTTTTTTCGATATTCATTACAAATATGTTATTTTTACTTTCATTATTATTCTCAATTGTAAAAACATTCATCATGCAAAAGAAAATCTTTGGTAGTTTGGTTTTATTCCTTGTAGGAATGTTAATTTTTACCTCTTGTGCTAAGGACACCCTTGTGCCTGCAGGAAGCAGCATCGATCCAAGCAAGAAAATCAGCTTTAAGAACGACATTCAGCCGATCTTCACAGCCAGTTGTTTGGGTTCTTTTTGCCATTCGGGCGGTGTAGATCCGAATCTTCAGGCAGGAAAAGCCTACAGCGACCTCCAGGCGGGGTTTATCAATATAGCGACTCCGGCACAAAGCATTATTTATACAGAAATGGCGCCCGGTGGAGGAATGTCAAGTCATTGCACGGCAACAGATGCTGATTTTGTTCTTGCCTGGATCACGCAAGGTGCGAAAGACAATTAATCCGGTCATTCGTATTCATTAAAGTCTAAATTAATATGCATAAACCTATACTATAAACTATGAAAAAATTTCTTTTTAGCCTGGTATTTTTCTTAACCGGCATTGGCATCGTTTTTGCTCAGGATTCCATCCCTGCCCAAACAAAAAAACCCATGGTGAAAGCTCCTTTTGAAAGTGGCTATTTCATTGATGACCAAACGGTGGCCTTGCCTCCCGCACATTCACTGCAACTGGTTATCCAGCACCGGTTCGGGACTATCCAGAATGGGTTTACCGACCTTGCAGGTATCTGGGGCGGTTCCAATATCCGTTTCGGGCTTGATTTTACAATCACAAAAAATGTCCTGATCGGAGTTGGCACAACCAAGAATAAACGGATCCAGGACATCCAGCTGAAATATACATTTCTGCATCAGCGCAAAGGTGGGTTTCCTTTTACCATGGGGCTTTATGGAAACATGGGGATCAATTGTCTGAACAAAACGGCTTTTGGCACTGCCTTTAAATCGCGTGACCGCTTTTCTTATTTTGGCGAGCTGATGATTGCAAAACGGTTCTGCAAAGAGTTCTCCGCCCAACTTGGAATTGCATGGGTTCATTACAACATCGTGGATTCGTCCGTCACAAAGCGGGATTGGCATGTTAACGGAATGTTCAATGACAACCTCCAGATTTCCGGGATCGGCCGCCTGAAGATCAGTCCGCAAACTTCCATCATTGCCACCTATTCTCAATCTGTTTTTACTTATGTGAACAGGAAGCCCTGGCCGAATGCCGGATTGGGAATCGAAGTTTCCACGAGCACCCACGCATTCCAGGTCTTCCTTGCCACAGCGCAGGGTATCGTTCCACAGGAAGTGGCTTTTTACAACGAAAATAACCCCTATAACGGAATGATCTTGATTGGTTTCAATATCACCCGCTTGTGGACCTTTTAATTCATTATTTATTGTTTAACCTTAATAAATTCGAATCAATGAAAACAACTCAGAAAGCGATTACCCTACTCGTAACGATGATTATCGCAGTAGTATTTGTATTTGGGAATACGGTCAATGCTCAACAAGCAAAAGCAAAAGCATGGCCTGTTCCCGACAAGAACAAAACGATGAAAGCAGCTGTTAACCTGAAAGACGCATCCGTGATCAGCAGCGGAAAAGAAGCTTGGGCAAAGAACTGCAAATCCTGCCATGGTGCCAAAGGTTTAGGCGACGGCCCCAAGGGCGCTTCACTAAAAACCTTCCCGGGGGATTTTTCCGGAGCAGCTTTCCAGGGTTCGACAGATGGCGAATTATTCTTCAGAACCAATGTTGGACGCGATGAAATGCCAGGCTACGAAAAGAAAATCCCCGATGCAAATGAGCGTTGGGCACTTGTGGCTTATATGCGTGCATTAAAGAAATAACCAATTTCTTTGCGGCAAATTGGGTGTTTTTCGAGTACCAAAAACACCCAATTTATTTTAACGGATTTTTCCATCATCAATATTACCCGAAGATCATTGTATGGTTAAAAAATATAATAACCGGCCAGCCTGGATTATTTTGATTCTGGTCATCTGCTCAGGGATCGTCTTTTCTCTTAGTTATTCGGCCAACTCAAAATCCGTTCGCAAGGATACGGCAACTACCCCAAAAGTGAACTCGCCCCCTCATAATAACCAGTTTCCCAATCATAAAAACGCCGGGGAGAATGAAAACTGCTTTAAATGTCATGGGCAGTCAAAGTATTCTTACGAAAACAGCGAATCCAAGAAAACGGCTACAAAAAAAATGTTTGTTGAACTCATCATTGACCGGTCGGTTTTTTATGAATCCAATCACCGCGAGTTTAAATGTATCGATTGCCATTCCGAAGATTATAATACTTTCCCCCACAAGGGAAACCTTCGCATGGAATCAAAGCCTAATTGCCTCGATTGCCATGGGGGTGATGAAAAATATGCCAAGTTTCATTTTGAAAATATTGAAAAAGAATTCCAGGAAAGTGTGCATTCGGAAAAACACAGCCAAGACTTTACCTGCTGGATGTGCCATAATCCACATACTTATAAAATCAATGCCCGCACCAACGAAAACATAAAGCAAACAATCGCTTACGACAATGCCATCTGTTTGAATTGTCACGGGAATTTATCCAATTATCAGTTGTTGACTGATAAAGCCAACCCGAATCTTCTTACGAAGCATGACTGGATTCCCAACCAGAAGTTGCATTTTCTTTCTGTACGCTGCGTGGAATGTCATACAAAAAAGATCAACGACAGTACATTGGTTGCGCATAAGATCCTCCCAAAGAAAGAGGCGGTTAGGAATTGTGACCAGTGTCATTCATCCAATTCCGTATTAATGGCTGCCCTGTATAAATATAAGATCAAAGAGGTACGCAGTGCAAAAGGGTTTTTCAAAGGAGTGATCACCAATGATTCCTATGTGATCGGGGCAAACAGAAATTATTATCTGAATGTTTTGAGTCTCGTTATCGTTGGTTTTGTGATCCTGGTGATCATTATCCATGCATTTCTAAGAACATTGTAACTGTTTAATCTCAAATAAAACCATGACAGAAGAAAAAATCTATTTGTACCCGGTTTGGATAAGACTTTGGCACCTTCTGAATGCCATTCTTTGTCTGATTCTTATCATTACGGGTATCAGCATGCAATTCTCCAATCCAAAGTTCCCAATGATTCGTTTTGATGTGGCGGTTTCGGTTCATAATATTGTGGGGATCATTTTGTGCGTTAATTATCTCCTTTTCTTTCTGGGGAATATAACCACCCATAACGGAAAATATTACAAACTCATCTTTCCCGGCTTGTTCAGTCGCCTGATAACCCAATTCAGGTATTACACCAGGGGATTATTTAAAGGTGAAACGGCGCCTTATCCACTAAATTCAGAAAGAAAATTCAATCCCCTCCAACAGGTCACATATGTTGGCTCCATGTATGTCCTGTTCCCTATCATCATGATTACCGGATGGGCACTGATGTACCCGGAGGTCATCCCTGCCCGTTTTGTTTGGTCCAGCGGACTTCATCTCACCGATCTTTTTCATATTACGGCAGCATTCCTGGTTTCATTGTTCATGTTTATTCACATCTATTTCTGCACGATTGGGAAAACGCCGCTCAGCAACTTTATGAGTATGATAGACGGCTATCATGAAAGTCATTGATCCTCCTTTTATTAAAACATTAACTCTTCTTTAATTTTATTCCTGTGGAAGATAACAACGACAACAAAAAAGGTTCCCGAAGGCAATTTCTTAAGAAGGGCCTGATTGCAGGGGCAGGAGTGGTTGCCGGTGGCAGCCTGCTGGCAGCTTATGTTGATAAATCAAAACCAACATCTGGAGAGAGGGTAAAAGTCCTGACAACGGAAGGCGAGTTGGTGGAGGTAGATAAAGCCCTGATCCATTCTCCCCGGGTTTCTATTGAAGAATCCCATAAAGGGATCCCGGGCAGAAAATTCGTGATGGTCATCGACCTGGCCAAATGTAAAAATGCACGAAAATGTGTTGAGGCCTGCCAGAAAGGCCATCATCTTCCCAGGAGCCAGGAATTCATGAAGGTGTATCTTTTACAGGATTCTGAAAAATCGGCACCCTATTGGTTTCCAAAACCTTGTTTTCATTGCGACAACCCGCTTTGTGTGAGCGTTTGCCCGGTGGGTGCAACCTATAAAAGGAGCGACGGGATCGTTCTTATTGATAATGAACGGTGCATCGGATGCAAATTCTGTATGACCGGATGCCCTTATTCCACCCGTGTTTTTGCATGGAAAGATTATCCCGAATACGCCGACGACAAAGAACCGTATTCGCCAGAAGCCAGCAGTCCCGGGAAAGAGGGAACCGTGTCAAAATGCGATTTTTGCCCCGACCTTGTTCGCATAGGCAAACTGCCTTATTGTGCGCAAAATTGCCCCATGGGGGTGATCTATTTTGGCGATATTGATGAAGATACCGTCACCAATGGGTCTGAGACATTGCGTTTCAGTGAGCTGATCCGTGACCGTTCCGGATACCGTTACCTCGAAGTACTTGGCACACGGCCAAGCGTTTATTATCTTCCGCCTGTTGAACGTCAGTTCCCTGTAGAGAGCGGTTTTAAAGATCTCGAGGAGAGTGTTAAGAATAGATTTAAAAATACCCCCTACGGTAAGACCCACAAACTTTAGCCATGGAAAATAAAGACACCAAGGAAAAACTGCTGCGGGAATTTGCCCCACAGCTTGAAAAGACAAGCTCTGCAACACTGGTCTGGATCCTATTCCTGCTTGGAGTGATCGCCTGGGGCGTCTATGCTTTTGTGGCCCAGGTCACCAAGGGCCATATCGTCACCGGTATGCGCGACAATGTCGTCTGGGGAATCTATATTGTAAATTTCATCTTCTTTATGGGGATGAGTTACGCCGGGGCTATTATTTCCGGAACACTGCAATTGTTCCGTACAGAATGGAGAAAACCCATCATCCGGATGGCGGAGTACCTTGCCATTATTTCCCTTCTGATCGGGCCCGGTTATATTTTGCTCTGCATCGGCCGTCTTGACCGGCTTCATTACCTTGCACTCTTCGGCAGGATCCAGTCACCCATCACCTGGGACGTCATTGCGATCTCCACCGATATCTTCGGATGTCTTATCTTTTTATACCTTTCTATCCTTAGGGATATCGCCAGCCTGAGGGATTTTTCTGAGTTGAAAATTCCGGCTTGGAGAAAAAAAATATATTCCATGTTGGCACTGGGATATACTGGACTGCCCGAACAGGTAAAACGCCTTAGAAGAGCTACGGACATTATGGCCACCATGGTCATCGCCATTGCGATCATCGTGTATTCTGTTTTGGCCTGGATCTTCAGCGTAACCTTGCAACCTGGTTGGCACAGTACCATTTTCGGCCCCTATTTTGTGATTGCCGCCGTTTATTCCGGTACCGGCGTTTTGATCATTGCCATGTGGGTATTCCGGAAAGTTTATCGTCTTGACCAATATATCACCCGAAAGCATTTTGTCGCAATGGGGGTTTTAATGGTCGTTCTGGCTGCACTGTTTGGATATTTTACCTTTAGCGATTACCTGACAAAATGGTATGGTTCAGAAAAAAATGATGAGAGCCTCATCCGGATCCTTTTTACAGAATATTACTGGCCGTTCATTTTCTCTAACTACGTCGGTGTTTTAATTCCACTGCTTGTAATAGGGATCCCGAAACTGAGAACAATAACCAACATTACCCTTTCGGCGCTGATTGTAATTGTGGCCCTTTGGTTCAACCGTTACCTGATTGTGATTCCAACACTTGAATCGCCTTATCTCCCGATCCAGGATTCACGCCCCGAATGGGCAAATTACGCGGGTACCTGGGTCGAATATGCACTCATGGCCGCAGGGGTCGCTCTTTTTTGCCTGATGTTTACAATTGCCTCTAAATTTGTACCGGTCATGAATGTTTCCGAGATGTCAGAGACACCTAAAACAGAATCCTCAGAATTATTTAAAACAGAAGAATCTTTGTTGTAACAACCCTTTTTACGCCAGGGCTAAAAACCTTCAGTAATATGCGAACCCAAAACAAAATCCGGATCATTTTCTTTTTCCTGCTGTGTTTCTGCAAGTTGGTTACTTCTGCACAGAATAAGAAGGATTCAGTTACAGAGATCACACCGTCCATTACCTTTACTTACCTCAATTCAAATGATACCATCATCCTGACCGCAAACATCTTTGACAAGAAAGAGCAGGGGGTCTTCGCAATTAAAAATGCCGTAATTGAGTTTTCCGCCTCGGGAGATAAAGAAACCCAGAACCTCGGACAGGCTAAGGCAGATGAAGAAGGAAACGCAATCCTGAAACTCCCCGTTGCAACAGCGATACCCAAGGATAAAGATGGCAAAACCACCTATACTGCAAAATTCAATGGAAAAGGCAAATTCCAGCCCGCCATGGAAACCTTCAGCGCTAAACTTGCCAGGATCACCGTCAATTTTTCGAAAGAAGATTCTTTACATTTTATCCTTGTCACAGCTACACAGGTTGACTACAAGGGTAGTGTCAAGCCTATCCAAAAAGAAAAAGTCGTCGTTTATGTGCCGCGGTTGTTTACCCTTCTGAAGATCGGCGAAACCGATCTTGATGAAGCAGGAACGGGGAAAGTGGAATATACTATGAAGCTTGTCGGCGACTCCCTTGGAAATATTATGGTGCTTGCCCGGATTGAAGAAAACGATAAGTTCGGGAATGTTCAGGGACAATCATCGATTTCCTGGGGCATCCCGAAACAATATTATCTTGCGGAAAGACCAACCAGGGAATTATGGACACCTATTGCGCCAATCTGGATGATCGTAACACTGATCACAATGCTGACAGGGGTTTGGGCACATTATATTTATGCCGTCATCCAGCTGATTAAAATCAAACAGATAAGTAAAAAAAATCCGGAAAATCCGGAAAATTCCGGATTTCCACATAACCAGTAAATTTTTAAATCGTTTCCTATATGAAAATGCCAAAATCTGTTTCCAATTGGATCAGCATCATTGGGGCTATCTTTGCCATTAACAGCTTCATCCTCATCATTATTCTCTTTATCGAGTCGCTGCTTTCCAGTCATGATAATCCATACAACGGGATATTTACTTACATCATCCTTCCCGCCATCATGGTGATCGGCTTGATCCTGATTCCAATCGGAATGTTTGTGAAACGCCGCAGGAAAAGCAAGGAAGGCGAACCCAAATGGCCGGTACTGGATATGAACAGCAGCCGGCAACGTCATCGTTTATTATTGTTCTCGATTTTTACATTCCTGTTCCTGATTGTTTCGGCAGTAGGAAGTTACGAGGCTTTTAACTTTACAGAATCCATTCCCTTTTGCGGCAAGCTTTGCCACACTGTGATGGAGCCGGAATATGTCACCTATCTTCATTCTCCCCACGCCCGCGTTGCCTGTGTGGAATGCCATGTGGGAGAGGGCGCTGACTGGTATGTAAAATCAAAGCTGTCGGGTCTTTACCAGGTCTATTCCGTTTTGTTCCACAAGTATCCACAACCAATTTCAACGCCGATCAAAAATCTTCGTCCAGCACGTGAAACCTGTGAACGCTGTCATTGGCCGGAAAAATTTTATGCCCCGAAACTGGATAACAGAAGGAACTATCTTACCGACAGCCTGAATAGCGAATGGAATGTTTCCATGATGATGAAGATCAGTCCGAACTACAACACGATGGGCCTTACCGCCGGAATTCATTGGCATATCAACAAAGATATGCGGATCGAATACATTGCATCCACAAAAGACAGGGAATCAATTCCCTGGGTAAAATTCACAAATCTGAAAACCGGCGATATCCAGATCTTCCAGGACACCGACAATATGCTTTCACAAAAAGCCATCGATACCCTCGAGCACAGGGTCATGGATTGCATGGATTGTCATAACCGGCCTTCTCATTCTTACAAATCAGCCCCGGTTTTTGTAGACGAGGGAATCATGAAGGGGGAAATACCGGTAGAACTGCCTTTCATTAAAAAAGTTGCAATGAATGTATTGAAGGGACCGTTTACAAATAAAGATTCTTCGTTTCGTTATATCCGCGACAGCATTAATAACTTTTACAAGATAAAATTCCCCGGCATCTATGCTGGGAAAAAATCTTTGATTGACAAAGCCATTGCAGGCATTGAGAATGAATTTTCACTTAACATTTTTCCTTACATGCGTGTGACCTCCGGCAAATACCTGAACCATATCGGACATCTTGAATCCGATGGTTGTTTCCGCTGTCATTCCGACCGACATAAGTCCACAAAGGGAAAAGTTATTTCCAAAGACTGCAACTGGTGCCACTCTTTCATTTCCCAGGGGCCTTCAGACAATTTGCAATACAGTGCTGTCAACAAACCCATGGAATTTATACATCCGGTAGATGTAAAAAACAACTGGAAAACATTCTTTTGTACTGAGTGTCATCGTACCCTTTATCCATAATTATTCTAAATTTGATCTCCCGGCTGGTACACATGCCCCTCAAAATGTGTAGCTTTGCTGAATGAGGACGAAAAAAATTCCCTTAAAAGCAAGAAGGGCACTTGGAGAAGGTAACATCCGGGAAGCCAATACACTTTTGGGTGATTATTATTCTTTACAGGGAACGGTAATTGAAGGGAGACAAATGGGAAGAATCCTGGGTTTTCCGACAGCCAATCTCAAACTGAATGAACTTTCACCTTTGTTTCTTGCGAACGGAGTCTATGCAGCGAAAATAAAATATCGTACTGCGCTATATAATGGAATGGTCAATATCGGTATCCGCCCGACCTTTGAGCAACACGAATTAACAATAGAAGTTAACCTGTTTGATTTTTCTGATGATCTCTATGGGCATATTCTAACCCTGTTTTTCATTGACCGGATCAGGGATGAGATGAAATTTCCCAACCTCGAGGCACTAAAACACCAGATTTCCCTTGATAAAAAGCGGATACAGGAATTATTGACCGGAAGGAACCAGTCGGATCCCTACACCAAGTAATGCAGTGACCTGCAACCGGGGAACAAGGGTTTCTATTTCGATCCGTAACATCCCTTTCTTATCTATCCGCAGACCCTTCTTCAGGGCAATGGATGCTGTACATGAATCCTGGTTACAGTTGCCGGTAAAACCTCCCGTCTTATCCTTTAATAAGAAGTTGTACTCCTTGATCCTTTCTTCCCCGGATGGTGTGGTCATGATCATATTGAACCCGAGATTATCAAACTCATACTTTTGGGTATGATTGGCAAAGAAAAAAACATCATAGCGCTTGTCAATATCCAGGACGGGGATATCAAACATGATTTTTTCAAACCGGTTCCATATCTGGTCATTGAATTTATGATAACGGATAATTTCATTGTTTTTTTTGCACCCCGAAAGGATGATAAGAAAAAGTAAACAGTAAACAAAAGCCTTTTTATTCATTGGTGATCTATGTTATTGTTGTTTTAAAAATCCTCTTCCTGTTTCATCGTTTCCAGTGCCGGAAAAATGATGATAAATGTAGTTCCGGAACCTTCCCCCGACGTAAAGCTGATCTTTCCTCCCAGTCCCTGAATAATGCTTTTTACAATGGCAAGGCCCATTCCCATCCCTCCGGATTTTGTGGTAAAATTTGGTTGAAAGATCCGTTCCGATAGCTCTGCTGAAATTCCTCTGCCGCTATCTGAGATTTTTAAACTGTATTTATTGTCAGACGATTCAAGTTCAATGCTGATTATTCCGTCTTCATCGTTTCCGATGGCCTGAATGGCATTGTTGATCAGGTTAGTGAATACCCTAAACAGCTGTTTCTTGTCGCCCAGGATTGTGTGCGGAACGCGACTATTGTAATGAAATTCAAACCGGATCTGTGAAGTGTCCTGGTATAGTGCTTTTACATTTTCCAGGATTTCATTGATGTCAAGGTTTTCCGGTTGCGTGACCGGCATTTTGGCAAAATCGGAAAATTCGGATGCTATGGCCGACAAGGATTCTATTTGTTCTGTCATGGTTTCGGTGAATCTTTTCAGCCTTTCGTCCCAATCGGAGGTACGATCTTTCCAGGCTTTTTCAAGATGCTGCACGCTGAGCTTCATCGGGGTAAGTGGATTTTTAATTTCATGCGCAACCTGCCTTGCCATTTCTCTCCATGCCGTTTCGCGTTCCGATCTGGCCAGCAAATCGGCGCTTTTTACAAGCTCATCAATCATCCGGTTGTATTCATCCACCAGCTGTCCGATTTCATCCCTGCGCTTCCATTCGATCTTTTCATTGCTTTTTCCATACGATAACTGGCTGATCCTTGATGCCAGTATTCTTAATGGCCGGCTTATGTAGTTTGAAACGACAAGGGCGAGGAATATTCCAACAATAATAAGAAAGACATACACATTGATGAAGGCGACAAGAAACGCAGAAATTTCTTTTTTCAGGTCATCCTGACGGGCAAAATATGGTAGATTAAGATATGCAAGCAGTTGATTCCTTTCATTGAAGAATGGAATATACGCGGAATTGTAACCGTTTTCCCCGATTTTTTCCTTCTGAAAATAATACGAATTGTGAAAGTAATTGAGTTTAGAAAAGGCCTCTCTGTTCATCAGCTCGGAGGACAATCCCTCCTCGAAAATCTCGGGCCGCGAAGTAGCCAACAGTTTCCCGCCCGGGCTATAGAGGTTAACGTCGGCAAAAAAGACATTGGAAAATTCTGTAAGCATCTCGTTCAGTTCTTCCTTGCCCAGACCCGAAAAATCAGTTGAATTCCCGATCTTATGTTGCAGTTCAATTAGCATGGAATGAGTACGTTCACTAAGGTTTTCCCGATTTTTTGCCGTATTCAGGTTTATGATGTAATAAACGATTAGTCCTCCTGTGATCAGCAAGGATATGGCCAATATCCCCGACATGGATAATTGCAACCGGTCGCCCAGCCGGAGGAAAGAAATGTTCACCACATCCGAAAACCGGATGATCATGAAAAAGAGGATGGAAAAGAGTGCGAAGAAGAAAAAGAGATAAGAAAATGGTGCAATCCTGTCAAGAAGAGAACTTTCTTTTTTACTGACGATAAGTACATTACCCTTGTCTATAGGATAACAATAGTGACTGTAACCTTCCTGTGAATAATAATGAGCCAGCATATGGTGTTGATCCACAGCATGATCAAGCTCCAGACTGTATTGAACATTCCCCACCCGGTGAATCAGTTTTCCATTTCTGTAATAGGCATAGGAATAATCGGAAAGATCTGGGATTTGCCCTTCTTTTTTATCGATCAGTAATTCAGGATAGCCTATATCTTTGAAGATCAATTTGGAACTGATTTCAATGTATGCATTTTGTCCAAATATTGATTTTTTCAGGCTGGTTTCAACCGGAATCACGGCAAGGTAATTTTTATAACCATAACCATAGTCGAGAAAATACAGATACCTGCTCAGAGTAGGCTTGCCGAATTCATTGATGATATTTTGAAAATATGTCTTGCAATTGATGAGATAGTTATGCGGTTGTACCCTTAAAGTCTTTTTTTCTGAACAGAGCGTTACCTGGAATGTGTAGTTATTCCAGTATCCCCTGAAATAGTTGTTCTGCAGATACCGCTCAATGCTATCTTCTCTCTCTTCAGAATTCGCTCGTGTACTATCGGAAATAATGTTCTTTAGCAGGGAATCGTTCAGGATTTGTTGTTCAGTTTTTGAGAACATCATCTCTGCCATGGCATCGCGCGCTGTGCCCAGTTTCAATGCCAGTAGTTTTCGTTTTTCTTTTTCGATGGAATCATTAAAATGGTTCAATATGAATGTTCCTGTTATTGAAAAGAAAATAAGGTATAGAACGATCCTGGACAGCGAGGTATCAGTTATTCTTATTCTCTTTTTTTTAAAAATATCCCTGATTCCGGTGAGGTCAAAGAAAGATTGAAACAACCGGATTGCTACCAGGAAAAAGGAAAGGAAGACCGCCGAAATGATAAAGCAGCCTATGGTGCTTGAAAAATCCAAACTCGAAATATCCTGGAGGTTAAACGGAATTGTTGAATTCACGACCAGGTCGTGAATCACTTCAACGATTGCAAAAAATCCGGCCAGAATCAGGAGGAGCAGGAAAACCGCAACGGTTATCCGGATATATCTTTTCCTTTGGGGGAGTTTTAAAAACCCGGGGTAATGCCGGAAAAACACATATGCAACAAAAAGGAGCAGTATGCTGTTTACCAGAAAATCGCCCAGTGAGGGAAGAAAAAGGGATGAAGAAAAGGATCCCGGCCCAAACAGTTTCGAATCGTACAGTACCGTTGGGAAATGAAAATAAAACTGAAATATCCGGATAAGGATGATGTCGATCGAAAAACTTAAAAGAAAAAGCACCCGTGAAGGAAAGAGGTATTCCAGATGGCAATATAACTTATAAAGTGAGACCAGCAACAGAATGAAGCCGGCCAGGTAAAGAAGGAAGAGTATAAAAACCTTCGTTTGCGGAAGGTCGGGATCAGCGGGGATCTTCAAAAAGAACAGGAACCTGCCACCGGCAGTGAGAATTGGATTCGTGCCGTACTTAATATCGATATCCGTTCCATCGGGAACCCTGAACCCTTTTTCGAAATTGTTTTTCAGGTAT
>Ga0209226_10000989_pt1 | contig 13632 bp, 14 predicted proteins | sample BarGraNGADG00212_2_FD_184497 | JGI IMG/M metagenome (GOLD analysis project Ga0209226, IMG submission 184497) | Arctic peat soil microbial communities from Barrow, Alaska, USA - Barrow Graham LP Ref core NGADG0011-212 (SPAdes) (version 2) | ecosystem: Environmental > Terrestrial > Soil >...
GGGAGCTTTGGCAGTTGATTAGGCACTCGATAGGCGAGCAACCCGAGCCGAACACCGGGAAAGCCCGAACTCGGCCTATCATACTCAGAACAGCAGCAAAACCTACTTTATCCGGGGTCTGCTAGCGGGTTACTAACACTGGGAGAACTGAGCACTCACATATTGAGGCTTGAATGCTGACGATAGCGATTGACTCATCACAGGAAATATGCGCCCTCGCGCTCGGGCGGGACTCGGCGGTCGTGGCGGAGTATCACTTCGCGCACAAGATGAACCTGCTGCGGAGGCTCCTACCGAACATCAACGCGATGCTATCCGATGCGGGCGTTGATAAGGCTGAGATCGACGGCGTGATGGTTGCGCTCGGCCCCGGCTCTTTCACGGGTTTGAGGATCGGGGTCACGATTGCGAAATCGCTTGCCTATGTGTTGGGTAAACCCATAGTTGGCATCGGCACGCTGGATGCGATGGCGCGCGGGGTCTCGCCGGTCGAGGACGCGCTCATCTGCCCGATGATCTTCGCGAGGGCCGATGAGGTGTACTGGTCGCTTTTCGACTCCTGCGCGGGTGATCGAAGGAACCACTACGCGGTCTCGCCCGTCGAAGAAGTGTTGGACGTTCTCGCGGCGAAGGGCGGACGTGTTCGTTTTGTCGGCACGGGAGCGCGGCGGAACTGGGACGCGATATCGGCTCGTATGGGCAATCAAGCGACCCTCGCGCCTGCGTGGAATGACTTCACTCGCGGCGCGGCGCTGATTGATCTCGGCGCGCAGCGGCTGATGGCTGGGCAGGTCGATGATGCAATGACCCTAAGCCCGCTCTACGTCCGCAAGCCAATGGTAGGCAAGCTTGAGGTGGGGCAGCTCGGGTAAATTCAATCGCGATTGGGAGAAGTGGTGATCAGAATGAGAATCTTGCTCTTGCTAGCAGCGGTCGTCTGTATCGCAATCGCGGGCTGCGGAGGGCCAGCGGGCTTGGGTGGCAGTCAGTCGAGTGATATAGGCGGCTTCGGCGGGTTCGGAAACTCTATGAACCTGCCTAAGAACACAGCGGTCTCATCGCTCGCGTCCTCGTTCTGGGAGATGGACAAGCTGCGCGCGGAGCCGAAGATCGAAGTCGCCTCCGAGTCCACCGAGCGCTCTTCTACCGGCGATGTCACGTGCCGGGAGGTTTTCTACAATAGCCCCGGTCCGAACGGCAAAGCCCTGCGCATCTTCGCCTACTACGCCTACCCCGCGTCCAAAAAGGACACCAAACTGCCCGCGATTGTAATAATCCATGGCGGCACGGGTCGCGCGGACAAGGTGGCGGCGGTCGAGTGGGCCTCGCGGGGCTACGTGGCGCTTGCGATGGACCTGCCGGGCAAGGGCCCCAAGCGTGAGGCATCGCGCTCCGAAGGCCCGGATATGGCCGACGACGTCATCTTCAAGGTCAGCCCCTCCGTCCGTGACTCCTACCTCTACTCGGCGGTCAACTCGGTATGCACCGCGGTTTCCGCGTTATCGAGCAGCAAGGAGGTTGACCCCGCGCGGATCGGCGTCATGGGCTCCTCCTGGGGCGGCGTGATTGCGCTGGTCGCGAACGGGATCGACAACCGCATCACCGCAGCCTGCACGATGTATGGCGCGGGTTACATCCCCGACGAGAGCTGCTGGCTTGCCAACGGGAACCTCAAGGCTCTCTCCAAGAAGCAGATCCAGAGTTGGCGAGAGCACTTCGACCCGTCGAGCTACCTGCGAAGCCAATACGGCAAAACGCTCTTTGTCGGCGCGACCCAGGACGGCTACTACCCCCTGCGCAGCTTCCTCAAGACGTATCAGAACGCGAACTGCGTCAAGGCCCTATGCCTGGTTCCGAACAAGAGCCACGACATCGACGATGCGGGCCAGGCGGACATAGTGAAGTGGTTCGATTGGGCGCTAAGAAGCGGCCCCGCTCTGCCGACCGTTAAGATGTCCGAATCCGCCGGCAAGCTCAAGATCAGCGCATCGGGCGCGCGGCCCGTCACCGCGGTTTCGCTACTCACAGCCGACGGAACCGATTTCCAGAAAGCCACATGGAAAGGCGCTGAACTGCAGGGCAAGGAGGGCGTATGGACCGCCGACGCGCCCAAATCGACCGTGCCCTACTTCGTCACCGCGCGCGACGACGGCGGCGCGCTGATCTCCGCCGAAGTGCATCTGCCGGGGATCAAAGCAGCCAAGTGATATCGTAGGGGCGAAGCATTTGCAGACGGATGCGTGGAAACCGCAAGGCCGACGTGCAAATGCTTCGCCCCTACAAAGCCTCTGAAGCCATTGTAAGGAAATCTTATGGTTCCCCGCACCCGGCGCTGTGGTATCATCGGCGATGAGAATAACCCATGCGCATACTGGTTGTCGAGGACGAGAGAAAGATAGCGGAGGCGTTGAGGGCCGGGCTTGCGGGAGAAGGCTATGAGGTCGTCGTGGCCGCCACCGGCGAGGAGGGCTTCTACCTGGTCAACGCCGAGACCTTCGATCTGGTCATCCTCGACATAATGCTGCCGGGCAGAGACGGCATCCAGGTGCTCACCACGCTCCGCGAACGCGGACTCCAGACCCCCGTGCTCATACTTACAGCCAGGGACGCAATAGAAGACCGCGTGCTCGGGCTCGACACCGGCGCGGACGACTACATGACCAAGCCGTTTGCTTTCCCCGAGCTTCTCGCCCGCATCCGCGCACTCGTCAGGCGCGGCAGGGCGGATCAGACGCTCAAGCTCAAGGCTGCCGACTTGGAAATGGACCTGGTCGCCCGCAAGGTGACGCGATCATCTCAGCCCATTGAACTCACGGTCAAGGAATTCGAGGTGCTCGAGTGCCTGATGCGACACCAGGGCCACGTGGTCTCGCGTGAGATGATCGCCAGAGAAGTCTGGAACGAAACCACATGGACCGCTCCTCTCTACAACGTCATAGATGTCCACATTGCACGGCTGCGGCGCAAAGTCGATGAGCCGTGCCCCACAAAGCTGATCCAGACTGTCCGGGGCGTGGGGTTCGTGGTTCGGGAGGATGAGCCGTGAACCCGTTGAGCATACGTGCCCGGCTTACCCTCTACTACGCACTTGCGCTGGCGCTTACAACGCTGCTCCTCTCAGGTGGCGTGTATTTCCTCGTTCGGGCAGACCTCTTACGCCAGATGGACACCCAGTTGAGCCAGGACCTGGAGACGGTGAGCAAATCGGCGCGAGCGGAGCCCGATGAAATGCTGGAAGTCGCGCAGCAGGGGTCGATAACTCTGTTCGAGGTACGCAGTGCGGGCCGGGTGGTAGCGGCAACGCCGGCCTGGCGGCAAGCGGAGATTGCGAATTCGCCAGTGAGAGTTGTTTCGGGATTTTGGCAGAGCACTGGCCAGGCTTTGCGTAAATCGAAATCCCGAAACACAGTAACGCTGGAAACCACGCGGCACCGGCTCTACTATCTGAAGCGCGGTTCCGTGCCAACCCCCGGCGCGCCGCTCGAAGTCTCGGTCGCCAGAGACGGGGAATCGGTGCGGCACACGCTGCGGAGCCTGGCGGCGATCCTGCTCGTGGGATTCGCGTGCGCGCTGGGGCTTGCCCTGGCCGGCGGCTACTTCATGGCTGGGCGGGCGCTCGCGCCGATCGGCGCTATGGCGTCGAAAGCCAAGGCGATCACGGCGGATAAGCTCTCCGAACGGCTGCCCGTGCACAATGCCGACGATGAACTGGGCAGGCTGGCCACAACGTTCAACAGCACTCTGGCGCGCCTGGAGGATTCGTTCGACAAGCTGCGCAGGTTCACAAGCGACGCATCGCATGAACTTCGAACGCCGCTCGCGGCGATGAAGATCGTCGGCGAGGTGGCTCTGCGTGACGGCGGCGATCCGGCGGCCTACCGCGAGGGCATCGGCAGCATGCTCGAAGAAGTGGACCGCCTGACCCGGCTGGTCGAGAGCCTGCTCACGCTCACTCGCGCGGACTCAGGCGAGGCTAAGCTCTCGCGAACTTATACCGACCTCTCGGCGCTCGCAGGCGAAGTGGTGGAGTGCATGAGAGTGCTCGCGGACGAGAAAGGCGTCAAGCTCTCGACAGACATAGCAGACGATATCCACGCTACGGTGGATCCGGCCGTGCTGAGGCAAGCCGTGCTGAACCTTGTTGACAACGCAATCAAATATACACCCGAAGGAGGCGAGGTGCACCTTGCGGTAAGGCAGATGGACGGACGGGCGACCATCGAGGTCGCGGACAGCGGCCAGGGTATTCCCGAACAGCACCGGCGCCACGTCTTCGACAGGTTCTATCGAGGCGATGCGGCACGGTCGAGCGAGACCGGTGGCGTGGGGCTCGGGCTGGCAATAGCCCGATGGGCCGTCGAGACTAATGGCGGAACCATCGAGCTTGCTCCCCAGAATGAGAAGGGCAGCGTGTTTCGTATCTCATTTCCAAACAAACAACAGGAGGTAGAGTAATGAAGGGTAAACTGAGTATTCTGATCGCAATCGCGGTGCTGCTGGCGGTGTGCTTCGTCACAAACCAGGTCGTCGCCGCGGCAGAGCCGGAAGGCAAGGAAGTAGACGTCAAATGGAAGCAGGTTCCCAAGGCCGTGAAGGCTACGATGCTCAAGGCGGCCAACGGCTCGAAGATCCTTGGAGTCGAGAAAGCCACGGATGCCAAGGGCGTCGTCACCTACTCCGCAGACGTTATGATCGGCGGTAAGCTGCACGACGTCATCGTCGCTACCAACGGCAAGCTGATCCAGGTCGAAGCAGACGCGCCCGGCGCGGAAGCAAAGGAAACGGGTGAAGCCAAGAAATCAGGCGAGGCGGCAGAGGGCGCGGAACCGGCTAACGAGGTGAACGTGGCGTTCGACAAACTTCCTCCGGCCGTACAGAAGACCATCAAGAAAGCTGCCGGCGGCGGGAAGATCAATGGAGTCGAGTCAGGAGTCCAGAACGGGCAAACCGTCTACTCCGCCGATGTCACCAAAAACGGCAAGGTATATGATGTCATCGTCGCCAAGGATGGCAAGTTGATAAAGACGGCGATCGACGCTCCCGCGAAGGCCGGGAAGGCCGCACCCGCGGAAGCTGGCGAGAAGGGCGAAGCAGGAGAGAAGGGCGAGTAGGCCATTCCGGCAACAGGAAAGGAGATGATGCGAAGGCCAACGGCGGTTCTATCGCACTCCTTCGGGGTATAACTAGCCCTGGAGTATACAAACGAGAACGACTCTTCAGAAACATCAAAGGAGAACACGACATGAAGACGAGACTGAGCATTCTTGTACTAATGGTGGCGGTTCTTGTCCTGTGCTTTGCCGTGACCCAGGTAATGGCCGGGGAGAAGACAGGCTGCAAGGGCAAAGAGACCAAAGTCACCATCGACCAGGTTCCCGCGGCTGTTGCGGCAACTCTGCAGCAGGCCGCCGGAAATGGCACGATTGACGAGATCGAGATGAAAGATAAGAAGGGCGTCGTCACCTACTCAGCCGACATCACGATAGACGGCAAGAAGTGGGAAGCCAAGGTTGCCGCTGACGGCAAGCTGATCAAGATGGAAGAGCAGAAGCCCGGCGAGGAGGGCAAAGAAGAGGGCAAAGGCAAGGAGTCCGACGAGAAGAACGAGGGTAAGGAAGCCGATGGAGTCAAGGTTACCTTCGCGGACTTGCCACCGGCCGTGGCGGCGACTCTGCAGCAGGCCGTCGGAAACGGCACGATTGATGAGATCGAGATAGAAAACGAGAAAGGCGTCGTCACGTACTCAGCCGACGTCACCATCGACGGCAAGAAGCTCGATGTCAAGATTGCCGCTGACGGCACGCTGATCAAGACAGAAGAAGACAAGCCCGGCGAAGAGGGCAAGGAAGCCGACGAGAAAGACTAGTCGTCACTGCTCTGCAAACCAGATCTGCACTGCCTCCAGGCAGGATGCCTGGAGGCATCACAAAGACGACGAGGGCATGCTGCTGGTTCGGCACGGCTACGCGAAGAAATAGCATGTTTTGGGGTGGCTGACTGACGGCAGCCACCCTCAACCCCAAACCCCAAACCACGCTCAGCCGTTCTTCTTCTCGAACTCCTTCATAAACGCGATCAGCGCGTCCACGGCCTGCCTCGGCACGGCGTTGTAGATACTCGCGCGGATGCCGCCGACCGAACGATGGCCCTTCAGGCCGATCATACCGGCCTTCTTGGCCTCGCTCACGAACGCTTCCTCGAGCTCCTCGCTGGGCAGCCGCCAGACCACGTTCATTATCGACCGGCTCTGCTTCTCGACCGGGCAGCGCCAGAACTCGCTGGAGTCGATGAGCGAGTAAAGCGCGCCGGCCTTGGCCTCGTTGATCTTCTGGACAGCCGCGACCCCGCCCAGCGACTCCATCCACTCCATCACCAGCTTCAGGAAATAGATACCCCAGCAGTTCGGAGTGTTGTAGAGACTGCCCTCGTCGGCGTGGGTCTTGTAGCGCAGGAAGATCGGCGTCGTGTCGGGAGTGCGCTCAATGAGATCCTTTCGGATGATCACCAGCGCCAGCCCGGAGGGGCCGATGTTCTTCTGCGCGCCCGCATAGATCATGCCGAACTTGCTCACGTCCACAACGCGCGACATGATCTCGCTGGACATGTCGGCGATCAGTGGAGCCTCGGTTGCGGGGAACTCAGGGTAGCGAATCCCGCCGATGGTCTCATTCGAGCAGATATGCACATAAGCCGCGCCCGCAGTCAGCTTCAACTCGGCCTGCTTGGGCGTGCGGATGTAGCTCTCTTCCTTGCCCGACCACGCGACATTCGCGCTGCCGCCGATCTTGCCTTCCTTGATCGCCTTCGATGCCCAACTGCCGGTATCGACGTAGTCGGCGGTCTGAGACTCACCGCGCAGGTTCATCGGGATCATCGCGAACTGCAGGCTCGCCCCACCCTGCAGGAACAAAACAGCGTAATTGTCCGATACGCCCATCAGATCTCGGACTTTGGCCTGGGCCGCATCGACTACGGCCTGGAACTCCTTGGAGCGGTGGGATATCTCCATCACGCTCATGCCGGTGCCGGCGAAGTCGATCATCTCGGCCTGGGCCTTGGTCAATACCTCGAGCGGCAGAGCCGCCGGTCCCGCGTTAAAGTTGTATACACGCGCCATCTAATACCCCCAAAGGTGTTTTGTGGATTATTAGACAAACGCCCACGGAAATCCTTCGGGCGTCAGGTGTTGCCGCGGATTCGCCTGAAGGTGTCCGTAGGACCCACGTCTAAAGGACCATGGTGAAGCAAACAACGCTGATAACCGTGTGCATCGCGGCGCTGCTGTGCGCGGGCGGGTCCGCGGAATGCGCGACTAAGTCCGCAAGAAAATGGGAGGCCGGGAAACTGAGGCTGCTAAGCAAACAGGTGCTCGATGCGCCCTCGCCGCTGCATGGCGCCTGCTACGTGACGGAGACGGGAGTGGAGATGGTCGGGCCGAAAGGGCGTTCTATGGACAACGGCCGCACCTGGTCGCCGTTCACCCCAACTCCCGACCCCCGAAAGGGGCTGCCGGCCAACTACAGGCGAGCGCCATTTACTGGTTGGGTGGACCCGGTGAACGGGCTGCTGCTGCAGACTATGCTGGCCCTTGATGTGGAAACCGATCCCAAGGTTTCCGAGCCCCGGATAGGACTGTCATACTACTATCTGCGCTATCGCGTGTCCGCGGACAGGGGCGCGACGTATCTGTTCGATGAGCCGATGGCCCAGAACGGCCACGGCGTCGAGAACCCGTTCCCCCGTGTATGGACCGGCAAGAACGCTTATTATCTCGGCGATGTGGGCAGCAGGCCAATCCGCACCCGAGCCGGCGACGTGCTGATCCCGGCTCAAGCCTGCGTTCTGGGCCCCGACGGCAAGCTGGCGAACCCAGGCGGCGGGTTCACCTACACCGACGCCATGATCATCCTCGGCAAATGGAAAAACGACAAGCGCATCGACTGGTATGCGACATCGTTCATAGAGGGCGATCCCGCAAAGTCGACAAGAGGAATGATCGAACCCACGCTCGCCCAGTTGCCGGACGGCCGCGTGGTGTGCGTGATGCGAGGATCGAACGGAGGCACAAAGGACCCCGATCACAAAATCCCGTCTTACCGATGGTATAGCGTTTCGGCTGACGGCGGGTTGCACTGGAGCAAACCAAGTCCGATGAAGTATGACACGGGAAAGCTGTTCTTTTCGCCGTCGAGCATGTCTCAGTTGCTGAGCCATTCCAACGGCCGCACCTACTGGATCGGCAACATCTCGGAGACGATATGCAAGGCCAACAAACCGCGCTATCCGCTCTACATAGCCGAGCTGAACCCGAAGTCCCTTACTCTGGTCAGAAACACGCTCACCATGATCGACACGCTGCAGCCGGACGACACCGAGGGCCTGCACCTCTCGCACGGGCTCGCTTATGAGGATCGTGAAACGCACGAGATAGTGCTGCCGATGTACCGCAATAACGGGACTTACACCAAGAACAAACCGGTTATCTACCGGATAGGCGTCGATTGAGGCAGCGTCCGCGCGTCGAACAACAGAAGATCAACCCCCTTTTTCCGCACGACCCGTTGACAGTGACCATCAGCAGGGGTATACTGACAATAACGCATCAATCTATCCTGTTGTGTTGATGTATTGCGATCGACGTTCGAAACAAAGGAGGTTACACGTTCTTTGGCAACACCGCTCCAGCAGCAGATGCCAGCCGTATCCGCGTCAGACGCGGACACCGTCAACTACCTCGCCGAGGGCTTCGGCGCCTTGGCGGACCCGACCAGACTGCGCATAGTTCACCTGCTCATGACCAAAGGTGAAATGTGCGTCTGCGAGTTCATGCCTCTTCTTGACATTACCCAGTCCAACGTATCGTTTCACCTGAAGGCTCTCAAGTATGCCGGGCTCATCATATCGAGAAAAGATGGCAGGTGGATGCTCTATCGCCTGGACCGGAATGCCTTCGAACGCTTCCGATCCGGGTTCGGGAGCGTGTTCGACCTGAGCGATTGGCCGGAGAACGACGACCCGGCATCGCGCAACGAGGCGACACGCAGGCGATTGGCGTGTCAACGGGAACAGAATCAACCACCAAACAGTACACAGGGAGGAAATCTCAATGCGAACGAGTAGAACGATTTGCGCTGCCGCGATAGCAATGGCCGTCATAGCAGTTGCTTGCGTGGCGACCAAATCCAATGCGGCGACCAGCGTGGAGGCCGCCATCCAAGCCTCCGCGAAACAGAACCGCTACGTATTCGTGACATTCTACAAGAGCAACGACAGCGCCAGCAAGAGCATGCAGGCAACCGTGAAGTCGATTAGGGGCAAGCTCGCCGGTCGCGCTGACTTTGTGAGTGTCGATGTGGGCAACCAGGCGAACCGGGCGATCATATCTCGCTATGGCGCGGACCGCTCTCCAATGCCGCTGACCATTGTGCTTGCGCCGAACGGGGCCATCACCGCCGGGTTCCCTCAGCAGATCAAGAACACCGACATGTCCAGCGTGTTCGTCTCCGACGGGATGGCTTCGGTGCTCAAGGTGCTGCAAAGCGGCAAGATCGCCGCCGTGTGCCTTCAGAACTCCAAAACCAAGCACAACAAGGAAAGCCTTGCCGCGGCGCAAGGTCTGAAGAACCAGGCCCAGTTCCGCGGCGCGGTTGAGATCGTCAAGATCGACCCGTCGGATCGCGGCGAATCAGATCTCATGAAGCGATGCCAGGTGGACACGACTAGCACGGACGCTCAGATAGTCGTGATCGCCCCGCCCGGCAAGGTCATGGGCAAGTTCGGCGGAACCGTCACAACCAACTCCATGACATCCGCGCTTACGAAGGCGTTTAGCGGCAGCGGGTGCAGCGGAGCGAGCGGATGCTGCCCCAAGTAAGAACAATTGCTTGATGGAGGGGGCAATACGAGATGAGGACTCTCGATATCATAGTCAAGGAGCTTTCCGAGCGCAAAAGCCAACTGGTGACCAGTTTCATCGCGATCGCCCTCGGAATAATGGTCATTGTCGGAATCAGGACAGTGACGTTCTACTCCGAGAAGGCAGTTGCTCTGGAGTTGGACAACCTCGGCGCTAACGTGCTGATCCTGCCGAAGTCATCGACTGTAAGCGACTACTACAGCGCGGACTTCGCGGACGCCGAATTGCCGGAGTCCTACGTGGACACCATCACAGCCTCCGGTCTGCAGGGGGTAGACAACCTCTCGCCCAAGCTCACCATTCCGGTCACTCTCAGGAACCACAGATACATCCTGACCGGGATTCTGCCGAAAAGCGAGTTCAAGAGCAAGCCCGCTTGGGAAATATCGGGCGATATCTTCACAAAACCCATGGGGTGCGGGGCGGTCCAGGTGCCCAAGCTGAAAACAGGCGACGATTCATCCATCGACAAGGCCGCCGTGCGCAAGGAAGTGATCAGCGATCTTGGACCAAGCGAGGCGCTGGTTGGGTTCGACGCGGCGCGGGCTTTGTCTCTGACGAAGGGCGGCACGGTCAATGTGAAAGGCAAGACATTCACGGTGCGAAAGGTGCTGCCGGAGACCGGGACCGTGGATGATTCGCGCATATTCGCTCATCTGCATACGGTGCAGGCGATGTTCGGCAAAGGCAGAGTCCTGAGCGCGATCGAGGTCATCGGCTGCTGCAAGGAGATCTCGAAAGGGCTTATCTCCGGCCTGAACAAGCTCCTGCCGGACGCCAGGGTGGTGACCATCACGCAAATATCGAGCACGCAACTGCGAACCAACAACCTGATGTCGCAGTTCTCGACGGTGTTTTTGGTGATCATCGTCCTGGTGGGCGGGGTAAGCATCGCGAACTACATGTTCGCGAACGTCCAGGAGCGGCGCAAGGAGATCGGGACCCTCATCGCCATCGGCATGAGTCCGCGCCAGTTGCTGTCGATATTCTACGGCAAGGCGCTGATCCTCGGGGTGGCCGGAGGGATCGTCGGATACGTCCTTGGGACCGCGTTGGCGATCTGGTTGGGTCCGCGCATAGCCCATATACCAGTGCTGCCCATACCGTCGCTGCTGGGGTGGGCGCTGCTGATCTCCGTGCTGCTCAGCCTGTTGGCCACGGCGATTCCCGCGAAGAAGGCCGCCGGCCTCGACCCCGCCGCCACGCTTATGGAGGTATAGCTCTGATGACTGCAATATCAACGCAATCCTTGGTCAAGCACTATGGGAGAGGGAGCAAGGAAGTCTCCGGCCTCGCGGGGGTCGATCTGACTGTCGATAAGGGCGATTACCTGGCCCTGGTCGGCCCCAGCGGCAGCGGCAAGACGACGCTTCTACTGAGCCTGGGAGGGCTGATCCACCCCACCTCCGGCAAGGTCATGGTGGACGGAACTTCGGTCTACGATCTCAAACCCGCCGAGCGCATCGAGCTGCGAAGGTCGAAGATCGGATTCCTGTTCCAGACATTCAACCTCATCCCATATCTGACAGCAATGGAGAACACGCAGGTGCCGCTGATGATCGCGGGCAAGAGCCGCGAGCAGCAGGAGTCAATCGCACAGCGCACCCTGGAGCGAGTCGGATTGGGAGATCGGCTCCACCACAAGCCGTCCGAGCTGAGCATCGGCCAGCAGCAGCGAGTCGCGCTGGCGAGGACACTGGCGAACAGCCCATCGATCATCCTGGCCGACGAACCCACCGGCAACCTCGACCCCGCGACGGCTGACGGCGTCGCCGAAATGCTGAGGGGTCTCAATGAAGAGGGGATCACCATCGTGATGGTCACGCACGATCCCAGAATGGCCGCCCGCGCGGGCCGCGTGATGAAGCTGGTCGAGGGCAGGATAGCAGAAAAGTGAGCGGCACATGATCCCTCCAGGTATCTTACCTGGAGGGCGCCCTCCCGTCTATAGAGGACTATAACCCCCGCCTGTCGAAGATCAGCCATGCATCGCAAGGTGCATGGAGGTAACACAGATGAGCGATTCCGAGAACGAGCAACTTCCTCTGCCACAGGGTCCCTTTGGCCTTCCGGGTATGGGCGGCGGTGGCTCAGCCCACGATGGCACACGCACACCGCCGGACAAGAAGCAGAAGCAAACCCGCCGCAAGGACGAGCAGGCCAAGAAATCCAGGAAGATCAACCGGCCCAAGTAGCCGCATGGCCGTACGTTCGTCATCCTGAACTTGATTCAGGACCCATACCTTCCGCGCGTTGGAGGTGTCTCTTGATGAAAACGCTCATTCCCGTGCTCTGCTTGGCACTCTTGGCGGCGCTGGCGTACGCCGGCCCGATAAAAGTCGGCATTGAAAAGGACAGGACCATTACGCTCAACGGGGAGCGGTTTCTGCCGCTGGGCGTAGCTCCCGGTCCGCCGTATGACCTCAAGACCCCCGACGGCAAGGACGGATGGAAAGAGCTCGCCGACGGAGGAATCAACTACTTCCGCTGCGGCCCGAGCGGCGTTCCCTGGGACAAGCAGACCGAAACCCGGGTCGCGAAGGAAGTCGCCGCGGCGGAGAATGCGGGTGGAATCGGAGCCTGGCTGTTTCTGCGCGAGCTGTGCAGCGTCAATGACAAGAACCCCGCGCGCGAGGCCGCTCTGCGCAGGATCGTCAACCAATACAAGAACAGCCCGGGGGTCTACTTCTGGAAGACCGCCGATGAGCCCGCGTGGGGCAAGGTGCCGCCGGGGCCGCTCGTCAAAGGCTATAAGCTCGTCAAGCAACTCGACCCGGACAGGCCGGTCCTCGTGCTGCATGCCCCGCGCAACACTATCGAGGAACTGCGCCGCTACAACGACGCCGGCGACATTTTCGGCGCGGACATCTACCCCGTCAGCGTGCCGATGGGCAAGCACTCCGGCCTGCCCAACAAGAACCTCAGCGTGGTCGGAGACTACACCAAGCGCATGGTGGAGGTCGTCAACAACTCCAAACCCATATTCATGGTCCTGCAGGTCACCTGGAGCGGGGTCATGCGGGATAACGTGCTGGTGCGGCCGACGTTCGAGCAGCAGCGCTATATGATGTATCAGGCGCTCATCGACGGCGCAAAGGGCATCCACTGGTTCGGATTCCCTCTGGCCTTGAGTGACAAGGACAAGCCCTACGGATGGAACTGGACCTACTGGTTCGATGTCCTCAAGCCGCTGCTCTCGGAGATCAAGAAGGGCACGGAGCTCAACGGCGTCCTCATCGCGCCCGAGAACGATATGAAACTGACCGTCGATGGCGCCGATGACCTGGAGTATCTCGCGCGGAAGGTGGGCGACAAGATCTACGTGCTGGCCGCGAAGCGCGAGAAGCCGGAAGCCACGATCAAACTCTCCGGCCTGGGCATGTCAGGCACCGCCGATGTCATGTTCGAAAACCGCAGCGTTCCGGTCACCGATGGAGTGATATCCGACACATTCAAGCCGAATGCGGTGCACGTGTACCGGGTGCATGGGTGAGTCGTGGATACCTGCCACTTCCGCATTCCTGTCTTTATGTGCAGGTCAAACACTTTTGCACCGCGAACAAGTTCCCAATACGCCTGAACGGAACGTTTCGCAACGCAGGCTCCGGATCATTCAAATGGCTTTCCCTGACATAGTAGCAGAACTGGTGGAACGCTTCGACAGCAACCGCGAGGCGTACCGCTCGGACCAGTATAACGAGGCTCAACTAAGGCAG
>Ga0209226_10000990_pt1 | contig 13614 bp, 8 predicted proteins | sample BarGraNGADG00212_2_FD_184497 | JGI IMG/M metagenome (GOLD analysis project Ga0209226, IMG submission 184497) | Arctic peat soil microbial communities from Barrow, Alaska, USA - Barrow Graham LP Ref core NGADG0011-212 (SPAdes) (version 2) | ecosystem: Environmental > Terrestrial > Soil > Wetlands...
CCCTCTTCATATCCTACGTAGCCGGGAGGGGCTCCAACCAGGCGAGACACAGCAAACTTCTCCATGTACTCGCTCATGTCGAGGCGAATGAGCGATGACTCACTGCCAAACAACTCTTCGGCCAGGACGCGTGCCAGTTCGGTTTTCCCCACGCCTGTCGGGCCAAGGAACAGGAACGACCCGATGGGCTTCGTAGGATGTTTGAGTCCCGCACGAGAGCGCCTCAGGGCCTCTGCCATGAGGGCCACAGCCGGGTCCTGCCCAACGACTCTGGTTCGGAGAGCGTCCTCGAGGTGAAGCAGCTTTGCACGTTCATCCTCAGCAAGCCGCGCGGCTGGAATGTTGGTCCACAGAGCCACAACAGCGCGAATGTCATCCGGGCTCACTACTGCTTCCCGTGCAGCCGATGCCACAAACGAGCTTCCTTTCATCGTTTCGATCTTGTCGTGAACGTCCCGCTCCTGGTCTCGCAGACCCGCCGCCTTCTCGAACTCCTGATTGCGAATGGCGTCGTCCTTCTCCCGCTCGATCTTGTCGAGCTCGCCCTGCAGTTGACGGTATTCGTCACTTGGAACGGTAGAAGCAAGTCTTACCTTGGCGCTGGCTTCATCCATGAGATCGACTGCCTTGTCCGGCAAGAATCGGCTCGTGATGTACTTCACAGAGAGCCTGACGGCAGCCTCGATGGCCGCATCCGTAATGGTTACCTGATGGTGAGCCTCATACCTGTCGCGTAGTCCCTTCAGGATTTCGATCGACTCGGGTACAGTGGATTCGCTGACGACGATTGGTTGGAATCGGCGCTCGAGCGCCGGGTCTTTCTCGATGTATTTGTGGTACTCTCCAAGCGTGGTGGCTCCAATTGTCTGAAGCTCACCTCTCGACAACGCCGGCTTGAGGATGTTGGCCGCATCGATAGAACTCCCTTCTGCGGACCCGGCCCCCACAACGTTGTGCAACTCATCGATGAACAGAATGACAGTGTTGCCGGCCGTCTTCATCTCGGCCAGAAACTTCTTCATCCGGTCCTCGAATTCGCCACGATATTTGGTCCCCGCCACCAGGCTTGGAATATCGAGCGAGATGACGCGCTTGTTCTTGAGAAGTTCAGGCACTTCGCCTGCAACGATTTTCCGTGCCAACCCCTCGACGATGGCCGTCTTGCCTACGCCGGGGTCGCCGATGAGTACGGGGTTGTTCTTGGTTCGTCGCAACAGTATCTGAAGCAGCCTCTCCGTCTCCTTGTCACGGCCGATGACGGGATCGAGCTTGCCCTGACGAGCCATCTCTGTCAGGTCGCGACTGTACTGGTCGAGCGTCGGCGTCTTAGTGCGCTGCCGCGGCTGGTGACCAGGGCGCTGGGGCTCCGTCGTGTGCTCGGTTCCACGCAACGAGAGAACCGTATTCACGAGCTTCGAAATGTCAACCCCTTCATCCTCCAGACTTCGAACACCCACGCCACCACCCTCGTGAACGATCGCCAGCAAGATGTGTTCCGTAGAGATGTACCCGTCCCCAAGATTGATGGCCTCGCGCTCAGCCAGGTCCAGGACCTTCTTGGCCCTTGGCGTGAGGATGATCTCATCATTCCTGCCGAGGAAGTTGTTGTGCTTGACCCCTCGCACCTGATCGGAAACGTAGTCGACCAGTTTGTGAAGATCGATGCCACTTGCGACCATAGCCTCATACGCTATACCTTCTTCCAGTTTGGCCAGACCAATCAGGAGATGGTCGGTGTCGAGGAAGTCGTTACCCAGCGAGCTGGCCGACTCCTGTGCGATCCACACGGCCTTTTGAGCACGTTCTGTCAAGTTTGCCCAGTTCATGGAATACTGCCTCCGTTCCCGGCGCTGCATGTGACGCCAACGGAGGCCGGACCCCCGCATATCTGTTTCTATGACAGTTTACCGCGCCCATGGCTTTCGTCAAACAGGCGACTGTGGCGAGAGAAAGCCAGCATCATAGTTTGACTTGTGCTACCACCACATGTAAAATTCATAGGGTAGACTCTTGGAGGCAAAGGGGGATGCTATGGATGACAAGGTCGACGCAGGAAGTACACCGCGTGACTGGTTCGCAGAACTGACAGCTCGCATCCCGAATTTTGTGGGCTATCAGGGCAAAGACCAGCGCCACATTGCCGACAAGACGGTACGAGATGCCATGGTGTTCAAGTTGGACGACCTGAGGGAAATCCTTTCCGACGTCATCGAGAAGGCAAACGACGCAGAAACGTCGGTCGTCGATGACATCTCCAAGATCCTTCGAACAATGAATGAACTGCGTGACAAGGTGGAATTTCTCGGATATGGCGACACGACGTTCTTCACCGATGAACAGCTCAACCCCGATTTCTTGTCGAAGGTCTATCAACTGGAAACACAGATATACGATAACCTTGATGAACTCGAGACTGCGTTCGAGTCGCCCAAGGACCTTGGCCGGCGAGATACACTGAGAGACATCCGCAAGCGTCTCGAGGTCATCTCGCAGGATTTTGCCGCTCGCAAGGAGACGTTGAAGTCACCACGGTAGCACCGTACACGTTCCGAATCGAAACGCAGGCATCCATGTCTGCTCTTCGCAGAACTCGGCGTACCGTCACTCCGTGTCGACAACCAGGAGGCACCACTTGACCACGGAACATGCTAACTCACCGGTGGAACACGCCAGCTCACCCAGACATCGTGCTCGACCGCGGCTCAAAGTCGTCCTCGGATGGCTTCTTGTCGCCATACTGGCAGTCGGAATTGCGGGGAGCGTCACGGTCGCCCTCCTTTTTGCACACTACTCCACCCAGGTACCCCCTGTCGGCGCCCTGTTCATCCAGACGCCCAAGGCTTCGCAGGTGTTCGACCGCAACGACAAGCTTCTCTCGTCAGTGTATTTTGCTGAGAACCGCCTGCCCAAACAGCTTACGGAAATCTCGGAGAAGGCTATCAAAGCTCTGATCGCTTCTGAGGACGAGCGCTTCTTCAGTCATGGTGCTATCGACCTCCGGGGTCTCGTCGCTGGGCTCATCGTGGACCCACTTCTCGGCCGCGGCATTCGCGGAGCGAGCACGCTCACCCAGCAGCTGGCACGTCAGGCTATCCTGCACGACACCGATCTCACCGTCGCGCGCAAGTTCAAGGAAATCATTGTCGCATTTCGCCTGGAAAAACAGTACACGAAGGAAGAGATCCTCAACATGTACCTCAACTACGTGTACTTCGGCAATGGCCTGTATGGCATAGAAGCGGCTGCTCTCGGGTACTTCGGCATCCCTGCAAAGAATCTGGACGTCGCTCAGGCAGCCATGATCGTCGGCGTCCTGCCGGCACCTTCCGCTTTCAACCCCTATGTAGACTTGGAGAAAGCGAGAGAGCAACAGCAACTTGTCCTCCACAAGATGGTACGAAACCACTATCTCTCCCAGGAAGAGGCCGATACTGCCTTCGCCGAGAAGCTCACGCTCAAGAACGGCATGCGGTCCCCCTATGGAGGCATCGGGTGGTTCGTCGACTACGTCAAATCTATCGTCGAAGAGCAGTATGGCCGGGAGATGCTCTATCAGGGCGGCCTGCGCATCTACACGACGATCGACCCCAAGCTCCAGGAAGCGGGGCTCTCAGCCGTCCAGAAGGTCTGGAACCAGGCCAAGAAAGACAAGGTGTTCGTCGAGAGCGACCGCGATTCTCTTGGGGTCTTCCAACCCCAGGTGGGCTTGGTGAGCGTCGACCCCAGGACTGGCTACATTCTGGCGATGGTAGGGGGAACCAACTACGACGAGACGAACTTCAACCGTGTGCTGGCGCCTAGACAACCAGGCTCGACCTTCAAACTCTTCGACTATACGGCGGCACTCGACAATGGCGTAACCTTCCCGTCCGAGATTGTCGCTTCGCAACCCACGGACTTTGGCGGCTGGAATCCCCCGGAATGGCTGGGTACCAACCAATGGTTTGGTCGGATCTCCGTGGCCAATGCCATCAAGGAATCGTCCAATATCATCGCTGCCAAGACAACAATCAGGACTGGGCTCGACAGGGTCATCTACTATGCACGCAAGATGGGGGTTACGTCTCCTCTGAAACCCTATGTGTCTCTCGCCATCGGCAGCTTCGAGATCTCGCCCCTGGAAATGGTCGAGGCGTACTCGACGATCGCCAATGGAGGAGTCCGCATCACCCCTTATCCAATCCGGCGCATCGAGACAGAAGACGGCACAACGATCGAGGAGCACAACTTCGCCGGGACCCGGGTCGTACCGGCCTCCACGGCCTGGATTGTGCAGGCAATGCTGAGGGGCGTGTATGAGAATACTTACAACGCCCGTATCAGCGGGCTGCAGGCTGCCGGCAAGACGGGAAGTACCAACGACTGGCGTGACGCCTGGTACGACGGCTTCACTCCCGAACTCTGCACGGTGATCCACATAGGAGCCGACGCTGCGCGGGCACAGATGTCTGCCATCCGGAATGCAGGCTCGCGGTTTCCGGCCATGACATGGAAAGCGTACATGCAGGAGGCTATCAAGCTTCAGAAACAAACAAGCTTTGGCCCCAAACCCGAGGGAATATCGGTACGCATAGTCTGTGACGCTTCAGGGTTGCTCGCTACCGAGGCCTGTCCTGCATCCTCGACTCACTCCTCGTACTTCCTGTCGAGCCACGTACCCACGCAGACATGCACGGTTCATCCACCGATTCTTCAGACCGTACGACTCGCGGCCGAGGATTTGACCAAGCTGGCTCCGACCGACTGGCCGGATAGCAGAGTCGTCGTCAGGACCCTGCTCCGGGACCAGGTCCCGACGGAAGTCTACGAACAACAGACAACGTCGGGCAGTGAACTCAGGGTGACAGCAGTCCCAGAGCAGTTCAAGGTAGGACAGCAAACAACGCTCAGTCTCGACGTGGTTCAGCCCATCGGGTCAGCCGCCGTATCATTCGACGTGTATATCGGAGGAACGCTCGTCACTTCAGCTTCGTCACTGCCTGTGACAGTGACCTACGCGCCGACCCTGGCAGGTTCTCTGGAGATCGCGATCGTGGGCCGATCTGCTGCACTTGATACCGTTTTTCAAGCGACGTCCATTGTCCAGGTGCAACCTTAGCACCCAGATCTTTCCCCTCAGGGGGGTCCCCTCCCCGAACCGCAGAGGCTCTCGATCCCAACGCGGTGCGCATGCGCACCGCGGGACATGGCGGGCCTGCTCCACGAACTAGTTTTTCCTATTGACTGTGAATACTAAGAGCCTAAGATAAATAACGCCTAAGGAGGTAAAAATGAAAACAGATTTGAGAGGTAGAGATTTCATCAGCGTACTCGACTTTGACCGAGAGGAACTGGAGACAATTCTTGACGTTGCTAAGTGGCTCAAAATGAGAAATGCCGTGGGTGAGCCACAGGCAGAAATCCTCAAAGGAAAGGTCTTGGGATTGCTTTTTGCCTCGCCTTCAACGAGAACTCGACTTTCTTTTCAAACAGGGATCGTTCAGCTTGGTGGGTCTGCTCAGGTCTATAATCCTGAGGAACTACAACTTGCCCACAAGGAGTCGTGGAAGGATACTGCCGAAATGATTTCGAGATTCTTAGACGGTTTTGCGATTCGTCTCTACAATCTCAAGGCCCAGATGGGTGCAGAAACATATAAATATGGAGATGCTAGAGAGGTTCTAAGAGGAATAGCCGAATATGCGAATATACCCGTAATCAATATGCTTGATGACAAGGAGCACCCCTGTCAGATCATGGGTGATATTCTTACGATGACGGAAAAATTCGGTGGGTTAGAAGGAGCTCGAAAGAAGAAGATCGTTATGTCATGGGCATATGATGAGAGGGCAAAATCTGCAGGGGTACCTCAGACAATGATTGCTGCGGGTTGTACGCTTGGGTTGAATATTACTCTTGCCTATCCTGACGAGCCAGGGCTTTACGATCTTGATAGCGAATATGTTGAATTCGCAAAGAAGGCAGCAACAGAAAGTGGCGGGTCTCTCACGATTGAGAATGACATCTGGAAAGCATCAAAAGACGCAGATGTTATCTACGCTAAATCCTGGGCCAGGAATCCCGAAAAACACGCTGAAGTGGGCAAGCAATACAAGGATGATTGGCGTATTTCGCATGAGCATTTCAAGGTCGCCAGTAAGAATTCTGTGTATATGCATTGTCTTCCTGCTCGTAGAGGTTTTGAAGTCACTGACCTTCTTATTGATGACCCAAAGATCTCTATTGTTAATGATGAGGCAGAGAACAGACTTCATGTTCAAAAAGCAATCATGTCATTGACAATGAGGTAGTTCTGTTCTGTAAGAGAAGATCTGAGAGATTCAGAGAAATAGGAGTTCATTGTGGGAAAAAGACAAATCAGGATTTTTGCATTTGGTGGCAACGAAGTTGCCCCTGCCGGTTTGGTTGATAAAAATGGAAAAGCTATTATCCCCGATATTGCCATGCAATGGAAAAGAACAAGAGAAACCTGCGAGTACATATCAAACATCGTAAATTCTCTTCCTGAAGATGATTACATTCTTACGCACGGTAATGGCCCTCAGGTAGGCAATGTTCTTCTTCGCTCAGAGTATTCAAGACCCATACTTCCTCCTCTTCCCCTTGATGTGTGTGGGGCGGATACTCAGGGCTCGATGGGATATATGTTGGCACAGATTCTTGCAAACCAGCTAAAGACAAAAGGCATCAACAAACAGGTTGTGAGCATTGTAACACAGGTTGTCGTTGGTAAAGATGACCCTGGCTTCCAGAACCCTACGAAGTTTATCGGCCCATCTTACACAAAAGCACAAGCGATGGAAAGAGCCCAGATAGACGGGTGGGTCGTTAAACTATACAAGAAAGACGACATAGGGAACGAAATCTGGAGAAAGGTCGTCCCATCACCTGTACCCCTTGACATAGTTGAGATTGATCTCGTTGAGGCAGCACTTGAAAAAGGCATGGTACCGATAACGGTTGGTGGTGGTGGTATCCCTGTTGTTTTGGAAAAGCCTGACGAGAATGGTGTTTATCATAGCAACTACGGCTTTACTTTTGAAGATGGTAACGATTTGAAGGTTTACAGAGGCGTTGAGGCAGTGATAGACAAGGATCTTGCTTCCGCTTTACTTGGTACGATGCTTCTAAAGAGAGCAAAGGAAAAGGGAGAAGATGTTGATGTCACACTAACCATATTTACAGGAGAAGATGGAGCCAAGCTTCACTATCAGAAACCTGATCAGGTTGACCTGAGACATTTGACTCTTGAAGAAGCAAAGAAATTCTATTCTGAAGGGCATTTTCCTGCTGGCAGTATGGGACCTAAGATTCTTGCAATTATCAAGTTCCTTGAAGGTGGCGGCAAGAAAGCCTATATTTCCTTGACTTCGAAATATCTTGAAACGCTCGAAGGAAAAGCTGGGACGACGATCGTTAGAGAATAATGTAGTCCAGGGAGGTGTCAATGGACCTTTACGGTAAGGATCTAATTACTACGCAGGACTGGGGAGAGGAAGGGCTTGATGAAGTTCTTGCCCTTGCAAAAGACATGAAAAGGCATAGGTATGAGAAACCATACACTGAGATCCTCAAGTACAAGACTTTCTTCATGTTCTTTTATAACCCTTCCGTGAGGACGAGGCAGTCTTTTGAAGCGGCGGCCACAGAACTTGGAGGGCATGCTCAATTTCTCGAGCCAAAAGCGATGAGATTGAAATCAACAGGAAAAGCAGGCGAAACGATAGAGGACGCAGCAAAAGTAATGTCGAGATATGGTGTTGGTCTTGGAATAAGGATTCTTGAAGATGCTGTTGAGCAGTACGGCGATGGCGAAGCATTGCTTAGAGAATATGCGCAATATGCATCAATTCCCATTGTTTCAATGGCTCATGATAAGTATCACCCCTGCCAGGGGCTTGCAGACCTTATGGGGTTGCAGGAACACATGGGAGATGTGAAGGGCAAGAAAATAACTATGATGTGGGGGTATTCCTCAATGGTGCGTTCCTGGAGCTCCGTTCAGGAGGATATCCTCCTTCTTCCAAGATATGGAATGAACTTCACTCTGGCATATCCTGAAGGTTTTGACCTTGATCCGGAAGTTATTGAGACAGGGAAGAAAAATGCTGAGAAAGCTGGAGCAAAGTTTGAAATAACCCATGACAGGTTTGAAGCAGTCAGGGGTGCTGATGTTGTCTATTCAAGGAACTGGATGAGTCCAAAGAGATATGCCATTGGCAAAGAAGAAGACCAGAAGCTCGCCCTTCAATACAAGGATTGGAGGTTCACCTCAGAGCTCAATAATTTGACAAACAAGGCCTATTTTATTCACCCTATGCCGGTTGATAGAGGGAATGAAGTGGACGATGAAGTAGCAAGTGGCCCTCGTTCAATCATTTACGATGTTGCGGAAAACAGGCTCCATGCCCAAAAGGCCATAATGGCCCTCACAATGGCGTCTGGCTGGAAATAGTTCATCCTGGCTTCAGAAGCTCTTCTATGCGTTCATATTTGCTTTTCTCTAGAGGCAATAGTATGAAATTCATCTAGAAGAGCTTTTTTGGTTGTGTCCAACATTGTTCGCAATTTGACAGTTCGGAAATCGCCGGAACCACTGAATCGTAACGCCGCTTCAGTCAATAACACTTGCCGCTTGGCAAGCGACTCTGCCTTGATGTAACTCCGTTCGCTCTAGCATGTTGCTCGACGCCCCAATGAAATCCTTCCGAATCGCCGACTGCAGTCCGGCGCTCCCGTTGGCAACGTCCAGCCAGATCTTCTTGGGAGGCCCGCTCCCGCAACCGGGCAAACAGCGCCCGGTAGGCCCCCCAATTGTCGGAGCTTTATTTGCTCTATTTGCTGGCGGATGTACAATCCAAGTACGACGAGCTGAACTGAGAAAGGAAGTCCATCGAGACAAACCGATACAGCAAAATGGAAGTTACCAAACAGCCATTGGTGTAGACGGTTTACTCGATGAGCGACTGTTATCATCCGCCGTGCCTTGAGGAAAGGCTTCTTACCAACCGTTCTCCGAGAAGAACTCAGACAGCAAGGGAAATGCCACAAAGCAGAGGGCGAAGAACGAAGAGGTACGATCCCTGATTGCATATCCATCGATGATAGGCCAGCCACAGCAGCAACGAATTATCTGGGCGGGTGAGGCAGCAACCTCGCCCGCCTTTCCGTCAAGGAGGAATAATGTCTTCAGTTCTTGGGCTGAAATGCATGAAGTGCGGACGCGAATACGACCCTTCCGCAACCCGCTATGTCTGTCCCACATGTGGCAATGACGGAATCCTCGAAGTCTTGTACGACTACGATCGGATCCGAACGGTCCTCACCAGGGAACAGTTGGAGAATAACCCCGATCTCTCGATGTGGCGATATCTCGCGCTCCTGCCCGTCGAGGAACGTCCTCCATCACTGACACTCCAAATCGGCTGGACGCCGCTGTATGCAAGCCGACGTGTCGGTCCTCAACTCGGACTGGACCATGTGTGGTTCAAAGACGACGGGCGAAATCCAACAGCTTCGCTGAAAGACAGAGCCTCCGCCATCGCCATCGCCAAGGCAGCCGAACTGGGCGAGCGCATTATCACAGCCGCAACGACGGGCAATGCAGGTTCCAGCCTGGCAGGCCTTGCCGCGAATGCAGGAGTCGCCACATACATCTTTGCACCTTCGTCCGCGCCTGCGGGAAAGATAGCACAGTTGCGAGTATTCGGCAGCCATCTGTTTCTCGTCGGTGGCAACTACGACCAGGCATTCGACCTATGCATGGAGGCAACGGAACGATTTGGCTGGTACAACAGAAACACGGCCTTCAACCCGTACATGGTCGAGGGCAAGAAGACCGTGGCCCTCGAGGTCGCCGAGCAGCTGCGCTTCGAAGCACCTGACAAGGTCATCGTCCCGGTTGGGGATGGGTGTATCGTCTCGGGTGTCGCAAAGGGATTCCACGACCTGTTGACCCTCGGACTCATCGACCATATGCCCCAGCTCATAGCAATCCAAGCTGAAGGTTGCGCTCCGATCGCACAGGCAGTTATCTCCGGCGAACCGGTCACCTACCTGGAGAACCCTGCATCGTGCGCTGACAGTATCGTGGCCGGCATTCCGCGTAACCACCTCATGGCGCTGCGTGACATCAGGTCCAGCGGCGGTCTGGCGGTTACTGTCTCAGATGACGAAATCATCGACGCCATAGGGTTCCTGGGCAGGAACGAGGGGATCTTCGCTGAACCGGCTGCGGCGGCTTCCGTGGCTGCACTGCACAAACTCGCCGACAGCGGTGACCTCCGCCAGGAGGAGCACATCGTTGTCCTGATCACGGGGAACGGGCTGAAGGATGTTCAGAACGCCCTCAAGGTGAAGGGCACAAGTATGACGATACCCCCGCGTATCGATGCAGTAGAACGGGCGATTGCAGACGGGTTCTGATCTTCTGCGTCTCCTGTACTTCAGACACCGTCGGGCCAGTCATGAATCACTTTTGCAAATGGCTGAGTTGCTTTTTGACTGTCGGACACTAGAATTCAACGTGGAAACTGAAGCCGTTGAAAGGAGATGCCAATGCTGAGTCTGGAACTGATTCGTCAGCATCCTGACCTCGTGAAGGCCGGGATAGCTGCAAAGAACGAAGGGCCAGAGATGGTCGACGAGATCCTCGAGGTCGACCGGGAGAGAAGAGCCCTGCTCCAGAAGGCGGACGAACTCAAGCATCTCCGCAACGAAGCCAGTGATCGGATCGCCACACTCAAACGCTCCAAACTGGACGCTTCAGCCGCCATCGTCGAGATGAAAGACGTCGGCTCGCACATCGCAGAGTTGGACGACCGAGTGAAGCTAGTCGATGCACGCCTTCGGGACTTGCTGCTCTGCATCCCAAATCTGCCTGAAGCGTCCGTCCCCGTCGGCAAAGGCGACAAAGAGAACACTATCGTGTTTACGTGGCATGAGAAGCCGGCCTTCACATTTGTTCCGAGACCTCACTGGGAGATTGGGGAATCTCTCGGCATCATTGATTCTGCTGCGGGCGCAAAGATTTCCGGCTCGCGCTTCTATGTTCTCAAGGGACTCGGGGCCAAGCTTGAGAGATCTCTCATCTCCTGGATGATCGACGTACATGTCCAGGAAGAGGGCTATACGGAGATCCTGCCGCCCTATCTGGTCAATCGGGAGTCGATGACGGGAACGGGACAACTGCCCAAGTTCGCGGACGACCTTTACCATACAGACACCGACGACCTGTTCCTCGACCCGACGGCCGAGGTTCCAGTGACCAATATGCTCAGGGACGAAATCGTCCGCGAAGAAGATCTGCCCATCAAGTATGTCGCCTATACAGCGTGCTTCCGAAAAGAAGCCGGTGCCGCGGGCAAGGACACCCGAGGCATCATCCGCGTCCACCAGTTCAACAAAGTCGAGATGGTCAAGTTCGTCAAGCCGGAAGATTCATATCATGAGCTGGATCTGCTCATCGAGAACGCCGAGGGCATTCTGAAGAAGCTTGACCTTCCGTATCGTCGCAGCAAGATGTGCACCGGCGATCTTGGCTTCGCAGCGGCAATGAAGTTCGACCCCGAGGTCTGGATGCCTGGCCAGGACCGATATGTCGAGATAAGCTCCTGCAGCAACTTCGAAGACTTTCAGGCACGCAGGGCAAACATCCGGTACCGTACCAAAGATGGCAAGATCGCATTCGTCCACACTCTCAACGGCTCAGGGCTCGCTGTAGGCAGAACAATGGCTGCGATTCTGGAAAATTACCAGCAGGAAGACGGCAACGTTAGAGTGCCCGATGTGCTGATTCCCTACATGGGAACTGACATCATCCGCTAACGAGAACCAGGAACGTACGGAATCCCCTGTCAGCGAGCCTTCTTGCTCGTTTTGACAACCGGGGATTGTTCTGTAGACTTGTTTTAGAGCGTGGAGGGGTGGCCGAGCGGTTCATGGCACCGCACTTGAAATGCGGCAAGGTTCACGCCTTCGGAGGTTCAAATCCTCTCCCCTCCGCCATTATGTTCGCCCAGAAGTGCCTGTCGGGCATACCGACAATACAAACGGGAGGCGTGCGTGGGAGTAGTCTCTAGCCTGGACCTTGTCATTGTGACCGGCCTGAGTGGTGCCGGCAAGACGAAGACCATGGGATACCTTGAGGACCTCGGGTACTATGCCATGGACAATCTCCCGATTTCTCTCATGAGCCAGTTCCTGGACCTCGCCTCGCAAACCGATGGTAGAATCAGCAAGATAGCGGTAGCCATTGATGTACGGAGCTCAGGGTTCAAGACCCAGTTTCATTCTATGCTCCAGCGACTCGGAGCGCGCGATGTTCACCCTCGTGTCATCTTCCTGGAAGCATCATCCCGAGTCCTGGTGAACCGCTTTTCCGAGACACGCAGGCGCCATCCTCTTCCTGGAAGTACCGTCTCCGAAAGTATCAGGAACGAGATAGAGCTGCTTGCAGACGTGCGGGGACTGTCGAGCGTCATCATCGACACCACCGATCTCACGGTTGGCGAGCTGAAGGACCGCGTTCGCGAGGCTATTCTCGGATCTCGGCAATCGCAGACTCTCACCGTCAATATTGTCTCCTTTGGCTACAAGAACGGCCTGCCGATCGATCTGGACCTTCTCTTCGACGTTCGCTTCCTGCCCAACCCCTACTACAATGGAGACCTCGTACATCGCACGGGCTTCGACAAGGGAGTCATTCTCTATGTCCTTCACGAGCCCTACGCCCGGGAGTTCTTCACTCGCCTGGCCGAGTTCGTCGACTTTGTGCTCCCACGCTACCAGGAAGAAGGAAAGAGCTACCTTACGGTCGGCATCGGCTGTACAGGTGGCAGACACCGCTCTGTTGTGATCGCGAACATGCTCTACCACCACCTCAGGCCACGGGTGAAAGTGGTACACGTGTTCCATCGGGATCTCCAGAAATGAAGGGACACAAACAGTCACTCTGGTACTGGCTCGTTCCCGGCATTCGCGTCAAGCGATACCTCTTGCTGTTTGTTATAGGGACAGCGCTTCTTGTTCTTGCAATCGACGGACTGCTTCAAACCCCGGGCACGTCATGGCTACTGAACCTGCGGCCATCCGTTCAGAACGTGCTTCGCCGTTTTCTCCCTTCCGGCTCTGTCTCTCCAGTTTTCGGGGTTCTGTGCGGCATCGCCGTGATGGTGTCCGCTTGGCTCATGGTTCTGGCGGCGACCCTTTTGACCCGTTCTCTGCTAGCTGCCATCACTGGGTCCATGTCCAGGGAATCTGTCGCGCGGACGATCTACCGCTATCGCATGGCCGAGTCTCTTCCCTGTGTCGTCGTGATTGGTGGGGGAACCGGCATCAAGCCGATCATCGAGTCACTCCGAACGGAGAACGTCAAGCTCACCACTATTGTCACGATGGCAGATAGTGGGGGAAGTACCGGACGCCTTCGTGAGACCACTGGAATGCTGCCTCCAGGCGATTTCCGGAACGCTCTCATCGCGATGGCGGGTGAGTCGACACGCAGTGCCCGCCTCCTCGCCTATCGTTTCCCGGAGCAGCTCGAAGGAATCGGCGGCCACAACGTCGGGAATCTCATGATCGCCGCTCTGAGCGACATCAAGGGAAATTTCGGCG
>Ga0209226_10000991_pt1 | contig 13605 bp, 16 predicted proteins | sample BarGraNGADG00212_2_FD_184497 | JGI IMG/M metagenome (GOLD analysis project Ga0209226, IMG submission 184497) | Arctic peat soil microbial communities from Barrow, Alaska, USA - Barrow Graham LP Ref core NGADG0011-212 (SPAdes) (version 2) | ecosystem: Environmental > Terrestrial > Soil >...
AAAAGCCGGTGAACGATCTCTCCAGAGGCTGCGATGTCGAGGACATCGTGAATGTGGCCGCGATTACCGCGGTGCAAGCTATAGGCAATTAAGAATTCTGAGCAAGGGTGTTGCATTGAAGATTCTAGTTATCAACAGTGGTAGTTCCTCCCTTAAATACCAACTGATCGATTCCGAGACCGAGGAGGTCCTTGCGAAGGGGCTGGCCGAGCGGATCGGGGTTGTGGGCGGCGGAGGTAAGATCATGCACGAGTCTGCTTGCGGGAAGATCGAAGTGGATGTGGAGATGCCGGATCACGATGAGGCGATGTCCCACGTCTTCGAGCTTCTGACTGATCCGAAATGCGGGGCGGTCGGGAGTGTGGGTGAGATCTCCGCGGTGGGGCATCGGGTTGTGCATGGAGGCGAGAAGTTCGTCCAGCCGACGCTTATTGATGAAGCAGTCCTCACCGAGATCGACAAACTGAGCCAGCTCGCGCCTCTGCACAATCCGGCGAACCTCAAGGGCATTCGCGCGTGTATGCGCAGGATGCCGAATGTGGAGCAGGTTGCGGTGTTCGATACAGCGTTCCACGCCACTATTCCGGATTATGCCTATACCTACGCGCTGCCTTATAAATACTACACCGACTACGGCGTGAGACGCTACGGGTTCCACGGAACCTCGCATAAATACGTCACCAGGCAGGCTCAGAAGATGCTCAAAGAGATTGGGCTCGATCCAGAGTCCACTCGCATCATCACCTGCCACCTGGGTAACGGCTGCAGCATGGCGGCGGTGGTCGGCGGGAAGGTGATCGACACAAGCATGGGCATGACCCCCGCGGAGGGTTTGGTGATGGGAACGCGCGGCGGCGATATGGACCCGGCCATCCTGGTATACCTCGCCAAGGAACTCCACGCCAACGCCGATGAGATCGACGACATTATCAACAAGAAAAGCGGCCTGCTGGGAGTGACGGGCGTGTTCAGCGATATGCGCGATGTCGAGCAGGCAGCCAACGACGGCAACCGAAGGGCCGAGCTTGCGCTGGCGATCTTCTGTTATCGCATACGAAAGTATATTGGCGCGTATGCGGCGGCGATGGGCGGGCTGGACGCCGTAGTCTTTACCGGCGGAATCGGAGAGAACAGCATCGAGGTCCGCAAAAGGGTCTGCAGGGGCTTGGAGTTCCTGGGGGTCGAGCTTGATGAAGAGAAGAACGCGACTCCGAAAGGCCCGGCGGACATCAGCAACCTCTCGGGTTCGGTGCGAATACTGCTCGTGCCTACCAACGAGGAGCGCATGATCGCCCGGGAGACCGCCGAGGTGGTGGCGAGAGATCATTCGTGATTCACTCCCCTTCGCACGGGGGACAATGCTTCGGCGCTTGATTTTGCGCCGGAGCATTGCCGTGTTTGAGGATACCGAGCAGGCGCTCTTACGAATGCGCCGCAATTGTGGTAACATGGATGGGCGTTTGCCGCCTGAGACCTGGAGTGGGGGAGCGAGATGAGGCTGGATCTTAGCGAGATCGCTGCCCACCTGGGCAAGCGCATCAGATACGAGATAGACGAAAAACCGATGGAAGATGCCGCCGGCGGCCTGAAGTGCGTCGAGCCGATCACCGGAGAGGTGGTCTTCAGCAATGCGGGCCCGACTATCGATGTTCGCGGGAAGTTTGGTACCGCAATCGAGATCGAGTGCGGCAGGTGCTTGAGAACGTATACGCTGCCGATCGCGGCACCCATCGAGGAAGAACTGCCGCTCGAGGGCCGACCGTGGGCTCCCGAAGCGGCTGAGGGGGAAGAAGCCGAACTGCTTGAGGATGAGATAGAGCCTCTGTTCGTAGGCAACATCTTCGATCTTGAGGAGTATCTGCGGCAGTCGATACTGGTCAACATACCGATCAAGCCGCTGTGCGATGAGGACTGCAAAGGCCTCTGTCCGCACTGCGGAGCCAATCTTAACGATGGACCATGCGAGTGCCCGCCGGATTCGGAGGAATCGCCCTTCGCGGCCTTGGCCTCGCTGCTGGACGAGAAGGAGTTGGAAGGTTAGAACCTTCCAACCTGCAACTAGGAGAAATGAATGCCTTTACCGAAAAGACGACACTCTAATCAGAGAACGCGGCTTCGCAGAACGCACTACAAGCTGAGCCTGCCGGGCATCTCCGAATGCCCGCGCTGCCACGCGCCCGCGCTCTCTCATCACGTTTGCCCCTCCTGCGGCTATTACAAAGGCCGGCTGGTGGTTGTTGTCAAAGAGAAGCAGAAGAAGGGCCAGGACTAGTATTGCCGCCTGACGACACTGAGGTAACTCGCGGATGATCATAGCCGTCGATGCGATGGGCGGTGATTATGCGCCTGCCGAGATAGTCAAGGGCGCGGCTCAGGGCAGCAAGCTCTGCGGGGTGGACGTGATACTGGTCGGAGATGAGGCGAAGATCAGGCCTCATCTGCCGCCGGAGTTCGCAAGATCGAGCGCAGTGACCATTCGCCACGCCGCCGACGTCATTGGCATGGACGAGCACACTGCCGCGGTCCGCACCAAGAAGGATGCCTCGGTAGTTGTGGCCGCCTCTCTGGTCAAAGAGGGCAAGGCGGACGCAATGGTCAGCGCGGGCAACACCGCCGCCGCTATGGCGGTTGGCATACTTAGCCTCGGGCGGATTTCGGGCATCGATCGTCCGGCGATAGCGAGCGTCATGCCCAGCGCGAGCGGGGCTACGGTCGTGCTGGACGTCGGCGCGGTCGTGGATTGCAGCGTCGAGAATCTCAGGCAGTTTGCCGTGATGGGAAGTTTCTACGCGGAGAGGGTCCTGTCGATCGACAGGCCGCGAGTTGGGCTGCTTTCGGTCGGCGAGGAAAAATCCAAGGGCAGTGAGATTATCAAGGCCGCGCACGAGGCCCTGGCGGCGATGCCTGTCAACTTCATCGGCAATGTCGAGGGCCACGATCTGTTTTCCGGGGCGGCCGACGTGATCGTGACCGATGGGTTCGCGGGCAACGTTGCGCTAAAGACGGCGGAGGGGCTGGCGCAGTATATCGAGAAGTTGATCCACGAAGAACTGCGCGCTCATCCGTTAGCCTACGTGCCGCTGGCGCTTCTGCAGCCGTTACTGAGGCGCCTCAAAAAGAAGGTGGACTACAGCGAGTATGGCGGAGCGCCGCTGCTGGGGATCAACGGCGTCTGCATAATCGGGCACGGACGGTCCAAGGCGAGAGCGATCGCCAACGCCGTCCGCGTGGCAACTGAAGCAGCGAGCAGCGGGGTGGTGGCGGCCATTCAAGACGCCGTGGCCCAGGCTCCGGTCGCCGCCGAGGCGGTGGAGAAGCAAGCGTGAATTCTCCATCACGAAAGCACGAAACGGGTCTCTCCCGTTCGGGCTTTTCCGTGCTTCAGACCTTTCGTATTTTCGTGATTGTCCCTTCATCTGGGACTTGATAGCAAGGATGACTAGTAAATGGGCGAGATGAGAAACGCAGGGATCATAGGCATCGGCTCGGCAGTGCCCGAGAAGGTGCTGACTAACGCCGACCTGGAGAAGATGATCGATACGAGCGATGAGTGGATTCGCACCATGACCGGCATTCGAGAACGCCGGATAGCGGTGGACGGCGAAGCCACTTCGGACTTCGCCATCAAGGCGGCGAACATGGCGCTCCAACGAGCCGGCCTCGAGCCGAAGGACATCGATCTTATCATTGTCGCTACCGTCACCGGCGATATGCTGTTGCCCGCCACTGCCTCGATAGTCCAAAATGCCATCGGAGCGAATTGCCCCGCGTTCGACTTGGCTGCCGGCTGCTCGGGATGGGTCTACGCGCTCGCGGTCGCTAACGGGTTCATCACGAGCGGGATGTATGACAGGGTGCTGGTTATCGGCGCGGACCTGCTCACAAAGGTTACTAACTGGACCGATCGCGGCACTTGTATACTGTTCGGTGACGGAGCAGGCGCGGCGGTTGTGGAGCCGATGGAGCCGGGCGCGGGTATGCTGGCGTTCGAGCTTGGATCGGACGGCTCGGGCGCATCCTCGTTGACTATCCCTGCGGGAGGCACCCGGCAGCCCGTCACTCATGAGAACTTGGACACGCACGCCAACAAGGTAGTCATGGAGGGTCGAGAGGTCTTTAAGTTCGCCGTCAAGATCCAGGGCGAAGCGATAGAGCGCGTCTTGGCCAAGTGCGGGCTGAATACGACCGATATTGACATGGTCGTACCGCACCAGGCGAATATGCGCGTCATCGAGTCCGCCGTGAACAGGCTCGGCCTTCCGATGGAGAAGTTTTTCGTCAATCTGGACAGATATGGCAACACGTCGGGCGCATCGATCCCGCTGGCTCTCGACGAGGCCACCCAGGCAGGCAGGATCAAGAAGGGCGACACGGTGGTAGTGGTTGGGTTCGGCGCGGGGCTTACCTGGGCGGCGGGAGTGATTAAGTGGGCCTACTAGATTGCGGATTGTAGATTGCGGATTGCGGAATGGGTGAGGGCGTAGAGTCGTGAGCCAGGAGTACGCGGACAGAAAGATTGCGGCGGTGTTCCCCGGGCAAGGCTCGCAGTGCGTTGGGATGGGCAGGGAACTTGCCAAGAGCTTCGAGGTCGCCGCGGATGTGTTCAGGCGCGCGGATGCGGCTCTGGGATACTCGATTTCCGAGCTGTGCTTCAACGGCCCCGAAGATGACCTGAGGCAGACCATGAACACGCAGCCCGCGCTGTTCGTGACGTCCGCCGCGGCGTTTGAGGTGGTTCGGGCGAAGGGGTTGGCTCCGGCGTTTGCGGCCGGGCACAGCGTTGGTGAGTATGCCGCGCTGTATGCAGCCGGCGCGTTCTCGTTCGAAGAGGGGCTGAAGCTGGTTCGGACTCGCGCGCGCCTGATGCAGGATGCGGCGGGATCGAACCCGGGCACAATGGCCGCGATTCTCGGACTTAGCGCCGATCAGGTATCGGAGGCGGTCGAAAGGGCTTCGTCGGCGGGAATTGTGACGGTCGCCAACTTCAACAGCCCAGTTCAGACGGTGATCTCGGGCGAGGCGGGAGCGATTGCGAAGGCGTCGGAGATCGCCTCGGAGATGGGGGCCAAGCGAGTCGTGCCGCTGAACGTCAGCGGGGCGTTTCACTCGCCTTTGATGCAAGGCGCGGCGGATTCACTGCTGGAGGCGCTCAAAGCAGCCGAGATCAATGACTTGATGACGCCGGTCGTTGCCAACTACACCGCCGACTTTGAGACGACGGCCGTCGAGGTGAGAGACAATCTCTCCAAGCAGATCACCGGCAGTGTGAGATGGGTGGAATCGGTCCGCAAGATGCTTGACGCGGGGGCCGAGGGCTTTATAGAATTAGGGTCGGGTAATGTGCTTGCGGGACTGATCAAGAGAATCGCGCCGGAAGCAGAGATACTCGATTTATGATTTCAGATTTATGATTTATGATTTCGGACGGGGCTTCTCCAGTCAATCTGAAATCTTAAATCTGCAATCTCAGATCCGGAGAACGATGTTGTTACTTGATGGACAGATCGCGCTTGTGACGGGCGCGGGAAGAGCAGGCAAGGGCATAGGCCGATCGATAGCGCTGAGGCTTGCGAAAGAAGGCGCCAAGATCGCCATTGCTGACTTCGTAGCCGAGGCCGCCGATGCGGTGGCGAAGGAAGTCATCGACATGGGCGGCGAGGCGCTGGCGGTCTATGGAAGCGTGTCGAGCGCCGAGGATGTCGAGAAGATGGTGCAAGCCACGGTTGACAGATTCGGCAGAATCGATATACTAGTCAACAATGCGGGAATCACTCGCGATAACCTCCTTGTTCGCATGAGCGAGCAGGACTGGGATATGGTTTTGGACACGAACCTCAAGGGCGTGTTCATCTGCACCAAGGCCGTTGCCAAGCTGATGATGCGCGAGCGTAAGGGCAAGATCGTCAACATGGCGTCGGTGATGGGCATTATGGGGAACGCGGGGCAGGCGAACTACTCCGCTTCCAAGGGCGGCGTGATCGCGCTCACCAAGACCACCGCCAAGGAGCTCGGCTCCCGTGGAGTCAACGTGAATGCGGTCGCTCCCGGTTTCATCCAGACAGTGATGACCGAAGAAATGCCGGAGGATGCCAAGGCGAATATCGCTAACGAGATACCGCTGAAGCGACTCGGAACGCCGGAGGATGTGGCGGAGGTGGTGCTGTTCTTGTGCACGGAGGCCTCGGGTTATATCACCGGACAAGTAATCGCCGTTGACGGCGGAATGGTTATGTAAGGAGGCTAGGGACATGTCTACAACTCTGGACAGAGTGAAGAAGGTTGTGGTTGACAGGCTGAAGATCAGCCAGGACGAGGTCACGGAGGCCGCGTCGTTCGTGGACGATCTGGGCGCGGATTCGCTCGACGTGGTGGATCTCGTGATCGGCTTCGAGGATGAGTTCGAGATTCAGATCCCGGACGAGGATGCGGAGAAGATTACCACCGTCAAGCAGGCAGTCGATTACATCGACGCCAAGGCAGCGGCGTAGAACGGGATTCAATCGCGAAAACGCGAAACGGCGAAAACGCGAAATGGGAGAGATAGGAGCCCGATTTCGCGTTTTCGTGCTTTCGCGTTTCTAAGGTAGGGGTCAATGCAAGACAGAAGAGTCGTCATAACCGGGCTTGGGGCGATCACTCCGCTCGGCAACACCGTGGACGAGTTCTGGGAGTCGGTGAAGGCGTGTAAGAATGCCGTCGGTCCGATCACGCATTTTGACGCATCCCAGCACTCCACCCAGATAGCGGCGGAGGTCAAGGGCTTCGATCCGACAAACTACCTCGAGCCGAAGACCGCGCGTCAGATGGATAGGTTCGTTCAGTATGCGGCGGCGGCGGCGCTGATGGCCATGAAGGACAGCGGCCTTGTGATCGACGAGGGAAACGGCCCTCGGGTCGGTGTTCTGATCGGTTCGGGGATCGGCGGAGTCGAGACGTGGGAGGTGCAGCATCAGAACCTGCTCGCAAACGGCCCGCGGAGGGTGAGCCCGTTCTTCGTGCCGATGCTGATCGCAAACATGGCAAGCGGGATGGTTGCTATCCTGACCGGCGCGAAGGGGCCGAACATGGCCGTTGTGACCGCTTGCGCGACCGCGAGTCATTCCACCGGCGAAGCCTGGCACATGATCAAACGCGGGGACGCGGATGCGATGATCGTGGGCGGCGCGGAGGCGGCGATTCGGCCGCTCTCGTGCGCGGGGTTTTGCTCGATGAAGGCGATGTCCACGCGCAACGACGATCCCGAGCACGCCAGCAGGCCGTTCGACAAGGATCGCGACGGGTTCGTGATGGGCGAAGGCGCGGGCATATTGGTTATCGAGGAACTCGAACATGCGAAAGCGCGCGGGGCCAGGATATACGCCGAGCTGGTCGGCTACGGCTGTTCCTCCGACGCTTACCATATGGTCATGATCAATTTCGAGGGCGCGGCGCGGAGCATGAAGAACGCGCTTGCCAGAGCGAAGCTGAACCCGGAGAGCATCGACTACATCAACGCTCACGGCACCTCGACTCCCATGGGAGATGCGGAGGAGACGAAGGCGATCAAGGCCGCGATGGGCGAGCACGCGTATAAGCTGATGGTGAGCTCGACGAAGTCGATGCACGGTCACCTGCTCGGCGCGGCGGGCGCGGTCGAGAGCATCGCTTGTATCAAGGCGATCAACGAAAGCGTTGTGCCGCCGACTCGCAACCTGTTCGACCCCGATCCGCAGTGCGACCTGGACTACGTGCCGAACGAAGCGCGCGAGGCGAAGGTAGAATATGCGATGAACAACTCCTTCGGCTTCGGCGGCCAGAACGCGACGCTGATTTTTAGGAAGTTTGCGGGGTAGGAGACCGGAGGTCCGAATGGCACTCATATCACGTAGAGCAGGCAAAGTCAGCCCGTCCCCCACGCTGGCGATCACGGCCAAGGCGAAGGCGATGCAGGCCGAGGGGATCGATGTTGTCAACTTCGGCGCGGGGGAGCCCGATTTCGATACGCCTCAGCACATCAAAGATGCCGCGGTCGCATCGCTGCAGTCGGGGTTTACCAAGTATACGCCTACCTCCGGCACGGCTGATCTGAAGAAGGCGATCTGCGAGAAGCTCAAGCGCGAGAACGGACTCGACTACGCTCCCAATCAGGTGATAGTCTCGCTAGGCGCGAAGCACTCGATCTACAACGCCGTGCTCGCGACCGTCGATCCCGGCGACGAGGTGATCATTCCTGCCCCGTATTGGGTCAGCTATCCGGAGATCGTGGGAATGGCGGAGGGCAAGCCGGTCTACATAGAGACCGATGAGTCCACGGGGTTCACGGTGCCCATCGACGCGCTTCGGGCCGCAGTCACGCCCAGGACCAAAATGCTGATCCTGAACAGCCCGTCGAACCCCACCGGCGGGGTCTATGACCGCAAGCAGATCGAGCAGATCGCCGCACTCGCCGTCGAGAAGGGCTTCTATGTGCTGAGTGATGAAATCTACGAAAAGATCATCTATGATGGCCGCGAGCACGTAAGCATCGCGTCGTTCGGCGATGCGATCAAGAAGCTCACGATCACGATCAACGGCTTCTCGAAGGCGTTCTCCATGACCGGCTGGCGGCTGGGTTACGCGGCGGCTGAGAAAGAGATCGTGGACGCGATGGAGGCCATACAGAGCCACAGCGCATCGAATCTGGTCTCGTTTACGCAGCCCGCGGCAGTCGCGGCGCTAAATGGCCCGCGGGATATTGTCGATAAGATGGTTGAGGAGTTTGACAAGCGGCGGCGGTACATCGTGCAGCGTCTCAACGACATAGCCGGCGTTTCCTGCACGATGCCCGGCGGAGCGTTTTACGTCTTCCCGAACGTCTCGGGGCTCTACGGCAAGTCGTTCGACGGCAAGAAGATCGCTAACTCCGACGAGTTTTCGGAGTGCTTGCTGGCAAAGGCGAACGTGGCCGTTGTGGCCGGCAGCGGGTTCGGCGCGGACAACTACATCCGGCTCTCATACGCAACCTCGATGGGGAACATAGAGAAGGGGCTGGACAGGATAGCCGAGGCGGTCGCGAAGCTGCGATAGGTCAAGCTTATGGCAAGCATCCAGGAACTCAAGAAGCGGCTGGACGAAGCGGGAGGACTACGGGGCCCGCTCCAAAGGCACGCATTGGTGCTTGAGGTTCTCACGGAAGGCCTGCATGGCTATCGTGTTCGGCAGATACCAGAGCGCAGCGTGGCAGCATTCTTCACCCTAAGTCGATGCACGCGAGAAAACATCGGTGCCGTGCCCTGCGTTCCCGTTGTGGACAACGTGCTGGCTGCTCTTGGATTCAGCAAGGTGGGTCGTTACTGGGTCCGGGAGGATCTTGACACCATCGTCGGACCTCCATCGTCAACGCCGCGCGACGGGTGCAAACGCGTGGCCGATGAGCCTGAGAGGGAACGACTCTTTATCGAGTTGGACAAGGCCCGCCGGCAGCGCTACATCGAATCCGGCAAGCTGCAGATTCTCGGCCCGCGCCTGTGGAAGTGGCGCATCGACTGCGACGACTGACAACTGATGACTTCCTTCGACACCAAGACACTGAAGAAGATCGCGCGCAAACTGCAGGTGGACATAAGTGACTACGCCATGCTGCGGCAGGCGCTCACGCACCGGTCGTCTCTGGGAGAGTCCAGCGAGGCGCTGTCTAACGAGCGGCTGGAGTTCATGGGGGACTCGGTGTTGGGGGTGGTCATTGCGGAATACCTCTACACGCAGTTCCCGGACCGCGCCGAAGGCGATCTCGCGAAGGCGAAGGCGGTGGCCGTGAGCGAGCCCGTGCTGGCCGAAAGCGCGAAGAACCTTGGGCTGGCTGATATGATCCTGTTGAGCTCCGGCGAGGAGGCCAGCGGCGGGAGAAGACGACTTTCGATACTGTCCGATACGTTCGAGGCGTTGGTGGCCGTCATCTACCTCGACTGCGGGATGGATGCGGCCCGGCAGTTCGTGCTGCGGGCGCTGGAGTCGATACTGATCGACATCGAGCGCAAGGAGCACATCCGCGATTATAAGTCGCTTCTTCAGGAGCACGCGCAGGGGCTGTATAAAGAAGCGCCGAGGTATGTTGTCATTGGTGAAGTGGGAGCCGACCACGACAAGACATTCAGCGTGGAAGTGATGCTCAAGGAGGTCGTGATGGGCCAGGGCGAGGGTAAGAGCAAGAAGCAGGCCGAGCAGGCGGCAGCTCTGCAGGCCCTGCAGTTCATCGAGAGCAAGGTTGTGAGCCTGCCGGGAGGGGATGTATGACTGAGCGCGGCGCTGAGATCGGGGTCTTCGGAGGCTCCGGGTTCTACTCGTTGATGGACTCGTTCGAGGAGGTCAAGATCGAGACGCCCTACGGCGCGCCGAGCGATTCGGTCGCCATCGGTACGGTCGCCGGGCGAGATGTGGCGTTCCTGCCGAGGCACGGCAAGCACCATCAGTATCCGCCCCACGTGATCCCCTACCGCGCGAATATCCATGCCATGAAGCAGCTCGGGGTCACGCGCATCATCGGGCCGAATTGCGTGGGCAGCCTCCAGGCGAATATCAAGCCTGGAGATTTCGTGGTTAGTGACCAGTTCATCGACCGCACATCCGGCCGCAAGGATACGTTCTACGACGGCCCGATCGCCACCCATGTCTCCTCCGCCGAACCTTACTGCGCTACGCTGCGAAAGCTCGCCGTCAAGATCGGCACCGAGCAGGGAATCACCATGCACGACGGCGGCACGACGGTCGTTATCCAGGGGCCTCGGTTTTCCACCCGCGCCGAGAGCCTGTGGTTCACGAAGATGGGCTGGGCTACGGTGAATATGACCCAGTATCCGGAGTGCATCCTTGCGCTCGAACAGGAGATCTGCTACGTCAATATCGCGCTGATCACGGACTACGATGCCGGCATAGTCGCCGAGGGCGGAGCGGAGCCGGTGAACACTGACGAAGTTGTGAAGGTCCTTGTCGCCAACAACGAGCGCGTGCGGAACCTGATCCTCGAGATGATCAAGCGAATCCCCGACACCCGCGACTGCCCTTGCGCGAATGCGCTGCAGTTTGCGAGGCTGGGATAGAAGCCGCGAGGGCACCCGATGCCGAGGGAGTGCAGTACCACCACACTTCATCCCGTGACAACTCACAACTGAGGACAGACAACTGATATGCAACGAACAATAGACTATGCCAACGGCAAAGTGATAATGATCGACCAGACCCGCATTCCCGCGGAGCTGGTGACGATTGAGCTTTCGACCCCCGAGGCGGTTGCGGACGCGATTGTGAAGATGAAGGTCCGCGGCGCGCCCGCTATCGGGGTCGCGGCGGCGCTGGGGATGGCCCTTGCCGCCAGGAATTCTGATGCCCAGCATCCGGAGGAGCTTGTCGAGGAGCTTGAGCGTGCTGCTTACGTGCTGCGAAACACTCGCCCTACGGCCGTAAACCTTTTCTGGGGGATCGAGAAGATGCTGTGCGCGGCGAAGGCTGCGGTCGGTGACGGGCTCCCGATTCCCGAGGTGAAGCAGGTTCTCGACGAGTGCGCGCTCGCGATGCTCGATGCCGACGAGGAGGTCTGTCGCGCTATCGGGTCGCACGGGGCTGAACTGATGCCCGACGAGGGCCATGTGCTCACCCACTGCAACGCCGGCGCGCTCGCTTGCGTTTCCTACGGCACCGCGCTCGGCGTGATCCGCGCGGCTGTCGAGCTGGGGAAGCGAATCCATGTCTATGCGGACGAGACCCGCCCCCGCCTGCAGGGCATGAAGCTCACCTGCTTCGAACTCGTGCGGGACCATATACCCGTGACTGTGATCTCGGACAACATGGCCGGCTCGCTGATGCGAAAGGGCCGGATCGACTGCGTGGTGGTGGGCGCGGATCGGATTGCCGCGAACGGCGATGTTGCCAACAAGATCGGCACCTATCCGGTCGCGGTGCTCGCGCACCATCACGGGATTCCGTTCTACGTCGCCGCTCCCACTTCGACCATCGACCACTCTCTGCAATCCGGGGACGACATTCCCATCGAGGAACGACCGCACGAGGAGATGACCCACATAGACGGGCATCGGATCGCCCCTCTTGGAGCCGAGGTCATAAACCCCAGCTTCGATGTCACACCCGCCTCGCTGGTAACGGCGATCATCACCGAGAAGGGGATCGCGTATCCGCCGTACAAGCAGTCGCTGAAGCTGTAGGGGCGAAGCATTTGCAGCCAGGTTCTCGGCACTCGCACGCCCTTGCAGCAAATGCTTCGCCCCTACAATAGAGGCCAGTGCCATGCTCAGCGAAAAAGTGATGAAGCAGCTTATCCGAGACATCCCCGACTTCCCCGCGCCGGGCGTGATGTTCCGTGACATAACCCCGGTCCTGCAGGACCCGAAGGCGTTCAAGGAAGTGATCGACTCGATGGTCGAGTGCGTTGCGCCGATGAAGGCGGACGTGATCGTGGGAATCGAGTCCCGCGGGTTTGTGCTCGGAACGCCCATCGCGATCCAACTCGGACTTGGATTCGTGCCGGTGCGCAAGGCCGGCAAGCTCCCGGCCGACACCATCCGAGCCGAATACGCGCTGGAATACGGAACGAACGCGGTCGAGATACACCGCGACGCGATCGAGCCAGGCATGCGCGTGGCGATTGTGGACGATCTGCTCGCCACCGGCGGGACCGCGAAAGCCGCAGTTGAACTCGTGGAGGAACTCGGCGGGAAGGTTGTGGGACTGAGCTTCCTGATCGAACTGGAGTTCCTGCACGGCAGAAGCCTGCTCGAAGGTTACGAGGTGTGTTCGCTGGTCCGGTATTAGTCGAAAGTCCGCCGGCCCTTCCGTTTTGCCACGACCTCTGACGTCCGACCTCTGAGTGCGTCGTAAAACCTTAAGCTCAGTAACTCTTGACAACTCCCCCGTCTGCCGATATGATTAACAAGTGTGATTTGCATGATTGGGCAAACTAATCGAAGAGAGGTGACTGGCCCATGAAACACAAACTGTCTCTGGAGGATCACTTTTTCGGCTCGGCAACGGTGGGGGAGCGCGGCCAGATAGTCATACCCTCCGAAGCGCGGCGAAGGTTCAGCATCCACCCTGGCGACAAGGTGCTAGTGATGGGACATCCCAGTGGGAGCGGCGTCGTGATATGCAAGATCGACGCCATGCGCGAGGTTTTCTCCTCGATGCTGACCGAGATCGAAAAGATCGAGTCTCGGATAGCCGAGGAACCCAGCGGAGAGTAGGCTTTTTGGAACCGATCATAGCTGCCTGTCAACTGACGAAACGCTTCCGGCGCGTGCTCGCCGTGGATGGGCTTGACCTGACCGTCGAGCGCGGGGAAGTGTTCGGCTTTCTCGGGCCAAACGGCGCGGGCAAGTCCACGACACTGCGCATGATGGTGGGGCTTATCCGCCCCACGCGCGGAACCGTCAAGCTGTTCGGGCATGACGCCTGGCGGGACCACTGCAATGCGCTGCGCAATGTCGGCGCGATGATCGAAGCGCCTGCGTTCTACAAGTATCTGAGCGGGCGCGATAACCTGCGCATTCTCTACAATACGGGCGGGAACTGCACGTCGAAAGAGATTGACGAAGCGCTGGACACAGTCGGGCTGCTGGATCGCGCGAATGACAGGGTGAA